>ERZ1026866.537-NODE-537-length-22577-cov-7.434775_pt1 | contig 22577 bp, 14 predicted proteins | sample MGYA00380163_ERZ1026866 | MGnify/ENA primary metagenome ERZ1026866 (study PRJEB33269, sample SAMEA4719799) | human gut metagenome | biome: human-associated habitat; feature: organic feature; material: feces | place: Cameroon | collected 2013-10 ...
GTCTTGAGTTGCGTGAACTCCTTGTCCATCGCAACGATAATTCCTATTTTCATATATTTATTGTAACTTTTCCGATTGAGAATTTGCCGATATTTAAATCGGCTGCAAAGTTACAAAAAATATCTGATAAAACCTTAGAAGTTAACACCAAAGTTGAGTTGCAGTCCTCCATTATGGGATGTGTCGAAGGTATCATGACAGATGTTTGCCAGACCGATATCGTAGGTAAGGTCGGCATAGAACATATCGTATTGTACGCCACAACCCAGACGGAGTCCTCCATCTACCCGGCGGAAGTTATCGTCATTAAATGAGTTTTGAGCTTCTCTCTGTTCGAAGTTCTTGATCTTTCCACCAACTCCTGAAGCGAAATATCCTCCAAAAAATGGTTGGAGAGAGAAGTGTGAATCGATATTGTACTTATATTTCAGTACAAGTGGAATTTCGATGTAGTTGAGGTCGTAGGTCATCTTCTTGCCATTTGCCAAATCTTTCTTACCACCTTTCTCTGTATAGAACAAGCCTCCTTCCAGATAAAGTGGCTGTGCATTTGAAAGTGCGACGCCTGCCACAACACCCACATTGAGACCCGTCTGCCAATTACCACCATCCAGTCTGCTATCATCCGAATTGACGTAAGAGAAAGAAGGACCAATCCTGAATCCGAAGTAGGAATCAGGGAAATCATTGTTGTGACGGCCATAGTCGAGATGACCCGTTTGCTTGTTGTAATATCTGCTCTGTGTATAGTGTTGAGCTGAGGATGGCATTGCGATGAGCAAGAGGGCCATCAGGAGAAATGCAATCTTTTTCATATTTTTCCGTTTTAAGTTAATATTCTGAATATCAAACCAGGGAGTCAGAAGCTGACGCCATCTGTTGTGATTATGTTGCAAAAGTAGTCTGTTTTTGAGAAGTTCTCAGGGTGTAAATTCCTAAAAGATGAGGGGAAATCCCTATTCATATTGATGTGGAATATCTATTTTTGTGATAAGTAAAAGTGCTTTTGGTGCCTATTTTTGGAAAAAAATGCCTTTCTTTGCCATGAAAACAAAAAAATATATTAATTTTGCACCCAATATTAAGAGGGAATAGGTATGCAAAAAGTGCAAGGTTCATATAGGGAAATGTTTGAAAGGGTATATACCGAAAACTATCTTCGGTTGTACTACTATGCCTTACACATTGTTAATGACGAGGAGGCTGCCAAGGATATTCTGAACGACGTTTTTGTGGCATTGTGGAAAAACATCGAAACTTTCAAGGAGAACAATTTCAATGCTTATTTGATGACATCGGTCAGAAATCGCGCTGTAGATTTCTTGCGACATCATGTCTTGCAACATCAATATACAGAAGAGTATCTGCATTCTGCAGAACAGTTTTATGCGGATTATTCCGATGAAAAGGACAAGTTGGTGGAGGAGATGATGAGTCAACTCTCGCCGCCTACCGACCAAATCTTGGAGATGTGCTATCTCAAACGTATGAAATATGCAGAGGTGGCTGAGGCTCTCGACATCAGTCCAAATACGGTGAAAAAGCATATCGTGAAGGCTTTAAAAACCTTAAGGGAATTATATAAAGGTAAACGGGAATACCCGATTTAGTTTTTCGCTCGTATCTAAGAATGGAAGAAATAAATTCTTTTTAGCACCTATATGTCCTATATTATATAATAAGGTGTAACTCTAAAGAGTTTTATTCGAAAAGGTGCTGTTCGGAAAACAATCAATAATTAATTTGGAGAGGAATATATGACCAAAGAAGATAATTATAATATGTCTGATTTTATGCAAGAGGAAGTGGCTGTTCGTGACTATCTCTTGCGGAAGACTCATGCTGCTCCCGATGTGAGAAGAGAACTTGATTCCTTTTTGGCAAAAATGCCAGAGGATGGAAAAATGAGAGAAGAAACTTCTGAGGTTGTGTCTGGCGATAATCTATCTGATGATATGGATTTGGAGAATCGCTCTTTTGTACGTCGCTTTGCGATTCCTGCAATCTTTGTGATGGCTGCTTCCATAGCATTGGTTCTCTTCCTTTATTTCGGTAAGAATCATCATTTGAATGTGCCAGAAGGGGCTGTGGTGGCATACGAGGCTGAGGCAGAAAAATCACAGTCAAGTGTTACTTTGCAAAAGGGTGATGAAGAGCCGATGACTGTCGCATCCAATCAAGGCTCTTGTGCGAAAGTTGATGCTATTGGTGCGAACGCCAATGCGACAACGACGGTACGTAATATTTTGACAACTCCTGCCAATGCAACTGCGGAGGTGACTTTGGCGGATGGTACTGTTGTGACGGTGAATACTGGAAGCAAATTGGTTTATCCGCAGACTTTCTCGGGTTCAACTCGCGAAGTAGAACTTCAAGGTGAGGCGTATTTTAAGGTTCATCATGATGTCAAGCATCCCTTTATCGTTAAGGCGAATGGCATTTCAACCAAGGTATTGGGAACGGAGTTCAATGTTCGTTCTCATTCTCGCAAAGACACTCACGTCACCTTGTTGCAAGGAAGCGTACTGGTCAGTTCGGCTGCGGCAACCAAGCGGTTGAAGCCAGGGGAAGATGCAAGCTTTAGCGATGGGCGCATGATTGTCCGTGCCGTTGATACCGATGAATTCACGGCATGGAAGGAAGGAGAGTTCTATTTCGACAACGAGACGCTTTTGGATGTTGCCAAGGAAATAGGTAAATGGTATAATGTGAGTGTAATCTTCCAAAGTCCTGCGAAAATGCAGACTCGCCTTTTCTTTGTCGCACCGAGGAATGGTGGCATTGAGGAACTTCTGGAGGTGCTGAATAGTTTGGATAAGGCGAAATTTACCTATCATAATGGGCAGGTGGTGATAGAATAAGATTGTCTTAGATGCCGAATTTTACAAAATATAAAGATTCTAAGGTGCCGATTTCTGCAAAATATTGCTTATCTTTGCCCCAGAAAATAAACAACGCTATTGAAAATAAGGTAAATCAGAAAAATGATTTTTAAATTCCTTCACCATACATTTTTGATCCATTGTGTTTCTGATACTTTTGGTGAAGGATGCGAATATGTCTTCGTAGTTTTTTGGTGGTTAGTCACAAGATGTTTTGATTAGGCTGACAAGATCTTGTGACGTTAGTCAAAAAGTCTTTCGTTTAGCGAGCAAAAGGTTTCAAAGTTGCTTTTCCCCTTATTCAAATTGATAATGTTAATCATAAGCTATGGTCTTCCTGTTTTCTCATTCTGTATATAAATCCCATCCTTAATCGATGAGTATCGTGTGTGGTTTTGAAAAACACTCGATTTGGAATGATAAAACGTAAATTATCTGGTATATTTTTGAAAGAAAATGAAAGCTTTTTCAACTTTTTTCTTTCAAAGCGTACCCGATTTTTGCGTTAGTCCGTATCTTATTGCAAAAAATATATAGTCAAAAGCATAAAATAGAAATTAATGCGTATGAAAAAGAGAGAAAAGAAAAGAGAATTAGTAGCACTTTTTATGTTCTTGTCTTTTGTGTTAGGGGCTTCTGCACAGAGTTTGAGCAAGAAATTTAGTGTCTCATTCAAAAACACTCCTTTGTCAACTGCCTTGAAGAAAATTGGCAAGCAAAGCGGTGTGAGAGTGGAGTTCGCCTATGAGGATGTGAAAGGTTACTCTGTGAATGTTCATCTGACAGCAGTCAATGCAGAGAGTGCAGTGAAAACGGTGATAAGCAATCGGCCCCTTACCTATAAGGTTGTGGGCGATAAGTTTATTATTGTTACCAAGGATGCTTCTCATAAGAAGGCAACTCCCAGTAGTGAGAAGGCAGAAACAACACAAAGCAATGAGGAAATAGGTGGTTCTTATGCACAACAAACAGGCAAGATAGTCAAAGGTAAGGTTGTGGATGAGAATCATCAGCCATTGCCTGGTGTAAGTGTGAAATGTGACAATGGTCGCATGGGTACTTATACTGACATGAATGGTGAATTTACATTTGTCCTGCCAGAGAATCATGGACAGTATCTTACCTTTTCTTATATAGGTATGCAACAGCAGAAGGTGAAGCTTACAAGTAAGAGCGCCAAGAATATGCAGATTGTGATGCATGAGGATGCTGGTGCTCTCGATGAGGTCGTTGTTACTGGTTATCAGGTGCTTGACAAGCGTAGCCTGACTTCTGCCGTTACATCGGTAAAGATGGAAGACTTGAAGCGTGCTGATATGAGCAGTCTTGACCAGATGCTTGAAGGAAAGATTGCAGACCTGATGGTTACTAATAATTCTGCCGAGGTGGGTGTCGCACCGAAGATTCGTATTCGTGGTACCAGTACTTTGATTGGTAATCGTGAACCTCTCTGGGTGGTTGACGGAATCGTTGTGTCCGACCCTGTGGAGATTGCTCCAGAAGAATTGAACGACCCAGACTATGTAAACCGTATCGGTAATGCTATTTCTGGTATCAATCCTCAGGACATCGAGCGCATCGACGTATTGAAGGATGCTGCGGCAACAGCCATCTATGGTACGAAAGCAGCCAATGGTGTCATCGTTGTAACTACCAAGCGCGGTTTTGAGGGGAAGCCTCAGGTAAGTTATTCTACCAATGTCACCTACAAGCGTCGTCCAAGATATTCAGATCATTCTGTGGATGTGATGACTTCTAAAGAGCGTATTCAGTTCTCGCGCGAGCTGGAAGCCGTCGGCTACACTTACGAAACATATTCGCCGCGCGTGGGTTATGAAAAAGCCCTTGATGATCTTTACAATAAAAATATCGACTACAAAGAGTTTGTCAATCAGGTATCGGCTATGGAAGGCTATAATACAGATTGGTTTGACCTGATTTGTCGTGATAGTTGGTCGCAGCAGCATTCTGCCAGTTTGAGTGGCGGTTCGCAGAAGTCGAGATATTATGCATCTTTGGGATATAACAAGGATAATGATGTCATCAAGGTGAACAGTAATGAGCGTTATACGGCATCTGTCAATCTGGACAATACCTTCAGTAAGTTGCTCACAGCTTCTTTCAATGTGAGCGCTTACCACTACAACCGTAATTATTATCAGGAAGAATTGGCACCATTGAATTATGCCTATGGTGCTTCTCGTGCTATCAACCCATTCAATGCGGATGGAACATATGCCTATTATGACAAGCAGAGCGGCAGCAAAGGCTATAAATATAAGTATAATATATTGAACGAGCTGGACAACAGTTATAAAAAGCAGGAGACCAACTCATTTACTGCAACAGCCAATCTGAAGTTCAACTTTACTGATTGGCTGAACGCTAATGCCATCTTTTCTATGACCCAATCAAATACCGATCAGGAGGGCTATTGGGGAGAGAAAACAACTCATGTCGCTTATCTGCGAACCACCAATTATGGTGAAGATGTGAAATACTATGAGGAATGCTTACTTCCTCAGGGTGGAGAATTGAGTAAGACGACCGTTCGCAACCAGAGCTATACAGCCCGTTTGCAGCTGAATGCTAACAAGTATTTCGGTGAAGATGACAAGCACAACATTGATGCCACTTTCGGATTGGAAATCAGTTCGGATAAATACAAGAGTCATTCAAGCGTGGCACGTGGATATTATCCTGATCGTGGCGAGACTTTTGTAACTGGTATTGACCTGTCTAAATACACGGGTTATGCCACATGGTTGAGCAATAATGTTCCAACCATTGTTGATGATATTTCCAATAAGTTTTCTACCTATCTTTCCGTGACATACGCCTATAAGAGTTTGTGGCGAATTAATCTGAATGGTCGTATCGATGGCTCTAATAAGTTTGGCGACCGTTCAAACGATAAGTTCCTTCCTATTTGGTCTTTGTCTGGAAGCTATGATTTAGGTAGCTTCATCAAGGCAAAGTGGGTTGACTATATCACAGCCAAGGCTTCTTATGGTTTTCAGGGAAATATGCTGGATACAGAGTCGCCTGTCATGACCATCAAGAAAGGAACGAAGGATTCCTATTACAATGAGTTTACTTCATCAATATATGCACATCCTAACCCAGACTTGAAATGGGAGAAGACTAATTCCTATAATATCGGTTTGGATATGAGTCTCTTTGATCATCGTCTGGAGATGGAAATCAGTGCCTATTACAAGAAAACCAAAGACGCCTTTATGAACAAGAAGGTATCTTCAGTCAATGGTGTGACTTCGTATGTTATCAATGGTGGCGATGTAACTAATAAGGGTTATAGTTTCGACATCACCTATAATGCCATTCGCAATAAGGACTTCCGCTGGTCGCTCTCTACTTCTATCTCTAAGGTTATCAATAGTATCGATTCGCGTCCTGATGCACAGACCTATGATTTGGAAGACTTTCTGAATGGTTCGGCATTGGTACAAGGCAAGTCGGTAAATACTTTCTACAGCTATCGCTTCTTGGGCTTAAGTCCTGTAGATGGCGGTCCGCTGTTTGATGATTATTTTGACAATCAGGCAGCTTTGCGTGGTTTGAGTAAGTATGATGTATATACTACGGTTCTCGAAGCTTCAGGCAAGCGTGATGCTGACATTCAGGGTAGTTTGACCAATACGTTCCGCTACAAGAACTGGCGTGCTTCCTTGAGTTTGGGGTATAGTTTGGGAGCTAAGACACGTCTGTTTGCTATGTATGGTAGCGCAGCTTCGGGTGGCGCATACGGCTCTTCTATCTATTCGGAGAAAAACTATAGTCGTGACTATATGAAACGTTGGCAGAAACCTGGTGATGAAAAATACACCAATATCCCAGCCATTATACCATATGGTTCGGATGCTTATTGGAAATACAATAATTTCTGGTCGAACAACGCGACAGATTTCAGTGACATTCCCACGATAGCAAACGATTATTGGGATATGTATGACTATTCAAATATCCGCGTAGTAAGTGCTGACTATCTGAAACTTCAGAGTATGAGCGTGACCTATGAGATGCCTGTGAAAGCATTGACAGTGATAGGCTTGCAGCGATTGGCTGTTACTGCTTCGGCTTACAATCTCTTCACGATTTGTGATTCTGCCTTGAAGGGTCAGACACCAACACAGGGCGGATTCTCCAGCATACAGTTGAGCGACCGTCCAAGTTTCTCGCTCGGATTGAATGTGATATTCTAATAAAGGAGAGTGGTATGAATATCTTACGCACTATTAAAAAAAAAGAAAATGATGAAAAAGAAACTGTATAATATCATATTTTTAGTAACATCATGTCTGGTGTTAGTGTCTTGTTCAAGTGGTTTTCTCAAGGAATATTCGCAGGATTTGGGAAGGGTGCAGACAGTAGATGACTTGAAGGAACTGGTGGTGGGCGATTGCCTTTTGCCAAAGAGTCTGTTCTCGAACAAGAATTCAAGTTTTCAGACTTATAATCCCAATTACCTCTGTGTACACTTTATGAGTGATGAATTGCAAGAGAATGTCAGAACAGAAGAAGATGTTGATGGATATATTGGTTATCGTGACAAGATGTTTCCTTATTTCACCTGGCAGCAGAATCTTTATTTCGACAAGTATGGCAAGAGTTCGTATGAAAGCAACGAGAGTGAATTGTGGAATCTTGCATATCAGGTAATCAACAATTGCAACATGGTACTTGATGCAGCCGATTTGCTCTCTACCCATTCTGAGGCGGAGAAGGCTGAGGTGCAGAAAGTAAAGGGAGAACTTTACTATCTGCGTGCCTCCTACTATCTGATGCTTGTCAATCTGTATGGCAAACCTTATACGCCTTCCACCGCCGCTACAGAGCCTGCTGTGCCTGTCAAGTTGAGTTCGAATGTAGAGGATAAGGAATTTCAGCGTGCATCCGTTGCAGATGTATATGCTCAGATAGTCAGCGACTTGAATGCAGCAGAAGTGCAACTATCTTCAGCATCGGCTCCAGGCAGCATTTATCATCCTGGCATTGAAGCCGTGTATATCTTGCGAAGTCGTGTAGCATTGTATATGCAGGATTGGGCTACAGCCAAGACCTATGCGCAGAAGGCTATTGACAAGGATGGATATCTGCTCAACTTGCAGGAAGTGCCTTCCACGTCATATCCGTTGAGTAAACAGAATGCAGAGGTTGTGTTCTCTAATGGCGCAAGTATGTTGGGAAATATTCTGTTTGTTAACTTTGCTAAAACGAATTCTTATTATGAGGTGTCTCCTACATGGTATCTTTCAGATAATCTGTATGCGCTCTTCAGCGATGATGATTATCGCAAGACAACCTATATCACTACCGCTGACGACCTGACCAATTCGTTTCCTACCTATCATAAGGTGGATTGCAGCATAGCATCGTATGGTAAATATAAGGAAGTAAGTGATGTTTTTAGCATACGTACAGCTGAGGCTTATCTCAATATCGCTGAGGCTGAGGCTCAGTTGGGCAATGACAGCGAGGCTTGCAAATGGCTGGGTAAATTACGCCAGAACCGTATTGCTGATGGTGGATCCGTAACTTTGGCAGGAGCAGAACTTATTAAATTTGTGCGTGAGGAACGTGAGCGTGAACTGTTCTTGGAAGGTCAGCGATGGTTTGATCTTCGTCGGTATATGGTAGATGAAAAATATCCGTTTACAAAAGAAATCGTGCATACAATGTCAACGTTTAAAAGTCAAGATTGGACCGATTACCGTTCTAATCTGAGCAAATATCGGCTGGAGAAGAATGATGCTGCCTATACGCTTGATATTCCTAAACAGGTGAGGGATTTCCAACCGTCTATAGGAAGTAATCAGCGTCCTGTACGTCCTGCCTTTGAGAGTGAAGATTTCAGTGCAGGAGGTGGTGATGATGGCGATGAAAACTATGATTGGTAATGAATCAAAAATACAGACAACAATGAAAAAGATATATTTATTCCTCATAATGCTTTGCATGGGAGCGGCATTTACTGCTTGCTCAAGTGATGAAGATACCACTCCGAGTTATGCTGATTCAAACAAGTTTGAACCTGCAGCCGATGACAACAGTGAGTTGGCTAACTACCAGCGTGATTTCTATAAGAACACAGGTACGTACCTTTTGTTTGATGATAGGGGCGTGCTCGATGTTACCTATAATATGTTTAGTACATCCACCAGTTCCTATACGTACACCTATGATTATATAGAAGATTTCAGTTCGCAGAAGAAAGCTGCCGAAAAGGTAAAGGAAAGTATTCTGAAGCGATTGGGCGTTAACTCACCTTTCTCTATTATGATAGTTGACAAAATACATGCATGGACGTATAATGATGGAGTCTTGGAGGCAAAGCCGAAGAAAGACCCTACTTATTATCTGGGTTCACAATGCTATGTATTTAGTCTGGAGCAGGGAAAAGCGTTTAGTGATCCTTCTTTCTTCGACAATCTTATAGCTCAAATTGTCCTTACAAAGGTCAATGCCAAGGGCGATGTTTTCCTTAAGGATTTCTTCGGTTTGATAGAAGATTACGACAAGTATCAGTATTATGACAAGGAAGAACTGGACTTTCCGGTGGGGTATGATGACGATTTAGCTCGTTCGTTGGGATTCCTAAGAGATGGAAGCAAATGGTATTTTCGTATGAAAGAATATGATGTCAGCGACTATATAACGGCAGTATTTACTTACACGGATGTAGAATTCAAGGAAGAGTTCAGTGCTTATCCTATCTGCATCGCACGTTATGCAAAGATGAAGGAACTCATTGAGTCGTTGGGAGTGAATGTTGATGGTGAATAATAAATAGATAAGCAATATGAAAATATTCAAGAATATATATATATGGGCAATTGTCTTGGCTGGCGCTCTGGCTTTTTCCGCATGTAGTGATGATGACGACCAGCCTTCTGTTACTCCAAAGGATACAGGTACAGTAATGGATAAGGACGGCAATGAATATAAATGGGTGAGAATCGGAAATCTCGATTGGATGACAGAGAACCTGCGTTGTGACGATCCTTTCTATGAAGATGTCTATAATCCTAAATGGACTAACGAATTTGGTGATGGGCTAAGTCTGAAAGGAACTTTGGAAGATTGGCAAAAGTGGTATGCAGAATTCGGTAATTATTATACCTGGGAGGAAGCTGTTGCCAATGCACCAGAAGGATGGCGACTTCCTACCGACGATGATTTCAAGGATCTGGAACGCGAATTAGGAGTAAAACAAGGTGATCTGAATAAGGATGGATGGCGTAAAGGGGCTTCATATCTGATGATGCAGAATGGAGAAGGAACCTGCCTTCATTTTATTTTTGGAGGCGAAATCTGTAATTACTCTTATTCTCTGATTGGTTTATACCATCAGTATGACTATGGCTATTACTGGACGGCAACAGATGTAGAGGTGAATAAAGAGCCTGCTGCTTATGCACGTATGATAACTCCTGGTATCAATGCTGTGAACCGTCTGGTAGTGCTTCAGGAAAAGCATTGTCTCAGCGTGCGGTATGTTCGTGATGCGAAATAAAATAAGGTAAAGATAAAACTGAATATGGATATGAAAATCAAACATATTTTTCTTGCCGTTCTCCTTTTTACGGGGAGTTCTGTGCAAGCTCAGACACAAGTAAGCATTACTGGTGAAATAACCGGCTTGACTGATAGTTGCAAGGTGTCATTGGTAGATGAAGAAGGGTATAAGCCAAAAAAACTTGCCATGACAAAATTCAAAGGCGGCAGTTTCTCTTTAACGTCTGAAATAAAAGTGCCTCGTATGGTATCGTTGAATATTTCGACCATAGACGCAAAAACTGGAAAATGGACAAAGAATGCATCTATCCGTACCATGGTGGATGGCTCTCCTGTTGTCGTGAAAATGGATAAAGAGTCTATTTTGAAAGAAAGGAAAAATATTGCAACCGAAGCTCTAATCAATCAGACTGAGAGCGGAATCACGATGACAAGTGGCAAAACGATGCAGCAATATGCTGAATACCTTGATTATATTCGACCGTTAGAATGGGCTGTGCAGACCTTAGGCTATGCAGAAGCTGAAGCATGGTTTGCTAATGATGGTGATGATAATGCCATCTCCTATATGAAACTGGCTAAAGAGAAAGCAGAAGCAGATTTGTCTGCTCGGCAGCATGAGTTTATCCTCCTGCATCCCGACTATCCCGTATCGGCTGCTCTTGTTGCAGCAAAGGCATACAAGCCTTTTTCTTTTTCGGTTTCAGATTTCGAGAAAGAATATGCGGCTGTCAGAAATAATGCAGATACAGTTCATGTCAACTTTATAAACAGAAATATCAACTATTTCCGTTCTCATGCTATGGGTGCAGAATATACCGATTTTACGGCTCAGGATAAAAAGGGTAAAGATGTAAAACTCTCTTCTCTTCGACAGTCGGGAAAAATGACCCTGATAGATTTCTGGGCTTCCTGGTGTGGTCCTTGCCGCTCTGCCATTCCTAAGGTAAAAGCTATGGCAGAAAAATATGCCGATCATCTGCAGGTTGTTTCCTGTTCTGTGGATGAAAAGAAGGCTGCTTGGCTGAAGGCAGAGAAGGAAGAAGCGATGCCTTGGCCTCAATTGATAATGCCGTTATCCCGTTTGCAGAGTAAAGATGGTGCTGGGGCAGCTTATGATATCACTACCATTCCAAGACTGGTGGTGATTGGTGCCGACGGCAAAGTGCTTGTTATTACTCACGACCCTGCTGTTGTTGAACGTACTATAGCAGAATATATCAGATAAAACATAAGATGAAAAATATGTATGAAATTATGAAGCCGATTCGGTTCTTTTATTCTCTCTCTCTTGCACTCGCAGCCTCTTTGATGGCTGTGAGTGCCTTTGCTCAATCAGCAAGCCAGGTGTTTACTATTAAGGGTACCATTCCTGGAATAAAGAATGGAACGAAGATTAGTCTGAAAAGTCAGGAAACCGGTAAGGATATACAAGCAGAATGCTTGTCTCATGGCTCTTCTTTTACACTGCAAGGGCATGTGTCTGGTACCATTTTGGTACAACTCAAAATGGATGATAAACCTCTGAATGAGTATCAGCAAGATGAATTTCCGCATGATAGAGGAGGAGATTTCATGCTTGAAGCAGCTGATTATACTGTCAGTGCAGCATGCTTCGATAGTATTCCTCTCAATTATGATTACCGAAACGTGACAATGGTTCGCGAGAAAAATCTGAAAATCGTGGGAGGTAAGGCACAACAGCAGTATCAGGAATGGGCTGATGCAACTTATGAAACACGCTTGATGGTAAAACTTCTGGGTAAGCAATGTAGAGATGCACAGTTTCGTGAAAAAAAAGAGGGTGGACCAGATACTCTTGCTCTTAAACGCCTGAAGCCTCTTTTGGACGGAGAAGAAAGTAATTTGGAAAAGTTAACGGATGAATTCATAGGTACTCATCCTGATTATGCGATAAGCCTCTTGTTGCTTTCTGCCAGAATGGATAAGCCGTTTGCTTTTTCTGCTGATCAATACGATAACTGGTTGACTACCTATATTCATAATTATGACCAGGGACGTTATACCGATTTTTGTAAAATGGTAAAACAGATGAAGGCTTATATCAAAGGTTCTCATTACAAAAATCTTGTACTCGAAACACCAGATAGAAAGACTGTCAACTTAGCCGATGTTGTTTTACCCGGTAAGTACAATTTTATCGATTTCTGGGCATCTTGGTGTGGACCTTGCCGTGCTGCCATTCCAAGCGTAAAACAGTTGTATAAGAAATTAGGTGACAAACTTAATATCATCAGTATATCCGTAGATAAAAAACGTCAGGACTGGGAAAAGGCAATGGAAGAGGAAAATATGCCTTGGCAACAGTATCAGGTGCCACAGTCTTCAATGAAGGCATTAAAGGATGGCTATTATATAAAGTTTATCCCATCTTTGGTGGTCATCGACCCAGACGGAAACATACAGTTATTTACAAGTAATCCAGAAAAGGCACATTCTTGTTTGGAAGATAAATTGAAGTAGTTTAGAGAATGAAAAGTATTTTATGGTGACTCATAAATGGTGTGTGTCCCTGTTATATAGAAAAAGAAGAATTTCGGCGTATAGGACGAAATTCTCCTTTTTCTGTTTGTACTCAGTCTGATTCTCAACAAAAAAAACATAATTTTTTGCTTTATATTTTGTATTGTCTGCGATTTGCATTATCTTTGCTCCCAAATTATAAACGTTTATAGAAAGAATGAAACTATTGAAGAAGTATCTACTGGATATTCTGGTAGTAATCGTATTTGCAGTTGTCTCCTTTGTTTATTTCATGCCAGCCGACATGGACGGGCGCATCCTGTTCCGTCATGATGCTGCAGCAGGCAAGGGACTGGGACATGAAAAGGAACTTTTCCAGCAACAGACTGGAGAGGTGACCCGTTGGACAAACTCTGTTTTTGGTGGAATGCCAACTTATCAGATGTCACCATCTTATGAGAGTGGCACTGTTTTGCAGCAGGCTGTCAATGCCTATCATCTCTGGTTGCCTGACTATGTATGGTATGTTTTTGCATACCTCTTAGGATTCTATATCCTGTTGAGAGCCTTTGACTTCCGACAGTCATTAGCTGCATTGGGATCTATCATCTGGGCTTTTTCGTCCTATTTCTTCATCATCATTGCTGCCGGACACATCTGGAAAGTGATGGCTTTGGCTTATTTGCCTCCTATGATTGCAGGTGTCGTATTGGCTTATCGTGGTAAATATTTGTGGGGATTGCTTGTTACAGCTATCTTTGCAGCCTTTGAAGTCAATGCCAACCACGTGCAGATGACTTATTATTACCTCTTTGTCATCTTCTTTATGCTTCTCGCATTCTTGTGGGATGCCTATAAGAAGAAGGAAATGGCTCGCTTCGGTAAGGCTACTGCGGCTTGTATCGTGGGTGCCGCCATCGGTATATCGCTCAATCTTTCCAACCTGTATCATACTTGGCAGTACGGTCAGGAGTCTATGCGTGGAAAGAGTGAACTGGTGAAGAAAAACGCTGCTAACCAGACCAATAGCGGTTTGGATAGAGACTATATTACCCAGTGGAGTTATGGTATTGACGAGACTTGGACGCTCATGATTCCGGATGCAAAGGGTGGTGCTTCTGTTCCTTTGGCACAGAACACAAAGGCAATGGAAAAAGCGGATCCTAACTTTGTACAGATTTATCAGCAACTCGGACAGTATTGGGGCAACCAGCCTGGAACAAGTGGTCCTGTATATGTAGGCGCTTTCGTCTGTATGCTCTTCATCTTGGGCTTATTCATCGTGAAGGGGCCGATGAAGTGGGCTTTGTTGGCGGCGACCATCCTCAGTGTACTTCTCTCATGGGGTAGAAACTTCATGCCGTTTACGGATTTCTTCTTGGATTACGTTCCGATGTATGCCAAATTCAGGACGGTGGCTTCCATCCTTGTGATTGCTGAGTTTACCATTCCTCTGTTGGCGATGATGGCACTCAAGAAGATTGTGGATGAACCGGAAATATTGACTACCAAGGCCAAACTCGTTTATGCAAGTTTCGGACTGACAGCAGGTTTCTGTCTCCTCTTTGCCTTGGCACCAGGTCTGTTCTTCTCAGATTTCGTGTCTGCACAGGAACTTCAGGCTTTGCAGCAGCTTCCTGCAGAATATCAGGGACCTATCATCAGCAATCTGACTGAAATCAGAAAGGGTATCTTTACTTCCGATTGTTGGCGTTCTTTCTGGGTTATCGTCATTGGCTCGGCCTTCCTCTTCCTTTATAAGATGAAGAAGTTGGGCAAGGAGTTTATGATTGCTGGTATTGCTGTACTCTGTCTGGTAGATATGTGGATGGTCAACAAGCGTTATCTCTATGATGATATGTTCGTGGAGAAGAGCGTGCGTGATACTCCACAGCAAATGACTGAGACCGATAAGATGATCTGCAGAGACAAGTCGCTTGATTATCGTGTACTCAATATGGCATCCAATACCTTCAATGAGAACGAAACTTCATATTATCATAAGAGCGTTGGTGGTTATCATCCAGCCAAACTCCGTCGTTATGCGGAGATGATAGAAGCTTATATCTCTCCAGAGATGCAGAAGGCGATGAAGGCTGTAGCTGAGGCTGGTGGTGACATGACGAAGGTGAATGGCGACAGCATATTCCCTGTGCTCAATATGCTCAACACGAAGTACTTCATCATGCCTTTGCAGGGTGGACAGACTGTGCCTGTGCAGAATCTTTATGCCTATGGCAATGCTTGGTTTGTTGATAAGGTAAGCTATGCAGAAAATGCCAATGAGGAGATTGATAAGGTAGGAAAGATCAATTTGCGACATGAAGCTGTAGCTGATGCGAAGTTCAAGCAGCAGCTCGGTGAAAGTGTGCCTCAGGATGATACTTCTATTGTTAAGTTGACTCAATATAAGCCAAATAATCTGACTTATGAGGTTACTTCCAACAAGGGTGGTGTCATCGTGTTCTCTGAAATATATTATCCTGGTTGGACGGCTACGATAGACGGACAGCCTGCAGAATTGGGCAGAGTGAATTATATCTTGCGTGCCCTGAATGTAAAACCGGGAACTCACAAGGTGGTACTTGATTTCCACCCTACATCCCTGAAGACAACAGAGGCCATTGCTTATGTAGGCTACGGTGTACTGTTGATTCTCTTGCTCGCAGGTTTATTCTTTGAATGGAAGAAAAATAAAGTAACAGAAAAATAAGCAATATGGACTTTAGAACGGAAGTGAACATAGAAAAGGCTGACTTTGAGATACAGCCTTCTGACAGACTGCTTTTCGTGGGCAGTTGTTTTGCGGATCATCTCGGCAATCGTTTTGTCGAGAATCGCTTCCGTGCCATGGTCAATCCATACGGAGTCATGTACAATCCTACGAGCGTATATCACTCTGTGGACCGGTATCTCAAGGGGGAACCTTGTACCGCAGGTTTGAAGGCTGGTACTGAATACCAGAATCAAGACCGAAAAGTGGATGTGGCTGTCTTTACGCTCGGAACCAATCATGTATATATCCTGAAGGAAACGGGTGAAGTGGTGGATAACTGCCAGAAGCGTCCGCAACGCCTGTTTGAAGAAAAGGAAATGAGTGTGGGTGAATGCGTGGTAGAACTTTCCAAGGCGGTTTTAGCATTGCTCAGTCAAGGAGTCAGGCACATCATCGTGACGGTGAGTCCTATCCGTTACCAGAAATATGGATTTCATGGCAGTCAACTTTCCAAGGCCACGCTTCTTTTAGCGGCAGATATACTTTGCCAGCGCTTTCCAGAAGTGGTGCGCTATTTCCCTGCCTATGAAATTCTCTGTGACGAACTGAGAGATTATCGCTTTTACAAGGAAGATATGCTTCATCCGAGCGAACTTGCCGTGGAATATATCTGGCAGAAGTTCCAAATGGCTTACTTTGGCAAGACTGCCGAGGACTTTTTAGAGGAATGGAAACCTATCCGTGAAGCCCTTGGACACCGACCTTTCAATCCAGAGAGTGAGGAATACAAGAAGTTTCTTGCCAATGCACAGGAAAAAGAACGGAAATTCATGGAAAAGTACCAGTTGGGGAAATGACATGATTATCACATATAGAATATTTTAAAAAGTAAGATAATGACTTATACTATCGAAAAGGTAACCACACTGATAGGTGCGCGTCGCTATGGAGACAAGGATACGAATATCGGTTTCATATTGACCGATAGCCGTTCACTCTGTTTCCCAGAGGAAACTCTGTTCTTCGCCTTGAAGTCAGAGCGTAATGATGGTCACAACTACATTCCTGAGTTGTATCGTCGTGGTGTTAGAAATTTCGTAGTTACTAATGTTCCTAAAGGATATGCTTCTGACTATCCGGAAGCTAATTTCCTGAAGGTGGTTAATACGCTGGAAGCTCTCCAGCGTCTGGCAGAGCGCCATCGTGATGAATTTAATATTCCTATCGTGGGCATTACTGGTTCCAATGGTAAGACTATGGTCAAGGAATGGCTTCATCAGTTGCTTTCTCCAAATATGTTTGTCACCCGCAGTCCGCGCAGCTACAATTCTCAGATAGGTGTGCCTTTGTCTGTCTGGTTGATGAACGAGCAGACCGAGGTTGGTGTCTTTGAAGCTGGTATCAGTCAGCCTGGCGAGATGCTTGCTCTTCGTGACATCATTCAGCCAACGATAGCCGTGCTTACTTATTTGGGTTCTGCGCATCAGGAGAATTTCGAGTCTTTGGAGGCTAAGTGTCGTGAGAAGATCATTCTTTTCCATGATGCAGAAACGATCGTCTATAATGGTGATGATGAAATTGTTGCCAGGGTAGTAGGCGAATATCATGATTACAAGGGTGAAAAACTGTATTGGTCCTTGAAGGATTCTGCTGCTCCTTTCTATGTGAAAAATATAGAGAAGAAGGGTAATCTGTCTATTATTACCTATATATATAAAGGTGAAGAGGATAGCTATTCTCTACCTTTTATTGATGAGGCTTCTGTCACCAATTCTATTATAGCGGCAGTTGTTTCCCGTAAGTTGGGGTTGACTGCAGAGGAAGTGGATAAGCGTATGTCACTTCTTGAACCGGTAGCTATGCGATTGGAAGTCAAGGAAGGACAGCATGGTTGCACTTTGATCAATGACAGTTACAACTCAGACATCAATTCACTCGATATTGCTCTCGACTTTATGAGTCGCCGCCCAGATCATAAGGGTCGCCGTCATACGTTGATACTCAGTGATATCTTCCAGAGCGGTGAGAATCCTAAGGACTTGTACAAAGAGGTCTCTGACTTATGCCGTAAGCGTGGTGTGGTCAAATTCATCGGTGTCGGTCCGCAGTTGTATGAACAGAGTGATGAGATTCAGATTTCAGAGAAATTCTTCTTCCGTAATATTGAGGACTTTATCAAGAGTGAGGTGTTCGCTTCCTTGCGCGATGAGGTCATCCTGCTGAAGGGTGCCCGTCAGTTTGGCTTTGACCAGTTGACTGAATTACTCGTGAAAAAGGTGCATGAAACCACATTGGAGGTAAATCTGAATGCAGTAGTGGCCAATCTGAACTATTACCGTTCGTTCATGAAACCAGAGACCAAGTTGGTATGCATGATCAAGGCGGATGGTTATGGAGCCGGAGCGGTAGAAATCGCCAAGACATTGCAGGATCATCGTGTGGATTATCTTGCCGTAGCAGTAGCCGATGAAGGTGTTACGCTTCGCAAGAATGGTATTACGAGCAATATCATGATTATGAATCCGGAGATGACAGCCTTCAAGACCATGTTCGACTATGATTTGGAGCCAGAGGTTTATTCTTTCCGTATTCTGGATGCACTGATCAAGGCTGCAGAAAAAGAGGGTGTTACAGGTTTTCCTGTACATATCAAGTTGGATACAGGTATGCACCGTCTGGGCTTTGATCCGGAAAATGATATGGAAGAATTGATAGCACGACTGAAACATCAGAATGCCATCATACCTCGAAGTGTGTTCTCGCATTTTGTAGGTAGTGATGATGATTCCTTCGATGCGTTCTCTGCCCAGCAGTTCGCATTGTTTGATAAGGGTAGCAAGCAGTTGCAGGCTGCCTTCGATCATAAGATATTGCGCCATATCTGCAATTCTGCAGGTATAGAGCATTTCCCTGACAGACAGTTGGATATGTGTCGCTTGGGATTAGGACTTTATGGTATCAATTCCCGCAACAACAAGACCATCAACTGTGTAAGTACCCTGAAGACGACTATCCTGCAGATGCATCACATCAAGGCAGGGGAGAGTATCGGCTACAGTCGCAGGACCATTCTGGATAAGGACAGTGTGATAGCAGCTATCCCAATCGGTTATGCTGATGGTTTGAACCGTCATCTCGGTAACCGACACGCTTATTGTCTGGTCAATGGTCAGAAAGCAGAGTATGTAGGTAACATCTGTATGGACGTAGCCATGATCGATGTGACAGGCATAGATTGCAAGGAAGGTGACAGTGTGGAAATCTTTGGAGAGCAATTGCCAGTGCAAACGCTCAGTGATATTCTCGACACGATACCTTATGAGGTGCTGACTACTATCAGTAATCGTGTGAAGAGAGTGTATTATCAGGATTAAACAGAGGCGAAAATCTGTTGAAAATGTACAAAATCATATCAATCCCATCCGAAAATATCGGGTGGGATTCTTTTTTAAGTAATATTTTTAATGAAAACGTATTGAATTTAAAGAAAAAAGCGTATCTTTGTGCCCATAAAACTTGAAACAAATCAATGTTGCACCTTTATATGGGTGCCCAAATTTATTAACTAACATTCATTAAAAATTAAAATGGAACAGGTATTTAGCTATATCATTAGCTTAGGCGCGAGTGTGATGATGCCAATCATCTTTACCGTCATCGGCTTGTGTATTGGCATGAAATTCGGTAAGGCACTGAAGTCGGGACTCTTCGTAGGCGTGGGTTTCGTAGGCTTGGGTGTTGTTACTGCTTTGTTGACTACTAACTTCAATGACCCATTGAAAGCAATCTCCGACCTTTATCATCTGCAGTTAAATGTATTCGATATGGGTTGGCCTGCTGCTGCAGCAGTAGCCTATAATACTGCGGTGGGTGCATTGATTATCCCTATCTGCCTGGGTGTCAATTTTCTGATGTTGATTACCAAGACAACCCGTACGGTCAATATTGACCTCTGGAACTACTGGCACTTTGCTTTCATCGGTGCGGTAGCTTACTTCGTGATGGGTCAAAGTTTGTTGTGGGGTTATTTCGCAGCAATCGTTTGCTACATCATTACTCTGATCTGTGCAGACTTGACAGCAGAGAAATTCCAGAAATATTATGATTTGGATGGTATCTCTATTCCTCAGCCTTTCTGCCAGAGTTTTATGCCTTTGGCTATCGGTTTCAACAAACTTCTGGATATGATTCCAGGATTCTCTAAGTTGGATATCGATGCAGAGGGCTTGAAGAAGAAGTTTGGTGTATTAGGTGAACCGTTGGTTCTCGGTGTCATCGTTGGTGCCCTGATCGGTTGGGCTGCGCAGCTTGATATTAAGAAGGTATTGTTCTTAGGTGTTACCATGGGAGCGGTGATGGAACTGATTCCACGTATTACCTCTTTGTTTATTGAAGGTTTGAAGCCTATCTCAGAAAAGACTCAGGAATTGGTGAAGTCTAAGTTCAATGGTAAGAAGGTACATATCGGTATGAGTCCTGCTCTTGTTATCGGTCATCCTACAACATTGGTCGTATCTGTCATCTTGATTCCTGCTATCTTGGCTATCGCAGTATTCTTGCCTGGCAACCAGTTCTTGCCATTGGCATCTTTGGCAGGTATGTTCTACCTCTTCCCAATGATATTGCCTTTTACCAAAGGTAATGTAGTAAAGACCCTTATTATCGGTCTCTTTGCTCTGGTAATCGGTCTTTATTTTGTAACCGATATGGCTCCTGACTTTACTTTGGCTGCCAATCAGGTATATGCAGCTACAGGTGATAATGCAGCTCACATTCCTGCTGGTTTCTCTGGTGGTGCTCTCGACTTTGCCTCATCTCTCTTCGGATGGATTATCTATAGAGGTGTGAAACTTTCATACATCGGTATGGGTGTACTCACAGTCATCACTGTAGCTTTGATGATTATCAACCGTCAGCGCATCGTGAAAGAAGAGAAGAAGGCTGCTGAGGATTTGCAGAAATAAACAGAAAGATAGAAATAATTCTGAAAAATAAAAAATAATATAAAGATTTTAGTAATGAAGAAGGTATTATTATCATTTGCAATGTTGCTCGTTGCTGGTGCTGGTTTTGCACAGTGCTGCAAGAGTGCTTATGAAGTGAAGGCAGAAAATGCTTACACTAATTACAATGTTCGTTATGCAAGCAACCCAATGGATGCAAAGCATTACACAACAGACCGTCTTCGTGGTGAATATGCCATTGAGAAGGTTTTTGCTCCAGGTGAGGTAAACTGGACTTACACAATGTTTGACCGTTTTCTGATTGGTGGCGCACAGCCAACAACAGCTCCTTTGAAGTTGACTTCTATCGCTCCTCTTTATACAGACAAGCCAAACGATCAGAAGAACCTGCTCGATAACCGTGAGTTGGGTATCATCAATATCGGTGGTGAGGGTACTGTTACTGTAGATGGCAAGAAATATACGCTCGGTTTCCAGGAGGCTCTCTATGTAGGTCGTGGCGCCAAGAATATTGAAGTAGCCAGCAAGGATGCCAATAAGCCAGCTAAGTTCTATATGAACAGTGCTTGCGCACATCAGACCTTCCCTACTAAGAAGGTAACATTGAAGGATGCTAACAACATTAAGGCTGGTAGCTTGAAGGAAAGTAATGACCGCGTTATCCATCAGTTGATTATCGATGGTGTTGCTGGTGTACGTACATGCCAGTTGCAGATGGGTGTAACTGAGTTGAAAGAGGGTTCTGTATGGAACACCATGCCAGCTCATACTCACCTCCGTCGTATGGAGACATATCTCTATTACAATGTGCCAGAGGGTCAGAAGATTCTCCATGTAATGGGTGAACCACAGGAGACTCGTCCTATCTGGTTGAACAACGAGCAGGCTGTGATTGCTCCAGAGTGGTCTATTCACTGCGCAGCTGGTACAAGCAACTATACCTTTATCTGGGGTATGGCTGGTGAGAACCTGATCTATAATGATATGCAGGTAGTTAAAATTCCAGAGATGAAATAATATGAAAATAATCCTCTTGTGGGCATCATTTGTCCACAAGAGATTTTTTGTTCTCATTTAAATGCTAATTTTAAACAGACTCTATAATAAGTATGAACGCTATTAAAACAAGTAAGATGTCCAACTTCCGCTGGGTCATCTGCGCGTTGCTTTTCTTGGCAACCACCGTGAATTACATGGACCGTCAGGTCTTGTCATTAACATGGAAAGATTTTATCGCTCCAGAGTTCCACTGGACTGATGATGACTATGGTACGATTACCGGTCTCTTCTCCATTTTCTATGCCATTGCAAATCTTTTTGCAGGTAAGTTTGTGGATTGGATGGGTACTAAGAAGGGTTACCTCATCGCCATCTTCGTATGGTCAACAGGTGCTGTGATGCATGCAGGTTGCGGTTGGGTAGCTATGCAGGTAGAAGGCTATGATTCTATTGAAGCTTTGCGCCTGGTTCAGGCTGGTAGTGATGCAGCAGTTGCTATTGCCACTATCAGTGTATGGCTTTTTCTTTCCTGCCGTTTGATTCTTGCCGTTGGTGAGGCTGGTAACTTCCCTGCAGCTATCAAGGTAACAGCAGAGTATTTCCCAAAGAAGGACCGTGCTTTCTCTACAGCCATTTTCAATAGTGGTGCTTCTGTAGGTGCATTGGCAGCTCCAGCTACTATTCCTCTCTTGGCTCGCGCCATGGGTTGGGAGTGGGCTTTCATCATTATCGGTGTGCTCGGTTATGTCTGGATGGGTCTTTGGGTATGGCTTTATGACAAACCTGCCAAGAGCAAGTATGTCAATCACTCAGAGCTTACTTATATCAATCAGGATGAGGAAGCTGAGCAGGTTGAGGCTGAAAAGACTGCAGGTGATGAGGAAGAAGAGAAGACCATCGGTTTCTTGAAGTGCTTTACCTTCCGTCAGACTTGGTCTTTTATCACAGGTAAGTTCTTGACTGATGGTGTATGGTGGTTCTTCCTTTTCTGGGCTC
>ERZ1026866.539-NODE-539-length-22530-cov-73.021001_pt1 | contig 22530 bp, 10 predicted proteins | sample MGYA00380163_ERZ1026866 | MGnify/ENA primary metagenome ERZ1026866 (study PRJEB33269, sample SAMEA4719799) | human gut metagenome | biome: human-associated habitat; feature: organic feature; material: feces | place: Cameroon | collected 2013-10 ...
TGAGAGTTCGGAAGAATAAATAACTGTAATTGAAAGCTTTTGCCCTTACAGGGCGACAGGTTTGCGCCCATAATAACCCAGGGCGTTGCCCTGGGCTAGGAGCTTCTGCCCTTACAGGGCGTGTGGAGCTAATATGCGAAAGTTCAATAACTAATTTATATAAAAAACTGAAACTGTATGGCAATATATCTTATAAAAATCAATGTAGCCCTGATGCTCCTTTATGGCTTTTATCGCCTCACGGTGAGCCGCGATACTTTCTTCGGTCTTCGCCGCCTTACCCTCTGGCTCATCTATGCCGTTGCCCTGATGGTTCCGGCACTCAATCTGGAATATTGGGTGCGCGATACACCAACGATGGCGGGTATGGCAAATGTATATGCCGACACGTTTTATCCTGTGGTGGTTGTAAAGGCTCAGGCTCCCGGCATAACCTGGATAGATATGCTGCTGGGCATCTATTGGGCAGGAGTTGCCGTTCTCTCATTGCGTTTGGTATGGCAGCTCTTCAGTATCATCCGCCTTGCAGCTATTTCCCGGAAGCAGGAGGTAGAAGGCATTACGGTACATCTTCTCAAAGGCGAGGGGAGTCCGTTCTCCTTCTTCCGCTGGGTGTTTATGTATCCATCTACCCTGGAGGGCAAGCAGTTGCACGAAGTGATGGTTCACGAGTGCACCCATGTTTCGGGTCTCCATTCCCTGGATACCCTCTTCTCCGAGCTTTTCTCCATCGCCTGCTGGTTTAATCCATTTGCCTGGCTGATGAAGCAGGAAGTAAGAATGAATTTGGAATATTTAGCCGATGAAAGTGTTTTATCTGATGGCAACGCGCGCAAATCCTATCAGTATCACCTTCTAGGTTTGGCATATCGACAGCCGAATGAATCGACCAAGATTGCCAATAATTTTAATTTATTACCTCTTAAAAAAAGAATTAAAATGATGAACAAACGTAGAACCAGTGAAATAGGCAAGGCGAAGTACCTCCTTTTCGCACCTTTAGCAGGAGCGTTGCTTATGGTGAGCAACATCGAGAGTGTGGCTCGTGAGATTGGCGAGCAGATTCCGGAAGTAGCCGAGGTTCAGCAGAAGGCTGAGCAGGCTCTGAATGCTGATGTGGTTGTGGCGAATCCGACGGCTGAAGAAGCAAAAGCTGCCGCAGAAGCCAAAAAGGCAGAAGAAGCTAAGGCTGCTGAATTGGCAAAGTCGGAAGCTGAACAGAAGGCGGAAGCAAAGGCTTCTGATGCGATAGCCCCAGCTGATACAACCAAGAATGTGGTTTATGACGTAACAGAGACATTGCCGCAATTTCCTGGTGGTCAGGAAGTAATGATGAAGTATCTGGCTGCAAACATCAAGTATCCGGCTTCCGCCGTCAAGGCCAAAAAGCAGGGCCGTGTGATTGTAACCTTTGTCATTCAGAAGGATGGTAGCGTTACCAAAGCCCGAATTGCAAGATCTGTAGATCCGGAACTGGATGCCGAAGCTTTGAGAATCGTGAAGGCGATGCCTAACTGGACTCCTGGTACACAGGATGGTAAACCGGTAAACGTAAAATATACCATCCCTGTTATATTCTCTCTGATGTAACCCCAGGGAAGAAAGAAGAAAAATAGAATATCAATTTCTGGTTATAAAAAGAGCATAAATCTCAACTCAATAAAAAAGAGCATAAATCTCATCTCATCAATAGAGTATGAATTCTCTATTGGCATGTAGAATGAAAAGGGCGGCTTTCTTGCGTGATGCAAGGAGCCGCCGTATGCGGAACCGCATGTACGGTGGTGTGAGAGGTCGGTAAACATGAAAATAGGAGATAAACACCTATGATTAGTGTTTACCTCCTACTCGATTACTTCATTTTCTGCATCATCAGGCGTGATTTTTCCTTAGCCAAGGCTTGCATATCCACGGCAACATCGTCTTCATCTACGATTTCCACGCCCGTCATCGTTTCTATCACATCCTCCATGGAAACTACGCCGCGAAGGCATCCGTATTCATCTACGATAATGGAGATGTGCTCTCGCTTTTCCAACATCTTTTCCCAGATCTGATATAGCGATTCATCCTCGTTGAAGGAAAGAATCGGGCGCATCAGCTCGGATAATCGGGTTTGGAATTCATCGTCTGAAACCGATTTGAGAACCACATCCTTCAGAACGTAGCCCACGATATAGTCCTTATTGTTATCATATACAGGAATGCGTGAGAAATTCCACTCCTTCAGTTCGTAAAACTCCTTGGTGGTTAGATGCATATTAGCAGATTCTACCACGATGGATGGTGTCATCACCTCTTTTGCCTTAACTCCAGCCAGACGGATGCAGCTCTTGATGATCTTGCTTTCCGATTCACGGAAGATGCCTTCTGTGGTTCCTACATCTACCATGGCAGAAACCTCTTCGCGGCTCATGGAAGCCTGGTGGCTCTTAGGCGTGAATACCTTTGTGATGAGTTCCGAGAGCAGTACCAGAGGGTAGGTGATGAAGATGAGTACCCGGATAATCTTGGTGGATGACATTGCCAGCGAGCGCCAGTAAGAAGCACCGATGGTCTTCGGGATGATTTCTGAAAGCACCAGAATCAGCAAGGTGAGAATGGCAGAAATAATACCGAAGTATTCTTCGCCGAAGAGCTTGATAGACTCGGCACCCACGCCGGCAGAACCGATGGTGTGGGCGATGGTATTGAGCGAAAGTATGGCACCCACAGGGCGATCTACGTTGTTCTTATACTGTTTCATCAACGAGGCAGTCTTGTTGCCTTGATTCTCCTTCATCGAGATAAACGACATCGGAGTAGAAAGTAGCACCGCCTCCAGGACGGAGCATAAAAAGGATAGTGACAGAGCACCTAAAAAATATAAAATGATTAAACCCATGTAATTTTTAATTCGTTAATAATATGTTATCTCAAGCAAGATAGGTATTATTTCCGAAGACTGCAGTTGAGGATGTAATGGGGTACATTACATCTGTTTTGATTCGATATGATCGTATTGGTAAATATCATCACAATTATGTTCTATTTTTCTGCAAAGATATGGATAAAACTATGAATCTGATGTTATTTTGTTGAATATTAGTGTGTTTTAATATGTTTTTAGTAAATATTTGTAAAGGATGTTATTAGTTAGCAACTGATGACTCATGTTATTTTAGTGATTATATACAGATCAAAGGGGAAGAGAACTTATTCTTTCCCCTTTGTTCTGTATATGAGTTACTATGTAATACCGTTAGTTCAATTATCGCATCTTGCGGTTTTTCCCATTTTCAACTTTACAGCTGTACCTTTACAGCCTTTCCGTCATATTCCACGCTCTTGCTTGCCTGCATAGGCTGATCGCCCGCTCCACTATTGGCATCCACCAGTACGATATGGAATCTGCGATGCTGGAGCATTCCCTTATAGCTGCCCTTGCGTGGCGCGATGTTCAGGGTTCTGTCTGCTTCATTCCATACAAACTGGATTTCCGAGAATTTACCTTTCTCATAGTTGTAGTTGTCGCCCTCATCCTCATAGAGCGTAAATTTACCATCAGCACCAGGATAGACACGGATTTCCAGCTCATCCCAAGGCTTCTCTGAACTATACTGCACTTCAGGACCGAATGGCAGGATGGTACCAGCCTTGATGAACACAGGCATGATGTCGATAGGACAAAGGCGCTGGATATCCTGACCGCCCTCATACTGGGTATTGCTCCAGAAATCATACCATTTATTACCCTTTGGCAAGTAAACATTCACAGGCGCAGCTGCCTTCCTTACATCAGGATAGATGGTATGGCCCTTCTTCTCCTTATCCTTCCAGGTGTATAAAGGATCGGTTACCGGCTTCACCAGGATGTTGCGGCCGAAGAGATACTCATCGTTCAGGCGGGAAGCCTTCTTGTCTGCCGCATAATCCATTACCAGGGCACGCATCATGCTTCCGCTATTCTGTACACAGTCGCCAGCCGTACTGTAGATATAAGGCAAAAGGCGATAGCGCAGCTTGATGGTCCTGATCATGGCATCATAAGCCCAGTCGCCCTGTTTTCCGAACTCATACAGTTCGCTTACCATCGGCGAAGAACAGTGGTTGCGCATCAATGGCATGAAGGTTCCCCACTGCATCCAGCGGGTCTGCAGTTCCTGAAGGGCAGGGTTCTTTGGATTCTGTTCAAACTCCCAGTAGAAGAAACCACCCAGGTCGGTGTTCCAGAATGGGATACCGCAGAGCGAGAAGTTCAAGCCCGATGGAATCTGATTCTTCATCTCGTTCCAGGAAGCCACCACATCACCGCTCCAGCAGATGGTGCCATAATGCTGAATACCGAAACTGCCGCTTCGGGTCATCTGGAGCGAACGCTTTTCGTTGCCCTTCATCGCTCTCTGGTGCTCATAGATGCTCTTGTTGTGCAACAATGGGAAGGCGTTCTTCACTCCCAACCATGAACCATCGAAGGTCTGATAGTTCTCATCGCCCGGCTTCTCAAAATGGTCTGGCTCCGTAGAATCGGTCCACCAGGCATCGAAGCCCATCTGGTAGAGATGAGTAAGATACTTCCAGTAGAGGTTGCGCGCCTTTGGATTGAAGACATCGTATGGCATCACGCCACTGTTTCTTGGCCACGTTTCAAAAGGAAGGAGCGCATTCATCTTCTTCAGTTCACGATACTGATCTGTCCAGGGACCGAAACTTGCCCAGATGGAAATCATCAGATGGGCATCGTTCTTGTGAACATACTTCACCATTTCCTCCGGACTCTTCAGACGAGGCTCTCCCTGTGCCTTCATCTGCTTCATATCTGTAGGAAGATACTTGGCAAAGGCTGGGTCGCCTACCTTATTTATATAGTATGGGTTCTGGAATTTCATCGCATTCCAGTTGGAGTCGCATCCCCAATACTGCCAGTCCTGCACGATGGCATCGGTAGGAATCTTCAGTTCGCGATACTTGTCCAATACGCCAGCCAGTTCATCGCTGGTCTTATAGCGCTCGCGGCATTGCCAGAAGCCCATCGCCCATTTCGGGAACATCGTAGCCTGTCCGGTGAGTTCACGGATGCTGGCGATGACTCCATCCTGCGTACCATCCTTATACATGAAATAGTAGTCGGCGCAGGTTCCCACTTCACTGGTGAAGGAAGTACGGGAAGGCTGACTATCATCATCCTTAGATGCTACGATATCATTGAAATAAGTTTTTCCCGCATTGTCCCAGTAAAGACCATAGCCCTTCTCGCTGGTGAAATAAGGGATGGCGATATAAGTGTTATGATTCCAGAGTTCAATATTCTGGCGGCCACGCTGATTCATATAAACATCACGCAGCTGTCCCAGACCATAGATGGCCTCGTCGTCGGCAAGACGGAAGTTCTGCTCAATGCGGTACTTGCCCTTGTTGGCTTCATCCTTGCGGGCTTCCAGACGGGTCTTCGTATCAGTAAGCAGCAGCTTTCCATCCTTCGAAAGGAAGCGGATTTCGCCAGTCTGCTGGTTCAGTTCGACGCAAATGAATTTAGATTTAATGTTTACAACATCTCCATTTTCCTGTATCTGAACATCCTTCAGCTGCTGAGGCTTCAAGATGACAGAATAGCTTTTCTTCTGAACGGGAGCAGCAAGTCCGGCATCTGATTTCAAGATGCGGACGATGGATGGAGAATAGAATTCGATGGTTACATTCTGCTGAGCCACCTGACGGGTGATAGACTTGGCAGCCGCACCTTTCTGTGTGCCTGCCACCATTACGCTCTTGGCGCAGAGTTCACTTGGAACGCCAACGGCAGCGATGCCCAAAAGGGCAATGAGAGATAAATTCTTTAGCATACTTTTGTTTATTATATTAGAGGGTTTATGATTTGTACAGTTACAAATACATCAGATTGTATTTCGGTTGCAAAGGTAATGCTAAATGGTGGAAAAGGGATAAAACAAATTCCTTCTTAAAACACTTGGTGAAATAGCTGGGCGAACTGAAGCCCGTTCGCTCGGCAATTTCATTCACACTCTGCTTACCTTCCTGAAGCAAGGCTGCTGCACGATGAAGCCGGATGCTGCGGATAAATGCCACGGGAGTAGTATTGGTCAGAGCCGTCAGCTTTTTATAAAGTCCTGTCCGCTCCATACAGAGATCCTGTGCCAGTTGTTCCACGCCATATTCGCCATCTTCAAGATGCTGTTCTATCAGAGTATGCACCTGAAGAATCAGCTCGGGTTCCTGATTAATAGCTTCGGCTGCAGAATAGGCAGAAGCGGTATAGACCAGCTTATCATTCAGAAAAACCGCCACGATTCCTGAATCCATGAAAGCATAAACCTGTCTGCCATCGGTATCCAGATCCTGCAGACATCCCCATTCTTTCTTCAACCTGATAAGATTGCCATCCTGCGTATTGAGCAGCGAATCACCCATAACAACCCAGACATTCTTCCTGCTATCTACAAACAGATCCTGAATGTCATTCCGGGTCGGGCCGTTTCGCATCATTTTCATCTTATCCTCTTCTCCATTTCCTGACAGAGCGTCAAGGGGATGTTCCAGAAGTCTGCCCTCTGCAAGCAGAATACAGAATATCTTCTGGTATTCCTTTACCCATAACCTGTCCTGGCTATCGGCATAAAGATGCGTCTGCCCCTTGTATTTCGTGATGTTTTCTGCCTTTTCTGCAGGAAGGGGAATCAAGGAGAAGCGCCTTCCATCATAGAGATTGATGCCCTTGGAAGTTCTCACCGCCAATCTGCCATCTGTCAACTGCATCATCTGTAGGACACGGTTATCAGAAAGGCCCTGTCGGGTATTGAGCACATAGAAATAATCGTTTGTCTCTACCTTCTGGGCTGAGCTGGTAAGTATCCGGCCGCCAAAGCAGAGGAAAACGATGCATAGTTTGATGATATATGGTTTATAACTTCTCATAGAGCCTTATTGTCTATTTTCATTGCTGCTATTTTGCTTATTCTTTGCAAAAATATAAAAAAAGATTGAGACAGACAAGACAAGCAGGCAAAATTTTGAGGCTTTTACAAAGAAAAAGGCTCCCTTGTATGGAAGCAAGAGAGCCTTTGGCTATTGTTTTTTCGTTTTTACATCCCGAATCTTTTCCTATCTTGGAGAGCCAGATGGAGTGGGGGATATTGTGCTGGCGGTGATAAATAACTTTACAAGTTAAGCGTGGATGAAAAATCTCTTAAGAGAAGATGGGCTCAAGGTTCCGCAGAGCATCCTCAAATTGCATAATTAGTAGATACTTTACAAGATTTTTAGTTCAGTTAGTGAAAAGGGGAGTCTGCTGGCAGTGATGCCGGCAGACTTCTGTATTTTTCGGATGCTTTTCTGATGCATTACCAGATAGGTGGGGACGTACCTTGCTCAAAAGAAGATATTCTAGTGGTGGGTGGAGTGATTTGCAGAAAATATTTAAGGTGGATCATAAATCTCCTTTCACAGAATGTGGATTATGTTGAAAATAAGAGAGTTAAGTGTGAAAGGAAAATTCTCTTTATATTGAGATGGTAATTGATGGCTAAGCATAAATATGGCGATGTGCCTTGCTCTGATAGGGAATAGTGAGCGTCTTGATAATGAATAGCGGGTGTCTTTGTTATGAATGTTGGGATGAAGCATAGTAACCAGAAGGATGAGGGATAGATATTGGCAGGCAAAAAGGGACGATTTATCGGCTGGATGATTAAGCTCGTCTATATGGATGACTCGGGTCATCTATATGGCTCACTCCCGTCATCTATATGGATGACCCGGGTCATCCGATACAAAGAAGCCTTTTCTATTCCTTTTGAGATAGTTGCTTTCTCCTTTAGACTAAGTTGCCTTCTCCTTATATCTATAGTCCTTTCTGCTGATTATGATTGTTGTTTCAGAGAATTCTCCTTTCACACTTAAGTAGCTGATTATGAGTATGCTCTGGTGATTGTGAAAGGAGAATGAAATTTTAATTGCTGTTTATGTGATCTGTGAGTTCGGTCATAACGACCAGAAGGAGAAGTCGGCGGGCTGTGGCTCTGAAGCTGGTTCCGGATATGGAGACCTGGCATGCTGACGGTAAGGATCTGATGCACGTTCGCATCTATGCCGTAGATAAGAAGGGCAGAAGAGTACTGAACGTGAAGGATACTAAGGCATTCGATAAGTTGACCTTCCAGGTGAAGGGCGATGCGAATATCGTGGCGGTGGATAATGGAAACATTGCATCTGATGAGCTTCATATTGGAAAGACCCAGTTGGAGAAGTCCATCCAGCGCAATCTCTTCCAAGGTTCCGCTCTCGTGATATTGAGAGCCAGCGATAAGCCAGGAAAGATAGAGCTTTCGGTAGCTGGAGAAAAGATGAAAGCCAAGAAGCTGGTTTTGAATACGAAGTAAATATGATACTAAAAAAGGTCGCCAAAATGCTGGCGACCTTTTTTAGTTGATTTACTTCGCTATATCCGTCGAAATTCGACGGTTTTTCCGCTATAAGAATGCCGAATTCGCTATAATTCCGCTATAATCCGCTATAATATGTCCTCTATGATTGAGGCATGACATACCAAGTTCGACCTTCCGCTTTTATTAAATATTCTTTGCTCATATTTTTGAGCAAATCTCCGAGCATACGAATTTTTTGTTCTTCCGTCTTGTTTTGCGGAAGAACATCCTTCAGATATTCGTATATACTATCTCGCTTGGCACCTTCACTTCCTGCATTGCTGAGATACTGTAGAACCATTTGACGCAATCTCTCCTTATCCAATCCTTTGGTTTTGGTGTAAGAAGGCAGTTGGTGAGTGTTCTTGGCAATGCTAAGAGAAATGCTGTAATGCGGGACCTCACCTTCTATCAGTCCACGTTTGAGTAAGTTTTGCGCTATATCCTCATGAATAGTTCTGCCTTTTTGTACTGCGTCAAGAGAGATGCAATCCCAGAGAGATAGAGTGTCGTTTGTCTTCAACAAATCAGTGTATCGTTTATTGATTTCATTGCCATAGATGCGGACAACTACTTTCTTCTTGATCTGGTCAATCTCATAGTCAGGCATAGGGAAGTGTCTGCGCCATTGCTCATTGAACATTTTCTTGATACCACGGCTTACGGTATCTATCATGTTGAAATCTACCATCGCCCTACATAAACATTCATTGCGGAAATGCGTCTGAGGCTCTTCGTTCCTCAAAACATTCTCCAAAGTGCCAGGAATGAATGTGCCAGCATTGGAATAATACAGATATCCTGGATTCTCTACGAAATTGATGCGTTGCTGAAGAGTGTAGTCTTGATGGCCAATACAATTATGAAGGGCCTCACGGATGGTGTAGTCGTCATACTGCTTCATCGTGTCGGGGAAAAGCGTACCTCCAGGCATTTCACGCAATGTCAGATTCTCTATCTTTGAGAGGATTTCGTCCACCGTTAATATAAAAGGTACTGTGAAGTGTTCGTAGTCAACCACTTCCTGGTTCTTGTCTCGCCGTGTCCAAGTAACCTGTACAACAGCAGGACGCAGTTTGAAAGCGGATTCGTATTTGCCCAACAAAATGATAGCTGCCCGAGTAATACCTCCGTTTCTCGTTAATCCACACTTGCTTAAAAAAGTTTGAACGTTCCAAGCATTCACTTCTTCTGCAGGAATACGGCTATGGACTTTTTTGAACATCATTCGAGCCTTGGCAATAGCAACCTCATCCAAATCATCTATTGTCGCATCTGGTACAATTTCTGCAGACCAGTCCTTTGCTGCGTAGATTGGTTCTTCAAGAATGACAGCCATTCTTTCTTGGGTCAATTCCACCAACGAATCTTCTATGCGTTGCCATGCCTTCTTGTGGGCAAGGACAGGGCGACGAGGCAAGTGCTTTGGAATGTGTATTATCCATACTCGCTTATTTGTATCATCGGTTATAAACTCCTCAATGCTTAGACCTTCAGATGAAAGATAAGTGCATTGTTCTGTGAGTTTGAACGTTGCCGACTGAGTGTTTGCTGGTTGCCCATTAAAAGTAAGCCTTGAAATATCTGTCCCGACTATTTCAAGCGTCTTATCCTTTACACCAATCACAAGATGTCCACCCTCCATGTTGGCAATAGCTGACACGTAGGAAATAACATCATCCTTCTCGTCCCCACAGAACGAGTTCTTCAGATTCTTAAATTCCTTCCATTCACAGCGAGCATTCTCTTGTGGGTACTCACGGAGGAGGTATTGTTGTAATTCGAGTTCGAGCATTGGATTATCGTTTTAAGAAACTTTTTAGACTTATCGTGGATAAGCCTAATGCTTTTGATTTCAACTGTAAACCATTATCAGATGTCAATACAATTGGATTCTCACCTTTGTATTTTAAAGCAACAGAAAGGATCATATTATCAGGTGAACGCTTGTCAAAATCTTCTGGCAATAAAGAAGTGTCAGCAAACTCATAGATGACCTTATGTTGTGTTTCATTATTAAGATTACGAAGCGCCTTTTCTGCATTACGTTTATACTCATCATTCAACTTTATCTTCATTTTGTCAAGTTCATCTGTTACCTTTGCGGAAAGAATAATTGGATATGTTTTATCGATTTTACTGAGAATATCTGGGCAGTTTACAAAGATGTTCGTGTCAATGATATAGAAATTCTTTTTATTAGAACTCAGTTCCTTCTTCTTGCGTTCAAACCTTGATAAATCAATCTTACCAACTACTTTGACACCAATTGTTGGAGCTGCGTTTTTGGGGTAAGTTGGTTCTGCTGCTGTTTTGTTTGACCCTGTAATTGGCTTTTCTTCAAAACTGTCACTTGTAATAACTCGAACTCCACCATCATATCTATCGCAATTTTCAATGAATTGCAAGACAGTTGGTGAAACTGTATGGAACTCATTTAACGGAATGTCAGAGATAATAAGTGTTGTGCTAAGTGAACGACTTGTTGCTACATTGAAGCGGCAATCCTCAAGCGCAAAACCTGGATTGCGTCCTGGAACATAGAGAATAGCATAGTCAACAGTCATTCCTTGGATTCGGTCTATTGTTTCAATAGTAATATCCAGTTCTATGTCAGATGTACAGAATCGCTTTTGAAGTTCTTTCACAGAATCACGGAATGGAGTAATAATAGCAAGAGTACGTGTTGGATAATACCTCTCCATTATGCCAATTACATTGCGTATAATAGAATCCGCTTTATCGGAATACACTCCATTGCTTACATCGCATGTGCAATGATACAGACACCCTCCTTCATATGGGAAAAGAGGACTGTTTGTATCAGCAAAATCAAGGTACTCTTTCTTTACCGAAACAAAGCGGTTGCCATAGAAGCACTTGGTAAGAGCAGCCGAACGACTTGTAAGACGGAATGTCGTTACAATACGATAAGACTTTATTTGCGAACCTAAAGCCATCGTCTTCAAGCCTTCCACCTGCGTTGATACATTCCAAGAATTGTACTGGGGATTATTGAGTTTCACGATAGGTGGCAACTGCATAGGATCACCTACTATCATACAATCCACGCCCAACTGTTTGAATGCAACTATAGTAGTAAGGAATGCTTGAGAAGCCTCTTCTATGACTACCAAATCGTATTGTGGCATACCATACAGAGTCATTTTCTTTTCGCTAAAAACGCTTGACAACTGATAGTTTGTCGCACAGAGCATTTCGCCATTTGAAACCTGCAAGTCGGCAGAGGCAGCTTTTACACCAGACACCTGTTTGCGTTCGTCAATAGAGAGATTTGTCTTGCTGATATGACCTCCCTTCACATACTTCTGCAAAGGCTTCTGCTTTATCAACTCGATAAGACCCTTGTTCGCCATGGTGGTGACGCAGACGGTTTTGCCAGCATCAAGATACGATGAAATCACAGAAGCGATGGTGTAACTCTTACCTGTTCCCGGAGGACCTTGTACGATACAACAATGTTCATTAGTGAGCGTGTCTATGATTGTGTCAGAAATGCCTGTTGGCTTCTGTTCATCAAACGCAAGTTCCTCGGGTGTCCATTCCTCATAATCTATAGTTGGTTCAATGTTCAATTCCCCGTTTGAAGAGAATGCATCCATGTAGCTGGCAAGGTTGCGGAAATACTCTACAGGAGGAAATGGATTATGGACGATAAGTGAAAGACTTTTGCCATCAGCCAACGCCTTAGACAAGATATCGTACAATTTAAGACTGAATCCAGAGCATGCAACATAGTCATAGTTGGAAACACCAGTATGAACATAGTACATTGGAGTCATGTCAGAACCCGGAGAATGAAAATCCTTATTGTCAATAAACTCCTCCCAACGGCAGATCCACTCCGTAACGTGTTCACCTAATACTTGCTTAGCACCTTTCTTAATTATGCACACGCCCTTCAGAACTTTCAAGCGTGGAGCCATACGACGAGGAAATTTGAGAATAATCATGCCTGTTTCATGCTGAATGGAATCAACATAAGCAAGCGATAATTCACCTGTCTTGAATAAGTTCCGCATTTGCGAGCGATTGATCTTTTGTTGCTCATCGACAGCCTCCTTTACTTGGTCTGCAAAGAAGGACTTATAGTTTGCAAGTTTGATATTGTCAATCATAATCAATAGTCGTTATCGTTATAATCATCGTTACCATCTTCCGTTTCTGCCATAGCACCAACATAGTGAGCGAATACGGCATCCATATTTGTGCGAGCAGCCACACGAATCAAGGTGTATGCAGTACCTTTGGCATCTTCAAGTATGCCTGTATAAAGAGCCCTTACGACATCAACCTTCTCCTTGCCGGTAATCTTGATAACAACATCGTCTTTTTCTACGAGCTTCAGGAATTCCTCGGCATTGTTAATGTAGTGGAAGTTCTTGCCTTGTCCATCAAGATAAACGCAAATCTTCCACTTGTCATCAACCATCTTATTCCATACAGAAGGAGAAGCATACATCACACCACGAGCAGCACTACAAGTATGAATGTATCTACCATCTTTAAGTTTGTGTACAGTTACATCACTCGCATTACGCACGAACTCTTCAATTGTTTCCTCGGGCTCTGCGTGCATCTCGTTTCTGAGGTTTTGGTACAGACGCAACTGAGCAAGATAGTTAGTGTCGGCAATTTGCTCAGGCTTGATGTTACATTGAGCCAAGAGGTCAATCTCCTCCTTGGTCGGTGGCAATGACTCCAATTCAAGAGGAGTGCCATGTGAACGAAGACGTTCAACTTCCTCATTGGTAAAGTTCTTTGGGTGTTTACGAGTACGAGGCTTGTATGGTTTGTCGCCAACAGGCTGATAATTCTTATCCTTATCAACAGCCCCCATGTATCCATTATAATCAGGATCATAATCCTTGTGAGGTTTGCTAGATGAAGCGTGAGACGTGCTATATGTATGAGTCTTAGAAGATGTTGTATCAACATCTTCATCAACACCAGCTTCTACATTATCTGTTTCATCGTAGTCTTTTATATCCTCTTTATCAACCTGTTCATATGTATCATACAGACCATGGTCATCTTCTGACTCTTCCTCTGCTGTAGATGACGTTGTTAGACCAACTAGTGATTCAGTTTGTTGCGACTGTTGTTGTGGACAAGAGTCAGAAGTTGGCTGCTGCAATGCCGTTTGAATAGGTTCTTTTGGTGTTGTCTCTGCTTCTTCCTCAACTTCAAGTTCGTTAACAGGTCTTGATATTACATCTTTATTTGGTGCACCAGGCTTGTTATCCTTGCAAATAGTTTCCGTATCGTCAACATGCTGATTTTCTGTTGATGTCTCTGTAGTTGCTTCTGTGGCAGAATCTGTTGGTTCATTCATAGCATTGCTATAGTAATCGTCTTCTATTTCGATAGGTTCTTCTTCCTCTGGCTCAACGTTGATGGTCAAATCTAACGATCTGAGATAAGCACGGAACTTTTCATCGTATGCAAGCGAAGAGCAATACTTTTCGATGCACGCTTCTACAGAAACGCTATCATCAAGAACGTCTTCACATACATTATCATACACGTCAAAACCTACCAGTCGCTTCAATCTACTACAGAACTTTGTAAAGGTACGATTATGCTTCCATGAGCTTACATAATAAAGGTTGGTGTCATCATTATAGATACGCTCCACATCATTATGTATAGTGTCATAACCGAGGTCTATCTTTTCACATACAACAAAATGATACTGCGACAGCTTTGTATTATAGCGTTCATAGAGTTCTTGGAATCGATCTGGGTTCTCGATAGCAGACAAGATAAGCAGACGAGGTCTGAGTATGGCAACCATATCAGCTGTTTCATCTTGTTTGCCTATAGGTACTGCCACAAAATCAGAACTTGTCAGACATTTTATTTTCAGCATGTTGCAGACCTTGCCAAATGAATCTGTATCATAAGGGAAAGCACTTGTCTGCATAACAAATTCATCGCCACGGAAAATATTCCTTTCCTGTGTCGCATCTGGATGGATAGCATAAAGTTCCGTAATATGCTTCTTCTGCCCCTTACCATTACGCCATTCTGCAGTTGGCGTTTTACGATAGTTGTCAACCAAAGTCTCATCTTGAATAGGCGAAGACAGCATCCAATTAATTACTATACTGCGGTAATGAGTTTCTTCCTCTCTTGGATGCGTAACACGAGCAAGGTAATAAAGGCAATCTTCAAAAGAAAGAGACTTACAGAAGTTGATCTTCTCAAATAAATCACGAGCATCACGATTGTCAATAGAGTCAACAATAGCTTTGCAAGGAACCTTCTCTTGCCATTGAGGTACCTTGGCACGAACTGCATAACCAGCTATGTGAGGTGCATACAACAACTCCGGCTTTTGAACAGAATTCTCTGTTGGTATACACACGCGGTTATTGAAACATCCATCTTCCACCCATGATTCATATTCGACCAAGCGACGAGAGAAACATTTCGACCAGAAATAACAAGCAAATGTGCGGTTTGCGAGATATTTCAAGTCCTCTCGCGTCATATTCTGGTGCACGTTCTCTGCCTTGAAATATTGCTTGATGATATCCTTGTTGCCTTCGAAGATGTAAGTGTCAGAAAGATACGACAATTCAGACACACCATTTGCCTCAAAGTCGCACGTTGGAGAATATTCTGTTCCAAGTGTCAGTTCATGAGCAAACTTGTATGTCGTTTCATTCGACTTGACTAGATACTTTATCTGCTTACGAAGTGTGTCATTTATGTCATACTCACTCTGTATCTTGGCTACTTCACGTACAAACAGAGTGTGAATGTCTGCAACGCTATCCTCATCGGCAGCAAACTTTGCAAGATAATCCTTAACCTTTGCGTCAATCCACATTTGCTTTGTGGTAATAAGATTGCGATTACCATATTCTTCAGAGATAGCAAGAAGCAATTCCTTATTTACCAATAGGATATCAGGATGAACCTCGTTGGCGAGAGTGATGTATTTGAAAGGCTCAGATACAGAATTCTCATCCACGTTGACAATTATTACCTGATCAAGAGTCTTATAACCGACAGATTGAGTACGAACTCTTAACTGCATAATTTGGTGTTTCCTTTCTGCCCATTTATCCTTTAGGTCTTTAAGGTGCTTGGTCATCATCGCTACAATCGAATCCAAAGATTCAGTTTCAATAGTTGAAAGCTTAGGCAAGATATCTGAGAAAAGAATATCCTTGTTATCGGACTTAAGATTGAGTTTTCGGAACAATTTCATCCACTCTGCCTTCTCGCTCTCATTGGCGGTTTCGATGTAAGATGAAGACACAAACTGCGCCTCCTTTACATACTTAGTTACCAGCGACTCAATTTGTTCCTGCTGATAGGTGTCAGAAATGTAAAGCGATGCACAATTGATAAGTGCGTTGTTTTTGTCAAGCAACGGAATAGTCTTGAACTTATCAACAGATGCAATTTGCTTCTGGTTAACCTTTACCCATCGCCAGAAATCAACGTTATTGTTTATAACATTAACCGATTGACGCAAGTTAGCGTTCTGAGCAAGAATGTCAGTTGTGGTATTGATGTCAAACTTCGCAATCTTGAATAGCTGACGCATATCCTGAGAGAAATCATCAGTATATTTCTGTGAGAGCACGACATACGTCTTCGGACACCACGCTTTCTCGCACAGAATCTTTGCGTCCTCGTTGTATTCGACATATTGGATATTATGTTCCCTTGCTCTTACTATGGCTCCGTCATAGGCAAGTAAAGGCATATCCTTGATATCATTGAAACTCATAGTGTCATCAAAGAGTCTGTCTGCATCTCGCTTCAAGTATTCCAAGAATGTGAGCATAGTTGCCTCGTCAACAAGACTGGCATAGACAATCGCTTTGTTCTTGATTACAACATCTGTAAAGAACGACTTGTCTGTAAAGGTCTTAACACCAAACTTCTGGCGAAAGAAAGTTTCCAACTTCTTTGCCTCGTCCTTATCATAACCTTCAAAGTAAGCATTCGAGAGAGCATACATCATGTTATCCTGTAACCAAGCATGATTGATATTGTCGGCATAGGTGCTATTCTGAGCATACGCATCCTGATTGAAGTATCGCACGTCATCGTTGCAAAGATATACCTCATTTTTGTGGATGTCAACACAACGCAAGACATAATCCTTGAAACAGTTTTCCTTCAACTGCGCTTCACAATTGAACACATATTCAACAAATGCTTTGTTGGCGGCATAATTGCTATCTATGGCTGCGTTTACTTTTGCTCGGAAATCGGCATCGCCAACTATGACAGTCGTGACGAACGAGTCCTTGGTAAATTCGTTGAATCCAAGGTTGGTAAATATTGCAGTTATGTTATCCTTCTCGTCATCAGCCAAGCTGTCAAAATATATATGAGATAGTACGTTGACAACATTCTCGCCCAACCATTTCTCACATGTTAAATCATGAGCATCTTCGCTGAAGAAATAGTGATAATTGGTATAATCGGTACTTGCATCACCATCCTCGGTAATGTACGGAACCTTTGTCTTGTTAGCCTTTAGATCAACTTCCTTTACTGCAAGATAACGATAGAATGCGACAGAATTGCTTGGTACGTTAAGCAACGCCATAGCATCCTCGTTGGATAAAATGTAATCTGTAATCATAGACGCAGCAGAGAAAGACAGGAAATACTTGTCTGCAAATAATTTCCAATTTTCATCTTCCTCAAAAATTGCTCTTGATGCCTCGCAAAGATGGGGTACAAATCTACGCAAGAATCCTATTCCATTGCAATTCGTGTTAAAATCATGATAGAGACTTCCAGCTGTAAACAAATCGCCTTCGTATTCAATAAATATCTTTTTCTTCGCAAACTCGTTTAGTTCATTCTCACTCAACCAATGTCTTATAAACCGTGTATTGTTTTCGGAATCTGTCAACCATGTTTGGAAATCAGTTTCCTCACATTTATTTACAACAGCATCAACCTTTATATCAAGGAGAGAAGGAGAATGCTTATACAAGAAAGCCACGAAAGCTTCCGAGCATCTTAACTCGTTAATTGGCAAGGCGTAGTCACCCAACTCCATAAAAAACATGAAGTCTTCATCTGAAATGACACCATTCGCTGTCATGCCAGTCATGTCGTTGATAATATTGTCAATGCATTCAAAGACTTGTTCACCATCCTTATCCACGCATGGAACAAAAGGCTCTTCTTTTATGAGCTTTTCAAATTCTTCCTGGAACTCCTCTATAAACGTCTTATACACGCGCCTCTTCTTGCACTCATCAAAGTCTGGGATAAGTGCAAAGATAGAGTCAAGGTCATATTTTTTGCTTTCAATAAGCTGCTTGATCCAATAAAAGAATTGTTTACCTGCAATACGAGCAATAACGTGATTGAGTTCGATATCCTCAATATCATCACGCTGTCCGTTGGGCACCATATCGGTGTTCATTAGGAATTTGAAGCCCCAATCAGCCCGCTTTGCAGGCAGATAGCAATAAAGCATGGCATCCTCAACTGGCATCAACTTTCTTTCAGCTTTCTTGCACGCAAACTTTACCGCAGTCTTACGGAAGTTCATGTACTTCTCAGGTATTTTCTCATAACCATCCGAACGAAGAGAGTCTGGATTTTCCAAGACTTCGTTTATCTTATCTGTAATGTCCTCAGGAATATCATCTATAAGAGAATCTGATACACACCAGTCTTTATTGTCTTTCTCACGTACAATCGGTTCATCCTGACCATCAATAAAAATACTAACCTTCTTGATGTTCGGAATAAACAATATGACGCGTTCTGATTCAAATACATCGGTAAACAAATCGATGTAGTTGTCACCTCTGTCTTCATCTGTCAATATTTCCTTATCTCGTGGTTGGAGAGCGAACTTTACTCTGAACTCTTCGTTTGGATGCTGATGGAATACAGACTTGATTTCGTTATCGATCTCATTATGTTCCGTCCAGATTGGCAATATCTGCCATGGTGTATTGATTACATCCGTAGCAGACTTGTCGAACCTGAAAGTGTAATTACCAGTATTGAGGAGAACATAGTCGTTGTCAAGGAAAACGGTCTTAAAACCAATACCTTTGTAGCCGATGGCTTCGGTGTTGTCAGACTTCTCACCATCATTTATATCACAAATAGCTGCAATATTTTTCGGATTGAAATATTCACCTGTATGCTCGAATGTTAAGTAGTTCTCGGTAATATGGAACTCTACATCAACAGGCAAAAGTTGAATCTTTCCATCAATTTTTGTACGACGAGGATAGTCATTAGCATTCTGCAACAACTCATAGATGAATACTTCCTTACCGCTTTGTGTAAGTTGCTTTTTGAGAGTATCAAGCGAACGAGCAATCTTCTTTGCAGCACCTGCAGGATAACGCATAATGCCCTCGTAAAGACTGCTCACAATGTCTTTAGGGTATATTGGAGTTGTTTCTTTGCGCAAATCAATACCAAACTTTAGAGGATCTGTTTCAAGCAACACCCAGGTGAACTTGTAATAAGCAAAACGATTAAATTCCTTTTTCTTACTTCTGAATGAAATCGACAAATTCCTTACTCCTCGCTCTCTATCCTCTATTTTGGTAAAATCAGTATTGCGTATATCTGTTATCGTATACCAGCCTTCATTCTTCTGCGGTGCAAACTGCCCTATGAACATATTATTGTCAAGGCGCAATCTTCGCTTAACCTTTACTACCTCATTAGAATCCGTATATGTCGTTTGCGCACGTTCCGTCCTATTCTTTTTAGAAATATCCTTTCGGGGTTCTTTCTCTTTAATATATTTTACTGGCACTTTGCAAGAAGTGTCGGAATATACTTCGAATACGCCTGATTTGGAGACAAATTCATTGAGTTTTTCATATCCCATACCTTTGTAATCTATACCTGCTTTGAGCAAAGCAGGACCAAAATTTGCCATATTAACCCATCCTTCACCTTTTTCAGGAAAAGAGTCTTTCTGTAAAGAATGATATACGGATAAGAGTTCTTGAAGTGTATCGTTGTTCATTATATTGTTGTTATGATTAAGATATTTGTTTATTATGTATTACTAATGGTCATTGTGCCATTACAGAAACTCGGCAAGCCGCTTATTCGTTTGTCCTGCACCAGTACAAACGATCTTTATCCTTTTGAGATTATAGACTTCATCATATCTAACAAATTATCGTTGATTGCGTAGCCATACATTTCCTCATCGCCTCCTTCGGCACGTACGCCGTAGCCACCAGGCATCCATCAAAAAGTTCTACCACCACTCTCTGTTGTCCAGCAATCCTTGCCACTCTACCATGTATATTCTTGAAATCTCCATCAGTTATTACTACTTCATCCCCTAACTTATATTTGATATTCTCCGAAGTAACAGGGATGATGTGAGGATTATGTATGGAAGTTAAACGGATGAAATTATCCATAGCAGTATCGGCAATGATAAGAGGAGGATTCTTGGTTGGCGTATTTTCACAATGTGAGGTGTGGTCGTAATAGTAACTCAACAAAGCCCTATTTTCAAAAGCCTTGATGTTCTTATCTTGCAAAAGAGAGTCAACTTGCTCTGCTGTTGCATGAACAAACATAAAAGATGAAATAAGAGGCTCCGTTATGATTCGCTTCTTTCCTTGCTTTCTTACCTCTTTATATCGCAAAGGAACATAACATTCCAATCCTTTAGCCTCAACGAATGCTTTTGCCTTGATAATACGCCCATAAGAAACTCTTAATACAAACCATTGCTTGTTTCGTGAAGGCACATTCTTTACCGACACCCCACCTTTTTTCTTTGAGATGGAGGGCGTACAAGAGGTAAGTCTTGCACTTGGACACGATGAACCTGTGTCGGCAGGTTGCCCATTATACAATGAAGCATTAGCCGTTAAAGGCTGTTTGATTTTATCTTCCAATGTTATATCCAGAGGTTAGATTAAAAACCGACTGACTTTTCTCTTTAAGAATTGCCAAATATTGAACACAAAGGTAAGAAAAAAGATTGAGATTTAAGACTTTAGTAGTGGAAAACTTTGTGCTGAGGGCGCTTTTTAACATTTGGCAATGCTTGGCGAGTTTTCCCAGAGAGACGATTGTAAGAAGAAATAAATCATAAGAATCGTTTTGATTGATATACTAAAAAAGGTCGCCAGCATTTTGGCGACCTTTTTTTAGTATCCTTTGTTTTCTCTTTATTTTCTGAATTTCTTCTTAAACCATTGGTTGAATGCCACGTAGGCACTGATTTCCTCCTGGTGCTGAGGCTCGGCAAATGTCAGTACATTGCCCGATGAATCTCCGTGCTGGTCAGGGAAGATAATCATCAGGTTCGTGCCCGAGAAGAAGCGGGTTAGCTCTTCCGGCAGTCGCTCTAATGCCGACTTGTGGGAAACGGTTCCCTTGCGGGCTGTCACCACCACAAAGAGATGGTTCTTGCTCATGTGGGAGGCAAGCTGAGGCATCTCGTTCCAATGCTGCATCAGGGTGTATTCGGCACGTACTTCCTGATGTCGGTTGGTGATGTACTCATTGATGAGTGCCAGGGTCTCCTCCCTGCCGTGGAACTGGATGCGGCAATCCAGATTGCCTGACAGTCGCGACAGTCGCTCTACCCAGCGGTAGAAACCCGGTTCAAACTCAGCCCTTGATGGTACAGCCACCTGTATTCGGCGAATGGTATTGAGCGGCTGCTTGATGCGTGCCATGATGATCTGACGGCTCAGACCATTGAAGAGACTCTGATGAAACTCTCCCCAGAACTTAGGCGAAACCTCCGGATGCATGTGCATGCCGATGATGATTTCGGAACACTGGAACTCGTTGAAGGCATGCTTGATGCCGTTGGCGATGTTGGCTGCAATGCGAACCTGCGTCTGCGTCATCACGTCGGTGGCTGCGGCAAGCTGACTGCAATGATCCAGCAGCTGTCGGCCCTGTTCCTGCTTGTATCGCATATCCTTGTCATCATACACCACATTCAGACAAACCAGTCCTCTGTTCAGCTTCTGGTTTCTCACCAGGAAGGCAAGGTTCATCAGGTTATCGGCATATTCCGGATACTTCACCGGTATGAGAATCTTCTCATCGCTTGCCTTCTTGGTATCTTCGGCATCCGGAAGCTCCTTGTCGCGGAGGATAATCTTTCTGGAACTCCAGTCGGTGAGCATCGAAGAGATGATGCAGGTGCAGAGAATCATCATCACCACACCATTCAGCATGTCATCGTTCACCAGATAGGTGTTCGGACCCACCAGGATGTTCATACCCACCATCACCATGGCGATACTGCCGGCGGCATGGGCAGAAGTCAAACCGAACATCATGTGACCCGATGACAGCGGCAACCGGAATCCGAAGCAGGCTGCATAGGCTGCAATGGCTTTTCCCAAGGTTCCGAAGAACACGATGCAGAAGATGACCCACAGAATATGACCGCCCTGGAAGAGCAGTCCCACGTTGATGAGCATGCCCACACCTATCAGGAAGTAAGGGATGAAGAGTGCATTGCCCGTAAACTCCAGTCGGTTCATCAGCGGAGACACGTGCGGGATATACCTATTTAATATAAGACCAGCGAAGAAAGCACCGAACACGCCCTCGATGCCCACCATCTGCGAGAGAGCCGCACTCATGAAGAGCATCGCCATCACGAAGATAAACTGCATCACCGAATCGCTGTACCGGCGCAGAAACCATCTTGTGAGTCGCGGTATCAGGAATATCATTACTCCGCAGTATGCGGCAAACTTGGCGGTGAAGAGTACCCAGAAGAGCAGACCATCGTGCTTGGAGAACGAGGCGACGAGACCTGCCAGCATAATGAGCGCTATCAGGAGCGAAAGCATGCTGGAACCCACGCTCAGCGTAACGCTCGGTTTCTGCTGCAGACCATATCTGGAAACAATAGGATAGGCTATCAGGGTATTGGAAGCCATGATGCAGCTCAGCAGAAACGATGCCCTGGTGGAATAATGCAGCAGCCAGATGCTCATGCCGAAGGTGAGGAAAAAAGGAACGAAGCAGGTGAGCAGACCATAGATGATGAGCCGCGATTTGTTTTTCTTCATACCCTCCATGTCCATCTCCAGGGCGGCGAGGAACATGATGTAGTAGA
>ERZ1026866.541-NODE-541-length-22428-cov-8.322398_pt1 | contig 22428 bp, 10 predicted proteins | sample MGYA00380163_ERZ1026866 | MGnify/ENA primary metagenome ERZ1026866 (study PRJEB33269, sample SAMEA4719799) | human gut metagenome | biome: human-associated habitat; feature: organic feature; material: feces | place: Cameroon | collected 2013-10 ...
TCTTTATCTCGAGCAGGCGTAGGATGTCGTCGCGAGTGATGTCGCGATGGAAGGCATATTCCACCATCACCTGCTCCGTATTTCCGTCCGCATCGGTGCGCTTCGACGGCACCTTGAACGTCTGGTTCTTGAACGGTTCGAGCTTCTGGGCGATGAAGCTGACCACCTCGTCCTGCGATTTCGCCTGCTCGAACTTCTTCTCCTTATATATTCGTTCCTCTATGAAGATGCGCTCCAATGACGAGAAGAAGAGCTGTTCCTCCAGTTCCGACTTGCGAATCTCAAGCTCGCGGCGCAGCAGTCCCATCGTCGAGTCGGTGGAATGGCGCAGTACGTCGCTGACAGTGAGGAAGCAAGGCTTGTTGTCCTCAATCACACAGCAGTTGGGCGATATGTTTATCTCGCAGTCAGAGAATGCGTAGAGAGCGTCAATGGTCTTGTCTGAGGAAACGCCAGGAGCGAGATGCACCTGGATTTCCACCTCTGCAGCCGTATTGTCGTCCACCTTCTTTGCCTTTATCTTTCCCTTGTCGATGGCTTTCAGTATGGAGTCGATAAGCGTGGTGGTGGTCTTTGAGAACGGAATCTCGCGTATGACGATGGTCTTCGAGTCGAGCTTCTCTATCTTAGCCCTCACCTTCACCATGCCTCCGCGCTGACCGTCGTTGTAGCGTGCCACGTCAATGGATCCGCCTGTGGGGAAGTCAGGGAAGAGCTGGAAGTCCTCTCCGCGCAGGTAATGTATGGCTGCGTCGCAGATTTCCACGAGGTTATGCGGCAGAATCTTCGAGCTGAGGCCCACGGCAATGCCCTCCGCGCCCTGTGCAAGAAGGAGCGGAAACTTTGCAGGAAGCGTGATAGGCTCCTTGTTTCGTCCGTCGTAAGAGAGCTGCCAGAGTGTGGTTTTGGGATTGAACACCACGTCGAGAGCAAACTTGGAGAGTCGTGCCTCGATGTAACGCGGTGCAGCAGCGCGGTCGCCGGTAAGTATGTTACCCCAGTTACCCTGACAGTCCACCAGCAGATCCTTCTGTCCCATCTGTACGAGAGCGTCGCCGATGGAAGCGTCGCCGTGCGGATGGAACTGCATGGTGTGTCCCACGATGTTAGCCACCTTGTTGAAGCGACCGTCATCCATGCGCTTCATAGAGTGGAGAATGCGTCGTTGCACAGGTTTCAGACCGTCCTCGATGTGGGGGACGGCACGCTCAAGAATCACGTAGGAGGCGTAGTCGAGAAACCAGTTCTGATACATTCCGCTAAGATGATGTACGGCGGATGCGTCGAAACGGTTCACCGGCTTATAGTCGGAGTGCTGCGTAGGAGCTGACTCGCCGTCGGCATCCTTGCCTTCAGCGTCGTCAGGGACGTTGCCTTCAAGTGTCTGCTCGTCCTTCTCACTCATTTCTTCATTGTCTCTTATCTCGTCGTCCATATCTTTATGTATATCGTGTGGTTTAGGGATTTTTATTAAAATAGCCGAACAGGTCGGCTAACTCGCAAAAGTAATAAAAAAAAGTGGAAAGACAAAACCCAACGCCAACTCTCAACTGTTAAACCCTTTGTTTTATAACATTTAACTACATTATAGATAGAAAATAAGGCAAAAAAGCGTAACTTTGCAATCTATAAGCTATTCCTAAGGATGGCGATGAATAATAAACGGAAACTCAGAATAACAAAAATATATAAAGAAATGGCACAAGAAGACGTTTTCAAGAAAATCGTTAGTCACTGCAAAGAGTACGGTTTCGTATTCCCGAGCAGCGAGATTTATGATGGTCTGGGCGCAGTTTACGACTATGGTCAGAACGGCGTTGAACTTAAGAACAATATCAAGCAGTACTGGTGGCAGAGCATGGTGCTCCTTCACGAGAACATCGTGGGCATCGATTCAGCCATCTTCATGCATCCTACTATATGGAAGGCCAGCGGACACGTCGACGCTTTCAACGACCCCCTCATTGACAACCGCGACTCAAAGAAACGCTATCGTGCCGACGTTCTCATCGAGGACCAGATAGCTAAGTACGAGGAGAAGATTGACAAGGAAGTGGCTAAGGCACGCAAGCGCTTCGGCGACGCATTCGACGAGGCTCAGTTCCGTTCCACCAATCCCCGTGTGCTGGAGCACCAGCAGAAGCGCGACGCACTCCACGAGCGTTACACAAAGGCTATGCAGGGTCCTGACCTCGCAGAGCTGAAGAAGATTATTGAGGACGAGGAAATCGTAGACCCCATCAGCGGCACAAAGAACTGGACCGACGTTCGTCAGTTCAATCTTATGTTCTCTACAGAGATGGGCTCAACCTCTGAGGGTGCAATGAAGGTGTATCTGCGTCCGGAGACAGCACAGGGCATCTTCGTCAACTACCTCAACGTGCAGAAGACCGGCCGTATGAAGATTCCTTTCGGTATCGCTCAGATCGGTAAGGCATTCCGTAACGAGATTGTTGCTCGCCAGTTTATCTTCCGTATGCGCGAGTTCGAGCAGATGGAGATGCAGTTCTTCGTACAGCCGGGCACCGAGCTCGAATACTTCCAGAGATGGAAGGAGCTGCGTATGAAGTGGCACCAGGCTCTCGGCTTCGGCGCTGAGAACTATCGCTTCCACGACCATGAGAAGCTCGCTCACTACGCCAACGCCGCTACGGACATCGAGTTCAAGATGCCGTTCGGATTCAAGGAGGTGGAGGGCGTACACAGCCGCACCAACTTCGACCTCTCTCAGCATGAGAAGTTCTCAGGTCGCTCCATCAAGTACTTCGACCCGCAGACAAAGGAATCGTACACTCCGTACGTCATCGAGACATCTATCGGCGTAGACCGTATGTTCCTCAGCGTGATGTGTCACTCATATCGTGAGGAGAAGCTCGAGAACGGCGAGACACGCGTTGTCCTGCTCCTTCCGCCGGCATTGGCTCCTACAAAGCTCGCCGTGCTGCCACTCGTAAAGAAGGACGGTCTGCCAGAGAAGGCTCGCGAGATTGTAAACAACCTGAAGTTCCACTTCAACACTCACTACGATGAGAAGGACACCATCGGCAAGCGCTATCGTCGTCAGGATGCCATCGGCACTCCTTACTGCGTGACCGTAGACTACGACACGCTGAAGGACAACACCGTTACTCTCCGTTTCCGCGACACAATGGAGCAGGAGCGCGTAAGCATCGACCAGCTCCAGGCCATCATCGAGGATAAGGTGAGCATCACCAGCCTCCTGAAGAAGCTCCAGTAAGACGTAGGGCGTGAGCCCATACACACCTATATACACGTACTTAACAATTAAGAATGAAGAAGATATATGCATACCTAACGCTCGCCATGACCTCTGTCCTCGCAGCAGGACTCTCGTCATGCAGCGAGACAAAGGAAGAGGATAACGAGTTCGACAACTGGCAGAGCCGCAACGAAACTTATTTCGATGCAAAGTATAACTCTGCCAAGCAACTCGCTGACGCTGGCAACACCGACTGGAGGGTGCTGCGCTCATACTCGCTCAACAGCGAGGTGGCGAAGCATTCGTACGACCATGTCGTGGTGGAGGTGAAGAATGAAGGCAAAGGATCTGGATGCCCGTTCTTTACTGACTCCGTGAAGGTGCACTACAGCGGACGCCTTATCCCCACAACCAGCTACCCGAAGGGCCTGTTGTTCGACCAGTCATGGACCGGCGACTATAATCTCTCCACCATGAATCCCTCGACGTTTGCCGTAAGCGGCGTAGTGAACGGTTTCGCCACCGCCTTGCAGAGCATGCACATCGGTGACCGATGGACGGTGACCATTCCGCAGCAGTTAGGCTATGCTTCGTCGTCAAAGAGCAGCATCCCTGCCTATTCGACGCTCGTCTTCGACATTACGCTCGTGGGCTACTGTCGCGCAGCATCGCCGGCGCAGGCTCCTGCAGCCAATGGCGCCAAGGCCGTGAGCAAGGCAGAGTGGATATACGAGTAAGCAGCATAGCGCGTATATACATTATATAATATATAAGCGCCCTGCAAGAGTAAAAGCATTTATCTGAACGCTTTTGCCCTTGCAGGGCGCTTTCGTTTTTGCTCTAATGTTAAGTATACGCAACACTTTCATAAAAAGCAAATTGCATAATACTGTCAAGCAAGTGTGGAATCTTTCCCCACTTGCTCCACACTTTTCCCCACTTTCACGCTTCTTTATTTTTGCGATATTTTTCTTACATTGTTGATATTCAATGATTTAAGTTTTTGCGCGTTGTTTTGGTACGCCCGTTGCATTATATTAATCGAACGACGCAACGAACTGAATGGTTCAGGCAGGGTTCATTAAACAGTAAACAATAATAATATTAACAATTTAAAAATTTACGCATATGAAGAAGTTATTTTTTGCAGCTATCGCAGCTATCGTAATGGTATCAGTAAGCAACGTATTCGCTAACGCCTCTATGTCTGGTCTCAGCACTTCACTTCCGCAGGACACAACAACAGTGGACACTGTGGCACCTGCAGAACAGCCCGCTGATCAGCCTGCAGAACAGCCGGCAGACGCTCCCGTAGAGACAGAGGCTGAGGACTCAACAGTAAGCTCAACCAGCGCTGACGACACAGCCATGATGATGTTCTCTGACTCAACAGAGGTGGACACCACAAAAGCTGAGGTTGCTCCTGACGTAGCATAATAGGAGGAACAAGGTCATATCCATAATATAATAATACCCCATGCCGCTTCAGCCTGCATCTTCTTGTGAAAGCAAGGGATGCAGGTGTTTTTACGATATGCAAATATCGTACAAGCGGTAAATACTTGTTACAAAAAGAAAATTGATTCTGGAGATTTCTGAAGGCGTTTTCACGGTGTTTTGCAGCGCCAACGACACATCTGCCTGTCCTTATAGGCTCTTTAGCACTCTCATAGTGGCTCTCTCGTAAGCCTACAGAGCCTCTTTTGCTCCTTAGTTGAGGCTCTATGGCAATGCTAAAGAGCCTCTTTAGCAACGTCAATAAGGCTGTTTGGCTCTTCCAAAGATTGCACACTCGGTCTGCTAACCGCTTAACTCGTTGTGCGTAAGCATACTGCCGTTGCACGCTCAAAACTCACGAATTTCGCATCAAGTGTTTCGTTGTCCGCTCAGCTCGTAGTATTGAGTGTTAGAGAGGCAAATATAAGATATTGGAGGACAGAAACAATGGTTTTGCTATGTATTCACTAAATTTGCGCTCTTCTTACACTATATTTGCGTGTGTACGCACACATAACCTTTGATATAGGTCAAATTAATCGCGAAAAGACGATAAAACAGGCGAAAAAGCTTGTTTGTGTGCCCAAACAGTCGTACCTTTGCATCGTCAAAACAAGGATACCGTGAGGCATCCGAAGACAAAGGACTATAAGAGAACTTTGAGAGAATAGGTAAAAAAGAAGGTAAAAAGGTAATCAGGTAATTTAATAGTAAGGTATAGAAGATTGAGGATGACAACACAGAAGGTATTGAGATTGTATAGTGAAAGGATGACTAAAAGGTAAAAAGAAAAGGTATTAGCCAGAAGGTAGAAAGGATTATCAAGGATAACACAGACGATTAGCAAGAGATTAGTAACGATAGGTAATTAGTGAATACAGGTAAGAAGAGAAGGTATGAAGATTGAGACAAGGTAACAATGAATGTATTAGTCAGTAAGGTAAACAAAAAAGATTAAGGGTAACTCAAGCGTCTCAATGGTATTTAGTCGATGCTTCAAGTCGACAATTAGGTGATTAGACCTTAGGCAAAAGGTCAGGTAAATGGTTTATTAGTCAAAAAAGAGGTAAAAAGGTTATGTTGATGACAATGATGATGACCCTATTCGCAGCCAGCGCTGCAATAGGAATGTGGGGAGATGGCGATGGCAAATAGCCTGAGCTACCCACAAGGAGAGGATGGAGCGTGCGTCGAACGCGATGAAGTTCTCGACATTAATACTGAAAAAAGTAAAAACAAATAGATCAGAGGCTGTTTTGGATGTATTTCCGAAACAGCCTTTTTCGTGCGCATGCCCCAAGGGCTATGTAGGAAAAGTGTAGTTTTTAGGCGTCGAATATATAGGAAAAGTGTAATTATGCTATACTTTATCAACGGAATTCATGCGTATGACCATCTTCTCACATTGTTGAAATTCTTGCGATAGGATGGTAAGTTTACTTATATTGGCACGGATTCAATCTCTATTATTACGACAATAATAAGACTGGTGAGGTGGATTAATGTGGAAACAAAAAACGGTGTCACTTATCTGCCTATTTATTATATAGCGTGCATCAAGCCGGAATAAGAGAAACAGATAACCCTATTCTTTTTATTGATAGAAAAAAACAGGAGTTAGGAACGACTTTTTATTATTCGTTGTCCTAACTCCTTTATCAATAATAACCTTTTAACTATGGGCTTCCTAATCTTTCATTTCCTTCACTTTCTCAGGCAGGATGGGCATTGCGCCGTTCTGTGTGCAGACGTATGCGCTTACGCTTACCGCCAGCTTGTGAGCCTCCGTTACGGGCTTTCCTGCGAGGATGGATGCGCAGAAGGTGCCTGTGAATGAGTCGCCGGCGCCTACCGTGTCAGCCACCTCCACCTTCGGAGTGGGCTGGTACGACATCGATCCAGGTGTGAAGACGTAGCTGCCGTTGGTGCCGCAGGTCAGCACCAGCATGTCGAGGTTGTACTTGCCGAGGATCAGCCAGCACTTGTTCTCGATGTCGAGGCCGGGATAACCGAACATACGGCCGATGAGTACAAGCTCCTCATCGTTGATTTTGAGGATGTTGCAGCGCTTCATGCTCTCGCATATCACTTCCTTGGTGTAGAAGTTCTGGCGCAGATTGATGTCGAAAATCTTCATGCAGTCCTTCGGCGTAGCGTCGAGGAACTTGTATATCGACTCGCGGCTTACGACGTTGCGCTGTGCCAGCGAACCCCAGCAGACGGCGCATGTGTTTTCTGCCACTGCCTTCACGTCATCGTTGAATGGGATGTTGTCCCATGCCACGTTCTCCTTGATGTCGTATGTGGGTATGCCCTCGTTGTCGAGAGTCACCTGCACGGTGCCGGTGGGGTAGGGTACGCGCGGCATGCAGTACTGCAAGCCCTTCTCTTCGAGCTGCTGTATGGTCTCTTCAGCGAGCTTGTCCTCGCCGAGAGCGCTGACAGCTATAGAGTTGAGTCCGAACTGACCTGCGTGAAAAGCGAAGTTGGCAGGTGCGCCACCGAGTTTCTTTCCTTCGGGAAGCACGTCCCAGAGTGCTTCGCCGAGTCCTACTACATATTTCTTTTCCATAATATAATTTGGTTTTTAGTTTTTTTATTGCTTAACCTTGGGGATGTATGTCAGCAGATATGCCACGCCTACTGCCATTACTGCAGCTGCCCAGATCTGCGGATACTGTGTGCCGGCTGCCTTGGCTGCGTCGCTTGCGAATCCCATGAAGAGGGGGAAGACGGTGCCGCCGAAGAGTCCCATAATCATCAGACCAGAAACCTCGTTCTTCTTCTCGGGTGCTGAGAGCATTGCCTGTGATAAGACGATGGAGAAGACGTTGGAGTTGCCGTAGCCTACGAGGGCGATGGCTGCCCAGAGTTCCCACTGCTCTGTGCCGAAGACGAAGCCTACCATTGCCAACGCCATCATAAGGACGATGATGGTGAAGAAGGTGCGGATGTTGAGCTTGCGCATGATGATGGATCCGGTGAAGCATCCGAGAGTACGGAAAGCGAAGTAGAGGCTGGTGGCATACTCGAACTTGCTGAGCGAGTCGCCGTCTGTGCCGAGACGCTCAAGGAGAATCTTCGGAGCCACAGCGTTGGTGCCGACGTCGATGCCCACATGGCACATGATGCCGATGAACGACAGCAGGATGATGGGCGATCCGAGCATCTTCAGGCAGTCAACGAAGCCTGAAGCCTTGTCCTCGAGAGGCTCTTCCTCGATGTGTGTCATGCCGAGCCAGAGTGTGGCGATAAGGCCTATCACGAAGAACAGCAGGAAGAGGATGCGCCAGCTGAGTCCGAGAATCGGAGCTGTGGTGGTGGCGCCCCATGCTGCGATGAGCGGAGCGATGAACGATGCGATGGCCTTGACAAACTGTCCGAAGGTGAGAGTGGATGCCAAGTGTCCCTTGACGAGCATTGTCACTAACGGATTGATGGAAGTCTGCATGATGGCGTTGCCTATGCCGAGGAGCGAGAACGAGATATACATCAGCCAGAGTTGGCTCTCCTTTGTTGGCATAAAGCTATCGAAGAGCGGCAGGAATACCGCCAGCGTTGTTACGATGATGGAGAGGAGCACGGTCTTCTTGCGTCCTATCTTGTTCATCAGCATGCCCGTGGGCACGGAGAAGATAAGGAACCAGAAGAACACGAGCGAGGGGAAGAAGTTGGCTGCCGAATCGGACAGACCGAAGTCTTCCTGCATGTTATTTGATACTGCGCCGACCAAGTCGACAAAGCCCATGGTGAAGAATGCGATCATCACCGGGATAAGCGTTATTTTGCTTGAGTTGGAGTTGCCCATTTGTTGAATATGTATTTATTTAGTTATTAGCTTTGCTTGTCAAATCTGCTGCAAAATTATATATTCAGCATCGCTCAGAATATAAAAAATGTTTCATCTGATTGTAAAAAGTGTATCATACAACATTTATGCAATCAATGTAACAATACTATATTCTGAGCGATTCGGTCATTATTTCAGATTATATACCACGTATTTGCCCTTACCCTTGATGCTTACTTTGTTGTAAGGCTTGGTTGGGAACACGAGGTTGGTCATTGCCATGCGTCCTTCAGCGTCGAAAGCCTCGATGCTGCTGCGGTCGATGAAGAGTCGCAGCTGTGTCATCTTGCCGTGTACGGGAGCAGTGGTCAGTGCGGCGAAGTCGTCGCTGAAGTCCTTCTGTCCGCTCTTTGTGCGGTCCATTGAGAAAGTGCGGATTTTGTCGTCATACGTCATTACCACTTTCTCGCCAAGTTCGTTGAAGAGTGTGATGGTGGCATTGCCCTTGAGCGTAACCACCATTTCGCATGATTCGCTCAGCGTCTTTGTGGATTTCTTGGGACGTGCAGCCTTCAACTCAGGTGAGGGAGTTACGCCGCAGTATGTGTTGCCTTCATATTCGTAGAGGTCAAGGTCGCGCGGGATGGAGTTGCCCGAGCGATACTGCTTGGTTGGCACCTGGTTGGCATACTGCCAGTTGCTCATCCATGCCATAGCCACGCGGCGTCCGTCAGGAGCATTGTCGAAGGTTACGGTGGCGTAATGGTCCTTGCCATAGTCCATCCATCGTGTCACCTCGGGTGCTGTCTCACATGTGAACTTCTTTCCGTCGAAGTCGCCCACGAAGTACTGTGTGGCCGAACCTCCGAACGGACCGCCAGGATTGATGTTGCAAATGAGCATCCACTTGTATTTGTCAGTGCCGCGCACACGCAACTTCATAAGGTCCGGACATTCCCAAACACCGCTGTGATTGCCGTATTCTGCACCGAACTGGCTTTCGAGCTTCCACGCCTTGAGGTCGTCAGACGAATAGATGTTCATGTGCTGACCCTCTGCGAGAATCATGTTCCATTTCTTGATGTCCTCGTTCCAGAACATGTGCGGGTCGCGGAAGTCGGGCGTATTGCTTGTAATTATGGGGTTGCCGTCATACTTTGTGAATGTCTTGCCGTTGTCTGTGCTGTATGCCAGGCTCTGTGTCTGGTTTTCGCCAGCCGACGTATACATAGCCACCACTGTTCCGTTGCCGAATCCGGCAGTGTTGTTGTGGTCCACAACAGCCGAACCTGAGAATATTGTGCCCCAAGCATCGGGTTGAACTGGAGTACCCTCAAACTTCCAGTGCATAAGGTCGGTTGATGTAGAGTGACCCCATGTCATGTTCTCCCACTGCGATCCGTAGGGATTGTACTGGAAGTAGAGATGCCACACGCCGTCCTTGTAGAACATGCCGTTAGGATCGTTCATCCATCCGTATGCGGGTGTGTGATGATAGACGGGACGATATTGCTCTGTATTTGTCATGTCGTATGAGTCGGCATACTTCATGTTCTTCCAGCATGTGAAGCTCGAAATGCCACCGTCGTTACGATATGTGCCGTTCACATGGATGTCGAGCGAGATGTTCTTGCTGTCCTTGAACTCGCTGATGTAGAGCGGCACATAATAGTCGATGTGGTTGGAAGCGAGGCGGATGTTGAGTGCCTTCACCTGACTGTTGCCGTCAATCACCTTGACGTTGCACATCTCAGCCTTCTCCTGCACCGGTAAGAGCAGGACTTTCTGCGAATTGTCCACGCGATAGATGCAATGGTTGCTACTGAGAAACTTGGTTGCTTGGGCTGAGGCTGTCATGGCAACCCCAAGAAGAAGCGATGCTGCCGCATTGCGGCTGAGGAATGTCTTGTTCATATTATTTGTAGGTTTTTAGAATAATCAGAATCGCATTAGCCCTATTATAGGCTTAGGTTTTCCTTGCGCAAATTTACATAATCTGCCAGAATGTGTATGTTACTTATGTTTCCTAAACTTATAGATATCGCCTAATGAAACAATAATTGACTTATTTGTCTGTTTTTTTGAAGTGTATATATTGAGAAAATCATTAACTTTGTTTCTTGAAGAAAATAACCAATTAAATCTTACATTCATATATGATACATAAAACCTATAATACATTATTTATAATACTTGTGGCCCTTCTCGCGCTCACGGGCTGTTCTTCACATTATAAATATAAAATAGGTGTGTCGCAGTGTGTTGGCGGAAGATGGCGAGAAAAAGCCAACAACGAGATGTTCTCAGCCCAACATCTTTACGACAATGACGTGAAGGTGATTGTCAAGAATGCGGACAACAGCAATGAGCGTCAGTGTTTGCAGATAGACAGTCTTGTGGATGAGGGAGTAGACTTGCTCGTGGTATCGCCTAACGACTATCATGCCCTTGACCGTAGCCTGCAGCGTGCCCGCAAGAAGAACATTCCCATAGTGTTCTTTGACCGTATCACCGCCATGAAGGATTATGCCGCCTACATAGGTGGAGACAATGTGGAGGCAGGACGCATGATGGGCGAATATGCCGCTATGCTCTGCCGCGACAGTGTTGTGACGGACGGACGACGGCCCGTGGTGCTGGAGATGACCGGCCCGCTGGAAATTTCACCGGCAACGCAACGTCACGCAGGTTTCAGCAATGCCGTCAGTAACCATTCTTCTATAGATTATCGTCATGTGCCGAGCCTATGGTCGTATGACGACTGCAAGCGCATTATGCGACAGTGGATAAAGGACGGCAAGGATGTGGACATCGTGTTCTGTCATAGCGATCTTGCTGCCATGGGCGCTTACGATGCAGCGAAAGAGTTGCACAAGGAGCGTGACATCCGCTTCCTTGGTATTGACGCACTGCCAGGAGAGGGCATTGACGCCGTAGAGCAGGGCAGACTGAGCGCTTCGTACGTTTATCCTACTCACGGCGAGGAGGTTATAGCTCTCGCGCTGCGCATACTCGAAGGCAAGCCCTACGAGCGCATCAACAATATGAAGAGCATTGTCATAACGCCGCAGAACGTGGCGGACATATCGCTGACCAGCCATTCGCTGATGAAGCAGAACCAGTATCTTGCCACCATCCAGTCGAAGCTGGAGGCTTATCTCGGTTTTTATCAGACACAGCGTAAGCTGCTTGTGGTGTCGTTGCTCGTAATCCTGCTCTTGGTTGTGGCTGTCATTACTATATGGCGAGCCGTGCGTGCAGTGCGTCGTGCCAACCGCCGCATGCGTGAAATGAATGACGAGCAGACCCGCTTCTTCACCAATGCCTCACACCAGCTGCGCACTCCGCTGACGCTCATAGCCGGACCAGTGGGTCAGCTTGCTGAAGGAAAGGGCGACGCAAAGCAGCTCATCAGCATCATACAGCGTAATGTGGAGCTGTTGCAGAGCGTAGTGGGGAACGTCCTGCAGTTCCGTCGTGAGAACCGCAACACCATAGACGACACCACCGCTGTCACAGAAGAGCAGATTCTTGCAAGTATGAAGTCGGTGCAGGAAAGCCGGCACGACTCGCTTATAAATGACAATGCGGACGAACTTGCCACCGTGCTCATCGTGGACGACAACGCCGATATGCGTGCTTATCTGCGCACGCTGCTGCTCGACCGCTATTACGTTATAGAGGCGGCTGACGGACAGAGCGGACTGAAGCTTGCCGTGGAGAGCGTGCCCGACATTGTCGTGTCTGACGTGATGATGCCCGTGATGGACGGACTGACGTTCTGCACGCGGCTGAAGCAGCATGAAGCGACAAGCCACATCCCCGTGTTGCTGCTTACGGCACGCAGCAGCGAGCAACAACACATCGAAGGACTGAAGACGGGGGCTGACATGTATATGACAAAGCCGTTCAGCGTGGACCTGCTTCTTGCCAATATAGCCTCGCTTCTTGCCAACAGACAGAAGCTACGCCAGCTTTTCAAGGCAGAAAAGGAAGCCGACAAGCCTGTCGTTGAAGACAAAGCCCCGTCGCCTGACCGCCATTTTCTTGACACATTCCTCAAGGCAATGGATAAGCACATGGGCAATACCAACCTCAAAATAGAAGACCTCGGCGATGAAATGGGACTTTCCCGTGTGCAGCTTTATCGCAAGGTGAAGGCGCTGACCGGAATGACTCCTGTGGAGATTCTGCGCGAAACACGCCTCAAGCGAGCCATGCAACTGCTTAAGACCACCGACAAGACTGTTTCGGAGATAGCCAATGAAGTGGGATTTGCCACCCCAGGCTACTTCTCGTCATGCTTTAAAAAGCAGTATGACAAGTATCCGACAGACATAAGAGAGAAACTTAAGGTATAGAATCGCAGGGCAAAATCATAAGGTACTCAACATTTTTGACTATCCAGTCAACGGTTGTTACATGTTACATGAGTGATATTTTGTGAACGATTCATGAAATATCACTCATTTTATGTTTTCTAACTTTGCAAGCGAAAAGAAGACGCAGCTCTTGACAGCCGCTCTTCTTGAAAGGCTAAAAACCATTTCGATAAATTAGAAAATAAAATAACTTAAACCACAACGTAAAACGTATATCTTATGAAAAAGGCAAAAGTCGCTTTAGTAAGTATGCTCATGCTCGCAGGCTCTGGCGTTTATGCTCAGACTGACGGCATCGGCGGAACGGTGACCGATAATACGGGTGAGCCGATCATCGGCGCGTCTGTAAAGGTGAAGGGAACCTCCAACATTGGTACGGTTACCGATATTGACGGCAACTTCAAACTGAATGTAAAGCCCGGCGAAACCCTTGTCATCTCTTATATAGGATGTAAGGATCAGGAAGTAAAGGCTGGCGAAAATCTCAAGATTGTGCTTCAGGACAATTCTGAGGTGCTCAATGAGGTGGTGGTGACCGGTTATCAGGTACAGCGTAAGGCAGACTTGACGGGATCGGTGTCGGTGGTAAGCACCAAAGACCTCAAGTCGTCTGCCGATACAGATCCTATGCGCTCGCTGCAGGGTAAGGTGCCGGGCATGACCATCACCACAGACGGTTCGCCTATTGGAGCAGGAACAGTCCGCATACGTGGTATCGGCTCGTTCAATTCTTCGCAGGATCCGCTCTTCGTCATTGACGGCGTACCTACGACAACAGCCCTCAATTCGCTTAACATGAACGATATTGAAAGCATGCAGGTGCTCAAGGATGCCGCATCAGCTTCAATATATGGTTCGCGTGCAGCCAACGGTGTTATCATCATCACAACAAAGCGTGGCAAGAAGGGTAGCAAGCTGAACGTTGATTTCTCAACAAATCTTACGGCTCAGTTCTACAACTCGCAGTCTATGATGAAGCTCTGCAACACCACTGAATATGCAACCGCCATGGCTCAGGCTGCCCTTAATGACGGCATCGACCCCGTGGCTTATGCCCGCAACTACGGTCTGGACCTCAATGCTGCCACCGGACGCACCATCAAGGCATATAATCCGGCTACCAATAGCTACAACACATATACCGTAAACGGAGCTTACGACGGATATATCAATGCCAAGAAGACGATGAGACTGTCCGATACAGACTGGCTCGACGAAATTTCGCACACTGGTTTCATGCAGAGCTACGACCTCTCTCTTTCTGGAGCTACTGATAAGTTCACGGGTCTCTTCTCTGCTGGATACAAGAAAAACGACGGTATATTGAAGTATTCAAACTTCGAGAACTTCTCTGCCCGATTCAATTCTACATACAATGTCAACAAGATAGTAAGCGTCGGCGAGAACGCCACTGTCACTTACTCAAAGCAGGTGAACAGTGCACCGATGGAGAATGCACTGAAGATGTCGCCTACCGTACCCGTGTATGAGGAGGACGGCACGACGTTCGCAGGTCCGGTGGGTGGCATGAGCGACCGTCAGAATCCTCTGCGCGAGATGTATATGAATCGCGACAACGCCCTGAAGATATGGCGTGTCTTCGGCAATGCTTACGTTGACGTGAAACCACTGAAGGGTCTTGTGCTCCGCTCCAACTTCGGACTTGACTATTATCACTCGTTCATTCACTCAATGACCCATACATTCAAGTCGGACATTGTGAACAATGATATTCCAAGCACAACACTCTCTGCCCACGACGACGTGCGTTGGACATGGAGTAACACGGCCAACTATAACTTCAAGATAGCACGCGACCATGACTTCACGGTGCTTGCCGGTATGGAGTTTCACAAGCAGACAGTGGAGGATATGGGTGCCTACGCCCAGACCTTCGTGATAGAGGACAAGGACTATATGTGGCCTGATGCAGCCACGGGCATCGAGCGTGCCACAGGTGTCGGTTCAGGATATACATTGGCTTCGTTCTTCGGAAAGGTGGACTATAACTGGCAGGACCTCGTTCTCGCCTCGTTCACAATACGTCGCGACGGCAGCTCACGCTTCGGCAAGAACAACCGCTATGGTAACTTCCCGGCTGCCACACTCGGTTATCGTCTTTCAAAGAACCTCAAGGCATCGTGGATTGACGATATTAAGCTTCGTGCATCGTGGGGTAAGACCGGTAATCAGGAGATATCCAACACAGCCCGCTACGGACTCTATGTCGCTGACTACGGTTTAGACCGCGTAACGTCCGCAGCTTACGACCTCTATCGTCAAGGCACGGGCATATTCCCTTCAGGCTTCCGCGCCACACAGACTGGAAATGATAATCTGAAGTGGGAGACAACAATACAGTATAACGTGGGTGCCGACTTCTTGCTGTTGAATCAGGAACTCTATGGAAACGTGGACGCATACATCAAGGATGTGAAGGACATGCTCATCTCGCCGGCTTTCCTTGGCGCTGTGGGTGAGGGCGGCTCAACATGGTCGAACGGTCCGTCGCTCCGCAACGTGGGTATGGAGGCAAACGTAGGTTATCGCCACACCACAAAGTACGGTCTGCGCTACGACGTGTCTGCCAACTTCGACTTCTTCCGCAACAAGGTTACATACCTGCCTTCCACAACCACCGGCTCGTATGCACACACAATGAAGGAGAACCTCGTACAGTCAAAGCAGCCTTATGGATCAATCGTGGGCTACGTGGTGGAAGGACTCTATCAGAATGAAGAGGAAGTGAAGGCTTCCGGACAGCCTAACGCACGTGTTGGCGGTCTGAAATATGCTGACCTCGACAAGAGCGGATCTATAGACGCCAATGACCAGACTTGGATTTTCAATCCGGTACCCGACTTCAACTGGGGTCTGAACGTACAGCTCGGCTACAAGAACTTCGACCTCTCGATGTTCTTCCAGGGAGTCTGCGGTGTGGATGTATATAATAACCAGAAATTCCAGACCGACTTCTGGAGCATCACCGATGCCGGAAGCAACAAGGGCAACCGCATGCTCGGCGCTTGGACTAAGGACAATACTTCGTCTTCTATCCCTGCTCTTACCACAAACAACACCGGCGACGAGGGACGTGCATCGTCTTACTTCGTGGAGCATGGCAACTGGATGAAGCTTCGTTCGCTGCAGCTGGGATATAACTTCGCAGACTCGCTGCTGAAGAAACTGAACATGACATCGGCACGTGTGTATGTGTCTGCTCAGAACGTCTTCACATGGAAGAGCAACAACTTCACCATCTCTGACCCCGAGAATCCCAACTGGGCTTATCCTCACTCTTCGTCAGTGTCGTTCGGACTGCAGGTTAGCTTCTAAGTAGAGAATGATATCACACGAAATCCAAACATTAATAAACAGCATAAACAATGAAAAATATATATAAATACATATTCGCAGCGATGCTGACTCTCGGCACTACAACATCATGCAGCGATTTCCTCGATGAGGCACCGAAGGGAGTCATTGATGAGGACAAGGCTTTTAGCCGTCCCGATGAAATGGTGACTTCAGCATACGCCATGCTCGGCGACTGCTGGTACTCTTATCCGTTCAACCTTTGGCCTTACGGCGACTTGTCGTCAGACGATTGCTTGAAGGGCGGTTCAGGAACCACCGACACGGGCTATCATCCCATGGAGATATGGTCTACAATGACTTCCACGCCCGGCGAGTTTGACGAACTCTGGTATCGCCTCTATTGCGCTGTGAGCCGCTGCAACCGCGCATTGCTCTCGCTTGAGCAGTATGGCGACAGCAAGCTTGGTGCGGAAATGACGAAGCAGCGTGTGGCTGAGGTGAAGTTCCTCCGCGCACACTTCTACTTCAAGCTCATCACCATGTTCCGTCAGGTGCCTTGGATAGACGAGAACGTCACAAAGAACAAACTTCAGGAACAGACACGCAACGACGAGTTTACGTACGAAGAACTGTTCGGTAAGATCATTAATGACTTCAAGGAGGCTTACGACGTGCTGCCCGATGTGCAGAAGGATCAGAACCGCGCAAACAAGATTGCTGCTGCAGCGTACCTCGCCAAGTGTTACCTCACCCTCGCATACGGCGACGGCTACGAGGCCACCAACGGATACGACCACATCAATAAGGAATATATGCAGAAGGTGGTGGAATACACCAAGGTGGTGAAGGACGACCCCAACTATGGCTATCTGGAAGACTATGGCGACATCTTCCTTCCCGAAGAGAAGAACAGCAAGGAGAGCATCTTCGCCGTACAGACTTCTGACTATAAGGAAGACAACACAACATTCGGTCGTGCCAACTGGAGCAATGTGCTTAATGGTGTATGGGGCATGTGGTCATGCGGATGGGATTTCCACAAACCGTCACAGGACCTTGTGAGTGCATTCAAGACAAAGGATGGTCTGCCTGAGTTTGATGACTACAACAAGACCATCGACTATCCGGTTAACGGCAAGCCGAATAACCAGAAATGGGATCCGCGCTTGTTCCACACTGTCGGTATGCCGACTTTCCCATACAAGTATGAAAAGGAATATACGCTCACAAAGGCAAACAGCCGCACGCCTAACACTTACGGCTACTACTGCTCTATGAAGGAAGTGCCGCAGCGCTCTAAGGGCGAGACCTACAACGGATCATGGCAGGCTTTCGCAATGAACGACTATGTGTTCCGCTACTCCGACGTGATGCTTATGCGTGCTGAGGCTCTTATCGAGACAGACCAACTCATGGAGGCCCGTGACATCATCAACGACATCCGTCAGCGTGCCAAGAACTCCATAGACAAGCACATCGCATACGCCAAGGACCAGTGTGACATCGCCCTCTATCCTGAAACTTACTTCCAGGACAAAGAGACGGCGCGCAAGTGTCTGCGTTGGGAACGCCGACTGGAGATGGCAATGGAGAACGGACGCTACTTCGACCTGCGTCGCTGGGGCATTGCTTCCAAGACGCTCAATGCTTACTTCGCCAATGAGCAGAAGGATGTGTATGACGGACAGACCTATGCCACATACTTGAAGGATGCCCATTACACGGCAGGCAAGAACGAGTTCTATCCGATACCGTACAACCAGCTCTATTATGTGCCGGGACTGTATAAGCAGAACAAAAATTACTGATGATATAAAAAATAAACGAGGGGCAGGAGAATAAATCCTGTCCCTCGTTTTTGTGTTATTTCTGATCATTAAATTATTTAGACTAACTCATTTAAAACCTCTTACTAAATTAACTAACTAAAACAACAATCTTATTACTAACTTAATACTAAAACAAATCTATCTGAGAATCACTTCTTCTTTTGATTACATTGCAAAGTTAGTGAATGTGCAGTAATACATAATACACAAATCGTTCAACGGATTACATATACGTTACATGAAACAAATTTGCTCTAACTATCTGCTTAAATGAATGAAAATTGCAGCTTGTCGGTGACATAAAATATGAACCAGCAGTACAAACATAGGAGGCTATGGCGTCTCGCCGTAGCCTCCTATGTTAGCCTTGTAAGCTTGTAAATTCCTGTTTGCTACAAAAACAAAAGAGTGTGCCGGACGGTATTTCCTTCCGTCCGGCACACTCTTTATTATATGTCCTTGTTAATGTTAACGTGATTCTCCAGGACTCATTCCGAACTCGTCCTTGAAGCATTTGTTGAAGTAAGAGGGTGATGTGAATCCCACTTCGTAGGCTATTTCGGCTACGGAACGTTCGGTCTTGATGAGGAGCTTCTTGGCTTTTTCGAGGCGAGCCTTGCGCAGAAGTTCCACCGGAGTCTGTCCCGTGAGCGCTTTCACCTTGCGATAAAGCTGCACGCGTGAGAGTCCGACGTCTGCGCCGAGGCGTTCTACGGAGTATTCTGAGTCGCCCATGTTCTTCTGCATCACCTCGCGCAGTCTGCCGATGAAGGTCTGGTCCAGCGTGTTGAGGCTCTTCTCTTCCTCCTTTTCCTCGGTGGAACCGGAGAATATGGAGCGCAGCATGGAGCGTGAACGCAGCAGATTGTCAATGCGGGCAAGCAATACAGATCCTGAGAACGGCTTTGTCAGGTATGAGTCGGCACCCGTGCCGTAGCCTTCTTCGCGCTGTTCGGTCAGCGAACGAGCCGTGAGCAGGATGACGGGGATGTGGCATGTGGCGGTGTCGGCCTTCAGCTGGCGCGTAAATTCCAGTCCGTCCATCACCGGCATCATCACGTCGCAGACCACGATCTTGGGCACCTCTCGGCGTGCTTTCTCCAGTCCTTCCTTGCCGTTGGCTGCCTCCGAGATGTTGTATTTCTGCTTCAGAATGGAGTGCAGATAGGTGCGCATGCCGTTGTTGTCGTCGATGATGAGCACGAGCGGACGGTCATGGTCGAAGTCTTCGGCGTTGGTGATGCGGTCTGCCGACTCCTTTGCGCTGATATTGGTCGTCACGTAGTTGTCGTCGATGAGTCCTGCCTCCGCCTTTGGCTTCTCCTCAACGTCTTTGGCAGGGTCGTAACCCTGCTGTGAGTCGGGCAGGCTGACCACGATGGTGACGCCCTTGCCTTCCTCGCTTTCCGCATGCACCTCACCCTTATGCAGCTCCACGAACGCCTTGACGAGCGAAAGACCGATGCCCGTGCCGCCTTCTGCGCCTCGAGCCTGATAGAATCTCTCGAAGAGACGTGGCAGCTCGTCCTTCGCCACACCCTTTCCCGTGTCGCTCACCTTGATGGTGTATCTGTGGTTGGCATACTCCAACGATGTGGTTATGCGTCCACCCTCGGGTGTATACTTGAGAGCGTTCGACATCAGATTGAAGTAGATGTGCGATATCTTGTCGCGGTCGGCAATGACTATCGGCTCCTCACCGGCAGCCGATGTTTCCACGTTGATGGTGAGCTTGCGTCTTACGGCGATGGTGCGGAAGTCTTCTGACCACAGCGTGAGAGCCTTTTGCAGGTCGAAACGGTTGAGATGTAGCTCCGCCTTGTTGGTCTGCACCTTGCGCAGGTCGAGGATTTCGCCCACGAGCTGCAGGAGGAGATGCGTGTTGCGATGAATCATCTCAAGCATTGATCGGTGCGGCGCCTTTACCGTTGGGTCTTCCAGCAGCTGCTCCGTCGGTCCGGCTATGAGCGTAAGCGGCGTGCGCAGCTCATGGCTGACGTTGGTGAAGAACTGCAGACGGCGCTGCGTCATGTCCTCAATCTCCTTCGTCAGCTGCTCCTGACGCTTCATGGCGTCCTTCAGCTTATGGTTTATGAGCGCCTTAGTGCGATACGCGTTGACGGCGAGGGCACATGCTACGATCAGCAATACGAGGATGCTTATTAATATAATAAGGTATATACGTTGTGTCTGGAAGTCGCTTGCAGCCTTGTCCACCCTTGAGCGAAGCGTTACAAGGCGGTCCTGCTGTCTGACGGTCTCGTCATACTGCATGAGCAGCACACGGGCATTCTCGCGTGTGACAAGAGCCGAGAGCAACTGGTTCTCACGGTCATACTTCTTTCCTGTAAGGATGTTCATGGCGAGCTGCATAACAGCGTCGCCGCGTGTGGGGTAAGTGAAGGAAGCGAAGAGGTCGCCCTTGCTGACGAGTTGCATGCCGCCGCCGTCCTCCGGCATGGCGTCGATGCCGCAAAAGCGAATCTTGCTGACGTCCAGTCCGTGCTTCTGACAAGCCTTACGTGCGCCGACAGCCATGCGGTCGTTATGTGCAAAGAGGCAGGTGAAGTGGGGTGGGGCAGCCGAGAGCATGGAGTCAACAGCGTGATAGGCTCCCTTCTCAGTCCAGTCGGCATACAGTTTACGCACGATGTTTATCTTGTTGTTGCCGCCGGCGATGCTGTCAAAGCCTTCAGCACGCTCTATGGCTGGCGATGAAGACGAGAGTCCGCATATCTCCACAACGTCGCCTCCGCCCGCTGAAGCGAGGAAGTTGCCCATGGAGGAACCTATGATGCGGTTGTCTGCACCGATGTACGCCGTGTACTTGTCGGAGCGTGTGCGTCTGTCGAAGATGATTACGGGGATGCCTTTCTCGTAGGCACGGTCGATGGCAGGCGAGATGCTCACCTGACCAGGAGCGACAATAAGGAGGTCGACGTCCTTATTGGTGAAGTCGTCAATCTGCTTGGTCTGCAAGCGCACGTCGTCGTTGGCAGACTGGATGTCAAGCTCCACGTCATTATAATATAATGCGGCAATGCGCAGCTCCTCGTTCAGCTTCTCTCGCCAAACGTCTTCCGAACATTGCGACACGCCGATGACGAACCGCTTCTTCTGCCTTTGGGAGCATGAACTGAAGAGGAACGTGAATGTTGTCAAGAATATTAATAAGCTTATGGCATAGCGCCGTCTATGCGAATAACTGTTCATGAAAGTTAGTCTTTAAGTATTTGATGCGTCAAAATTACATATTTTATTTGGTTTTTACGCTGAAACAGCGCAAAAAATACACAGCGAAACATTTATAATACTCAATGAACGATAATTTAAATCCCGTATCGCAGAATCTAACTACCTTTGCAAGCGTAAGTTATAGATAAAGGTTAGTAGTTTTAGTTATAGATAGAGGTATAGAAAAACACCCGCACTTATTTATTATGTGAATAATCTTTAGTGGTAGGTTTTAGTCAGATTATGAGGTTAGTTGAATTTTGGGATAACCCCAAAAAAAGGCCGTTGGAGACAGTAATGTCCTCCAGCGGCCTTTGCTTTGCAGGTGGTACGGAGTTTGAAAATTTTCTGATTTCTTGCAATGCAAATATCGTACAAAGAGTAAAAACATGTTACAAAATAAAAATGAATTCTAGAGAATCGAAAAGCTGTTTTTATGGTGTTTTGCTGCACAAACAGCACCCATACCATACGATAGCGCCACTTATACACTCTGATAGTGGCGCTATTAGAGTGTAAAAGTGGCGCTATTGCATGATAATAGGGGCACTATTGGAGTGTAAAAGTGGCGCTATTGCAACCAATGATGCTTGTTTGGCTCTGCTATTCATTGCACATTTCTTCCCACAATCGTATAACCAGCTACACATCAACGTATTATCGCTGCACGCTCAAAACTCAAGAATTTCGCACCAAAGATTTTGTTGTGCGCTCAACTGGGAGTATTGAGCGTTAGAAATGCAAATATTGTCTGGCAAACTAACCGATAAACAGGAATTTATCTGCGAGTCTATCTGCTGTATAAGGCAGGGCTTTAACAAAAACCTTTATCCACATGCCTTTTGTTGTCACACCCTACGGGTTCATGATACCGTTTGGCGAATGGGCTTTACGAGAGCGTTGCTCTCGACACCCATCCTCCAAACGATATCATGAGTGATGCTGGAGCATCACTGTGCCAACAAAAGAAAAACATAAAAAACACAAGGTAGCGGACGGCACCCGCCGTCCGAATTAGGAATTTTTGAGTTTTGAATTCTTGCTTAGGCAAGCGGCAAAGCCGAGCGAGGAATTGTGCGCTAAGGCGCATTATGAATTGTTCATTTGAATTAATAGGATGAAATCTTCCAATTCAAAACTGAATAATTCATAATCGGA
>ERZ1026866.542-NODE-542-length-22398-cov-16.046860_pt1 | contig 22398 bp, 19 predicted proteins | sample MGYA00380163_ERZ1026866 | MGnify/ENA primary metagenome ERZ1026866 (study PRJEB33269, sample SAMEA4719799) | human gut metagenome | biome: human-associated habitat; feature: organic feature; material: feces | place: Cameroon | collected 2013-10 ...
CGGCCTTATATGTTTCTTATGTAGCTTATGTTCTTATGTTCCCGCGGTAAGCGGCAAGCACGAACGTTATCTTATGTTCTTATGCCCTTATGTTCTTATGTTTACCGCGTTAGCGGCTACCAAGCAACGCCTCGGCGCCAGCCCATTACGACATCGTTATTTCCCTCAAAAAAGCGGTAAATACCGATTTTACCGGTATTATCCGCCTTGATTATCAGCACATATATACTCATTAGTATTTTTTTTGTAACTTTGCACCCGGAGAAAAAGGGGATAGCACGCGTTGTGCCTGTAACACCGACATAACGCACAAAATCTTCTACTTAACTACACACGATTACACATTACACACATACAATTTTGACAGACTGATGAAACGCATAATACTGTTCATGCAGGCGGCGCTGCTGCTCTGCACCCTCAACTCGTGCATACAGGACGAACCACTCAACGCCGAGTGCGACATAACGGGGGTGGACACACTGTGGCTGCAGCAAAACCGCAGCCTGATAAAGGGTAATCCGCGCATAGACAACAACCGCGTGTCGTTTACTGTGCCTTATGATGCCGACCGTTCGGCCCTTGCCCCCAAATTCTATCTTACCCCTGGCGCACGCCTTACGGCTATGGTTGACGGGGTGGAGGTGGCAGATGCCAACGGCATGACGCGCGACTTCAACACACCGCAAACCTACACTACCCATTCGCAGGACGGCCAATGGAGCAAGCCCTACGAGGTGACCTTTGAACTTGAAGCACGGCCGGTTGAGAAGTGGGCACTCGACTTTGAAAACTTTGAGCTCGACCCCTCGGGACGTTACCAAGTTTGGTTCGAGATGGACGCCAACGATGCCAGCAATCCGCGCCGCAACTATTGGGCGTCGGGCAATCCGGGCTACAACCTTACGGGTCTTGGCTCGTCGCCAGAGGTGTTCCCCACCACTGCGGCTGAGGGGGGCGTGTCGGGCAAGTGCATTAAGCTCGAGACTAAGGATACTGGTATGTATGGCATGAACACCAAACCCAAGATGCCTATTGCAGCTGGCAACCTGTTCATTGGTGAGTTCGAGTTGAGCAAGGCGTCGCGCTTCCCGCGCAAGGCCACCAAGTTTGGCTTGCCATTGGTGCGTAAAAAGCCCGTCACGCTCGAGGGCTACTACAAATATAAGGCCGGTGCCAAATTTACCGATGCCAAGAAAAAGGTGCAGCCCACCATGCACGACACGGCCGACATCTATGCTGTGGTGTATGAGATTGACCCCGACAATTTTGTGCCACTCGATGGCGACAACATACTTACTGCCTCAAACATAGCCCTTATGGCCCGCATCGACAAGCCCGCAGAATTTGAGGGCGACATGTCGGAGCTTGCGGCTGCAGACTGGGTGCACTTTAGCGAACCCTTCAAACCTATGAACGGTAAGGAATTTGACGCAGAGCGTTTGGCCCGCGGCGGCTATGCCATAGCCATTGTCATGACCTCGAGCCGCCAGGGTGCCTACTTTGAGGGCGCTATTGGTTCAACGCTCTATGTAGACCAGCTGCGCGTGGTGTATGAGTAATTGCGAGTGTGTATAATGGCGAGAGAACTCGGAATATTTCAAAATTTGTAATTATGACGACAGATACATGCAGTGACCATCAAGAGTGGTGCAAATATAGCATAGAGTTGCCTAAAGAAGATGTGCGCTTTTTCAGAACCTTGGCAAAACGTTTGGGCTGGGAAGTAGGGCGCAAGCAGCGTAGTACGAAAAATGGCCAATAATATTACAATATCATCATTCGTTCAATGAAAAAGATACTACTCAGCATACTCCTGCTGCTGACCCTCATGCCCGCTGCCCAAGCGCAGAAGATGGGCGAGGCCAAAGAAACGGACACTAACTTGATAAAGGCTGCCCTGAAGGGCTGGCACGTGCGCATAGGCGCCGGTGTGAGTCTGGGCGGCACATCGCCCATGCCGCTGCCGGCCGAGATACGCAAGATTAACAGCTACAACCCCACGCTGTGCATTCAGCTCGAGGGCGCTGTGCAACGCAAGTTTGGCCCGCACTGGGGCACCATGATAGGCGTGCGCTTCGAAAACAAAGGCATGAAAACCGACGCCAAGGTGAAGAACTACCACATGGAGGCCACCAACAACAATCCGGCCGAGGGTACATCGGGCCAGGTGATAGGCGCCTGGACGGGTAATGTAAAGACCGAGGTGAACAACAACTACCTCACCTTTCCCGTGCTGGCCACTTATGCCTTCAACGACCGTTGGCAGGTGCAGGCCGGACCTTACTTTTCGTACCTCATCAATGGCACGTTCAAGGGCGAGGCTTACGACGGCTATATCCGCGATGGTGTGCCCACGGGCAACAAGGCCGAGATAGAGAGCGCCACTTACGACTTCAGCGACGACTTGCGCCGTTTTGCCTGGGGTGTACAGTTGGGCGGCGAGTTCAAGGCTTACAAGCACTTGTCGGTGTCGGCCAACTTGACATGGGGTTGCAACAGCATTTTCCCCTCCGACTTTTCGGCTGTGACGTTCAAGCTCTTCCCCATTTATGGCACGTTAGGGTTTAATTACCTGTTCTAAAATAAGTTGCTGAAAGGTGCTGCAAAAAACGCAAGCACTAATGGGGGCGACGCGTCTCGCGTCGGGACAGAGAAAGGGAAGAAATACGAACCCTGCTAAATAATAGCTGCGTCTTTTCCCGACGCGAGACGCGTCGCCCCCATTAGAGCTTGCATTAGAGCTTGCGTTGGGTGATAGCGTTTAGTGCTGAAAAGAAACGCAAGTACTAATGGGGGCGACGCGTCCCGCGTCGGGACAGAGAAAGAAAAGAAATACGAGTTCTGCTAAATAATAGCAGCTTTTTTCCCGACGCGAGACGCGTCGCCCCCATTAGAGGTAGCGTTTAGTAGTAGCGTTTATTGTAGTGTTTGGTGCTGCAAAAAAAACGCAAGCACTAATGGGGGCATTATAACCGACAATAATAACAAATATATTCATACTTTTTATGAGAAAACTTTTACTCGTGGCCGTGGCTGCCCTTGGCAGCATGGCAAGTTTTGCACAGACTGATGTGCAACCCGTGGTGGGTGGCTATGAGGGTGACCTCTACGTGAATGTGGGTAGTGCCGACTATGTGGAGGATAACGACCTGCGTATGTACGCCAAGGTGTTTGTCAATGCTTCGGAGGACGCTACTGGCAAGGTAGACTTCAGCTTGCCCAACTTCTCGTTTATGGGCATAAAGCTCGGCGACATCTTTTTGCCTACTATTGGACTGAACGAGAAAGATGGCGTTTACACCTTTGGCGAGAACTCCGAGGTGCGCCTGACATTTAACACTCAGGAGATTGGTACCATCTTGGCCGATGCCAAGCTCGACGATGCACAGACCTACGTAAAGGGCGACAGCATTGTGGCCTATATTCCTGTGAAGTGGGTGCAAAGCGAGACACAGAAGATGCCCATCGCCGTACTGTTTAAGGGCGTGCGCGTGAACCCCTACGCTTTGAGCAACTACAACTTTAATGATGCTACGCGTTGGGAGCTGAGCCGTCCGTGGGACAGCACGCATGGTTATTTTGACTGGACAGCGTTGCAGGACAACGACGAATATTGGGAGCAGTCAAAATGGCAGATAGAGGAATATACCACCCCCGGCCCATGGTGCATTTCGCACGTGATGGGCATGAACGGCCCCGGTGCCACAGTGGTGGGCGCTAAGGAATTGACCAACGGCGACGAAGAAAACCCCGACTACGCGGTGCGTTTGACCAACACCCCCAACCCCATTATGCCCACACAGGTTGTGCCGGGCTATATGACGCTCGGCACGAGCTTTGCCTCGGCCAGTGTGTTAGAGCTCGACAAGGCCGACGGTGGTACGTTTGGCGGTGTGGCCTTTACTGGCAAGCCCGACGCCATACAGTTTGACTACAGCCGCTCGCACACACAGGCTGGCGACACGCTCTATGCTGCTGAGGTGATTAACAGCGAGGAGCCTGCCACTGTGGTGGCTTACTTGTGGAAGGGTCAGTACAAGCAGGAGGCTGTGCCGGGCGAAACGAATTATGGCAAGCCCTCGACAGTGACCATGTATGGCCGCGAGCGCAACATACTCGACATCAAGACCACTACTGGCGGTGCTGCAACCACGAGCGACGACGCGGCTTGCATAGCCAAGGTGGTGAAGAGCATTACCGGCAATGTGGAGGGCAAACTCGAAACGATGGTTGTGCCCCTCGACTATGGCAAGTATGCCGGCACTGATGTGCAGCCCGACTCGCTGAACATCATCTTTGCTGCCAGCGACTACTTTGGCCAGCGCAGCAAGGTGGGTGCAGGCAACGCTTTGGTGGTGGACAATGTGAAGTTGCTCTACTATCATGCCATAAAGGATGCCAGCTACAACGGCCAGGGCTTTGTTTTCGGTGACGACAATGCTGCCGACTTCAGCACAGAGGCTTATGTGCCTGCCAACTTGCAGTTTATCAAGGTGGGCCAGGGTGCCACTGTGGAGCAGAGTTATAACGACGAGACTGGTGTGTTGACCATTACGGTGAAGGGTCAGGACGTGCGTTTCAACCCCGAGTCTGTAACGGTGTACACCATTCAGTTTGACGCTGTGAAGACCGCCATTGCAGGTGTGAAGGCTGATGCCGCTGCTGAGGCTGCCCCTGCCGTTTACGGTATTGATGGCCGCCGTTTGGCTGCCCCTGTAAAGGGTGCCAACATCATTGGTGGCAAGAAGGTAATCAAGTAATTAACAACAAAACAATAACAACAACGGGGCTGTGCCAGGCCGGTGCAAACCTTGCACTTGGCGCAGCCCCCTTTTAACGCAAAACAAAACAATGAAAAAACAACTTTTGACGCTCGCGCTGCTGGCTGTGGCTGGCACGGCTGGGGCGCAGCAATTGCCGAATGGTAGTTTTGATGATGGTAATTGGGTGGATTGTGTGCCTTGGACAAGTGCAAATAACACTTCCAAATATGGTACCCAACCTAATTCATGGAAAATTTCGAATGTAATTGGATATGGGGCAGGTACGGGAAAAACTATGGTCGGGAAAGAAGATCCAGAAGGCAGAAGCGGAAAAGCTGTGTGCGTTTATAATTGTCCCAATGACGCTTCAAAAAAAGGAGCAATTGTTCCAGGTTACGTAACATTGGGAACGCCTTGGAATACTGCTAACCTCAGAGAAGAGAATAAAGATGGTGGCACATTCGGTGGAATAAGTTTTAAGAATAAGCCCGATGCACTTCGTTTCTACTATAAGAGAAGTGTTACTGGTACAAATACACGTTCTTCAGTAGTTGCTTATTTGTGGAATGGAACTACGACACAAAAATATGTTCCTGGAAATATTGGTGGTTCTCTTTCTTTGAAGAAAGTTCCCATGACTGATCGTGACATTAATGTCCTCGGTATGTCAACTAAAGACCATCAAGGAGGTGCTGTTGATTATGGTCAAAGAAAACTTATAGCAAAGATAGAGTCCTATACGACTGAGCAACCTACGGAATGGACAGAATGGACGATACCTTTTGACTATGTAGCAGAAAACATTGGTGAAACACCAGAGAAGATAAATGTCATATTTGCTGCGAGTGATTATTTCAATTCTTCAAATGTGACTGATGGCGTTTCTATGAGCATTGATGATGTAGAACTCGTATATTACAGTACATTGAGCAGTCTGAAGGTAAATGGAACAGACATCAAATTGCAAGATGGCGTGTACGAATACAACGGAGTCGGTTCTATAGCAAAAGGTTGTGTTGTGGCTACGCCTACAAGTCAGTTTGCTACGGTTGCTTATAGCTATGATAAGAATGTGGTAACTGTTACGGTAACTGCTAACGATGGAACATCAAAGGCATACAAAGTGGTGTTCCCCAGTGCAGAGAGTATAGCTACCAGCTACAAGAACCAGATCAATGTTGATTTTGCTGGAGGCGTTACATCAAGTGCCAATGATGTTGTAATATCTGCGAACAGCGATAATACAATCAATTTCAAGTTGAACAACTTCGCATTTGAGGGTGAAGTGGTAGGTGATATACTCGTGCCTAATGTACAAATAGCATGGAATGGTGATAAAGTACATTTGACAAGCGATCAAAACATCACAATCGAAAGTGAGACATTTACAGATCTTAAAGATATGCCGATGACACTTGATGCTGATGTTGACAAAGATAAAAATTTGACGGCATCGCTTGATATCATGTGGAATTCGAACAAGATAGGTGTCAGCGTGTGTAAGATGCCATTCGATTATTCTATAGATGGTACGGCACTGACCATAAAGAATGGTGAAGTAAATGCAGCTGATTATTCGACTAACCTTGTTGCAGGTTTGGCTATGGGTATGACAAGTATAGACCTTAGTGGGGTTACAATTGCCGATGAGAATTTTTATGACAATGTTGTAGCTGCCTATGGGAACAATGCTGTATATTTCGTAGGAGACAACAACGTTGAAGGTAATAACATTGTAAAGAACGGCAAAGCACAGGCTTTGACATTGATAGAAGAAGCTGAAAGCATGCCATTTGGTAGCGCGTTTGACTTCACTGCCGCAGCAGTAAGCTATGACCGCGTATTTAAGACTGATGCCGCCAACTATGTGCAGAGCTTTGTATTGCCCTTCGGCTTTACTGTGCCCACCGGTACTACGGTGGCTGAACTCAGCAGCGTGAATGGTGACAACCTCGTGTTCAAGCCCGTGACTACGACTGAGGCCAACAAGCCTTACTTGGTGGTGACTACTGATGGGGAGTTTATCAACAAACTGACAAATGTGGAGGTGAAGGCTACTACGGGTGCCGACCTGACTACTACCGTGGCTGGTGTAAGCCACATCGGTTCGTACACTGCTCAGAGTGTAGCGAACGTGTATGGCTATGCTAATGGCAAGTTTGTTAAGGCTAACACTGGTTCGGTTAAGCCCTTCCGCACTTATATCAAGGTGACTGGCGCACAGGCTGCTCCCATGGCTTTCGGTGTGAACATTGAGGGTACTGTGACTGGCATCAACAATGCCACTGCTGCCACTGCCAAGGAGGCTATCTACAACCTGCAGGGCGTGCGCGTGAGCGGTGACTTGAAGCACCTGACTAAGGGTGTGTACATTGTGAACGGCCAGAAGGTGGTAGTGAAGTAACACATGCTTTAATAATATAAAGACAGACAATGAAAAAGACATATATGCGCCCCGAGGGCACTGTAATACAGCTCTGCATGGAGCAGCACATTCTTGACGGTTCGATTACGGCTAACACTTCACAGGCCGAGGGCCAGGACAATGTGGAGTTTGAATCGGCCGCCAAGGGCTGGGGCAGCGAAAGCTGGAGCGAGGAGTAAAGGCGCTCATTAAGCTTAAGCTCAAAACTCAAGCATGAATGGGGGCGATGCGTCCCGCATCGGGGTAAAAGGGGGTTGCACTCTCTTTGCCCCGGCGCGAGGGGTGTCGCCCCCATTGGTGTTTTTGGGGGGTGGGGGCATAATAGGCATATTGGGCATATTAGGCATAATAGGCATATTGGGCATAATAGGCAATAGGCATATTATAGGCATAATAGGCAATAGAAATAATAGGCTTGATAGGCATAATGGGCTTGATATCGCAGCCCGCTCGCACATTTTTTTGAAAAAAAGTGCGTGCGGGCTGTAACTTTTTGCCGCTATGACCGTCTACATAACAGAGAGCCAAAAATGAAAGAGATAGATTTTCGACAAGACCTCCTTCCGCTAAAGGATAAAATATACCGTGTGGGCCTGCGCATCACGCTCAACGCCCAAGAGGCGGAAGACTTGACGCAGGACACGCTGGTGCGTGCCTGGACAAGGCGCGCAGAGCTGGCGGGGGTGAAGAACTTGGAGGCTTTCTGCATAACCATTTGCCGCAACCTTGCGCTCGACCGCATGGCGCGGGCCGAAAATGCTAACCAGCCGCTCGAGGCTGCGGGCACGGAGGCTTGCGACACGGCTCCGGGGCCCGACGAGAGGCTGGAGAGGGACGAGAAGTTGCAGCGGGTGCACCAAATATTCAACGCTCTGCCCGAAAGGCTGCGCACGGCGCTGCAGTTGCGCGACATTGAGGGTTTGAGCTATGCCGAGGCCGCCGCGGCAATGGAGCTGACGGAGGCCGCCTTTAAGGTGACGCTGCACCGCGCTCGCAAGGCTGTTAAGACACAATACGAAAAAATTGAGAACTATGGACTATAAGTATATTGAACAACTCCTTGACCGCTACTGGGCCTGCGAGACCTCTGAGGAGGAGGAACGCATACTGAAGGCTTTTTTCAGCCAAAAGGACGTGCCGGCCGCGCTGGCGCGCTACAGGGCTTTGTTCGTATATGAAACCGAGCAATGTGCCGCCAGCACGCTGGGCGACGACTTTGACCGCCGCGTGATGGAAGCTGCCGGTGTGGCTGACGGGGCTGAGGCTCCTGCCGCAGGGCGTGTGGTGTCGGTGCACCACATTACGCTGGGGCGCAGGTTGCGTCCGCTGTGGCGCGCCGCTGCTGCTGTGGCCATAGTGACGCTGCTTGGCACGGCTGCGCAGCACTCGTTTATGCAGCCTTCGGCCACGGACCAGGCTGCTGGCTGGGACTATAACCAGTCGGCTTACAAGGACTCGTACCAGGACCCGCAGAAGGCTTACGAGGCGAGCATGCGCACGCTGGAGATGTTTAAGGAGGGCGCACAGACTGCTGTGAACGACTCTGCTACTCATAACGCGGCTGGCAAGGCTGCCAAGAACTGATGGGCGGGGCTATGGCACTGAAACATTGGTTTGTGACTTTGCTGCTGGCCCTTGTGGCTGCGGTGGCCGCCCGTGCACAGGGTGGCGGCGAGCAGGATTTTGCCTCGCGTTTTATGTCGCTCTATGGCAAGGGCCGCGCGGTGGAGTGTACCACGGTGTCGCCGCTGATGCTTGAGCGCATGATGCAGCTGCCTGATGTGGAGGGTGACTCGCACACGCGTGAGGTGCTGAAGCAGCTTAAGTCGATAAGGCTGGTGAGCAGCACGGCGGAGCATGATGTGACGCACCTTTATGCTAACGCGCGCCGCCTGGCCGAACGTAATGCCTTGCGCTACAAGTTGTACGCCGAACGGGCTGGCAAACGCCTGTATGTGCGCCGCAGGGGCAAGTATATTGTGGAGATGGTGCTGATGATGAGGCACTCGGGCCGCTTTGACTTGATTAACCTGACGGGTAACATGACGGACGACTTTCTGGACACGCTGATGAGGCGCTGAGGCGCCGGGGGCTGGCTGGCAGCCTGGGCTGTTCTGGCTTTGGTTTGTGGCCTCTTGCTCTCTTGCTCTTGACTTTTGACAATCAATTTGCACTTTATCATAAAACAATCAAACGCTCCCGCCCGTGCCACGGGGTTGAAATAATGGCGCAAGCGATCTTTAATAAAACAATCAACTTTTGACTGTATGCCTCTGGGCGCGGTGCACGACTTTGCCTTTTACCTGTGTGCTGCATGGCTGTTTCTGGCCCCCGGAATAATGGTTTCAGTTTTCTCTCTCTCAAAAAGGGGTGGCTGGGTGGCACTAACTTGCTGGCAGGCGCTCTATGCAAGATAAACAGGGGAGCATGTTGCTCGCACACAATGTGGTGGGCTGCTTGCTTCCCTTTATCTTTTGCTCGGGGGGTGGTAATGATGGGCATATTAGGCTTAATGGGCAATAGGCATGATGGGCAATAGGCATAATGGGCATATTAGGCATAATAGGCATATTAGGCATATTAGGCATAGGCAATAGGCATAATGGGCAATAGGCATAATAGGCCTAATAAAAGGGGCTGGCGCCTTAGCGTTACTACTTGCAACGCTAAGGCGCCAGCCTATTAGCACATTAGGCTCGCGGCAGCGGGCTTTTGTGCACACAAAAATATCCCGACGCTTCACAGCGGCGGGATATCTTCTTCGTGGAGTCTCCTCTACGAATATTTGGATTTTAATGGAAAAATGAATGGAGAAATGAAATTCAGTCCATGTATGAGTATGTCATGAATTACAAGTTGGGGTTATCCTCGCCCCACTTCTCAACGGGAGGTACGATGCCGAGTTCAACAATCTCGTCGCGCATCTTGCAGAGGTGCTCATACGACTTGTTGAGGGCAGCCATTTCCTCTTCGGTGCCAGTGGGCTGTGTAAAGTGCACACCGGTTTTGTCGATAGTGGTAGGCATGGCCATCATGACATTTTTGTAACCACACTTGTCGCAGTTTACGTAGCAGCCTGCGGGCAGAGTGAAGGGTTCGCCGCCCATGGCTGCTTCGATCATCTTGACAGCGTTGTAGGCAGGGCTCTGGAATGAGCTGCGGCCGCGGAGCTTGATGATGTTTGAACCACCCTGTACGGTGTGGTGCTTGATTTCCTCCCAGCGCTCGGCAGAGAGTCCCATCTCTGAGAGGGGCTTGCCGTCAACCTTTACCTGTGAGGCAAATACGGCCATTTGTTCGCCGTGGCCGCCATAGGTGTGTGCACCGGTCACCTTGTCCTGCTGTACGCCGAACTCGTGGGCGAGAGCCTGCTGCAAGCGAGTAGAGTCGAGTGCAGCGAGTGAGGTGAGCTGGTTGGGCTTGAGGCCTGAGTGGATAAGTGCTGTAAGGGCAGTAACGTCGGCAGGGTTGAAGATAACGACTACGTGCTCTACATCGGGGCAGTACTTTTTGATGTTGTCGCCAAACTCGGCAGCAATTTTGCAGTTGCCTTTGAGCAGGTCCTCACGTGTCATGCCGTCCTTACGGGGTGCACCACCTGATGAGATGATGTACTTGGCACCGGTAAAGGCCTCTTTGGGGTCGACGGTGTAGGTTACGTTGGCACCGGGGAATGCGCACTGCTGTATTTCGTCGAACACGCCGTGTACGCCCGGTTCGTAGATATCGTAAAGACAGATGTTGGGAGTAAGGCCGAGCATCAAGGCGCTCTGTACCATGTTTGAACCGATCATGCCGCCTGCGCCGACAATGACGAGTTTCTCATTGCTTAAGTATGCCATAGTTGTATTACTATATATATTGTTTATATATGTGTGTCTGTGTGGTGTGTACGGTTGCACACCGGAGGGGGTGTGTGTCGTATCACACCGCAAAATTACAAACTTTCGCGAATTATGGTATATGCGACGCGTTATTTTTTTGATACATCTCTCGGCTTGTGTGCTTTTTTAGGGTTTTTGAACTTTTGCGGTTGGGAGGTGCCAGGCAAAAAACAAGCTTTCTGCTTTGCACTTCACTCACCTTGCACTAATTTTTCAGAAATTAGGCTGCACCTCAGCCATGCAAAGCAAAAAACAAGCTTTTTGCTTTGCATGGCATTCGGTTTGCACTAATTTTCGCTTACGCGCAAATTAGGCTGCGGTTCGGAAGTGCAAAGCAAAAAACGGGTTTTCTGCTTTGCACTTCACTCACCTTGCACTAATTTTGCACACAGAATATAACGCAAGGACAATGACACAGATTAAAGATAGCTGGAAAGCAAAGGGTTATGTTGACGAGCCCGTGCCGCAGGGCGTTGACCTCAAGGCCGAAATTCGACGCATGTGCAAGGAGAAAAATGCCATCATTCTGGCACACTACTACACCGAGGGCGTGCTGCAGGATATTGCCGACTTTGTGGGCGACAGCCTCGGACTGGCCCAACAGGCGGCTAAAACTGATGCCGACATCATCGTGATGTGCGGCGTGCACTTTATGGGCGAGACTAACAAAATTCTCTGTCCGCAGAAAAAGGTGCTCGTGCCCGATCTCAATGCCACATGCTCGCTGGCCGAAAGCTGTCCGGCAGACAAGTTTGCCGACTTTGTAAAGGCGCACCCCGGCTACCAGGTGGTGTCGTATGTCAACACCACGGCGGCCGTCAAGGCGCTGACTGATGTGGTGGTGACGTCGAGCAACGCCAAAAAGATTGTCGAAACTTTCCCCAAGGACGCCAAGCTCATCTTCGGTCCCGACTACAACCTGGGCAACTACATCAATGCGCAGACGGGACGCCAGATGCTGCTCTGGAACGGCGGCTGCCATGTGCACGAGCGTTTCTCGGTGACGAAACTCGTGGAACTTAAAAAGGAGCACCCCGGAGCCAAAGTGCTGGTACACCCCGAATGCCGCGGCGCGGTGGTGAAACTGGCCGATGTGGTGGGCTCTACGGCCGCACTGCTGAAATATGCCATCGACTCGCCTTGCAACACCTTCCTGGTGGTGACGGAGAGCGGCATACTGCACGAAATGCAGAAGCACTGTCCTGACAAGCACTTCATACCCGTGCCGCCCGACGACAGCACCTGCGGCTGCAACGAGTGTAACTACATGCGCCTCTGCACGCTCGAAAAGGTGTATAACACGCTGCGCTACGAGTGGCCCGAAATTGAGGTGCCGGCCGAGGTGGCTGCACGCGCCATCAAGCCCATCGAGCGCATGCTCGAACTGAGCAAATAGGTTGTATATTATTATACCCATGACAATATCCCAACGTGTAGAGGCCCTTGGCCAGTGGCTCGCAAGCCATGCCGGGGCCGAGGGTGGGGCAGTAGAGGCATACATCGTGCCCACTGCCGACCCGCACAATGATGAGTACATACCCGTGCGCTGGCAGTGCCGCCAGTGGCTCACGGGATTTGACGGCTCGGCCGGCCTGGCCGTGGTCACCACCCGTGGCACTGCCGCACTGTGGACCGACTCGCGCTATTGGCTGCAGGCCGCCACACAACTCGACGGCACACCCTTTGCACTGATGCGCGAGGGCAACCCCGACACGCCCACCATGGCCCAGTGGCTCAAGGCGCAGGGCATCACCCGCGTGAGCGCACCAGCCGACATGGTGACGCTGGCCGACGTGGCCGCACTGTCCGCCGACGGACTGGAATATGTGGCACTGCCCGACGCCTTCGACACCCTGTGGACCGACCGTCCCGCCGTGCCGGCAGAGCCCATCGTGGTGCAACCCGCCACCTGTGCCGGGGCCACCATGCAGCAAAAGCTCGAACGTCTGCGCCAGCACCTCAGCAAGAGCGGCATGACCGACGCCTGCCTCTTTACCGACCTGGCCGACCTGGCATGGCTGCTCAACCTGCGCGGGGCCGATGTGGCCTACAACCCCGTGTTTGTGGGTTACCTGGGCTACGAGCCCGCCACGGGCCGCTTCACCCTCTTTACCCACACTAGCACCCTCACCGCCGAGGCCAGCGCCCAGCTGCACGAGGGTGGGGTGGCCGTGCAGCCCTACGAGGCCGTGGCACCCTGGGTGGCCACCCACACCACACGCCTCGACCCCTCGCAGGCCACCATGTCGCTGTGTGCCGACCCACGGCAGCAGCCCACCTTCAGTTCGCCCCTCGAGGGCTGGCGCGCCATCAAGACCGAGGCCGAGGCCGAAGGCTTTCGCCAGGCCATGCTGCGCGACGGTGTGGCCATGGTACAATTCCTGCGCTGGCTCGACGAGCAGCAAGCCGCCGGCAACGAGGTTACCGAAATCTCTGTCGACGAAAAGCTCACCGCCCTGCGCGCCCAGCAGCCCGGCTATTGCGAACTGAGTTTCCCCACCATAGCCGCCTGTGGCGCCCACGGAGCCATCGTACACTACGAGGCCACGTCCCACACCAATGTGCGCCTCACCCCCCACGGCCTGCTCTTGCTCGACAGCGGTGCACAGTACGACTGCGGCACCACCGACCTCACCCGCACCATAGCCCTTGGCAACCTCACCGCCGAGGAGCGCCGCGTCTACACCCTTGTGCTCAAGGGCCATCTGCGACTGGCTCACCTGCAGTTTCCCGAGGGCACCACGGGTCTGCAGCTCGACCTTGCCGCACGCCAGGACATGTGGGCTGCCGGCTACGACTTTGGCCACGGCACGGGTCATGGCGTGGGTTCCCACCTGTGTGTGCACGAGGGTCCGCACCAGATACGCAAAAATGTGCGTCCCTGCACACTCATACCCTTCGAGCCTGGCATGACCATTACCGACGAGCCCGGCATCTATGTTGAAGGGCGCTTTGGTGTGCGCATCGAAAACACGCTTCTTTGCGTACCGTCGCGTGAGACGGATTTCGGCCGTTTCTTGCGTTTCGAAACCCTCACCCTCTGTCCCTACGACCTGCGTGCCGTAGAGCGCGACATGCTCTCCCCCGACGAGGTGGAGCAAATCAACGCCTACCACATGGTGGTGCGCCGCCGCCTCATGCCGCTGCTCACCGACGAGGCCGACAAAATATGGCTGGCCCGCGCCACAGCAAGCATCGAGGACGACCGCGGGTAGTTTTTTAGGTTATGAGGTTATAAGGTTATAAGGTTAAAAAGTAACTTTTGCGAGCTCGAACGCAGAGCGAGAATTGAAAGGTTAAACGCTACCTCTAATGGGGGCGACGCGTCTCGCGTCGGGAAAAGATGTATTTCCCTCCTTTCTCTATTCCGACGCGGGACGCGTCGCCCCCATTAGTGCTTGCGTTTTGTGCTTGCGCTTTGCTTGAAATGCCCCGATGCGCGAGACGCGTCGCCCCCAGCCCTGCTCACAAAAGTTACTTTTTAACCCTCTAACCTCATAACCCCCTAACCTCATAACCCCCTAACCCTCTAACCCATTAACCCTTACAAATATGGAAACAACAAGACAACAAAAGATAGCTCGATTGATACAGAAGGAGCTAAGTGACATATTCCAGCGTCAGACACAAGCCACCCACGGCGTGCTCGTGTCAGTAAGCGCCGTGCGCGTAAGTCCCGACCTCAGCATAGCCCGCGGCTACCTGAGCATATTCCCCTCAGAGCGCGCCCACGAAATACTCGACAACATCAACGCCAACACCCGGCAAGTGCGCTACGAACTCGGCACACGCGTGCGCCACCAGCTGCGCATCATACCCGAGCTAAAGTTCTTCATCGACGACTCACTCGACTACCTCGACCACATCGACAGCCTGCTCAACGAAGGCACACACAAACCACAACCCGACGACACCACCCCGAGCCATGCTTAACAGCCAACGCCTGCCATGGTTCATGGCCTTGCGCTACCTCTTCTCGCGCAAACGCGTGGCCAGCATCAACATCATATCCGGCATAGCCGTCACTGGCGTAGCCTTCGGCACGGCAGCCCTGCTCTGCACCCTGAGCGTGTTCAATGGCTTTCACGACCTCATCGGCTCCCTCTACACCGCCTTCGACCCCCCCATCGAGGTAGTGCCCACACAGGGCAAACTCGTCACCGCCGACGACCCCGCCCTGCAGCGCATGGCCACCATGCCCGAGGTGGAGGCCGCCTCATACTGCCTCGAGGACAACGCCCTCATACTCTTCCGCGGCCGTCCCACCATCATCACCCTCAAGGGCGTCGACGACCACTACGACCACGTCACCGGCATACGCTCCATACTCTACGGCACAGGCACCTACCAGCTCCACCGCGGCACCATCGAGTACGGCATACCCGGCATCGGCCTGGCCTCCGCCATGGGCAGCATCGACTACGGCACACTCCAGATATGCGCCCCCCGCAAGGGCGAGCGCATCAATCTGGCCAACCCCGGCGAGAGCATCAACGCCCTCGACATCACCTCACCCCGCGTCTGCTTCAACGTCAACCAGCGCAAGTACGACGACAACTACCTCATCACCTCCCTCACCTTTGCCCAGGCCCTCTTCGAGCAGCCCGGTTGCGTGAGCGGTCTTGAGCTCAAACTCCGTCCCGGAGCCGACCTCCAGGCCGTCAAGTCGCGCATGCAGCAGGTGGCAGGCAACCGTTTCAAGGTGCAGGACCAGCTTGAGCAGCAGCAGGACGTGTTCAACGTCATGCAAATCGAAAAGCTCATGGCCTACCTCTTCCTCACCTTCATCGTCATGGTAGCCTGTTTCAACATCATCGGTTCAGTGTCCATGCTCATCATCGAAAAGCGTGGCGACATGGCCACCCTGCGCCATCTTGGTGCCACCGACAGCATGATATTCCGCATCTTCCTCTACGAGGGCCGTCTCATCACCCTCCTTGGCGCCATCATCGGCATAGTGCTCGGCCTCCTGCTGTGCTGGCTGCAGCAAACCTTCGGTTTCATAAGCCTCTCCTCGTCGGGTGGCAACTTCATCATCGACGCCTATCCCGTCAGTGTCCATGCCCTCGACGTCCTCATCGTCCTCATCACCGTGGTCGTGGTAGGCTCCCTCGCCATATGGTACCCCGTGCGCTACCTCAGCCGCCGCTGAGGCGGGAGGCATAAGGACATAAGGCCGTTGTTTGGCAGCCGCTAACGCGGGAGACATAAGTACATAAGAGCATAAGAACATAAGGGCTGACGCCGTAGTATTACAAACAGTAACGCTACGGCGTCAGCTCTTATGTCTCTTATAGTCTGGGAACGCAGTTCCCCGACTTCCCGATTATGTCTCTTATGTAGCTTATGTTCTTATGTTCCCGCGGTAAGCGCCTCACAGCCGCGCAGCGGCCTTATGTCCTTATGTTCTTATGTCCTTCTGTTTCCCGCGTTAGCGGCTGCCAAGTCACACCTCGGCGTCAGCCCATCATCATATTATCACATTCCCCCGCCCCGCGCGCACACTGTCCCCATAAATGTCACATTATCAAGCGAAATATCAAAAAATATTGCAAAAAACTTGCACGAAATAAAACAACTCTCTATATTTGCCCCGTAAAATCTAACGAAAGCAAGCACACTACCTACACATTGCTGGCATTGCACTACCTACCTACTCTTTATTAACGCATTGCCCGCAACAGCAAACACAGGATTTTATAAACCATATATTTTAACAACACCAAATAAAAAAAATTACAACTTTCTTGGCGTTGCTCCTCACGTGCATTATTGGAGCAACAGCCGCCGACTTCGCACCCAAAACTGGCACGAAGTACCTTATTAGGTGTAAGGGTGATAGCAAGTATGCTATTTGGAACACCAACTGTAAGAAAACTTTTGATGGTACAGAGTACAACGTGCTCTCAAACTGGGACCAGTGTGATACCCGTAGTCTCTTCACCGTCGTAAGTACAGGAGACGGTTACTTCTACATCAAACCTGCTGCCGACGAAACCCATTATGTCTTTGCTGTCAACACCATAGGTGCTGATGATAATAAAGATGCAGAGGGAAACGTTGCTGTCAAGGAGGTAACTGATGGTACCCCTGATGATGCCTGCAAGTGGACTATTAGTGCCCAAGGCGATGGTTGGAATATAATACCAAAAGATGGTCAGTGTAGCTGGAATAATCGTGGCGACGATGGTAAAGGCAACAATATGATTGGTCAGTGGACTGATAATAGTAAACCAAACAATACTTGGTATTTCTCAGAGCAAATAGACCTTAATGGCTATTACACCATGCGAACTAAAGATGACGGTCGCGGTCCTTACCTCTATAACGACTTCAGCCAAGACAACGTTACACGTGGTGGCCAGTTGCCCACCACGGTAAGCAACAAATACGTATGGCATGTTACATCTGCAATAGGCAATAAGTTGACTTTGGTTAATGGTGAAGGAACCCTTATTGGCACAAGGAATACAGGTACTTATGAAACTCTTGATATTGCTTGGACTGATGGAACATACCATTTCTTTAGCAATAAACTTGATGCGGGAAATGCTAATGCTGGATACCAATTGTCTACATGGGGCTCTGCCAGTACGGATCAAGCTCAAGACCTGTTCCGATTCGATGATGCGTCTTACACTTCTCTCTACACTGTAATTTGTAACAATGCCGATGGTTATGTTACTTACAACACTACAAGCGAGAAAGCCAAGAATGGTGGCTTCTTCAATATTGCTACAACTCCTGGAGTAGGCGATTTCACAACAAAGAAACTCGAGGGCTACGATGCCGCAGTCTCAATTGATGGCAAAACCATCAAGGTAAACTACACCTACAACCTGGAAGAACTCAAGCAACTTGCCAATGAGGCCCTCAAGATTGGTGTAGGCTATCCTACAGCTGATGCTGCAACCCGCACAGCATTGGTCAATGCCGTAGCAGGCACTGATGCAGCTGCCATCGCAACTGCACTCGATGCTTACAAAAAGGACAAGTCCTCTATCCAGATGCCCGAAGACGGCAAGGCTTACGTAATCACCAACATTCACAAGACTGGTGGTAAGCGTTACATGAAATATCAGGAAAATGGTACTTCAATGATCGTTCGCGACGATGCAGCAGAACTCCCAATTGAGGCTACTTACATCTGCCACAAGGTAGACGGCAAATATGTATTCGCCAACAACTCTGGCACATACCTTACATGGCGCGGTAACGATACAAAAGACTGCACCAACAACAATTTGGGCTACACTACATCTTACAATGCTGACTACAACACCTTTACTGTAGCAGCAAATACAAAAGAATTCGGTTGCCTCTCTTTCGGTGCTAAGCGTGATGGTAATACAGGTAAGTCGTACTACATCGTTACAAGAACAGGTTCTTTCGAGAGAGCTGGTTTTAGCGACTTCTACGATGACAACAACTCATCAGCTTTCACTTTCGAAGAAGTAACCTATCCCAACACCATCAACTTCCACGATGCCCAAAAAATCAATGGTGTAAGCCACATCGCCACATTCAGCGCACCTTTTGCCACCATCATTCCTGCTGGCGTTAAGGCATACTACGTAAGCGCCAAGGGCACTGAGGCTACTATGACCGCCATCGACGCAAAGGCTATCCCCGCCAACCAAGGCGTAATCCTTACTTCTGAGTCTGGCAACGCTGCCACAATGGTTCCCGCCGCTGGCGAAACTGCTGCCATCATCACTGGCAACCAGCTCGGTCACTCTGCCGGTGCAGACAAGGCCCTCACTGCTGGCGAAGGCTATATACTTGGCAACGGCACTGAAGGCACTGCCTTCTATCCCTGCCAGGCTGGTTCACTGCCCATCAACAAGGCATACCTCCTTGGCAACGGCGGTGAAAGCGCTATTGCTATGAACTTTGGCAATGCCGTTACTGGCATCAACACCATCGCTGCTCCTGCCAGTGCAAAGGCCCCCATCTTCGACCTCAGCGGTCGTCGCGTAGTAAAGGCTACTAAGGGTCTCTACATTCAGAATGGCAAGAAGGTCATTGTAAAGTAATACAAACTACAAACACATTTCATAGATAAAAACATGAAACTTACATATATCACACCCGCATCAAGGGTTATCAACTTCGAGCCTATGCAGATGCTCGCAGCGTCAGACCCCACGGTGAAAATCGTAACTGACGATACAAAGTCTGTCGACCCCACCACTTCTTTCTCTGAAGGCAAGGGCTGGAGCTCTGAAGGCTGGGACAACGAAGATTAATCCTCCCCGAATCTTCATAGATTAAAACACGATTGATAATTAGCAAGCCGCGCAAGGCGTAACCCCCACAGGTTGCAGTCTTGCGCGGTTTTGCGTGTGCTAATATGTCAATGTGCTAATATACTAATGTGCAGCCGCGTAGCGTGTCTTGGCAGCCGCTAACGCGGTAAACAAAAGAACATAAGAACATAAGAACAAAAGGGCTGACGCCGTAGCGTTACTATATGTAATACTACGGCGTCAGCCCTTTTGTCTCTTAAAGTCTGGGAACGCAGTTCCCGGACTTCCCAATTATGTCTCTTATGTAGCTTATGTTCTTATGTCCCCGCGGTAAGCGCCTTAAAAGCTTGCCCCTCGGCGTCAGCCCTTATGTTCTTGAGGCCACCCGGACGCCAGTCCGTGGCCTTCAGCCGCGCAGCGGCCTTATGTCCTTATGTTCTTATGTTCTTTTGTTTTCCGCGTTAGCGGCTGCCAAGCCACGCTACGGCGTCAGCCCTTACCACATTGCGAAAGCAAGCATCAGCCCCTCACTTCACCCTAATCACCGACAACCCGTCGCGTTCAGGCAAAATAAGCTGCTCCACCCGCTCGTCAGCCGCCACATGGTCGTTAAACGCCCTGATAGCCGCCGTCTGCGCATCATTATCATACGCCGCCTCCACCACATGTCCGTCCCACAGCGTGTTATCCGCCAGCATCACCGACCCACTGTGCATCATCGGCATCAGCAGTTCATAATACGCCACATACTCACGCTTGTTAGCATCAACAAACGCCACATCAATATCCAGCCCCATTGGCGGCAGCAATTCAAACACATCACCCACCACCATCTCAACCCGCGCAGGGTAAGGCGCCCCCTCGAGCCACGGACGCGTAAAACACTCCTGCTCGTCATTCACCTCAAACGTCACCACCCGTCCGTCAGCCTCCATGCCCGAAGCCATAGCCAGCGCCGAGTATCCCGAGTAAGTGCCAATCTCCACCACCGTGCGAGGCCGCAGCATCTGCATCATCATGCGCAGCAGTTGCCCCTGCAAGTGCCCCGACGCCATGCGTGGCCGCAGCAAGTGCAAGTTAGTAGCCCGGTACAGCCGTTTCAAGTAATCATCGGGCGCAGTAGTGTGTGAGAGTATGTAATCGTCAATAGTCATGGGGGGATTGGGTAGGGGGTTATGAGGTTAGGGGGTTATGAGGTTAAAAAGTAACTCTTGTGAGCAGGGCTGGGGGTGACGCGTCTTGCTTCGGGGCATCTCAAGCAAAACGCCAGCACAAAGCGCAAACCCAAATGGGGGCGACGCGTCCCGCGTCGGTACATGCCAATCATCATAACTGACGTGCACAATTTTTCCCGACGCGGGGACGCGTCGCCCCCATTTATGCTTGCGCTTTGTGCTTGCGTTCAGAGCTAAAGCTTATCAGTTCGGCAGCGCGTCCTCCCCCTCATTTCTGAAGAGGTTCTTCACAATATTCATTTCCATAAACGACGTACTCTGCTCCTTGCGTTGCGAGCCAAGGTAGCAAATGCGGTCCTCAGGTTTCAGCATATTGTCCGACAGCAACTTGCGCAGCGCCGCCAGCAAAAACTCGTGGCCATAACTCTTCATAGGCATATAAATAGCATACACACCATACTGCAGCGCCAGGTGGCGCACCGTCTTAGCCTTGTAGCAAATAGCCAAAATCGTGCTCTCGCCGCGGAACGAACTCACATAGCGCGCCGTACGACCCGTGTACGAGTCCATAATGATAGCACGCAACTTCATGCGCTTGGTAGCCATCACAGCCTCCTTCGAGAAAAACTCCGTCACATCAGGGTTCTCCGACAGCGGAATATCCACATCGCCAAACTCCTTAAACGTGTCCCTCTCAGCCTGCCATGCCACAGTAGCCATCGTCTTCACAGCCTCCTCAGGGTAGTCGCCGTAAGCCGTCTCGCCCGACAGCATCAGCGCGTCAGCACGCGAGTACACCGCATTCGCAATGTCCGTCACCTCCGTACGCGTGGGGCGCGGGTTGTGAATCATGCTCTGCAACATCTGCGTAGCCACAATCACCGGCTTGTGCGCTCTGATAGCCTTGTCCACCAAGCGGCGCTGAATGCCCGGAATAAACTCCTGCGGCACCTCAATGCCCAAGTCACCGCGAGCCACCATAATGCCGTCAGCGGCCTCAAGTATCTCGTCAATGTTGTCCACGCCCTCCTGGTTCTCAATCTTCGCAATGATACGTATGTCACTGTCGTGAGCGTCCAATATGTCGCGCACCTCCTTCACGTCCTCCTTCGAGCGCACAAAGCTGTGAGCAATAAACGCCACGTCATAGTCAATGGCAAATTCAATGTTGCGCTTATCCTTCTCAGTCAGCGCAGGCAAGTTAATGCGCACACCCGGCACATTCACGCTCTTGCGCGAGCCAAGCGTTGCATCATTCTCCACGTGGCAAATCAGCTGTCCGTCCTCCTTATGGTCCACGCGCAGCCCCAGGTCGCCATCGTCAATCAGTATCTGGGCCCCCACGCTCAAGTCGTCCACAAAACCAGGGTAGCTCACAGCTATCACGTCGCGGGTAGTACGCTGTTCCGGCCGTCCCACAATCGTCACAATATCACCCTTATGATAGTCAATAGGCTGATCAGTCACCGTGGTACGCACCTCCGGGCCCTTAGTGTCAACAAGAATAGCCAAGTGGCTTGACACCTCGCGCACATTATCAATCACCCGTTTCATGCCCACAGCGTCCTGATGCGCTGTGTTAAGGCGCACCACATTCATACCAGCGTCATACAGGCGTTGAATCAAGCCCACGTCGCAGCGCATGTCCGAAATCGTCGCAACAATCTTAGTCTTCTTATACATTATTGATAGTCAAGTATAGTTATTTTCTCGTGAAAGCAATTATATCGTCGCCCCTAAGGCCTGCAGCCTGTTATTTATCGAAGTCTCGCATATAACAAGGGCGGGCTGAAAGCCCAATGGAGCACATAGCCCAGGGCAAGCGAAGCGACACCCTGGGGTTCCCGCATAGTAGAGTCTCCGCGCCCTGTAAGGGCAAAAGCTTTAACCCTTTATGTT
>ERZ1026866.544-NODE-544-length-22367-cov-7.532449_pt1 | contig 22367 bp, 16 predicted proteins | sample MGYA00380163_ERZ1026866 | MGnify/ENA primary metagenome ERZ1026866 (study PRJEB33269, sample SAMEA4719799) | human gut metagenome | biome: human-associated habitat; feature: organic feature; material: feces | place: Cameroon | collected 2013-10 ...
TGCACGCCGGCGGCAAGTTCGGCGGCGAGAACTCCGGCTACAAGGTGGCCGGCGGTCTGCACGGCGTCGGCGCGTCCGTCGTCAACGCCTGTTCCGAGTGGCTGACCGTCAATGTCCGCCGGGACGGCCACGAGTATGAGCAAACCTTCCGCCGCGGCGACCCGGACGGCCCGCTGAAGTGCATCGGCACTGTGGAGCCGGGCGTCACCGGCACCCGTGTCACCTTCAAGCCGGACCCGGAGATGTTCAAGGACACCACCGTTTACAACTTCGAGACGCTGGAAAAGCGTCTGCGGGAGGAAAGCTTCCTGAACGCGGGCGTCAAGATCACCCTGACCGACGAGCGGGAACTCTACACCCCCGTTCTGGAGGATGGGCAGGAGGGCGACCCCTGCTACCGCACCGAGGTCATGTGCTATGAGGGCGGCATCAAGAGCTTTGTCACCTACCTGAACGAGAAGCGCAACCTCGAAGTGCTCCACCCCAACGTCATCTACCTCAAGGGCCAGACTGACCGCGGCATGGCGGAAATCGCGCTGCAGTACAATTCCAGCTACAACGAGCTGGTGCTGAGTTTTGCCAACAACGTCAACACCCCCGACGGCGGCACCCACGAAGAGGGCTTCCGCACCAGCCTGACCCGCGTATTCAATGATTACGGCCGCAGCCACGGTCTGCTGAAGGATAAGGATGAGAACCTTTCTGGCTCCGATGTCCGTGAGGGCCTGATCTGCGTCATCTCCGTGAAATTGCAGGAGGCCGAATTCGAGGGTCAGACCAAGGCGAAGCTCGGCAATACCGAGATCCGCACCCTCGTCTCCAACATGGTCTACACCAAGCTGATGGAGTTCTTCGAGGAGAATCCCGGCGTGGCCAAGGCCATCTTTGAAAAGGCCACACAGGCCGCCCGCGCCCGCGCTGCCGCCAAGAAGGCCCGTGAGCTGGTCCGCCGCAAGAGCGCGCTGGAGACCAGCCGGATGCCCGGCAAGCTGGCGGACTGCCGCGAAAAAGACCCCTCCCGCACTGAGATTTTCATCGTCGAGGGCGATTCTGCAGGCGGCTCGGCCAAGATGGGCCGTGACTCGGCCATTCAGGCCATCCTTCCCCTGTGGGGCAAGATGCTCAACGTCGAAAAGGCCCGCGCCGACCGCATTTACGGCAACGATAAGCTGATGCCCGTCGTGCTGGCACTGGGCTGCGGCATCGGTGAAGAATTTGATATCACCAAACTGCGGTACGACAAAGTGTTCATCATGGCCGATGCCGATGTGGATGGTTCTCACATCTGCACCCTGATGCTGACCTTCTTCTTCCGCTATATGCGCCCCCTCATCGAGCAGGGCCATGTCTACGTTGCCCAGCCGCCCCTGTTCAAGGTGCAGAAGGGCAACACCATCAAGTACGCCTACAACGACGCCGAAATGGCCGTGCTCTCGCAGGAAATGCCGGGCGCAAAGGTCAACCGCTATAAGGGCCTTGGTGAGATGAACCCGGAGCAGCTCTGGGAGACCACCATGAACCCCGATAACCGCGTCATCGTGCAGATCACCATTGAGGACGCCGAGAAGGCCGACGAAGCCTTCACCATCCTGATGGGCGATCAGGTCGAGCCCCGCCGCCGCTTTATTGAGGCAAATGCTCAATATGCAAAATTGGATGTCTGATCCTTGACCAAAAGCATAACACTTGATCTCTCTGCCAAGGGCTCCCCTACGAGGGGAGCTGGCTGCGAAGCAGACTGAGAGGTTTATCCTACGGAGGAAAAAATGGAAGAAGATTTTGTGATGATACCGGGCAGCGGTACCAAAAAGATCATCCGCGACGTCAAGAAGGAGATCGAGACGGCGTTTCTGGATTACTCCATGTCGGTCATCGTGTCCCGTGCTCTGCCCGATGTGCGCGATGGTCTGAAACCGGTCCACCGCCGCATTCTTTATACCATGCACGAGCGCGGCAACGACCCCAGCCATCCCTACCGCAAGTCGGCGGATACCGTCGGTGCAGTGCTGGGCTCCTACCACCCCCACGGCGACGCATCCGTTTACGACGCCATGGTCCGTCTGGCACAGGATTTCTCCCTGCGCTACCCGCTGGTGGACGGCCAAGGTAACTTCGGTTCCGTCGATGGCGACCCCCCGGCTGCTTACCGTTACACCGAGGCCCGCATGAGCCGGATGGCCGTCGAGATGCTGACCGATATCGACAAGAACACCATCGACTGGGACCCCAACTTCGATGAAACGAAGAAGGAACCCAGCGTCCTGCCCTGCCGCTTCCCGAACCTGCTGGTCAACGGCAGTCAGGGCATCGCAGTCGGCATGGCCACCAACATCCCGCCCCACAACCTGAGCGAGGTCATCGACGGCTGCGTGGCCTATATCGAGAACCCGGACATCGACCTGCCCGGCCTGATGGAATATATCAAAGGCCCGGACTTCCCCACCGCCGGCATCATCATGGGCCGCAGCGGCATCCGCGCCGCCTACGCCACCGGCCGCGGCAAGATCACCCTGCGCGGCCGCGCCACCATTGAGGAGAAGAAGAACGGCCGCGCCCAGATCATCGTCACCGAGATCCCCTACATGGTGAACAAGGCCCGCCTGATCGAGAACATCGCAGACCTCGTGAAGGAAAAGCGGATCGAGGGCATCAGCGACCTGAACGATGAGACCAACCGCAAGGGAATGCGCATCGTCATCGATGTGCGCAAGGACGCGAACCCGCAGGTGGTGCTGAACCAGCTCTATCAGTACACCCAGCTTCAGGATACCGTCGGCGTCATCATGCTGGCCATCGACCACAAGGTGCCGAAGGTGCTGACCCTGAAGCAGATGATCCAGAAATACGTCGAGTTCCAAGACGAAGTGGTCCGCCGCCGCACCCAGTACGACCTGAAGAAGGCACAGGAGCGCGCCCACATCCTCGAAGGTTTGAAGAAGGCCACCGACATCGTGGATGAACTGATCGCCACCATCCGCGCCTGCAAGGGCGGCATGGCCGAGGCCAAGGCTGCCGTCATGGAACAGTTCGGCTTCGATGACCCGCAGGCTGACGCCATCGTGAAATTACAGCTGGGCCGTCTGGCTGGTCTGGAGATCCTCAAGATCGAGGAAGAGCTTGGCACCCTGCAGGCGAAGATCCGCGATTGGGAGGACATCCTCGCCGACGACGCCCGCGTGCTGGAGATCGTCAAGAACGAGCTGCTGGATATGAAGAAGCGCTTCGGTGATGAGCGCCGCACCGAGATCGAGACCGTCAACGGCGAAGTGGACATCGAAGACCTCATTGCCGAGGAACAGTGCGTTTACACCCTGACCGAGGCCGGTTATATCAAGCGCCAGCTCAAGGCCACTTATCAGGCCCAGAAGCGCGGCGGCCGCGGCATTTCCGGCATGACCCGCAAGGAAGAGGACATCGTGCAGGAGATGTTCGTCGGCTCCACCCACGATTATGTCCTGTTCGTCACCAACCGGGGCCGGATGTTCCGCCTCAAGGGTTACACCATCGCCGAGGGCAGCCGCACCAGCAAGGGCACCAACATCGTGAACCTGCTCCAGTTGGCCGAGGGCGAAAAGGTCACCAATATGCTCTGCTACCCCAAGGATGAGGACAACAAGGGCGGCTTCGTCACCATGGTCACCAAGCAGGGCCTGATCAAGCGCACTCCGCTGGAACAGTATGCCAATATCCGGAAGTCCGGCCTGATCGGCATTGCCCTGAACGAGGGCGACGCGCTGGCATGGACCCGCCTGACCACCGGCCACGATATGCTCATCGTTGCCACCCGCAACGGTCAGGCCATCCGCTTCAACGAAGAGGACGCCCGCCCCATGGGCCGCAGCGGCCACGGCGTGCGTGCCATCAAGCTGGCCGAGGGGGATGAAGTCGTTGGCGTCTGCATCTGCCGCGAGGGTGCCACCATCCTGACCGTGACCGAAAACGGCAAGGGCCGCCGGTCCGAGATCGACACCTACCGCATCACGGCCCGCGGCGGCAAGGGCATCCGCAACTACGATGCCTCCAAGTATAAGGTGGCTGCCGTTAAGATCGTCGATGATGTGGATGATATCCTGCTGAGCAGTCAGGAGGGCATCATCATCCGCCTCCACGCCGATTCCATCCCGGTCCAGAGCCGCTACGGTTCCGGTGTCCGGGTCATGCGTCTGGGCGAGAACGATAAGGTCATGGTCCTTGCCCGCACCGACCACGACGACGAAGCCCAGACCGAGACCGTCGAGGCCGAGGAGGGCGACGAACCCACCGCCGAGCAGCTGGCCGCCATGGAAGCCGCCGATGAGGCTTCGGCTGCCGAAGCCCCGGAAGCGGACAGCAGCGAGGACTGATTTGGAATAACACCTCTCAGGCTGCGTTTTGGTGCGAGTACCACGCCCATAACGCATGGAGTCAGTTTGTAAAAAAAAATGACCCGGAATCGGACGTGCACGCGCACCGATTCCGGGTTTTGTTAGCCGCACCAAATCTGGTCAAATTTAGGAGGCGTATTCAGTATGGAATGGAGTTTCTTGTTCTTCTTCAACAGCGCACTGCTGGGCGTGGGTCTGGCGATGGATGCTTTTTCGGTCTCGATGGCAAATGGTCTGCACGATCCCAGAATGTCGATGAAACGGATGTGCATCATCGCGGGCACCTTCGGCCTGTTTCAGGCGGTCATGCCCATGACGGGCTGGGTCTGCGTCCACACCATCGTAGAGCTGTTCTCATCCTTTGAGACCTTCATTCCGTGGATCGCCCTCATCCTGCTGGTCTACATCGGCGGAAAGATGCTGATGGAGGGCATCAAGGGCGAGGAGACCGAGGAAGCCGCCGCGCTCAGCGCCGGTGCCCTTTTTGTGCAGGGCGTCGCCACCAGCATCGACGCCCTCTCCGTCGGCTTCACCATTTCGGAGTACGGCTGGGTCATGGCACTGGTGGCTTCCCTCATCATCGCGACGGTCACCTTCTTTATCTGCATGGCCGGTCTGCACATCGGCAAAAAGTTCGGCACCCAGCTGGCCGGAAAAGCCTCCGTTCTGGGCGGCATCATCCTCATCGGCATCGGTCTGGAAATTTTCCTGACCGGCATCTTCGGCTAAAACGTTTTCTGGTGCCCTTGCGGAAAAACAACTGCATTTTCGGCGGTTTCTCTAAGAAATTTGGGGGCGGCTTGGCAAAGCTGCTGTGTTTTTTGCCGCTTCGTGCGCAAATTCCGCACCTTCAGCGAATGAGCAAAGATTCTTTACTGAAATTTCGTACAAAGAAACGCTGTGCGGTTGGATTTTTGCAAAAAATCCTCTTGCCAAACCCTTGGAGTTCTGGTATTCTCAAGCCAGAAACCAACTTGCCGGACAAAGGTCTGATAAGTTGAGACACCAGATCATTTAAGGGAGGTACCGAATATGGCAAGCATCATGAGCCGTAGAGTTTTCCTGAAATGCGCCGGCGCTGCTGCACTGGCTGTTACCGCATCCGGCATCCTCGCAGGGTGTTCCGAGGAGGGCGGAGGTTCGGGCGGCACCGTGTATGGCGTCAATGAGACCGTCCAGATCAATGGAGTGAATGTGAAGCTGCTGGGCTATCAGCAGGGCTTTGCTTCGGAGCTTGCGGGCAACTATGCAGATAAAACACTGATCGCCGTCTGCTTTGGCCTCGATAATCAGTCGGAAAAGGCAATCCAGATGGGCAATACGACACAGGATGAACTGAGCAAGGTTTGGGATGCCATCAAGAACAACAAATTTGAGACGCTTGGCAAGAGCGATTTTGTTATGGTGGCAAAGGACAAGAAACTGGGCCACGCAGCAATCGGCTACAGTAGAATGACCCCCAACGCAGGCATCGGCGACATTCTGGGAGCCGGATTCCTTGGCACACTGGAGCCCCAGAAATCTGGCTGCATCAAGGTCTTTACTCTCGTTCCGAGCGATTGGGAGCAGATCGGCATCCAGTATACCCCTTACTTTGCGCCGAACGAGACTTACAATTTTGTACTGAACCGCATCAATACACTTTAATAAACGATAAAATTTCCGCGCTCTTCCCCCCAAGGGCGAACGTTCTCCGATAAGCAAAAGACCAGCGCCGCAGAGTATCTCACCCTGCGGCGCTGGTCTTCTTTGGCGTTCCACGTGGAACATTTATTTTTCGGGTTCAAAATAGTCGGCGTATTCCTCGGTCAGCTTGCTGCCCAGCCGACGGATGCCGCCGTAGAGGTGGCGCTCCACCAGCGGCTCAAAGGCCGCAAGGTCGCACCGCTCGATGGCCTCAATGAGGTTCGTATGGTCCGCGATCACCTCGGCCAGCCCGCCGCTGGTCATGGTGTCCAGCATCCGGAAGCGGCTGTAGTCGGCGTGAGCGCTCTGCAAGGTGCGCCAGAGGTACATCTTGCCCATAGCCGCGAACCATGTCTCGTGGAGCAGCCGGTCGGCCTCATACAGGCGGTTGAAGTCCGGGTGCTCGGCGTGGGCCAGCTCCTCGTAGGCGGCGGCCCGCTTCCGGATCAGCGCCCGCTGCTCCGGGGTGCACTTGGGCGAAAAATCCCGCAGGACGCGGGCTTCCACGGCTGTGCGCTCATAGATCAGCTCCTCCACGATCTCCCGGTTCAGCCGGGTGACGGTGGTACCTTTGTAGGGCACGATCTTCACCAGCCCGTTTTCCTGCAACCGCTGCAAGACCACCCGGATGAGGGAACGCGGTGCCCCGAACCGGGCGCAGAGCGGGTTTTCACTCAGCAAGCTGCCGGGGCGGATGGTCAGGTCAATGATCTCCCGCTCCAGCACTTCATAAATTTCGGCATCCGCCTTGTATGTTTGTTGTTCCATAGCATTTACCCGATGTTCCATGGTTCCTCGTTCGGCTTTTCCAGCCGGAATTCCATCTGCTGCCCTGTTTCCGGGTGCAGGAATTGCAGCCGCGCACTTTGCAGGGCGATGTTCCCCTTGAACCGGCTGCCGTATTTGCCGTCACCCCAGAGCGGATGCTTCCGGGAGGCGAACTGCACCCGGATCTGATGGGTCCGCCCGGTGTGGAGGGTGATGTCCGCAAGGCTCAGGACCCCGTTTGTGGCCGTGATGCGGTATTCCAGCACCGCTTCCCGCACCCCTTTGCGGGGGCGGCTGACCGGGAAGACCCTCCCCTTCCGGCTGTCCTTGAAGAGATAGTCCCGCAGAGTCCCCGCTTCGGGCAGGGATTCATCCGGCGCTCCCGCAAGGACGGCGCGGTATTGCTTCACGAAGACCGGTGCGGCGGGGGTGTGCTTCGTGGGTTCGGCCCGGCCGTCCAGCACGGCGTAGGCGTCCTGACTTTCGGTGATCTGCCGGGTCAGGGCCGCTGCAGCCTTCGGCGTCTTGGCCAGCACCATCAGCCCGGAAACGCCGATGTCCAGCCGGTGCACCACCCCCACATAGGCGTCCGGCTTGCCCCAGAGGGCCCGCAGCGCGTCGGGCAGACCCGTTTCACTGGAAAGACCCGCCGGTTTGTTCACGACTGCAAGGGCCGCATCTTCGTAGACGATCACAGTTTGCCCTCGTCCAGCAGGGCCTTGAGCTTCAGCACGCCCGCAATGGTCTTGCCGTCCTTGATCTCACCGCTCATGACCATTTCGTAGGCCTTTTGCAGCGGCACGCGGTCGGGGGTCAGGAACTCGTCCGCGTCAAGGTGCATGTGGGTCTTCGTCAGGCCGGTGGCGACCCATGTGTAGATGACCTCGGTATCGTAGCCGACGGTGGGGTAAAATTCCCCCAGCGAGGTGTAGTGCTCTGCAGTCAGGCCGCACTCCTCCTCCAGCTCCCGCTTGGCGGCTTCGAAGGGGTCCTCCCCTTGCTCCAGCTTGCCGGCGGGCAGCTCCCACAGCTCCTGCTGCATGGCGTAGCGGAACTGGCGGACCATGCAGATGGTGCCGTCCTCAAAATAGGGCACGATGCAGGCCCCGCCGTGGTGGTGGACCACCTCGCGGGTGGCGGTCTTTCCATTCTCCAGCAGGGCAGTATCCTTGGTCAGGGTGACCACCCGGCCCTCGAAGATCACCTCACTGGTCAGTTTCTTCTCAAAATGTGCTGCGTCCATCGTTTCTGTGTCCTTTCTGAGCGGGCCGAAAACGTTCCGGACCCGGAAAATCCATTGGTTCCAGTTTAAGGCATCTCCTGTATGATTGTCAATTCAAAATTAAGGAAAAGTTAAGAAAAATCCGCTGATCCTGCCAAAAACTTAAAATTCTGCAAGAAAAAATCCCACCAAAAACACAAGAGTAAAAAACAGCCAAAAAATTTCTTGAATTTTTGTTGTGTTTTGCCAGTCGGTTTGCGTTTACTTTAAGGGCGGAATTTGCTATTATAGTATACGAGCAATAGTGCCTTTATGGGGTTCTCCGGCCCCGCCGGGGCGCATATTGCCCCGCGCAAAAGGTACCAAATTCTGAACAATGGAGGAAGAAAAATGCCTAGAGCAAAGCAAACCATGGATGGCAATACCGCTGCCGCTCATGTAGCATATGCCTACACGGACGTGGCTGCCATCTACCCCATTACCCCGTCTTCTCCGATGGCTGACTCTGTGGACCAGTGGTCTGCAGCAGGTCAGAAGAACATCTTCGGCAATCAGGTCAAGGTCGTCGAGATGGAGTCTGAGGCCGGCGCAGCCGGCGCAGTGCACGGCTCTCTGGGTGCAGGTGCTGTTACCACCACCTTCACCGCTTCTCAGGGCCTGCTGCTGATGATCCCCAACATGTACAAGATCGCTGCTGAGCAGCTGCCCTGCGTGTTCGATGTTTCGGCACGTACCGTTGCTACCCAGTCCCTGAACATCTTCGGTGATCACAGCGACGTTATGGCATGCCGCCAGACCGGCTTCGCAATGCTGGTCGAGAGCAGCGTGCAGGAAGTTATGGATCTGTCTCCCGTGGCTCATCTGGCAGCCATCGAGGGCAAGGTCCCCTTCCTGAACTTCTTCGATGGCTTCCGTACTTCTCACGAGTACCAGAAGATCGAGAAGTGGGATTACGCTGATCTGAAGGAAATGTGCAACATGGAGGCTGTTGAGGAGTTCCGCAAGAAGGCGCTGAACCCTGAGCACCCCAAGATGCGCGGCTCCCACGAGAACGGCGACGTGTTCTTCCAGCATCGTGAGGCCTGCAACTCTGTCTACGACGCACTGCCCGCAGTGGTCGAGAAGTACATGGCCAAGATCAACGAGAAGCTGGGCACCAACTACGACCTGTTCAACTACTACGGCGCTCCCGACGCAGACCGCGTCATGATCGCTATGGGCTCTGTCTGTGACGTTGCAGACGAGGTCATCGATTACCTGAACGCTAAGGGTGAGAAGGTCGGTATCGTCAAGGTCCGCCTGTATCGTCCTTGGGTGTCCTCCGCTCTGTTGAAGGTCCTGCCCAAGACTGCCAAGAAGGTCGCAGTTCTGGACCGTACCAAGGAGCCCGGCTCTCTGGGCGAGCCCCTGTATCTGGACGTTGCAGCTACCCTGCGTGAGGCTGGCATGAACGATGTCATCCTGACCGGCGGCCGTTACGGTCTGGGCAGCAAGGATACTCCCCCGTCCTCCATCTTCGCTCTGTTCAAGGAGCTGGAGAAGGATCAGCCGAAGGAGCGCTTCACTCTGGGCATCACCGATGATGTCACCGGTCTGTCCCTGCCTGAAGTCAAGCCCGCTCCCATCACCGCAGCTGCTGGCACCAAGGAGTGCAAGTTCTGGGGTCTGGGCGGCGACGGCACCGTCGGCGCTAACAAGAACTCCGTCAAGATCATCGGCGACCATACGGATAAGTATGTTCAGGCATACTTCCAGTATGACTCCAAGAAGACCGGCGGCGTCACCATCAGCCACCTGCGTTTCGGCGACAAGCCCATCCGCAGCCCCTACTACATCAACCAGGCTGACTTCGTGGCTTGCCACAACCCCGCTTACATCCACATGGGCATGAAGATGGTCCAGGATGTCAAGCCCGGCGGCGTGTTCATGATCAACTGCCAGTGGTCCGATGAGGAGCTGGGCCAGCACCTGAACGCTGAGGCCAAGAAGTACATCGCTGACAACAACATCCAGCTGTACACCATCAACGCAATCGATAAGGCAATCGAGATCGGTATGGGCAAGCGTACCAATACCATCCTGCAGTCCGCTTTCTTCAAGCTGGCTGATGTTATGCCCATCGAGGACGCCGTCAACTTCATGAAGCAGGCAGCTCAGAAGAGCTACGGCAAGAAGGGTCAGGACGTCGTTGAGATGAACTGGAAGGCCATCGATGCCGGTGTTGACGCAATCCACAAGGTCGATGTCCCCGCTTCTTGGTCCAACCCCGAAGCTGATCCCGCCCCGAAGGCTCTCTCTGGCCGTCCGGAACTGGTCAAGCAGATCCGCGACGTCATGGAGCCCATCGCTCGTATGGACGGCGACAGCCTCCCCGTCTCCGCTTTCGTTGCAAATGCAAACGGCGAGTGGGAGCAGGGTGCTTCTGCATATGAGAAGCGCGGCACTGCCGTCAATGTCCCTGAGTGGGATGCTTCCAAGTGCGTTGGCTGCAACCAGTGCGCATTCGTGTGCTCTCATGCAACCATCCGTCCCTTCCAGCTGACTGCTGACGAGCTGGCTGCTGCTCCCGCACAGACCAAGAGCCGCGACAACCGCCCGGCAAACGAGTACAAGTTTGTCATGGCTGTGTCTCCTCTGGACTGCATGGGCTGCGGCGAGTGCGTCACCGTCTGCCCCACCAAGGCAATCGCCATGGTTCCGCAGGAGTCTCAGGCAGATCAGCAGGCAGTCTTCGACTACTGCGTCGCCAACATCTCCAAGAAGCCTTCCAAGTTTGCTGATGATACCGTCATCGGTTCTCAGTTCAACCAGCCGCTGCTGGAGTTCTCTGGCTCCTGCGCAGGCTGTGCCGAGACTTCTTATGCTCGCCTGATCACTCAGCTGTTCGGCGAGAAGATGTACATCTCCAACGCTACCGGCTGCTCCTCTATCTGGGGCGGTACCGCTTCTATCTCTCCGTACACCGTCAACAAGGACAGCGGCCATGGTCCTGCATGGTGCAACTCCCTGTTCGAGGATAACGCTGAGCATGGTCTGGGCCTGTACCTCGGCCAGAAGACCGTCCGTGAGAACCTGATCAAGCGCATCGCTGAGGTCGCTGGTTCTGACAAGGCTTCCGCTGAGCTGAAGGCTGCGTTCGACAAGTTCATGGAGACCAAGAACAACACCAAGGCCAACGACGAACCCGCTAAGGCTCTGATCGCTGAGCTGGAGAAGGCTGCTGCCGCTGGCTGCACCGAGTCCGCTGAGATCCTGAAGAGCAAGGAGTTCATCGCGAAGAAGTCCGTCTGGATCTTCGGTGGCGACGGTTGGGCATACGACATCGGCTTCGGTGGTCTGGATCACGTTCTGGCCTCCGGCGAGGATGTCAACGTCATGGTCTTCGATACTGAGATGTACTCCAACACCGGTGGACAGGCATCCAAGGCTTCCAACATTGGTGAAGTCTGCCAGTTCGCTGCTGCTGGTAAGGAGATCAGCAAGAAGAGCCTGTCTGAGATCGCAATGACTTACGGCTACATCTATGTTGCTCAGATCGCTCTGGGTGCTAACATGAATCAGGCTGTCAAGGCAATTGCTGAGGCTGAGGCTTATCCCGGCCCGTCTCTGATCATCGGCTATGCTCCCTGCGAGCTGCACGGTGTCAAGGGCGGCATGACCAACTGCCAGAACGAGATGAAGAAGGCTGTCGAGGCTGGTTACTGGAACCTGTTCACCTTCAACCCGGCCAACAAGGCTCAGGGCAAGAACCCGTTCACTCTGACCTCCAAGGCTGTCGACGCCGAGAAGTATCAGGCACTGCTGGCAAACGAGACCCGTTACAGCCGCCTGACTCGTGCCTTCCCGGATCGTGCAAAGCAGCTGTTCGCACGCAACGAGCAGGTTGCAAACGACCGTTACGAGCATCTGACCCGTCTGGTCGAGCTGTACAAGTAATCTTTCTTTGGAAATTCTGGTTTGAACGGGCCGCAGCGGCACCCTAGCCCGAAAGGCGGCTGCTCCGCACTGGCGGTTACTGCGCAACGCAGCAGTGCGAAACTGTGGCAGGTGAGAGCTGAAATTCCAAGCAGAAGAACGTACAACGCTTCCGCTTTTGCAAGCGAAACTCTGATTTCATTCCCACGCTCTCCTGCGGCATTGATCCGCAGGGAGCCGGGTGTTTGAAATACCAAAGCGCCCGCGAGGGTCCTTGAAAGCACACCCCGCGTGTGTCAGGAGCATAAGGTCTGCTTGCAGATACCTTGCTCCGCCTACGGCATAAGACCTGCTTCGCAGGGATCTTGCCGCAGTCAAAAACGAATCCCGTTTTTAGCGCCCCGCTCACCGGCAACGGTGACCGGGGCGTATTTTTGTGCCTGTCCTATTTTACACTTTCTTCATAGGTTTTTCATGAAAAACAACCCATTCTGTGCTATACTACGGACATAAGGAACCGGGGCCGCAACCGATTCCTTGTACATGATTCCTCCTCACACCAAGGCAATATCCGAACAGAAAGCCCATTCCAGCGTTCCGCAAGTGCTGGAAGGGGCTTTCTGCGTTTTTGACGGAAATTTCCCTCGTCTTTTGGCGGATTTAGGGTTGACCGGCCTTTTCGTGAACGCTATAATAAAAAGTGGAAAAGAATTTTAGGAGGTGAACGCAGGACAATGGACCCGGATCATAGTCGAAGACACGGATCAACTGCAAAACAGCAACAGCAAAAAGCAGCTGCGTTCGCCTTTTTTGCCCGGTAAGAGGTGCCGTTTGGTACTTCTCAGCGGGGAGAAAGGGCGCGGCTTTGTGCGCGGTAAGGGCGGAAGGGCCCCATCCTGCGCTGGGCGGCGCTTTTTGTTTTGTGAGCTGTCCGATCCGCCGGAAACGGTAAGGAGGAACACAAAATGGAACTGGAAGAAAAGAAGACTGGGGCACCGGAAGCCTCGCTCCCCGTGCCCGAACTGCCCACTGATATCCCTGCAGAGGTGCGGCAGAAGCTGGCCGAAGACCTGAACGAAGAAGCGACCGAAGACCTCAAGCAGGACGTGCGCGACGCTGAAAAGGAAGAGGCCAAGGACGAAGAGGTCAAGGCCAACCCCGAAATGCTGACCAAGAGCCGTCTGCTCAAGATGCTGGTGAAAAAGCAGTACGTGAAGCTGCGTGAGGTCACCGAGGAAGAGCAGCCCGCCGACTTGGCGGAGCTGTTGGAAGAGCTGGACGAGAATAACCGCCTTGTGGTTTTCCGTCTGCTGAAAAAGGACGTCGCAACGGAAGCTTTTGCCTACATGTCCGATGAGGCCCGCGACGATCTGGTCAATGCGTTTTCGGATATCGAGCTGGTCAGCGCCATCGAAGAGATGAGCTTGGACGACGCAGCCGACCTTTTGGAAGATATGCCCGCCGGTGTCGTCAAGCGGGTGCTGGAGAAATCCTCCAAGCAGACCCGTGAGAGCCTGAACAAACTGCTGAACTACCCCGAAAGCTCGGCCGGCAGCCTGATGACCCCCGAATACGTCCGTCTGCGGAAGGATATGAATGTCAGCGAGGCGCTGGCCGCCATCCGCCGACAGGGCGAGAATGCCGAGACGGTCTACACCAACTACGTGGTGGAGCGGAACCGTCTGCTGGGCGTTGTGTCGGCCCGCAGTCTGCTGCTGGCCGACCCACAGACTCCCATTGAGGACATCATGGACGATAATGTGGTCACCGTGAAGGTCACGGACGATCAGGAATATGTGGCCCGTGAGATGCAGCGCTACGACTTCACCGCCATGCCTGTTCTGGACAACGAGGGCATGTTCGTCGGTATCATCACCATCGACGATGCCATCGACGTCCTGACCGATGAGTCCACCGAGGATATGCAGAAGATGGCTGCTATTCTGCCGGATGACGATGCAACGACCTATTTTGGCACGAGCGTCTGGACCCACGCCAAGCAGCGCATCCCTTGGCTGCTGATCTTGATGCTGTCGGCGACCTTCACCGGCATGGTCACCACCCACTACGAGGAAGCGTTCGTCAGCCTTCCCCTGCTGGTCTCCTTCATGCCCATGCTGATGGATACCGCCGGCAACTGCGGCAACCAGATCAGCACCCTGATGGTTCGCGGTCTTGCGCTGGGCGAGGTGGAGCCTTCCGATTTCCTGAAAGTTCTCGGCAAGGAGCTCCGGGTTTCCGCCATCGTGGGCGCAGTGCTGGGCCTTGTGAACGGTCTGCGCATCTACCTGATGTACACCTTCATCTTTGCGGGCCAGTACGAGAACGTGCTGGGCTATGCTGTCGTGGTCAGCGTGTCGCTGTTCTTCAGCGTCATTCTGGCAAAGCTGGTGGGCGGTATGCTGCCGCTGGCCGCCAAGAAGCTGGGAGCCGACCCGGCCATTATGGCGACGCCCTTCATCACCACCATCGTCGATGCGTGCAGCTTGATCCTCTACTTCCAGATCGCGCAGCTCGTGTTCCGGAATATGATGTAAAACGTTCGGAGAACGGATGTCTCTGCGGTTTTGCCGCGGCTGCACCCGTTCTTTTTTTTACAGTTTTCAACACCGCAGTTTTATACATTGCGGGATGTGGAAAACTCAGGGGCTCAGATTCCAACGGGGAGAATGCGGAATAGCCCAGCGGAAAGCCGGTGAAAAAAGAAAAGAAAAGGCCTCGACTTTCTTTTGGAAAAAAGAAAATTCTCCTGCATTTCTCCCCAAAACCCTCCATGGAAAATGCAGGGAAATACATCACGTATAAAAATCAGTCCCCGCGCCTGTGGAAAACTCGGTGGAAAAAGTGGAAAACACCGTGGGAAACTGCCCCTCTTTTTCACAAATTCAGTGGAAAACACCGTGGAAAAAGTGGATAAGTCCATCCGGCAGCACCAAAAATGGATACAACCGGCCGTTTTGGCACTCCCCCACGGCGACAGCTAAGCTCTTTGTTCACAGGGAGTTCCTTGAATGGCCCGGTCAAACATGGTACAATAAAAATACACACAGCCCCGTCTGACCGGGGCAAATTCTACAATCATGGAGGCGTCTGCCTATGAACTGGCTTACCAAACTGGAGCGGAAGTATGGCCGCATCTGCATCCCGAACCTCATCTCGATCTTGGTCGGCGCGCAGATCTTGGTCTACGCCGTGGAGCTGTTCGTCAATCAGTATATCTCACTCTACCTGAGCCTGAACCGCACCGCCCTGCTGGTGGGTCAGCTCTGGCGGGTCATCACCTTTGTGTTCGTTCCGTTTTCGGGCGGCGGACCGCTGAGCGTGGTGCTGGGCATCTACTTCACGTGGTTCATCGGCAGCGCGCTGGAAAACGAGTGGGGCGATTTTCGCTTCAACCTTTATATCTTACTGGGCATGGTGGGCGCGGTGGCGGCTTGTCTGCTGACGGGCTACGCCGATACCTACTGCCTGTCCCTGTCGCTGCTGCTGGCCTTTGCCATGCTTTACCCGGAGGTTCAGGTGCTGCTCTTCTTCGTCATCCCCATCCGGGTGAAGTACTTCGGCCTGTTCGCGGGGGCGCTGTGGCTGCTCAGCTTCCTCGGTGCCGGGGCAGCGGGCAAGCTGAACTATCTGCTCTGCATGGTGAACTTCCTCGTCTTCTTTGGCCCGCAGGCGTGGCGCAGTATCCGCGCGTGGGTCCGCCGTGAACAGTGGAAGAGGAAGAACCGCCGATGATGCTGGATCGATTGGAAGGCAACGCGGAGCTGAAATCCAGCGTTCGCCTCATGCTGGACAGCCGCCGCTTGACCCACAGCGTCCTTTTGGTGGGCGAGGAGGGGCTGGGAGCCGGTTTCGCGGCCCGCTGCGTTGCGGCCGATTATCTTTACCCCCAAGGCGGAGCGCCCGCTGAGGCGCTTGTACGGGGCGAATGCTGCCGTGCCGTGGCAAAGGCCGGCAAGCGCGACAGCGGCCAGATCGAAACGGGTGTCGTGCGGGAGGCCATCTCGGTCACCGGCATGGGCTCCGGCGGAAAATATCTTGTCGGTCAGGTCACGGCCATGCGGTCGGAGATCTTCAACACCAGCCTTTCGGCGGAGGGCCGCGCCGTCCTGCTCTACCATGTGGAGCGGATGAACGAGGAATCGGCCAACGCCCTGCTGAAGGTCATGGAGGAGCCGCCGGAGGGCGTGCTCTTTCTGCTGACGGCGGATTCGCTGGCGGGCGTGCTGCCCACCATCCGGAGCCGCTGCATCAGCTTTGCCATGGCCCCCGTCTCCCCTGCCGACTGCGCCCGCTACTGCACGAAGCAGGGGGTGGACGCCAAGGCAGCGGCCCTGTACAGTGAGCTTTTCGACGGCCACATCGGCACAGTGCTGGCCGCCGCGCGGGACGATGCCCGCCGCGAGCAGGTGGAACAGGCCCTGACGCTGGCCAAGGCCGCCGCCGCGAAGGACAGCTACGCCGCTGCCGTCCTGCTGGCCGGTTACGAAAAGGAGAAAGCCGGTGCGGCCGCCCTGCTGGCCGATTTCCGGGCCGTCGCCGCCGCCGGGCTGCGCGGCAGCCCCCGCTCCCCGGTGCAGGGCGATGCCGCCCGCAAAGCGCTGGGAGCCGCCGATGCCGCCATGCAGCGCATCAGCGCACAGGTCAACCCGAAGATCGTTCTGTCTGTGCTGGCCGCAAAATTCAGGAGCTTCTGAACAAGAAAAGCAGCCGCGTTTGCGGCTGCTTTTCTCGTTGTCATGCTAAAAATATCTTATCTTCTCCGGGTGCGGTGCTTACGGTTCAGGTTCAGCGAGCCGCCGCCCGCGACCATGGTGACGAAGCTGAGGGCCGCAAGAATGAGCACCAGAGCCGCCATGAGGAGCAGGGTGCTTTTGAGGTCGGTGCGAAAGTCGGAGACGTATTCCCGATGGGTCACGAGGCTGACCTTGCCCACCTCGTAGCCGTCCAGATAAACGGTGGCCTCGCCGAGGACGGCGTCGCTCTTGACGGTGGCGGAGACGCTCTCCGGCAGTTCAAAGCTGCAGGTCACCTTGTCTTCGGCGTGGCCGTAGCCGCTGAGGGGTTCGGCGGCATAGAGCTCCACGGCTTCCTCGCTGCGGCACTTGGTCAGCGGGACCGTGGTCAGCGGCGTTTCGGTATCCACGAGCTGACGGTCCGCAAAGCTGGCGAAAGCCCAGTCCAGCAGCTCGGAAGCTTCCTTGTAGATGTTGTCGAGGTCGGAGCCGAGGATGACCAGCCCGTAGGTGTGGCCGCCTTTCTGGGCAAAGGTGACGTAGCAGCGGCCCGCCAGCGTGGTGAAGCCGGTCTTCATGCCGCGGATGTAGTCGCGGTAGTAGGGATACTCCGGGTTCAGCATCAGGTTGGTGGAGGTGATGGCCCGCTCGTTCTGGTGCAGGTTGGTGGCCGGGAGGGTGTAGCTCAGGGTGTTGGCGACCTTCATGTAGGTCTCGTTGGCGGCACAGGCCGACGCGATGAGGGCGAGGTCATGGGCCGAGGAGACGTTGCCGTAGTCATACAGGCCGTGCACGCAGGTAAAGCTGGTGGAGGTGCAGCCCAGCTCCTGCGCCTTCTGGTTCATCATGGCCACAAAGTTGGGCAGACTGCCGTCCGCTACGTCGCTGGCGATGACGCTGGCGGCGTCGTTGGCGCTGGCGACCAGAAGCCCGTACAGCAGGTCGATGCGGCGCACCGTCTCGCCGATGCGGAGGTTCATGGTGCTGCCGTTGGCGTTCTGGATGTCCTTGAACTCCTGCGTCAGGCTGGTGGGAATGGTGATCTCCGCGTTCAGGTCCTTGCCGCTTTCGAGGAAGAGCAGGGCCGTCATCATCTTGGTCAGGCTGGCGATGTAGCGCTGCTGGTCGGCGTTCTGCTCCAAGATGGGCTTGTCGATGTCCGCGTTGAACAGGTAGACCGACTCGCCCTCATTGGCGGTCTGGATGGGCATCTCGTACACGGCCAGACCCGGCAGCGCAGCCGAGACGGCCAGCACAGCCGTCAGCAGCAGGGCGGCGGCCCGGCGGAAGAAGGTGTTTTTTTGCATGAGCATATCCTCCCAAAAGATTCAGATCATCCCAGCAGTTTCTGCCAGAACGAGAACAACGTGTGCTTTTCGGGTGCCGGGGCAGCTTCCGCCGGTGCCGGATGGAGTTCCGGGCTGGTGAAGGCCCAGTCGAACAGCTCGGCGGCCTCGCGGAAGATGTTCTGGCTGTTGGAACCCAAGATCACAAGGCCGTAGGTGTGGCCGTCCTGCTGGGCAAAGGTGACGAAGCACCGCCCCGCTTGGGTGGTGAAACCGGTCTTCATCCCGTGGGCGTAGCTGCGGTAATAGGCGCTGGCGGGCTGCAGGAGCTTGTTGGTGGTGGTCACAGTCCGGGCGGGATGTACATTGGTGGCGGGCAGCTCGTAAGCCGTGGCGTCGGCGATCTGCCGATAAACAGGGTTCGCGTAGCATGCCAGCGCGATCTTGGCCATATCGCGGGCCGTGGAGTAGTTGCCGGTGTCGTAGAGGCCGTGGGCGCAGGTGAACTGGGTGGACGTGCAGCCCAGCTGAGCCGCGCGGGCGTTCATTCGGGCCGCAAAGGCCGCAAGGTCGCCCCCGGCATCGTCGCTGGCGAGGACGCTGGCTGCGTCGTTGGCGCTGGGCAGCAGCATCGCGTAGAGCATATCGATGCGGCGGACGGTCTCACCCGCCTGTAGGCCGATGGTGTGGCCCCGGTCTGCCTTGATGGCGGCAAACTCCGGCGTCAGGCTGTCCGGAATGGTGATGGCCGCGTTCAGGTCCTTTCCGCGCTCGATCACCAGCAGGGCTGTCATCATCTTGGTCAGGCTGGCAACGCAGCGGGGCAGGTCGGGATTCTGCTCCACAAGGGCTTCCCCGGTGTCGGCGTCGAAGAGATAGATCGACTCCTGCGGGTAAGCGGTCTGGATGGGCATAGCGTAAACGGCAAAGCCGGGCAGCGCAGCCGCCGCCGCGATGGCGGCGGTCAGCACCAGCGCCAGCACCCGGCGCGCAAAGGAATGGATGTGCATGGTCAAAAGCTCCTTCGGAAGTTCCCGGCTTCCACGATGGGGGTTGAAAAAGAACTATTAAAAGAATACCATAAAAGAAGCAAAAGAGAAAGGTGGTTTTTCAACAATGATCGTTTCCTTTGGTGGAAAAACGCCCCAAGACCGTGGGGCGGCCTTTGTGGCCCCCAACGCCACGGTGCTGGGCGATGTGATTCTGGAAGCCGGTTCGAGCGTCTGGTACGGGGCGGTGCTGCGGGGCGACGACGGCACCCTGACCCTTGGCGAGAACACCAATGTGCAGGATAACGCGGTGCTCCACTGCGACCCCGGCGGAGCTGTGACGCTGGGCAAAAATGTCACGGTGGGCCACAGCGCCCTTGTCCACGGCTGCACCGTGGGGGACGGCAGCCTCATCGGGATGCACGCCACCCTGCTGAACCACTGCGTCATCGGCAAAAACTGCATCATCGGGGCCGGGGCGCTGGTGCCGGAAGGAATGGTCATCCCGGATAATTCCGTGGCCGTCGGCGTCCCGGCGCGGGTCATCAAGACCATCTCCGCCGAACAGGCTGCGCACAACATCGAAAACGCGCAGCACTACGTTATGGACGCGAAAAATCACGATGCTGTCATAAAAGTTTCACAAGAATTCACAAGAATGTAATGACTTTTGTTCCGAAATCGGGTATACTATAAAGCACAAGGGAGCGGGGCCGCAACCGTCTCCCTTGCACATGATTCCTCCTCACACCAAAGCAATACCCCAAAAAGCAGGAACCCCCTCCGGTGTACCGCAAGCGCCGGAGGGGGTTCTTGTTTTTCTTGAGAAAGGATTCTGAATACACCTCGCCCTTCGGGAGAGGCGGTATCGCGCAGCGATGACGGAGAGGGCACTTACACCGCCCCGTAAATGCCGTGGACGGAGACTTCGCCGGTGAAGACGTGCTCTTCGCCGCTGTCGGTGCGGACGACGAGGCGGCCCTCCTCGTCCACGTCGATGGCTTCGCCCGCGCCCTGCCCGCCGCCCGGCAGGTCAAAGGTCACGCGGCGGCCAATGTTGACACAGGCGGCCTTGTATTCCTCCCGGAAGGGGGCAAACCCCTCCCGCGCAAAGACGTACATCGGGCGGTCGAAGCCGAAATCGGTCAGGCCCTCGGCTAGCCACTGCGGGTCGGCGGCCAGATCAACGGCTGCCCCCTGCAGCGCCAGCGAGGTGCCGTGGGGCAGGTCTGCCGCGTCAAAATAGCTCTGGGGCTGGGCCAGATTGATGCCGATGCCGCACAGAATGCCCCGGCCCTGCTGCTCGTAACCGTAGGAGACGGATTCGCACAGGATGCCGACGATCTTCTTGCCGTTCAGCAAAAGGTCGTTGGGCCACTTGATCTGGCAGTCTACGCCGTAGCGCAGCTTGAGCTGATTCCGCACGGCAAGGCTTGCCAGCAGCGGCAGGGTGGAGGGCTGCGCCAGCGGCTCCCGGATGGCGACGGTGTAGTACAGCGCCTTGCCCTCCGCGTTGACCCAGCTGCGGCCCAGCCGCCCCCGCCCGGCGGTCTGGTTGGTGGTGTAGACCGCGCCCACCGGGCCGAACTCCTCGAAATGCTCTTTCACATAGGCGTTGGTGCTGCCGCATTCGGGCAGATAACGCACCTCATTGATGCTCATTGATGTGGTACCTCTTTGTGTTCGTGGGAGATGATCTTCCCTTTGTCCAGCGTCAGCACACCGTAGGTGTTGGGGCCGGTATAACACCGGCCGCAGGAGCCGGGGTTGAACAAAAATACCTTGCCGCGCTGCTGGGCCACCGGGATATGGGTGTGGCCGAACAGGGCCACCTCGGCCCCGCGGGCGGCGGCGGCATCGGTAAGCGTGTCCAGATCGTATTTTACGCCGTACATATGGCCGTGGGTATAGAAGACGACGACCTGATCGAAGGCGGCCAGACCGTCCAGCGGCTCCAGCGCACCAAAATCGCAGTTTCCGGCCACCGCATAGACCTTCATTTTCGGGTAGAGCGTCAGGGCCTCTTCCAGATCGCGCAGACCATCGCCGAGAAAGATCACGGCGGTCGCGTCACTTTCCGCATGAAGAATGCGCTCGACAGCTCCGGTGCTGTTGTGGCTGTCACTCAGGATCAAAAGTTTCGTCACGGGACAACGTCCTCCTAAAATTTAGTTATTCTGCATGGCCAGCATCTGCTTGTAGACTTCGCTCTTGGAATAGGGGGTCCCCTGCGCGGCGGCTTTGGCGGCGGCGGTGGGGCCGTAACCCTCGCTTGTCAGCTCCAAGGCGCGCTGGGCGGCCTGTTCCAGCGTCAGGCTCTCTTCGGCCTCGGCGGCGGGTGCCCCGGCCATGACCAGCACATATTCGCCGCGGGGCTCGTTTTCGGCGTAGTGGGCCTGTGCCTCGCCGAGGGTGGTCTTCCAGATCTCCTCGTGGAGCTTGGTCAGCTCGCGGCAGAGGGTGATGCTCCGCTCAGTGCCGAAGGCCGTCACCAGATCGTCCAGCGTGGTGCGCAGTTTGTGCGGCGCTTCGTAGAAAATGACCGTCCGCTTCTCGCCCTGCAATTCGGCCAAGCGCTCCCGCTTCTGCTTTTTGTTCACGGGCAGGAAGCCCTCGAACACCCAGCGGGAGGTGTCCTGCCCCGAAACCGCCAGCGCCGTGACACAGGCCGAGGCGGCGGGCACCGGCACGACCTTGATGCCGCGGGCCAGCGCATCCCGGACGATGACCTCGCCGGGGTCGGAGACGCAGGGCATTCCGGCGTCTGAGCAAAGGGCGCAGTTCTCCCCCGCCTCGATGCGGCGCAGGATGCCTTCGCCTTTTTGCAAAGCGTGCTCGTAGTAGCTGACCATCGGCTTTTTCAGGCCGAGGAAGTTCAGCAGCTTCATGGTCACGCGGGTGTCCTCGGCGGCGATGAAGTCCGCCGCACCAAAGGTCGCCGCCACCCGCGGCGGCATGTCGTCCAAGTTGCCGATGGGCGTTGCGACGATATATAACGTACCAGCCATACAGACCTCCCAATTTCAGTTGTTCCCGTACAGGGCCGCCCCCGCCGAGATGAGCACATCCGGTTCGATGCGCAGCCCGGTCTTGCGGTTCTTCTGCGCTTCCACCAAAAAGAGCCACGGGGCCGCGTCGGGCTTGTTCTTCACAAAGGCGAGGCGCTTGGGCTCCAAGCGGTTGACCCGCAGCACGGCCAGCACCTCGGCCAGCCGTTCGGGCCGGTGGCAGAGCGCGAGCCGCCCGCCGTCCTTGAGCAGCCGGAAGCCGCAGCGGCAGACATCCTCCAGCGTGCAGTCGGTCTCGTGCCGCGCCGCAGCGCGGGCGGGGTCGCTGCTCTGGAACCCGGCGGTAAAGTAGGGCGGATTGCAGGCGCAGACGTCGAAGCTGCCCTCCCCCGC
>ERZ1026866.545-NODE-545-length-22361-cov-83.803640_pt1 | contig 22361 bp, 57 predicted proteins | sample MGYA00380163_ERZ1026866 | MGnify/ENA primary metagenome ERZ1026866 (study PRJEB33269, sample SAMEA4719799) | human gut metagenome | biome: human-associated habitat; feature: organic feature; material: feces | place: Cameroon | collected 2013-10 ...
ATATTAAAAGGTTGGGTAACTATTGATAACAGCCCCGGTGCAGAAACAAACGAACCTTACTTAATAAAAGAAAAAGTAAAAGAAATTGAGTATAAACATAGGCATAGAGCTCTGAACACACTTATTTGTAATGCAATGTATGCGTTAGGGGCTGAGGACATTACAACAGAAGAGGAGTACGATGGAGGTGTTTCTTCTAAGTACCATCTTGACAATGTAGAGATTCAGATTTTCTCTGCTGTAGAACGCACCTCATTAGAGAACATTACTAAAAATGTAGTGCTTAAATCTATGGGTGTCTTGGACTTTGAAGAAGGTTGGTATGGTTGGTCTAGCTTCACTATTGAAGGGTATGATACAAATACGTTTAAGCTTGGCGGTCATGACATACTAGACATTATTAGACAGCTAGAAGGTAAGTATGTTTATATCTCTATTGACAAAGTATAATAAAGGAGGTGTACTATGAATAATGGTATAGAAGTGCCAAAACAAGTAAAAGAGTTTATCGATGAACAACGAGAACAGCTTATGGATAAGTTACAAATTATCTTGGAAGGGCAGAGACATGCATGTGAGTACCCTAACTCAGAGTTCAGCAAATGGTTTTTCGCAAATACAGACACTTATATTCAAGCAGTAGCAGATACTGCTAGCTTACCTAAGTACTATGTATTAATGCCTGAGAATCACAGAAAGGACTATGGGCTACTATTACGTAATGATGGGCAGTTAGCAGTAGGTATACTACCTAAAAACGAACCCTTAAGTCAAGATACCATAGCCAACTTAAAAGATTTCTACCTAACAGAGGCAGAAATAAAAGAAATTGATGAACGTTATTGGGCATTTAAGAAAACACGGGAGGAGCTATCTTATGAGTTACAGAATTGTATCCTATGAGAGCAACCAAGAATGGCTAGACGCATTTAATGAGTTCAGTGGAAATAACTTTAAGATGAACGAAGCCATCCACCCAGACGTATACGACCCTATTAATACGGCAGTACTACTTTTTAACCATGAAGTAGCAGAAGGAGAAGCTATTCGTTTAGAGAAGATAGACGAAGCAGAAGAGGAAACGTGCGACCATACTTATGAGACATATATTGTACAAACAGGTTCCTCTTCTATCGATATTGAACAAGCAGGGTTTTGTACAAAGTGTGGACATGACACACATAGAGACTACAAAGAATATACAGGAGGGGACTAGGATGACAATTATCGACTATGGAAGTAAACCGTTAAGTAAATGCTCGAAAAATGAACTGTTAGATATAATTCAATCTCAGCAAGAGAACGAAGTAAAACTTGTTAAACTGATTGAACGTACTACCGAAGAGGTAGAGAAAGAGAAGGAAGTTCCTTATTACAAGAACTATATCTCACCTGAGAAGCGTAGCTACTTAGAAGGTATGGAACGTGTAGAAAACATTGTAAGAAACTTCTATGGTATTAACGATGGAAAATGAGGTATGGGCAAGCGATACCCAAATGGTATTCAATGCGGTATTCTCTAATGGTTGGGGGGTAACCGTAATGCACTCTCTAAATGGGTTTGGGCACATCTATGTAGAAGATAAGACCTACTCAGTAGCTATCATTAAGCCATCGGAGAACTATGCAGACTACAGCACTGTAGGTACCGCAGAAGAAGTACTGAAAATCATAAAAGAGGTAAGAGAATACGAGGAGGACTTATAATGAATGACCTATTAGGGATTGCTGAGTTAGACTTAGAGATTGCCAGAACAACAAAAGAGCTAGACCTACTACATCAGTTAAAGACTGCAAAGGTAGACAAAGATAAGGTAGCTAAAGAGCTGTACCATGCAAACATCAGAAACAGAAAATTAGAGGGTAGCCTGTTAGATGCCATGTCAGGTTTAGATGAGCTGTTAGCTTCACTAGAAACAATTGAGGATGACATTAAGAAACATGACAAGGTAGATAAATTACAATTAGAGGGATATTTAAAACGACTAACACAGATTGCATCTGATAACAGAGAGGAAGTAGAAGAGGGGTTAGAAAAGAATGAACTTTAGTCAGAGAATTAGATGGTGGTCAGGGATTGTATTCTTTGTCCTAGCAATTACTACAACAATTAACGTAGCTATATTAGGTGAACCATTAGACTACTTTGATGCCACACTGCTTGTTGTAATGGAAATCCGCCTAGGGTTAGAGTATTTTGAGGGTGCGAAATCTAAAGATTTAGAAGAGTAGTGAGAAATCACTACTTTTTTTCTTGACAATAATTTATTCACATGTTACTCTTATAATATAAATAGAAAGAGAGGTTTATACCATGCAAATTTTTGTTTGCCCAGAATGTGGTGGGGACATTATAGAAAATGCACCTAACGAATACGGATTTGAGTGTGATACATGCACCTATCCTTACAAAGAGGAGGACTATTGTTGCTGAGTTACTTTTATTATTTAGCCATCCTTGTAATGGCACACGCAGTAGGGGACTACGCTTTACAAAGTGACTATATCGCCAAAGGGAAACAAACGAGCCTATACGTACTATTTATCCATGTGAACATCTGGACGTATATTATTGTCGCAACTACATTGTTCTTAGGAACACCAGTAAAACTTGGGCTAATTGTAGTATGCTTATGGGTTCCACATTTTATCATGGACTATTTAAAAGCACAAAGTGCATGGTTCTTAAAAACAGTACCTAATCAAAAGACACAACTAATTATCGACCAAACAGTACACTATCTACAACTAGCTGTATTCGTATGGTTTGCAACACACTAAGGAGGAGCAAGTATGGGGAGAGAATATGTAATATCAGATTTACATTTATTTCATAGAAACATGTGTGGAGAGAACTCATTTATCGAAGCACGTAAACGATTCAAAGACGTAGACGACATGCATGAATACTTAATCAGAGAGTGGAACGAGACAGTACGTCCTACAGACACTGTATACCACCTAGGAGACCTTTCGTTAGGTGCTAAGCCCGATAGTGTCATTAACGTGTTAGAGCGTTTAAACGGCACTATATGGCTAATTAAGGGAAACCACGATAACGCACCTTTAAAGAGAGCAATCTTATCTAACACATCGTTAGAGGGACGGGTATTCTGGGAAGAAGTTGGGCTCATATTAAAAAGAATGCACAAGATTGTTCACATGACCCATTACCCATTAGTTATCGGAGAACGTGGTAACCGAGTGAACTTACACGGGCACATTCACGATGCAGTAAGACCAGAACCTAATTTGTTGAACGTAGGTATTGATTCCCCTGAATTAGGCAACCATAAGTTTGGTAAACCATTATTACTAGAAGATGCGTTAACCAGAATTAGTGAGAAGCAAGTAGCTTTCAATAAGTCACAACGAACATATAACATCCATGGTATTATCGAATGAAACCAATCTACGACCACATTATAGGACAGCGTTACACAGTGAAACCTAAATATTCAAGGCTACCCATGAAAGAAGTATTCCCTACAAGAGTCTATTATGACTTTCCTAGAGTACTACCGTGGGAGAAACGACAGGGTATTCCTTTAAAAAATAAATACGTAGAGTTTACATTTATACATGAAGGACGTGAGATAACGGAACGGTTCTCTTACTATGCGTTCTTTACTAAATTTGAGAGAGGTGTTTAATTTTATGGTTCAACCGTACAATTTATTCTTTACAATAGCATGTCTATTAATACAGATGTTCACTGTGTTAGTATTAATAGTAAAAGGTACGCGGTCATATATTCGAGTATGCGACTACCATTCAGATGTAGTATGCATGTCAATTGGAGCAGTATTCTTCGGAAATAGTGCCCTTCTTTTAGTTAATCAGGTACAGACATTGATTCAAATAATCACAAGTGGGACAATTAATTTAGAGGTAGGGTTTATCACCCAAGGGTATGCTGTTACCTTTCTACTATTGTTCTTCTTATTAGAATGGTATGCAAAAGACGCAAATAAAGAGTTACGGAAAAAAGTAGATGCTGTTATGTCTAAAGACAAAGCTAAACGTAAATATAAATATATAGGACTTATCATTGTAACTATAGTTGTAAATATGTTAATTATAGGACTAGCAGGTGTAATTGCTAACCTACTGCAAGGGTGGTTAACCTAATGAGAAAAGCATTTATCGTATCGGACATCCACGGTTGCTATGATGAGCTTATTAGCTTATTAAATAACAACTGGAACCCTGATGAAGAAGAACTAGTCCTATTAGGAGACTATATAGATAGAGGAGCCCAATCAGCAGAGGTACTAGGGTTTGTCTATAAACATATTCTTGATGGTGGAACAGCTTTGTTAGGGAACCATGACCAGATGTTACTAGACTTCCTAACTTTCCCATTAGTCAGAGAAGCAGACTATGAGGACTTGCACGAGATGTACGGAATGTGGATGTACAATGGAGGGGCAGAAACAGTTAAGAGTTTGCTCAAATTGAAGGATGCGCCTACAAGCGCCTTAGAAGCCCGTAGAGCCATCTTAGCTAAGGCAGACATAATTAACCTATTGGGTCTTTTAGAGCCCTACTATGAGCTAGGAGACCTCCTGTGTGTACATGCAGGCATTCCTATTTACCGACAACCTGAATGGAAAACAGCTACTAAAGATGAAATGATTTGGTGTAGACCAATGGGTATGCAAAAGAATAATACAAGTAAAACAATTATTATGGGGCACACCCCTACGATTAATTTAAGAAAAGAAAATAGCTACGATGTGTTCATAGGAGACAGAAGTATCTTCATTGATGGTGCCTGTGCTTACGGAGGACAGTTAAACGCTATTGTAATAGACGAAGAAGGTAACCTACTTCACACATATAAACAAGAGAACCTACGCAAGTAAAATTGCTAGGTTCTTTTTTTTTGAATAAAAGTATTGACATATGTCAAAGTAGGTGCTAATATATAGACATAGACAACAAGGAGGTAATAGATAGTGAGAGATGAAAAAGAGGTAAGTCATTTCATAGAAACTTTAGCAGAAAAGCATAGAAAAAAGTGGAATGACTATTTAGTATCATTAAGAGACAGTGTAGCCCTAAGTGAAATTAAGACAAGCTATTCTGTGATGACAGGTACTTATATAGTATTTCTATATATCTATAATTATGATTTAAACAAACGAACAATAGTAGAGGCTACCCTAGATGGATGGCGTATGCCCTATGTGTATTTAGGTGAGTTTGAGTATTTCCGAGAATTAGGGAAGATGTACGATAATAAAGTAAAAGAAGCACTAGACTTATATGTAAGACAGATAGGACGTTCTCGTCCAGAGTCTAAGGCATTAGGTATTCGTAAATACAAAGAGGCAAGCAGAAACAACCGAACACAGACACGAAAATTCAAGCCAAGAAAGGGGCACGTAAAATGAATATGCTAGAGCAGTATATTAAAGAAGTACACTCAGTAACACCATATACAGAGAGTTGGACGAAACAGTACCATAAGGACTTCTTGATGGTAGACTTAACAGTAAATTGTTATGGCTCTCTATCCCGTAGCGAACGTTTGTTTTCTGTAGAAGAATGGGACAAGGCTAAAGAGAAAGGATACTACATGGCATGAATAATTTGACAGCACAAGATTTATTAGACGAATTACTAGAGCTAAAAGACCAAGGAATCCCCTTAGAGGATTTTGTTATGGTAGGAGAACCAGTGAATCCACACGACCACTACTCAGAGTTTGAAGGACTACATTTAGATTACAGTGATAGAACAATTATCTTAATTATGTGAGGAGAATAGAGATGGAAGATAGAGAATATTTATTATCATTAGAGAAAGACTGTTTAGACTGGAAAGCTTACGAATCATTTACAACATTAGAAGAAGCAGTCAAGGCAGGTAAGTTAGCAATTGAAGCAATTAATCAAGGAAAAGATTATGTTAATGGGCTAGATATGCACGTAGAAGACATTTTTGGTGCTTTACCAAGACAAGGAACCTCTAAGTTTTATGTAGGACAATTCCACCAAGCAGTAATTGGAGTAAACGTTGATAACTTGCTAGAGAACATAGACGAACAACTGTATTCAGAATATGGGGAGTCTATGGGAGACTACAGTGTGACAGATGAGTTATCCGAAGAAGAGGTACGAGAACTAGAGGAGCACATCTATTCGTGGTTAGGGCATAACTTAGACCATCACCCACAATTTGGAAATATCGAAAATGTTCAAGAAATCAAGATAGGAGAATAGTCATGAAAAGAAAATTAGAAGATTTAACACCCGATGAGTTACAACAATATGCTAAGCTAAATAAACAAAGACAGTCTTATAGAGAGACAATCAAAGAGCAAGAAGAGATTATTAAACACATTGAAGAAAAGATTGACTCAATCTTGGATGTATCCGTACCCGAAACCGAAGCCGAAACCGAATTTTATAGAGGCTTAGAGTTCTAGTATGAGTGAGATTATTAATATATGGGATGCTTTTGCCCAACATCCACTTACGATTATAGGTATCTTTGTGTTAGCTTTTGTTGTTATTATGCTACTTGCTTTAATTGCGGTTGTAGTAAAAGAGAGTAGCCTACAAAAATATGGAGATTTCAGTGCGTTTAACCTACTATTTCTAATATTTATAACAGTTGTCTATAAGTTTTATGCACTTATTGCAACTATCTACTTTATTTTAGTAATTATTGGGGGAATTATTAAATTTTTCTCATAGTTTAGTTGACCTCGATACCTTATAGTAGGGTATAATAAGGGTATAATGATAGAATAAGGAGTGATTATTTAATAATGGAAGAAACCACAGCATTTAACCTAGGACTACGTGATGTAATCATCATAGATAAAAGGGATTTAGGTAGGGTAAATACCCCACACTTCCTCTATCCTATTATGCGCACCGATTACCTAGTAGCTCGGACAAAGCACCCTATTAATCTATACAACAATCTAATCGAAGCGGGTGGAAGTAGTAGGTATACTATAGGGTGCGTACTAGGTTATCCACCTAAGTGTGTGGATTGGTTCGTGAATGCTCCTAGTGAACTACTCCCCAAATGTGGGGTTATGAGAGGGAACTCTTTCACGTTTAAATGCCCTACTGATTTAAAGACTTATGCAGAAGACTATATGTTATCTGTTCATGGTACTACTGTTCTATATAGTAATAGTTAAGAGGATACTGATTATTTATTTAAAAAGATTTATACTGATACGCAGTTTTGTATAGGGCTTCGGCTTGCTATACTTTATAAGGAGGAATGATTAACGATGAGTTTTGGGTATATATGTCCCGGATGTAACACCCCGATTAATGAGGGAGAGTTTTGTACGTTACAGCACTATAGACACGGAAAATTAATTGGAGAAGCTACAGGTCGCTATGAAGACTTTGGTGGTATTGTAGGGAACTACAGTTTTAGAAGAGGTGACGGTAAGAATAGCCCTAAAGAGGTTTATATCTCAGAATTTGAATTAGAGGACTCCTATATGTATGGGACGAGAAGAGCAACTCCTAGTGGGGGTGTTGTATATATCTATCCCTCAGATTTAGATATTAGTAAAGGAACCCCCGAAAGAGAAGTATTAGAAGAGGTCTACAAGACAATTGAAGAGGAAGAAATTAAGTCATTCTGTTTAGACTTAATGGAAGCTAGAGATGAGTTAGACTCCTGTCCTTTAGATGACACGTATATGGAAAAGTGTGATAACTTTGATAGTATGAAGTCCACTATTCTTTATACTGTCTTACTAAAGAAATACAATGATTATGTCCTTACTCTTCCCTTGAGTAACGAAATACAATCAGGTATTAAAGCTTTCCATGTAGCTTGTAGAGATAAAATAGATGTTGTCCCTTTTAGTGAACCAGACCCTGATTGTGGTTTTGGTGCACCCAGAAGAGAGTATATGGAGGAAGTATGATGAATAAAGTAAAGATATTTGAATGTATCACACGTAGTGGACTAGCTAGTGAGCTAGAAGCGTTCTTAGCTAACAATGAGATTGTATCAATGGAGTATGCGCTAACTAACGGTAAGCTATCTACAATATACAGTGCACTTGTTGTGTACAAAGAGCTACCAGAACGAAGAAGTTCACTACAAGAACTTAGAGCTGTTGGCTATCTTAAAGTAATTACTTATACAAAGTTCCTTGTCTATAGCTCTGCCTATGGGTTAGAGCCTATAAGCAACTACAACCTTAATTTACCAGAAGGAGTAGAGCTACCGGAAGAGTTGAAGAATAAACGAGTAGTAGCAATCAGCCCTACAGGTGCAGAAGATTACTATTTCTATAAACATCCAGAACATGCTTCATGTAATGGTGGGTTACCTAAACCTAGATTTGCTTTTGAGCATAACGGTGTTTACTTTGAATACATGGAGGGGGAAGAATGTTAGAATGTGGACTGTGTGGGTTAAGCCTTGAAGAGGTAGACGGAGATTTCCATATAGAGTTAGGGCTATGTGGATTTTGTTACGGAGAGTTACTAAAGGAAGAGTTAGAAGAGTTTTACGAAGAATATTATGAATAACGAGGTGTACTTAAATGGGATATTTTGAAAGACTATTAACAGAAAAAGGGATTTATGTGGATAAATTTATTGTAGGGAGACATAACAGTGATATTGCTAGTCTTATCATGCAAAGTTTCCACGCAAAAGAAGTAGTCCATGTTAAACGTAATGACTCGTACTTTATGCACATTAGAGCAAACAACTTTGTGGTTGAAATAGGGGAGCTTGACTATGAAGTACCAATCAGTGAAGAAACGCTAAAAGACCTTAATGATAAACTTAGACAGCTACTGCAAAACTCAATCAGTGACTTTAATTTTGCGTTAGTAACTGGTAACCATAAAGGTGTGCGTGCGACCACTATTTGGGTTATTCCAAATTACTAAATATAACTAGAAAATAACTGTTGACAAAAACCTTACTAGCTAGTATAATATACTTGTAAGTAAGGTTTTTATTATACCCTATAAGGAGGGAGCTATGTTTACTACATTTATATTTCAATTAGTCGCATTAAACATCATTACCATAGCAAACTATGAGATTAATTCAGGAATGGTAGGTAGGATGTTTACTACTATGCTATACACAGCTATTTTATTAGACTTAATCTATATGATAACAGGCACTGTTCAACTAATTTCATGGTCTAATCGTTTTACAGTAACTGCTGTAATAGGGGCAGTTGCTTATCATAGTTACATGCGTGTGTTTAAAAGAAAATAACAGGAGGGGAAAGCTATGAAAGAAGTAAGAATTGTAAATGAACGTTTCAGTATCGCAGAAGAAAAGGAATTTATTAAAGAGGCTAATGAATTTGGGGGATATGCTATTTATGAAGTAGTATCTGCTAGCCAAAATGCAATCGTAGGTCACCGTATTACATCAAGTAAACTAGAAACATTTTACCCACACCAAGGTAGAAAATTATACTGGGTCTAAGGAGGGCTATCATGAGAATTAGAAGACATATCCTATTTATTAATGAGTTAGACGAAAGTATTATTAATGACGTGTTATCAACTGTGAAGAGACATACCGATTTAGAGGTGTTCGATGCAAGTGCGATGAACTACTTAATAGGGGAACCTGCCTATATCATCTTCAATCTTGACAAGAAAAAACTGTTTCACTCAAAAGGAATAGCTACCCACAACCTCCAAGAAACCGCTCTAGTATACGGTTATGGGACTACTGGTGAAGGTCTAGGTAAACTAATAAACACAATAGGTAAAATTAAACAGGAAGAGTATCGCAAGGAAGAGATAGACAAACTAAAGAAACAATATAACCGACAAGTTGAACGTAAAATTACTAGAGCTAATAAGTTAATAGAGAGAGGTACGGGGAACCGTTACTCACATCATGAGCTAGGTTATTTACAAGGAGCTATCACTACGTTGGAAAATGTATTAGACGACTTAGAGGGGACATTATGGAGAAGAAAATAATGGAGGATATGTACTCATACGTAGATATTAAACTTAAAGAAGATAAGCTATTTGGTAAAGAACATAAGTTCTCGTTCGACTATACAGACCATGAACATTTCAAACAACGATTCTTGAAAAGGTTTGGTAACATCAATTCAGATAGAAAGCTAAAAGAAATGATTAAGGAAACGCAATCATTAAATGAGGTAGAACGAGTGTTCAGTAATAATGAACATTGGAAGATTAAAATCATGAGAGGACGTTATTAACTATGGAAAACAAACTACCTAAAGAAGTCACTGATTGGGCAGACAAATGCATTCTACACCCTGACGGAGGTTATGCAGTAAATTCTTTGATGAATGCCCTATGGAACGTACCAGACCACTTAGTAGAACTTATGGCTAAACCAGACAACCAAGACTTGTTCGCAGAGTACTGGCTAGAGAAGAAGAAAGGTGTAGACAAAGAAGAAACTCTTTATCTAGTGCAAGTGGTCGTAGATGGGGATGTAAAGGTCTCTAAGAAAGTAAAAGGGCTAGAACAAGCAAAAGAAGAGAAAGAAAGACTTGTTAAATACAACGCTAGAAACGTAGCTACCCATTCAGCAGATTATACAGAACACCAAACAGTCTTCTATGGCAAACAAAATGGAGTACCTACCACAATCTCAGTTAGCTACCAAAAGCTACCTCGTAGTGTAGAAGGTAACGAACCAAACACTATCATTTTTGACTTAGGGAACTATGAAGTAGAAGTTGTTCATCATCTGAAAATTCGGTCTACTTTCTTCTATGCTGTCAAGGAAGGTAAGAAGACTTTCGAGATTCGTAAAAATGATAGAGACTACAAGGTAGGAGACTTCTTAGAATTGAACGAGTACATTTGTGGTACATTTACTGGTGAGTCTGTTAAAGCTCAAGTAACCTATATTACCGATTACGCACAGAAAGAGGACTATGTGGTCTTAGGTATCAAACTATGCGAAGAATAAATGTGTATATCGAAACAACTTGGGCAGGCATAAGTGAGGTAGAAACAATAGAAGTACCTGACAATGCTACAGACGAGGAAATAGAAGAAGAGGCTAGAGATATATTCTCTTCTTACTGTAGCTTTGGTTGGGGTGACGTAGAAGACGAGTAAACAAGAATTAATGGAGGAATCAGAATGGGACACAGCAGGGAAGTAAGACAGTTTGAGAGCCTAACGCAATTGCAATGGTACTTAAATACTATGTTTGACAATGAGGAAGTATTGCAGTATAGTGTAGATAACGGTAAACACTACATTATCACAGGAAAGCGTGAAGAAGAAACAGACCGTAGACAAGGCTTAAGAGACGAAATAATCTGGTATGACACAGAATTAAGCAGGATAAAAGAAGAACTGGCACAAGCAGATAAAGAGATGAACCAACGTCGTGCCTTGTACCTAGAGGCAACCATTAAACTATATAAGGAAGAAAAGGAACGAGTACTTAAAGAGTTACGTTCTGATATTTCCAAAGGAGTATACTAGGAGGTAAGATATATGAAGCTACAAGAACTATTAGATGTACTAGCAGTCGAAACAGACGTTAAGTTGGCGCTAGGGGATAGAGCCTGCATACGGTTTACATGGACACCTTTCATTGAGTTAGAGCCGGTATGGAATAAAGTAGAGCTACTAACACAGTATACAGTAACTTATGTATGTTGGGAAAACCCTAGCCATGTCAGAATTGACATTGAACAAAGAGAGAGCCGAGAAGAGCTAATAAGACAACTATGTCAATACCAAGAAGCAGTTGAAGATTGGAAAGAGCAGTTAGGTATTGTTAAGAACAAAAAGGACACTATTGCAGAAGGTAGTATCAAAGATAACATTGTCTTCCTAAAAACTGAACGTAATATCATACTAAAGAAATTGGAGGAGCTATAGATGGATAATAGAGAGTTTGCGAATAAAGTTAGAGAAGAGCTTGCTTCTCGTGCCCGCTCAGTCGTTACACTCAGCCCTGAATATGCTATGGGCTTTAATATAGCTATGGCAGTAGCTACTGATATTATTAATGAGCTAGACGAGCTAGGTTTAGTTGATGAGACTACAATTCCTAAACACGTTGCTGACTACATCAAAAAGTGTAAAGGAGAAGAGCTTACCCTCATAGATGTAGTCAATAAGGGCAGTGATGCACCTTACTCTGTACGTAGTTGGATAGCTGAGGAAAAGGAAAACGAAGAAACATTCGCAGAGGCATGGGTAAACGGATATGCAATTGGTGGGGATAGATACTACCTTATTGTAGCAGTAGACAAAGAAGACTGGAAATACGTATACATTGACAAGGTAGGTAGCGTAGATTTTACAAACAATAAGGAATGCATCCCAACCTTTACAGAAGAGCAGATTATTGCAATGGATAAACGGTTTGTTCACTTAAAAGTAGAGATAGGAGGATTAGCATAATGGGACATTTACCAGATGATGTGTCTAGTTGGACGATGCACTGCATAGACCTTGAGTGCGATGGACAGTTTATAGAAGGTGAAGATAAGAATACCTACACTTGTGAAGAGTGCGGGATTCGTCTTACCGTAGGAGAGCTAGACAAACATTTAGAAAAAGAAGCAGAGAACTATGTAAAGTTCTTTGGTTATGAATAACAATCAGACTTATAAGGACTAGGAGGTTGCATAGTGATTGATTTAGAGAAGCTTATTAACACAATACTACTAGTATTAACAATCATAGCAGTAGCGTATCTTACATACGTCTTCTACAGTGCGTATGTAACTTCTGGGTGGGTTGGCATTGTTTTGCTGATACTACTTTTTATATGTATTATGATTCAATAGGAGGAAGAACAGATGGGAACAAAAGTAGAGGTACCAAATTTTGTTGCACGAGCAATTGAGAAGTACGATTCAATGTTAAGTTTATTAGCTAGTGAGTACTTCGACCCGTATGACGAAGCACCAGATGATAAACTGGCTGTATGGATTGGTGAGGATAACCAGTATGTATTAGCACAAGCTTATATAGACGGTTATACAACACCTAAACAATTTAAAGTCATCGGAAACACTCGTTATGACCATGGTTTTGACATCGGGACGATAGTGGAATTAGTGGATATATACGATGATGGTGTTTACACAGTAGTAGGTGACTCCCGCTATAGCCTAAGACCAGTTGAGCAAGACGTACACCCTTGCGACCTAGAAGAGATTGCACAGGAGGATGAATAAATGAACAAACAAGAACTGATTAATAAATTAACAGAGTTAAAGTTTAGCCACGTTGAAGACGTTCAGGGGTTATCAACCCAAAGCCAGTGTTACAATGAGGCAATCAAAGCATCCATCCTTTTAGCAAAACAACTAGACGAACCTAAAAAATTAACGGAGCAACCCTATGTAGCAGTTAGAAGTAATAATACAGGGAGGGTTGAATATTGTACAGAAGATTGGCTCTTCCATGGAAGTGAGAGAAACGCTATGCCTTGTAAGGAAATTAGATATGTAGATATGTTACACTGTGGCATGGAGAGTTACTACGAAGTAACCTTTAAAGCTAATCAGTACACTTACACAGAAGAACTTCCTGTATATGCCTTTACAGGTATCAAGATGATTGCTAAGGAAGAGAACTAAGGAGGCACAATAGATGAAAGTAGAGCAAGGAGGGCTAGCTATTACACTTCCTCAAACTCCGGAGGAGACTGCAACTATTTATTTCTCAGTTGATGATTATGGAGATATTGCAATTACCACAACAGGTGAGGAAGATTACACACAGTTTGACTTCAATTTTACGGAGGAGCAGTGGGCAGTTATTGTTGATACGATAGCTGTGCAACTACGAGCACAAAAATTAAGCAGTTGACATAAAACAGATTTAAATATATACTATTAAAGGGGATAACTAAATGGAAACAACATTAATAGATAAAGAGCGGTTAAACAAATTGAAGGTTGGGGATACAGTATTCACAAAACCGGAACTTCGAGACCCGGCACTAGGTCGTGATAAGGCTACAGTAACTAAGGTTACTCAGGATATTGTATGGGTTTCACTAAATGGAACAGAATACGGACTTCATAAAAACGAAAAAACAGGGGTACCACTTTATCGCAGTAAAGCAGGGGAGACTGTTGGGGAGTATTTTTTGGATATTGAAGACTTTACACAGGAGGAAGACTAAATGAATAAACCATATGTAGCAGTTAGAAGTATCCACACAGGTAAGGTAGAGTATTGTACAGAAGAATGGCTCTTCTGGGGAAGTGAAGAAGGGGCTATGCCATGCGTTAGCATCGAATATGTTGATATGTGGGGCTGTGGGATGGAGAGCTTCTATAGAGTAACGTTTAAGGCTAATCAGTACACTTATGAGGAAGAACTACCTGTGCATGCCTTTACCGGTGTAGTAATGCTTGAGAAGGACGAGGACAACTAAATGAACGCAAAGCTTAAAGATATATTGCCTTTAATGTACAACGGAACAGAGATACTAGTAACAGTCAATTTACCAGATGGTAGGGTAACAGTTAGTACTACTGTAAGTGATGACATGGCTATACTAGACCAGTACAGAAACCATACAGTAATCGGAATCGGAAAGTACAACCACTATATAGAAATCTCTTTAATCTGCGGAGACGTCTTTGGTTGTTGACTAAGTAACTAAATACCCTAACTCTACCAGACTCACGTGTAACATAATGAGTTGTAGAGTTAGGATGTTCTTTTATTATGTAGAGATAACGACCCTAGTTCCCTTGCTTGTATTGCCATTGTGTCCGTTACCTTATGACTACTTAGGGTGTTGATTGAGCTAGTTTTTAGGTCACGAATTTTACTAGTATATTTTTTCGGGTTCCATGGCAACGAGTTCCTCTTATTTTTGGTCTTATTTTTACCATGGGGTGGGGTCTTCTTCTATCCTTACTATTTCGGGTACTTAATCGGGAGCTATTTCGGGGGATAGTTCGGGGACTTATACCTGAGGTATACGGGGGTGTGTACCATGGGGTGTTGAATACTATAATTAAGTATTATGTTGACTATCAAAATTTGGGAAAAATAATTTTACTAGAAAAAATATGTACCCTAGGGTCGGGGTAGGCAAATAGCCCCACCCCCAAAGTACGGTCAAAAAACCACGGGGAGGGGACACTCATAAAATTATCATACTATCACATCATAGGGAACTTGTCAAGCCCCCTAAACAATTTAGTTTGCCCTATCCTTTCCTATCCTTTTTGTGATAGTTTAGATAACTGATAACTATTAATAAGGGCAACCGCTTGTGTCAGTACTCCGATTCCATTCACTGCTAAGATGTTATGATTGTCTACTTTATTGTTCATATAAGCAACTTCTCCATTGTCATAAATATAAATGTCTGCGTCTGTGTCTATCGAGTTACACACTCCCAAATAGTCTCCGTTTTCATGCTCTTCGATGAATACATATAGCCCCAATTCGTTTAGTAGTGCTTTTAGTTGCTCTTGTGTACTAATCATAGTAATAACTCCCTCTCTCATCTCTATAGTTATATATTACACTATTGTTTGTTTTTTGTCAATAGATTAGCTCAACAATTCTAGCAGTGCGCAATACCCGCTCTTATATGCTTGTTCCTCTCTATAGCTGAATACAAGTTCATGTAAATGGCAGTCCTCTAATTCCTCGTTATTATATTCTCCATCGTATTCGCTATAATGTGATACCTCTAAGATGAAATAAGAGTTATCGACTGTGTACCCCCCTGTATATTCTTGTTCTAAGGTGATACCCTCTTCCTCTTTCAATTCCTCAATTGCTCGTCTAAACTTCATTTTAAAGCCCCCTATTCTTTCGTATAATCGTTTCTAGTTATTTACCTTATAATTACACTAGGAAGCTTGTAGCTCTATTGTATAAGCTCCCTAGTGCCTTATATGTTATAATGCAGGTTTCAAGTCTTTAAACTCAATTTTTTGGCTAGTTAGGTATTCTGCTACGCTCTCTTTGTCTAAGTCCATACAAGCTTCTTGTTCATAGCCATGTTGTAACTCTTCGTTGTTTTCATCAGATATATAAATTCTTGCATACTCTGAAACAGCCGAAACATCTAAACTGATTGTGTATTCCTTGTTGTCATGCTTAAATTCATAATAGCCTTGACTATAAAAGTAATTGCCTAAAAACTCATCAAAATCGTAGTAAGTTTCAAAAATAACTGGGATTGCTTTTGAGTAGCCCGCTCTCACATCTACCCCCGTATGAATTGCAAAGAATGCAATAGTCGTGTCTGAATTTTCTGCCTGAATAGTTTTAAAGTCCATTTCACGTTCTAAGAAGCCACCGTAGTTATACGTATTGTCCTCTGCTTCAAGATTCCATGTATCTTTTTCTAGTTCCTCTAATAGTTCTTCATAAGTTGGCAACTCTGAGTCCGCTTCATTGTCTTTAAAGAATTGAGGTAAACCGATTAAGTCATTGTTACCACCTAGCAAAGGTATATCCGTGCTACCTGTAAAGGTAACTTTTGTCATCTCCTCTGCCTCTCCCATAACTGTATCATAGTCACTAACACCAAACCAATCATTAAGTAATTCTAATACCTCTTCTTTATTCATGTTTGCCCATTCTGTCATAGTAATAACTTCCTCTCTATTTGTATGTTAGGGAGGTTTTCCCTCCCTCTTACATTTACTATATTACACTATTTGTTGTTTTTTGTCAATAACTTTATTTAAATTTTACAAGTGCTTGTAATACTGCCATTGTTTTAATGGTTTCAATCTCCTCACTTCCTAAAAATTTAACGTGTTTAGCTTCAATAACTGTGTCTGTTTTACTTGATTTAAAGTAGCCACTTGCATAAGCTTCTGTAAAGATATTCCCCGCCACGTCTAATAAGTTTAGCATAGATTTGAACTCGTTAAACTCTTCTTTTGTAATGTATCCGTCTAGCATTTCATTTTCTTTTCCCGCAATCTCGTGAATGATGTTACCTTTTAAGATTTTAGAAAATAGTTCTTTTTCAAAGTTTGTCATGTTAGTAGCCCCCGTTTTTGTTTATTTATGTAGTAGGGAGGTTTCCCTCCCTCTCTATAATTCTATATTACACTAATGGTTGTTATTTGTCAATAGTTTTATTTAAGTTAATTTTCGGGATGACGTCCTGTATCTGCTAATGTGTTACCGTCTTCTTCGTCCTCGAATTGGTCAAAAAACCCTTCGTCCTCTAGTTCGTCCATAAATTCATTAAATTCTTTACTGTCTAGCAATTCATCTAACGTTAGGTTATCGTCTTCCGTAATTTCAAAATTTATCATGTTTGTTCCCTCCTGAATTTTATGTAATAGGGAGGTTTCCCTCCCTCTCTATAATTCTATATTACACTAATGGTTGTTATTTGTCAATAACTTTATTTAAAAATTTAATATATCGATAGTGTTTGAAAATACTTCTTCGATTTCTTCGGCTTCCTCTTCACTGATAACACCATTGTCTTGTAAGTCGTTTATAAGCTCGAATAGTGTATTGCTAACGCCTGCCGTGTAGCTGTTTAGTTCCTCATCTGCCCAACCGTTGTTCCTACGTTCTAAAATTTCTTTGTAACCGTCTTTAAGTTGTTTGATGATAATGTTTTTCATTGTCTTGTTCCTCCCTCTCTCTTACACCTATTATATTACACTATTCTTTGTTTTTTGTCAATAACTTTTTTTAAACTTTTTTATAATCTTTCTAAAATATGATAAGCGCCATAATAGAATTTCATTGTCATTAATGTATTATCTGGCTGAAAAATGATATAGTTTTCTGATTGCCCTACTACCGTTCCCGTGCAATGTGTCTTGTTTGAGTGGATAGCTAGCTTCAATCGTTTACCTACTAATTTACTTTTGTTTTCCATTTGTTTAATAAATTCGTCTTTGCTTACTAACATGTTTTAATTTCTCCCTTTCTCTCTTACACCTATTATATTACACTAGTTGTCGTTAATTGTCAATAGTTTTTTTAATAAAATTCTACAATTGTGTTTCTGTCTGATAAGTATCTGGTAGTGTCTACCCCTAAGTTTTCTAGCTCTTGTTTGATTAGTTTACTTGTTGTGTTTGTTGTATAGTTCTTTTTCCCCTGTAAAGGTGAAAGAAATAAAGGTGAAAGAAATATATGTCTGTGATTGTCTTCAATAGTAGGATGGCTTTTCTCTTTAATAGCCTTGTTTATTTTAGTATTAATGATAGTTAGTAGCTCACTCGGTACTTTTACGGTTTGTGTGTATACAGTGCCGTCTTCTCCCCAATTTTTTTGGTATGATACGATTAATTTATTGTTATTCATATTAGTAACTTCCTCCCTCTCTCTATAAGTACATATTACACTATTTGTTGTTAATTGTCAATAACTTTTTTTTTAAAAAGTTTTATCTCCCTACTATCTCTTCCATACTGTCATAAGTGTACCGTTCCACATTTGCATTATCAATAAAATTATCAGTGATTAGTAAATTAACCATAGCCAACCCCTCTTACCAATTGTTTAATTCCTCGGCTAGCTTTTCAGCTCGTTTTTTACCTTGTTCTGTTAATGGAAAATCTGTATAAGATACACCGTATTTTTTCCCTCTTTGCGATACCCCTACCGCTCTGACTGAATAGGTATTGCTTTCATTGCCGAACCCCTCAGCCTCGATAACTTCTGCTTCAATTTTGATAACTGGTAGATGTGAACTCTCCATAATACGCTTAACTGCTTCCAATGCTCGGTTTGTCATAGTAATAACTTCCTCTCTTTATCTTATAAACCTATTATATACTAGCTGTTGTTATTTGTCAATAGAAAAGATGAAACTTTTTTAAATATATTCATATGCTAACTTATCTAGCCAACTTTGCATTTTTAAATAGTTGTCGATGTCGTTCCCTACCTCTTTATTTGCTTCTAGCTCTCCCGCTACGTCTTTACAAGCTTGTAAATAAGTACCCTCACAAGAAAACGGGTTCTTAATCGGTTCAATGAAAACACCTGATTCATTAATAAACGAAAATGGACTATCATTTTTAGTTAGGTTCATTTCTGCTAGTTCTGGCGTCATGGTAAAAAACTTCCTCTCTTTATCTGATATGTATTGTGTAAGAAAGAAGTACTCATTTTCCTGTTAGGTTTAACCCTTTCCCTCTTACACTTATTATATTACACTATGTGTTGTTATTTGTCAATAGAAAAGATGAAACTTTTTTTAATTTTTTGTTCCGTCCTCGTTCATTGCCCCGCAAAACTTTGCTAAGTCCATTAGTGACGGCATGTCGTTATGTTTTTCAAAAAATTCTTTTACTTCCTTAGTTGATAGCTCTTTTCCGTATGCTTTGCCATAGTCTTTCACTTGTTCGATTGTCATAGTAATAACTTCCTCTCTTTATCTTATAAACCTATTATATACTAGCTGTTGTTATTTGTCAATAGAAAAGATGAAACTTTTTTATAATGCTTGTTCTATGTCCTGAATAACTTCTCTCATTCCTTTTACTTCTGCTTTCAGTAGCTCTGCTTTTTCCTGTTTCCCTTGCCCCTCTAGTTCCTTTATACGCTCTTCCTTATATTCTATGTCCTGTTTAAGAATGCCTAAAACATCAATAATATCTGTTACTGTGTCCATTGTAACCCCTCCTCTTACACTTATTATATTACACTAATGGTTGTTAAAAGTCAATAGAAAAGATGAAACTTTTTTTATTCTTTTTCTTCATAATAGATATAGTGTTCTTTACCTATTTCATCAATCACTAAAAAATCATAGGGATATTGGTAGCCCTCTAAGATAGGCACTAGCGCTAGTTCCGTAGTCTCTCCTTTTTCTGTTCCCTCTAGTGTTATATAAGCATAGTCAATAATTTTCATGTTACCTAGTTCATGTGAAAAGCCCTCTCCATTATAAGATTCTGCATAGCCGTATCTGTCTTGTATTGTATAGTAAACATCATTTTGCACTTTAACCCCTCCTCTTATAACTCTCTATTTTTAGTATAGCGTGCTAGTGCTTTAACTTCTGCGATACGCCCGCTAATTCGTTCTATTCTTTGTGTAATGCTTGTTACAATCACTTGGTCTACTTCTTGTCTGCTTAATTCGATAGATAGCCGTTCGCATGCTTCCATTTGTTCTAATACTAGCTCTGTTTTTCTGTCTTTTAAATATTCATTCATAGTAATAGCTTCCTCTCTTATCATATATTAGTTGTTGTTAAAAGTCAATAGGTAAATATTTTTTTTTATTTGTAGTTCTCTTTTACACCCCTTATATTATACTAACCCTTATAATAAGTCAATAGAAAAGATGAAACTTTTTATTAAATAACACTAGTTCATTTATACTGTTAATAATCTCCCTAGGGCAGATGTTTATCCCTAGCCCCCATAAACCCTTATATAACAGCATTCTTACTTTTAACAAATAAAACCCATAATCTTATTAAATAACAAGCATCTAGCCCCTTGTCTATTCTTGATAGTACTAATCTAATAACTTTCTGCTACTATCCCTTTATATCTTAATATATGTATAATTCTACCATAGCCATTTAAACACCTCTATAAGCTCGTATAATACGTTATAAGCCTTTCCCTTATAATTTACCTAGTAACTATATAAAGCCCCTTAAACAGAACTATATAGGCAATAACTACCATTCTTCCTTATACCTGACTAGGTAACTAACATCTAGCCCCCTAATTCTCAAAATGTCCTATTTATACTTTTCCCCTCTCTTATATATAATACTATAATATATAATACTATATAATAATACTTAAATATATATATATATAGTATATAAGGAAATAGAAAATCTTAAATAGGACACTTTATAGAATAGTCTGAAAATTAAGAACAATTCTGTATAAGAGTATAAGAGCAATCAGATAAGAATAAGAGTAACTACCGTTACAATACCCCTATAAGCTCATACAAGCCCATATAAGCCGTTATAATATATAGATAGATAAATTATAAGGCAAACTAGTATAAGCCCTTATAAGAGAGTATAAAGGTAAATAGATAGATTGATGAATAAGAAAAGCAATCAGGCATAAGAGTACAATTCTATATAAGAGTATAAGAGAGCATATAAGCCCTTATAAGAGAGTATAAGCATAATCAGTTATATAAGAGTGCATAAGAGTATAAGAGAGCGTATAAGGGCAATCAGATATATTCTAGCTTAATTGAGTATATAAGAGAGTAATTAAGTTTATTCTGGCATAATCGGACTTAATAAGGAACAATTTCATTTATTTGTTAAAAAGTACTTATGCGCCACTATGTCGGGTTTCTGATGAAGTTGGTTATTGGAAATTCTAGGTAGTCGAGTTCCTTTCTTTCTTTCTTTTACTAGTAGTTTAGTTCCTCTCTCTCCCTTTCTTCCTTTCCTTGCTCTCTCTCTTATATTCTTACTCTTATACTCTCTTATATAGGTGTATAGCTATATAGGTAGTTGAGTTCCTTTCTCCCTTTCTCTCTTATACTTATACTTATACTCTTATATACTCTTATTCCTATGATTAATAGTTTTTTCTTTTTCTTTTGTTTTTACTCTTACTCTCTTATACTCTTATTTGTTCTTATCCTTATCCTTACTCTTACTCTGATTGTTCTTTCTTATTCTTTCATTGTCGTATGTTACCCCTATTAGTGCAAAGAACAATGCTATCCCTAAAATTGCTATAGAGCTTAATGCTACCATTCTTCTTATACCTCCTTACTCTTATACTCTTTTATACCCCTTTCCATACCTCTATAATAGCTAGGTTGTTTTCTGTTTCTATATAAGAGAGTTCTTTTTGTTTGTTCGTTTTAACTGTTAGTTCTTTTAGGATAGTATAGTTGTTATTGTTGCTATACTCGTTTACTAGAAACAAGCATATAACTTTCCCTCCTTTTTCTAATTCTATACTGCTTAAGGCATAATGTAATTCGTTACGCTGTCTTTTGTTTTCTAATCGTAGTAGGTAACCTTTACTTATATACTCTGCTACAATCTCCGTATATCTCTTCTTGATGTTTTTCACTCTGACTTCTTGTGTGATTTTGAGTTCTTTCACTCTGTTAACTTCCTTTACTCTCTCTTTACTCTCCTTTACTTTAAAATGATTTATAGTTCTACCCATAGTCACAGCCCTAACCTCCCTACTCTTATACTTTTACCATTCTCTTACACCCAAGATAAGATGTACCTCTGCTTGTTCTATGTCTTTAATTGTCAAGTTGTCACTAGTTAGCCTTTCCAATGTAAATTTTACTTGTTCCTCTACTAGCTCCCTAATCTCTGTGTCTTTTTCAAGTGATAACTCTGCTAGTTCTAAAACTTTCATAATTTTATATGCTTGTTTTGCTGATAATGTTACGAACTCATTTTCTATTTTCTCTTCAAGCTTTTCTA
>ERZ1026866.548-NODE-548-length-22295-cov-13.490378_pt1 | contig 22295 bp, 19 predicted proteins | sample MGYA00380163_ERZ1026866 | MGnify/ENA primary metagenome ERZ1026866 (study PRJEB33269, sample SAMEA4719799) | human gut metagenome | biome: human-associated habitat; feature: organic feature; material: feces | place: Cameroon | collected 2013-10 ...
CCGGACGTTAGTCCGTGGCCGTCAGCCGCGCAGCGGCCTTATATGTATCTTATGTGAACTTATGTTCTTATGTTCCCGCGGTAAGCGGCTAACACAAACGTCATATCTTATGTTCTTATGTCCTTATGTTCTTCTGTTTTCCGCGTTAGCGGCAGATCTCATAACTCACAAACTATGAAGCACCATAATCTAATCTCCTGACTTCATCACTTTTCTGCGCCATCACATAGCGCATATTGATAAACGATGAGTTGCGTCATTTGATTGGGTGACGCATTGGTGAAGTCAGTAAATAAATGCACTGCAATATGTCGTAAAAGCGCACTGCATGCACCATAAGAATACACTGCCGCCTGCAACACGAGTGCAGACGGCAGTGTATATAAATTTCGGGGTTGTCTACACGCTTTTAGCAGTTGATTATCAACGCGTTGACATACTAAAGTGCAGAGTGTAGGCAAAACGCTAAAAAATGGTTTATAGGTAGGTGTGCAGGCATTGCTTGCACACAAACAAAGGCGTCAGCTGTGGCGCAGGAGCAATTCGTGCTCCACCTCGTCGAGGGTTACACCCATTTGTTCGAGCATTACAAGATAATGATACATCAGGTCGCCAGCCTCGTAGATGAAGCGCTCGCGATTGCCATCAACGGCCTCGATGATGCTTTCGGTACACTCCTCACCCACCTTTTTGGTAATGGCCTTTATGCCCTTGATGAACAAACGTGTGGTGTAGGAGCCTTCGGGCATCTCGGCATGGCGACGACGCACAAGGGCCGAGAGCGAACGTATGAAGCCCTCAGCGGCAGGGGTGTCAAAACAAGCCGTGGTGCCACGGTGGCAGGTGGGGCCTATGGGATTGGCCTTGATGAGCAAGGTGTCGGCATCGCAGTCAACGTACATGTTGTCAACCATGAGATAGTGGCCCGAGGTTTCGCCCTTTGTCCACAACTGCTGGCGGGTGCGGCTAAAAAAGGTGACACGCCCCTCACGCTGCGTCTTTTCAAACGCCTCGCGGTTCATGTACCCCAACATCAGCACACGCAGTGTGACAGCGTCCTGCACCACTACGGGCAGCAGGCCGTCGGCGCATTTGTCAAGTTTTATGTTGTCCCAACTTAATTGTTCCATATTTACAGTCTTACGGGTATGCCCTCGTGGCTGAGGGCTTGTTTGAGTTCGGGTATGGTTATTTCGCCATAGTGGAATATGCTGGCGGCCAAGGCAGCATCGGCATGTCCTTGGGCCAACACCTCGGCAATGTCGTGCGCCGAACCGGCGCCACCCGATGCTATGACGGGAATGCGCAAGCCAGCGGTGAGGCGGGCATAAGTGGTGCACGGGTAACCATGCTTGGTGCCGTCGTGGTTCATCGAGGTGAAGAGAATTTCGCCCGCGCCACGCTCCTGCGCCTCGTGTGCCCACGAGTAGAGTTCGCGGTCGGTGGGTTGTGTGCCGCCGTGGGTGCACACCGTCCAAAGGGCATCGGCCTCAGCCTGGTCGGGTGCGAGCGGCTGGTGACGGGCATCGATGGCCACCACCACAAACTGCGACCCGTAGCGTGCGGCTATTTGGTCGATGAGTTCGGGAGTGCGCAGGGCAGCACTGTTGATGCTCACCTTGTCGGCACCGGCATCAAGCAGGCGTGCAGCATCGTCGATGGTGCTAATGCCGCCGCCCACGGTGAAAGGTATGTTTATGCCGTCGGCAATGCGGCTGACGAGCTGCGTAAAGGTGTGGCGCCCCTCGCGTGTGGCACTGATGTCGAGGTAGACCAGCTCGTCGGCGCCGGTGCGGGCATAATGCTGCCCAAGGGCCACGGCGTCGCCCACGTCCTGCAAGTCCTCAAAGTGCACGCCCTTTACAGTGCGTCCCTCTTTCACATCGAGGCATGGTATAATTCGTTTGCTCAGCATAATTGGTCAAGTGTTATGCGTCCTTCGTAAATGGCCTTTCCCACAATCACCTTTCGCAGGCCGAGCTGGCGCAGTTGCTCTATGTCGTTCATGCCCGATATGCCGCCCGACACGGTAATGTCTACTGTGGGATACTTTTGCTGCAAACGCACATAGAGGTCGGTGTCGGGGCCTTGCAGCATGCCGTCGCGCGATATTTCGGTGCAGATTACCTGTGTCAAGCCGTGTGGCACAAAACGGTCGATAAGGCTGTCGATGGTTTGGTCTACACTGTCGAGCCAACCATTCACAGCCACGAGTCCGTTTTTAACATCGGCACCAAGCACCATACGCTCAGCCCCAAACTGGTGGAGCCATGCCTCAAAGAGTTCGGGCTTGGTGGCAGCCACACTGCCCACCACAGCATAGCGCGCCCCGGCCTCGAACACCTGTGTGAGCGCCTCGGCACTTTTTATGCCACCGCCCCACTCTATTTCGGCCCCCGGCACGGCCGCCAGCTGGCGCAGTGTGTCGAGGTTTTGGGGGGTGGAGGCTTTGGCACCATCGAGGTCGACCACATGAACGCGGTGCAACCCATGCGCCACATATTGGCGTACCATGTCGACGGGGCTGGCGTCATATTGTTTTTTCTGCGCATAATCGCCTTGCGACAGACGCACACAGCGGCCGTCTATCAAGTCTATTGCGGGAAGTATGGTCATAAGCTGATAAAGTTTTTAAGTATGCGCTCGCCCACATCGCCACTCTTTTCGGGGTGGAACTGTGTGGCATAGAATTGCTCGTACTTTAGTGCGGCACTGAACATCAGGCCGTGGCGTGTGGTGGCTATGGTGTCGGGGCACAAGGTGGGGTAATAAGAGTGTACATAGTACACGCTGTCGCCACTGTGTATGCCGTCGAAGAGTTTCTTTTCAAGATTGCCAAGGGTGTTCCAGCCCATGTGTGGCACCTTGAACTCGGCGCTGTCGGGGAAACGGCGCACATGGGCGTCGAATATGTTCATGCAGGTGGTCAGCTGGCCATTGGCAGCGCCCTCCTCTGAGTCGCGGCACATCACCTGCAGCCCCACACAGATGCCCAGCACGGGCTGACGCAACTGCTTGATGACGGGTATGAGTCCGCTCTCGAGCAGGTTGTGCATGGCCTCGGCGCAATTTCCCACCCCAGGCAGCAACACGTGGTCGGCACGGCGTATGGTGTCGGCATCGGCCGTTACCTCGAATGTGGCGCCCAGACGCGACAAGGCATTCTGCACGGAACGCAAATTGCCCATTTTGTAATCGATGATTGCTATCATAATGTACCTTTACTGCTTGGAAGTTCGTAACTGAACACGTTGCGGTGAATGGCCTGGCGCAAGGCGCGCGCAAAGGCTTTGAACACCCCCTCGATAAGGTGGTGATTGTTTTCGCCACGCGCCTTGATGTGCAAGTTGCACTGCATGGCGGCGCACAACGACTGGAACACGTGCTTGAACATTTCGGTGGGTGTGTCGCCCACATACTCGCGCGTAAATGGCACGTCCCACTGAAAGTCGATACGTCCGCCAAAGTCGAGTGTGACCATGGCATCGCATTCGTCCATGGGCAGCACAAAACCATAGCGGTCGATGCCGCGCTTGCTGCCAAGAGCTGTGCGCAGGGCTTCGCCAAGGGCTATGGCCACATCTTCCATGGTGTGGTGCTCGTCCACCTCGAGGTCGCCCTTGCACACACAGTAGAGCGATATGCCGGCATGGTGTGGCAACTGGCTGAGCATGTGGTCGAAAAAGTGCAGTCCGGTGTTGACCAATGTGTCGCCCCCACCATCGAGGTCGACTATCACGTGAATGTCGGTTTCGGCAGTGGCACGCTTTACTTCGGCACGGCGCTCTGTGCGACGCAGAAATTCGGCTATGTCGGCCCAATCGTCGGTGGCAAGAGCCAGCACGTGCTGCTGCACCGTGTTGAGCATGGTGGCAGCCACTTCGGGCTTTTGCAACAATATGGCACGGCACCCCATGTTGACGGCCAGCTGCACATCGGTGGCACGGTCGCCTATTACATAAGAGTGTTTCAGGTCGTAATCGTCCGTCATATACTCGGTGAGCATGGCTGTGCCGGGCTTGCGTGTTGGCGCATTGTCGGCGGGGAATGTGCGGTCTATATATTCGCGGGCAAAGGTTACGCCCTCGCCCTTGAGTGTTTGCAACATTTTGTTGTGTGCGGGCCAAAAGGTGTCTTCGGGAAAACTCTCGGTGCCGAGGCCGTCCTGGTTGCTTACCAACAATGGCAGGTAGTCGGTCTGCATCACCGAGCGCAGTCCGCTGATGGCACCTGGCACGAACTCGAGTTTCTCAAGCGAGTCAATCTGCTCGTCGGCCGGCTCTTTTATAATAGTACCATCTCGGTCAATAAATAATACTTTCTTCATACATATTGCTTTAAGGCATCTATTACGTTCACATTCTCGGCAGGTGTGCCAACGGTAATGCGCAGGCAGCCTTCGCAGCCTTTCACCCGATTGCGGTTGCGCACGATGATGCCATTAGCCACAAGGTGGTCGTAAATGGCATCGGCATCGGTCACTTTGACCAGCAAGAAATTGGCATCGCTGTGATACACCTTCAGCACACAAGGCATTTTGGCCAGTTCGGTGGCAAGCCACTGGCGCTGGCTGCACACCTCGGACACATGAGCGTCGTGTGGCTCGGCATGCAAGCGCTTGGCCACTTCGGCCTGGGTGGGCGCATTTACGTTGTAGGGATATTTTACGCGGGCAAAGATGTCGGCTATCATGGGACTGGCAAAGGCCAATCCAAGACGCAGACCAGCCATGCCCCATGCCTTTGAGAGCGTTTGCAGCACCACCACGTTGGGGTGTTTGCTGAGCACGGTGAGCATGGAGGGTTGCGACGAGAAATCGATGTAAGCCTCGTCAACCACCAACACACCGCTGAAGTTGTTGGCCAAGGCCTCTAACTGCTGCAGACTGAAAGCATTGCCCGTAGGATTGTTGGGCGAGCACACCCACATGAGCCTTGTGTGGGCATCGGCTGCAGCCAGCATGGCCGGCACATTGAGCGCATAGGTTTCGGCCTCGAGCGGCACCTCGCGCACGGCCACATTGTTGATGGCTGCCGCCACCGCATACATGCCGTAAGTGGGGGCTATGGCTACCACATTGTCGACACCTGGCTCGCAAAATATGCGGAAACAAAGGTCGATGGCCTCGTCGCTGCCGTTGCCCACGAACACCTGTTCGGGCGTGACGCCCTTGAGTTGTGCTATCTCGCCCTTCAACGCCTTTTGGTGTGGGTCGGGGTAGCGGTTGACGCCATTGTTGTAAGGGCTTTCGTTGGCATCGAGCCATACTGATATGTCGCCGCCCTTGTAGTCGTCGCGCGCTGTGGAATAGGGCAAGAGTTCCTTTATATTATTGCGTATGTACATGGCTATCGGTCGTTAAGTAGGTGTTCAAAATTATTTTATACAATCAGTAGGTGTCATTTTCACATTGAAAGCACATTCTCGAGGCGCATCTGTTCCCTTCGGCCTCGGTCACATAGCCCGCTATGCTCCCTCACCCGAAGGAAACATCTACGCCCCGATAATGCACTTTCAATGTAAAAATAATTTTGAACACCTACTTAATTCGCACATTGACAGCCTGGGCGTGTGCATGCAGGCCTTCGGCTTCGGCCATAGTGACAATGGTGCCAGCCAATGACTGCAAGCCCTGTTGTGTGAGCGTCTGGAATGTTATTTTGCGCATAAAGCTGTCGATGTTCACGCCACTGTATGAGCGCGCCCAGCCGCTTGTGGGCAGGGTGTGGTTGGTGCCCGAGGCATAGTCGCCGGCCGACTCGGGCGAATAATTGCCCACAAACACGCTTCCTGCCGCAGTAACATTGGCCGCTATGTCCCATGGGTTGTCCATCGATATGATAAGGTGTTCGGGCGCATAGGCATTGCTAAAGTCGAGCATGGTGCCGCGCTGGGCAAACACCAGTATGCGGCTGTGGCTGAGCGACTGCTCAACAAGTTCCTTGCGCGGCAGCAGTGCGGTTTGGCGCTCCACCTCGGCGGCAACTTCGTGGGCAAAGTCCTCGCTCTGGCACACCAGTATGGCCTGGCTGTCGGGGCCATGCTCGGCCTGCGACAACATGTCGGCTGCCACATAGCTGGCCTTGGCGGTGTGGTCGGCCATGACGAGCACTTCGGAGGGGCCGGCTGGCATGTCGATGGCCGTGTCGGTGCTCACAAGTTGCTTGGCATGGGTAACGAAACGGTTGCCGGGGCCAAATATCTTGTCCACACGGGCTATGCTCTCTGTGCCATACGCCATGGCGGCAATGGCTTGTGCACCGCCCACGCGGTAGATGTGGTCAACACCACAAGCATTGGCCGCATATATTATTTCGGGAGCGATGCGGCCGTCGGCACCCTGGGGCGTGCAAAGCACCACGTGCTTGCAACCAGCTATGCGGGCCGGGGCGGCCAGCATGAGCACGGTGCTGAAGAGCGGAGCGCGGCCGCCGGGTATGTAAAGTCCCACACGCTGAATGGGTACCGCCTTTTGCAGGCAGCGCACACCGGGTTGGGTTTCGACCTCGACAGGCTCGGGCATCTGCGCTTTGTGAAAGGCACTGATGTTGACAAGGGCTGCGTCGATGGCCTGTCGCACTTGGGGCGTGACCTGGGCCGCCAGCTGCTTGCGCTCCTCGGCCGACAATTCGATGTCGGTTATGTCGGCATGGTCAAAGTCGTGTGCAAAACGGCGCAGAGCTTCATCGCCACTGTGGCGCACCTCGGCCACAATGCTGCGCACGCTTTCTATCACCTTGTCGTCACTCGGGGCGTTGCGCTCGCACATTTTGTCCCATACGGACTTATCTGGATTGATGATTATTTGCATGTTGAGTGAGTGTTTTTCGGCAAACGTTTTTTAAGGTATCATATTTTCGAGATTGAGCACGAGTATGCCCTCTGCGCCGAGTTCCTTGAGGCGTTCAACCTTTTCCCACAACACGTCCTCGGCTATAACCACGTGCATGGAGCACCACCCCTCAGCTGCCAAAGGCAATATGGTGGGCGAACGCATGGCGGGCACTATCTGCACTGCCTGGTCCACCAGTGCGGTGGGTATGTTCATCAGCACATATTTGTAGCCGCGGCTGTTGACTATGGAGTTGAAACGGAACTTGAGTTTTTCGATATCGGCCAGCTTGTCACTGTCAAGTCCTTGACGGGCAATGAGGGCGGCTTCGCTATAAAAAACCTCCTCTACCTCGCGCAAACCATTCTGCACCAGGGTGCCGCCCGACGACACGATGTCGAATATGGCATCGGCCATGCCCACTGCAGGGGCTATCTCTACCGAACCGGCTATTTCGTGAATGTCGGCATGTATGCCTTTGTCTGCAAAGAACTGGCGCAACACATGTGGGTACGATGTGGCCACTGTGCGACCTTCGAACCATTGCAAACCGGGATAGTCCACCTCACGCGGAACGGCCAGTGATATGCGACAAGCGCCGAAACCAAGGCGCATCACCTCGTCAACCGCCATGCCACGCTCGGCCACCTCGTTAAGGCCTACTATGCCCACATCGGCCACACCCATGTGTACGGCCTGGGGTATGTCGTCGTCGCGCAAATAAAGTACTTCGATGGGGAAGCCCTTGGCACGTGCTATTAACTTGCGTTTGCTTTGTGCCACATCAATGCCGGCATCGGCCAGCAGGGCCATTGTGTCTTCGTTAAGCCGTCCCTTGGCTTGTATTGCTATACGTAGCATAGGCTGTTTAGTATTTTCGGTTTTGTATTAAGGGTGGTTCTAAAAATTCTGTTTTTAGAGTTCTGCTATTCTGAAATGTGATTTGCACGCTCTCGAAAGTGTCTTTTTGAAAGTTTGTTCGGTCACATAGCCCGCTATGCTCCCTCACAAACTTTCAAAAATACACTTCCGATAGCGCACAAATCCCTATTTCAGAATTATTAGAACCACCCTTAACTGGTGCTTGAAAAGGTTGTATCTGTAATAAATTGACTGCAATATTCGGCATTTTAATTGATATATGCAAGCATTTACACGTTTTTCTAAGACACGATGCAATATTATGCAGCATTTTTACAACATTCGGTTCTGACACCACACATAAAGGCGTATACCTTTGCTGCGCGGCGGCACTTGGCATGACGGCGAGGCATTTTGCCACCTTTCTCATTACGCTTTCCGAAAAAAAGTAAGACTTTTAACACACTTTTACCCCCCCGATTGCATTATTTACATTTAGTGCCTATATTTGCGGCATAATATAACATTATACACAGCAACTTAGGTTAAGAGAAGCACAATTCTATTACACATTTCAAACCATAACACGAATTCCTATGAAAAAAACTCTACTCGGAACAGCCCTGCTGCTTGCATTGGCACAGGCTCTGCCAATGGACGCTCAAAAGCAAGTGCGCCTCACATTCAACCGCGCTGGCGGCACGGCTGTGGGCAACGTAACTGTCAACGTGACGGACGAAAGTGGAAAAACCATCGATGGTGTGACAGCTACACTGCAAAGTATTAAACAAGGTACTGGCAATACTACCGAAGCTACAAAAACGGACGTGGCTTTGTTCAATACAGGGGCAGCGGCAAGTCACCCAGAAATTCTCTGCTGCAAATACAACAACCCGACTACCAACAGCTATCCCTTTGCCGAATTTGTTTTCAAAATTTCGGGATTGAACGACTTTAGCATCAACCACACCGACTTGCAAATCGCTGCGATGAACTTAAGTGGCGATTTCCAATTCAATAACTTGAACCGCTCATGCGATGCAAAAGTTTGGGGGGACGAAAGTTATAGCAACCTCATCGCAAGCATTGAAGACCTCGATGTAGACAAAAATGCCAATGTGGTCACCGGCACCAAAAATATAGGTGTGGATAACACCACTGATTGGGAAATCAAAAGTGCTAACACGACAACCATCACAAACGATCAATACCTTGTTGTACGCCTGACAAGAAGCACAATTGCTGGTTGCTTCTTTGGTCTCAAGCAAATCACGCTTTACAACGGTTACCGCTTTGCCACTACTGCCACTTCAAACATTGACAATGTGGCTACTTTCAGTGCCAGCAGCCCTGTCACTTTCAGCAGCGACGCTACTGCCTACATTGCCATCAACAGCAACGACACGCAAGTAACGCTGTCGCCACTCAACGGTGCACTGGCTGCTGGCCAAGGTGCCATTGTGAGCAAGGCTACAACCGGCGACATCTATGCCTATGTGAGCACCGAGGCTACTGACAAGCGCAACAACCAACTCGTGGGCAGCGGCGACGCCACCAAGGAACTCACCGATGGCAACTACTACATCTTTAACAAGCAAGGCAACGATGCTGTATTCTCGCCACTCAACAATACCAGCACCACGCTTGCTGCCAACAAGGCGGCTCTCAAGACCACTACAACTGGCGGTCAGGCTCTGACTTTGGACTTTGGCAGTGTGACGGGCATCAACACCACCACAACCGCCATGCCTGCCACCAACGCTACCTTCGACCTGTCGGGACGCAAGGTGAGCGGCAAACTGCCCGCCGGCCTGTACATCAAGAATGGCAAGAAGTTCATCATCAAATAACACTACAAACCACTCAATATACGCAAGCACATGAAAAAGCAATATAACAAGCCCACAGCCTCTACCATCGACCTTTATGCTGAGGAGGCATTGCTCACAGGCAGCCGCACTATCAATATTTCTGACAACAGCGTAGGTGCCGACGCCTCACTCTCAAACAAGCAGGCCTGGAACAGCTCTGCATGGGACAATGCACAGGACGACGGCGAATAAATTGCTCTCACACATAACTTGGCACAGCTATACGTCTGACCGATAGCATGCCAACATGTATATAAACACTATAACCCGCAATAATGCCGTCGGTAACGGCTGCATTGCGGGTTATTTTATGTTTTAGAACACCTCAACCAGCCATACGCCACCTACAACGCTTGGTCAATCAGACTAAATGCGATATATTTGCATTACTAAGTAGGTGGAGCAGAGTTATTTTACACTGAAAACGCACGCCTACTTACATACCACCCACACAACATTTTGACAATTATGAAACTGAAAAAGACACTGCTGCTGACAGCCGCAATGGTTTTCACTTGCTCAACAACCACCCTTGCAGATGATGGGCACACTTTTCCCGAAAAGGGGAAGGTGTATGTGATACACCGCAACAACGACACTAATTCGTACATTTACGAGAACGGCAGCGCACTCAACGCTGCACCAAAAACCAATACGAACAAACAATATTGGCAATTCGTTCCCACCGAAAAGGCTAACTGCTACTACATACAGAACGTGACATCGAAGCGTTATGTGCAAAGTTCGAAAACACCAGGTGAGAGCAAACAAATTAAGGTAGGCAACACCCCCGTTGAGTTTGAAATCAAGCCAAACACCAACGGCGATTTTAAGGGCTACTATTACCTGTGCAGCACCGACCAGACTATTGACAATACGAAGGACGGCACACTCGGCCTCAACTATGCCAGTGCCCAAGGCCAGGTAGTGGCATTCCACATTCGCTACAACCGCGGCAACTCGTATTGGGACATTCAAGAGTCTGCATACGACTACGAGGCACCGGCACCCATCGAACGCTCAGAATACAGCAAGAGCCTGGGCATCTACGTACTGCCCTGCGGCGACAAAGGTGCGGCGTACCTCAAGAGCTTGAGCATTACCGGTGAGAATGGCAATGTGACCAACGCCCTCAACTACACAGCCAGCGCACAGCCCAGCAACTATTACAACATGGTGCGCACCGACTCTGCCGAGGTAATAAAGGGCAAGACCTTTATCCTTAAATACGAGGCTGAGGGCATGACACCGGACTACACCGTAACAGCATACTTTGACTGGGACAAGGACGGCGTGTTTGAATCTAAACAGGAATTCTTTAACAACAAGAGCGGCTCTGAAGAAATTACCGTGCCTGCCGAGGCCGCCGAGGGCAAATCGCGCATACGCATTCGCGTCAACGATAACGGCCTTGATGGTGCCGACGACGATGTGAACGGTGCGACCTACGATTTCCAGATATTTGTAACAAACGACCCTACCGTCACCAAGGTGAACGATATCGTGGCCAACAACGGCACCGACGCAACGGCAAGCAGCGCGGCCTACGGCATTGACGGCCGCCGTGTCAACCCCAAAACACACAAGGGGGCTTACGTTCAAAACCGACAGAAGAAAATTAAGTAACAACACCACTCCTATTATTACATACATATATTACAACATACTATGAGTTATACCAAGCAACTACTTCTGGGCAGTGCCGCCATGCTGGGCATGGGTATGCACGCACAGCAGGCAAGCAAGCCTAACATCATATTTATTCTTTGCGACGACATGGGTTATGGCGACTTGGCCTGCTACGGCCAGCCCTACATCTCGACTCCCAACATCGACCGCATGGCCAGCGAGGGTATGCGCTTTACACAAGCCTACGCCGGCAGTCCGGTGAGTGCCCCATCGCGCGCCACACTTATGACTGGCCAGCACACAGGACACACCCATGTGCGTGGCAACAAAGAGTATTGGAAGAATCGCCCCGCAGTGCAATACGGCGTAACCCAAGAGCCCGACCGCGTGGGCCAGGAGCCTTACGACCCCGAACACGTCATACTGCCCGAAATAATGAAAGCAAACGGCTACACCACAGGTATGTTTGGCAAATGGGCCGGCGGCTACGAAGGCTCGAAATCTACCCCAAAGACACGTGGCATTGACGAGTACTATGGCTACATCTGCCAGTACATGGCGCACCGCTACTACCCCAACTTCCTGAACCGTTACAGTCCACGTCGCGGTGATACCGATGTGGTGCGCATCACCATGGACCAAAATGTGCAATACAGCGACGGCTGCACCAACCCCGACTATGCCAAGCGCACGCAGTACTCGGGCGACATGATACATCAGGAGGCACTTGAATGGATTGACCAGCAATCGGCCGACAAGCCTTTCTATGGTTTATTTACCTACACACTGCCCCACGCCGAGCTGTACCAGCCCAACGACTCGATACTGCAAGCCTACTACGGCAAGTTCTGCAACGACAAGACCTTTGCCGGCACCGACCGCTACCATGCCACCGTCAACACACACGCCCAGTTTGCGGCCATGATTACACGCCTCGACGCCTATGTAGGCGAAATTCTCGACAAGCTCAAGGCCAAAGGGCTTGACAAGAACACCATTGTCATATTCTCATCAGACAATGGCCCGCACGAGGAGGGTGGCGGCGACCCCGACTTCTTTGGACGCGACGGCAAGCTGCAAGGCAAAAAGCGCTCATGCCATGAGGGTGGCATACGCATTCCGTTCATTGTGCGCTGGCCCGGCCATGTGCCAGCTGGCAAGGTGAACGACCACATAATGGCCTTTTATGACATCATGCCTACCTTCTGCGACCTCATCGGTCAGGACAACTACACCGAGCGTTTTGGCAACAAACGCCTTGCCAACGACTACTTCGACGGCATTTCGTTTGCCCCCACCCTGTTAGGCGACGACGCCAAGCAGCAGGAGCACGACTTCCTGTATTGGGAGTTCCACGAAACCAACCAAATGGCTGTGCGCAAGGGCGACTGGAAACTCTATGTGGAGCGCGGCAACTGCAAGTTGTTCAACCTTGCCACCGATGTGCACGAGGATCACGACGTGGCTGGCCAACACCCCGACATCGTGAGCGAACTGAAACAAATCATCAAGGAACAGCACACCACACCCGATGTGAAAGAGTTTAACACTGTGACGCTGCCGCAATAAGCCGCTTACATACATTTAATTAGCAAAAAGCACTGAAGAGAAACAACATTCTCTTCAGTGCTTTTCTGTGCTTGAAGAAATGCAAGCACTAATGGGGGCGACGCGTCCCGCGTCGGGCATTAAGAAAAAGGCTCACAGACAGGCGTGTAATTAGTGCTGTCTGTGAGTCTTTATTATTAGTGTATGAGTCTTTGCCTTAATGCCGACGCGGGACGCGTCGCCCCCATTAGAGGTAGCGTTTGGTGCTTGCGTCCTATAGCATATTTACGTTTTGCCGGACAGCAATATATTACATACTCAAGTTTCGGATTTAGCCCGCACTTGCTGAATCCGCAACTTGAGCCTACTTATTCTGCAATTCGTCAATATTCACGATCTTATTAACGATGGCATAAATTTAGCCCGCACTTACTAAATCCGCAACTTGAGCCTACTTATTCTGCAATTCGTCAATATTCACGATTTTATTAACGATGGCATAAATGGTGAGCCCCGCCACAGAGTGAATGTTGAGCTTGCGCGCAATGTTTTTGCGGTGCGTCAGCACCGTGTTGAGTGAAATAAAGAGTTGCTCGGCTATCTGTTTGTTTGACAAGCCGCACACCACACAATGCACAATTTCGCGTTCACGCTCAGACAGCGTATCCTCCGGGCGTTTTTCCTCCTCCTCGGCAGGCGCGTCGTTTTGCTGCACGCCAACCTTCTCCTCCAATATCTCAACCGCCGGCACAAATATGTCGTCCTCCACCTGGCAGTGTATGCGCAAGTCCGTTTCACAGGTAAAGATGTCGAACAGCACATTGTTGAGCAATTCGGCCTGTTCGGTAGGCGCATAATACTTGATGATGATATTCTTGAGTTCCTGCAATTTCACATCAATGCTGTTGTGCCCGCGCGCAAACTGCGATATGGAGTAGTCGCCCGTGCGACGCCCCTGCAGCAGTTGCTCAACGTAGCCAAACACCTTGCGGTTCTCATGCTGCATGTGCTTGCGCACTTCGCTCATATAATCGTCATAAAACTTGAGTATGAGGTACGACACCTCGCCCGGCTGCGAGCAGTCGAGTGCTTCGAGCAGTTTGCGGCGAATGGCCGGCAGCTGAAAGTCGAGGAAATAAGAGTGGGCTTGTTTAAGATAACTGGTCAAGCAGGCCACCGACACACTATCTATGCTGTCGGCCGCACCACGCGCACCACGGCGTATAAAGTTGGCCACAGACAGGAAAGTTAGCGTGTCAACGCCATGTGCCTCGCACACCTGCCGCACAGTTTGGTCGCCCACACCAAGCGGAATGCCAAAACGCGATATCATTTGCAGCAATGATGGTTCATCGCAAATCACATCGCACATATGATCGGTTTCCTTATATCGATAGGAGTTATTGTATACCATCTTTTCTATTGTTAATGCTTGTTGTCACAAGCGGGGCTGCATCACCAATCAATGTCATGCCCACGCCCCATTCATTACACGCCTGCAAATTTACACATAACGCTGCGTACTGAAGTACCCACATTTGGGTATTTTGACGCCACGGTGGGTTAGAATGGTACAAAGAGGCTTAACCACAGGGTACCTATTTTTGCTATATCGGGGTGATTGTACCCACTTTCAACACACCGTAACTTTGCACTCGAAAAATTAAACAACGAATGTAATGAAACATTTACAAGAGAAATTGCTCCTCGGCGCACTGCTCTTGACACTGGCAGGCGCAGCCCCATTGGCTGCCGGCACAGGCCGCACGGTCAGCCAACCAGTCGACGGCATAACCTGCGCCACACCGCCCGCCCAACCGGTCAAAAAGAAAGAGAAGACCAAGAAGCAGAAAAAGGGCAAGAGCAAAAAGAATAAAAACAACAAGCAGAACGGCCAAACTGCCACAAGCAAGCAGAAGGCCGCCTGACTCCCCCCATAACAGGCCCGCGGGCAACGCATCGATGTGGACACAGCGCACAGTCTGGCATGACTTGGCGTTATCACACACAACACCTTGACCAACTCATCACGCACACTACGACTGGAGATTGGGAAATACAAGGCTACACACCAAAGCCAGCTGCCAGGTGATCACACTTTGCACCCATTCATTCTTTATTCACACTTTAGCCCCTGTTGCCCGCGCCTGTTTTTTGAAACATACACATTCATAGAGGTTGCAGAAAAATGCCCGACGCGAGACGCGTCGCCCCCATTAGAGCGCAATTCCATGGCATAACAGTTCTTCCCATGGCTTCGATTAACAGGTTAACAAGTAAGTGTGCCATACACTACTTATTATATTAATGTCAGAATGGCAAGGAGTTGAACAGACTGGGCGAACATATCCGCTAACTCTCGTCAACCCGTCAACCCGTCAACCTGTTTACTAATTCCACCAACGCATAATATAACACAATAGAATAAAGAATGAAAACTAAATTAGCCATGCTCACCCTTGCTGCCCTGGCAGCAGCCAACGCCCAGGCCGACAACGAGGTTGCTCCCGTCAAGACTGACAGCGTGATGATGGTGGGCCAGACACAAACCAAGACCAAGAAACTCAAGGCCGTCAGTGCCGACGACGACTACCAAAAGCTGCGCTTTGGCGGCTACGGCGAAATGGTGGCAGCCTTCAAGGACTACGGCATCAACCGTTTCCGCGGCAGCAGCACAGGCAACAAAAAGGACCACCGCAACACCATTGCCATTCCGCGTTTTGTGTTTGCGCTCGACTACAAATTCTCACCCCGCTGGACCCTCGGCACCGAGATAGAGTTCGAATCGGGCGGTGTGGGCACAGCCTACGAGCTTGAGAACTCTGAGAATGGCGAATACGAAACCGAGGTTGAAAAGGGTGGCGAGGTAGCCCTCGAACAGTTCCACATCACCTACAAAGCCTTCGACTGGTTGCACGTGCGTGCGGGTCACCTCATTCTGCCCATTGGCCTGACCAACGAGCACCATGAGCCCATCAACTTTTTCGGCACCACACGCCCCGAGGGCGAAACAACCCTCATACCCTCAACCTGGCACGAGAATGGTCTTGAGTTCTTCGGCTCATTTGGCCAAGGCTATGCCAACTTCGACTACCAGGCCATTGTGTCGGCCGGCCTCAACGCTTGCGGTTTCGACCGCAACAACTGGGTGCAGGGCGGCAAGCAAGGCATATTTGAGGAAGACAACTTTACCTCACCCGCCTACACCCTCCGCCTCAACTACAATGGTGTGCCGGGCCTGCGCGTGGGCGCATCGTTTTACTACTGCGCCAACACGGCTGCCAACTCCGACAAACTGGTAGAATACAGTTTCCGTGCCCCGCTGCGCATCTACACCGTCGATGCACAATACAAAAACAGTGTGGTCACAGCGCGTGCCAACTTTATGTGGGGCAGCCTTACCAACTCCGACCGCGTGAGCTCTGTCAACACCAAGCTGTCCAACCAGTCGCCCTACACCCGCGTGGTGCCCGTGGCACACAAGGCTGTGAGCTATGGTGCTGAGGTGGGACTCAACCTGGCAGGCATTTTCCGCGGTGCCAACGTGCCGGCCATCTACCCCTTTGCACGCTACGACTACTACAACCCGCAGAAACAATGCGAGGGCCTGTACATTGAGGACCACCGCTGCGAGGTGAGCAAATGGACAGCTGGTGTCAACTGGTATGCACTGCCCAACCTCGTAATAAAGGCCGACTACTCAACCCGCCAGATTGGCACCAGCAAGATGTTTGGCAAGGGCAAGTATAACAGCGAGAACGAGTTCTCTATCGGTGTGGCCTACGTGGGCTGGTTCACCAAGCGATAAGCCAATTGACGGAATTCTGGTTAACGAGTTGACAGGTTAACGAGTTGACAGGTAAGTATGCGATACACTACTTATTCAACTTTCGGATTTAGCAAGGATTTCAACATACCTGGCAAACTTACTTGTCAACCTGTCAACCCGTCAACCAATTCCCCCAATACGTAACACAAACAAACACAATATACTACACACAATGAAAAAGACAATCCTTTTCGGCTCACTGTTAGCCGTAGCCGCTTGCGGCATCACATCATGCAGCGACGACCCCGACCCCTTCGAAGGCGACGCTGTCAAACTCGAGTACAACGCAGGCAACGCCAGACAGTGGGGCAACTACATGGCACACACAGCACTGCTGCTGAAGAATGATGCCGAAACGCTCTACAACCAATGGGCCACACAGTACACCAAGCACGAGAATGGCCAGGACGTGGCACAAGGCGGTTCGTACGCCACCTTCTTCAAAAACCACGATGCACGCACTGGCTATGGCGATGTAGACAACTGCATTCAGGAGATGGTTGAAAAGATGGGTGAAATTGCCAACGAGGTTGGCTCGGCCAAGATTGGCGACCCCTACCAAAAGTGGAAGGACGGCGACGAGGCCAATGCCGTGTTGGCCGTTGAGTCGTGGTACAGCTGGCACTCACGCGATGACTATACCAACAACATCAACTCTGTGCGCAACGCCTACTATGGCACACGCGACGTGTACACTGCCGACTCGGTAGCCCCCAACTCACTGGCTCACGCCATGTCGGTGGCCAACCCCACCCTCGACCGCAAGGTGCGCGACTGCATCTGGAAGGCTAAAGACGCCATTCAGGCCATTGTGCAGCCCTTCCGCAGCCACATTGGTTCTGACCAGACAGTTGTTGCCATGGACGCTTGCGAGAAGCTGCAGAAAATTCTTGGCGAAATCGAAACTGACGAGGAACAGAAGAAAGGCGAGGCCACTAACCTGAAGGAAGAGGCTATCAAGCTTGACGATGCCACAAAGCAGGCTATCATCAACAACTTTGTCGACAACATCGTAGTGCCCACCTACCGCGAATTGGCTGAAAAGAATGCCGCCCTCTACAACACCGTGCTCGCATTCCAGGCCAACCCCAGCAACGACGGATTTGAGGCTTGCGCCAAGGCTTGGCTTGCTGCTCGCCAACCGTGGGAAACAAGCGAGGCTTTCCTCTTTGGCCCGGTTGACGAACTCGGTCTCGACCCCAACATGGACTCATGGCCGCTCGATGCTGAAGGTATCAAGAATATTCTGAAGTCTGAGAAGTGGGCCGACATCACCCAGAAGGGTGACGACGGCAATGTAACTGAGTCTGCACAAAACGTGCGCGGTTTCCACACTCTCGAGTTCCTCATCTTCAAAGATGGTAAGGCACGCACCGTGAAATAAACAACGCGCAACGCGCGCAATACGCATTACACACAGGAGTAAAGGTTTGGTAAAAAGCCTTTACTCCTTCTGTGCACTATAAACAAATCGGTTTATCATGACAAAAAATATCATAGGTTTCTCGTTGATAATGAGCGGATTGCTGTCGCTATCGGCCTGCACCGACGACGATGGCATTGATGTGGCCGACATCAAGGTGCCCGAAGGGTATGCCTTGTCGGCCGACATATCAACGATATTCAAAAACTCGTCTACCGCCTACGACATTGAGGCCGACTGGGTGGCTGGCAAATACATGTCGCGCTTCAACGCTGGCAACACGCTCTACGACAACGCCATACCGAGCGGCAAGGACAACGCCGCCGGCGGCCTCGGCCCGCTGTATGCCGGATTTTCGTGCCGCAGCTGCCACATGACCACCGGCCGCACCGCACCATCAACTTGGACCAACTACGATGTGTCGAAAGCCGACGCCGATGGTTTTGTACAGGTGTCGGGCGGCACAGGCTTCACCTCTGGCCTGATATACATCACGCGCAAAAACGGCTCCTTCTTCCCCGACTACGGACGTGTGCTGCACGACCAATGTGTGCAAGGCACCTACACCGACAAGGACGGCAAGAAAATTGAGATGAAGGCCGAGGGCAAACTCAAGGTGAAATGGCACATGCAGCAGTTTGCCTTTCCCGATGGCGAAACATACGAACTGGCTTACCCCGAATACCGCATCAGCGAATGGTACACCAACGGCATGAAAAACTATGGCCAGCCCATAGCCGATGCCGTCAAGCCCGAGGACCTCATCATCTCGGTGCGCCAGCCGTTGCGCCATGTGGGCATGGGCCCCATGATGGCGCTCGACCCGGTGGAGATTGAGGCACTTGCTGCCAAGAGCAACTATCCCGAATACGGCATAAGCGGACGCTGCAACTATATAACCGAAAAGGGCGTGACGGGCGTAGGCCTGTCGGGCAACAAGGCGCAGCACCTCGACCTCACAGTAGAGCTCGGCTTTTCGAGCGACATGGGTGCCACCAACAGCCGCTTCCCCGAGGAGGTGTGCGAAGGACAAATGCAGCAAATTTACGGCAGCATGATGGGTCTGTGCTACTCTAACCGCCTCGATGTGTCGACCGAGGCCATGGAGGATGTCGACCTGTACATGCAGTGCCTCGGTGTGCCGGCACGCCGCCTGGGCAGCACCACACAAATGGTGCAGTACGGCGACAAAATGATTACCGAGCGCGAGATGGTGAGCATTGGCGAGCAAAACTTCTACAAGGCCAAATGCCACTTGTGCCACGTGACCACGCTGCACACCAAAAAGACGGGTTCGACGCTGCTCAACGGCACCCACATACCATGGCTCGGCGGACTGACCATTCACCCCTACTCCGACTACCTGCTGCACGACATGGGCTCCGAAATAATGGGCGTGGGCCTCAACGACAACTATTGCAGCGGACTGGCCCGCGGCAACGAGTGGCGCACCACACCGCTCTGGGGCATTGGCTTGCAACGCAAGGTGGACGGCCACACTTACTTTATGCACGACGGCCGCGCACGCAACTTTGTCGAGGCCATCATGTGGCACGGCGGCGAGGGCGAAGCGTCAAAGAACCTGTTTAAGAAAATGCAAAAGAAGGACCGCGACGCGCTCGTCAAATTCCTCGAATCATTATAAAACCAAACACTGCTATTCACTCATGAAACATTACATACTCAGCCTCGCTGCCATGGCAGCCGGCACACTTACAGCATCAGCTAACAACACTACCCCTGCAAGCACCGATTCGGTGGCGGTGAGCACCGAACAAACCACCAACGAACACCACGACGGGCCACGCATGAAGTATGCACCCATCGACCTCGACACCGACAATGGCGTGGTGTCACTGGCTGGCAGCAAGGGCTTTACCATACAAACCAAAAAGGGCGACTTCGTGTTCAAGCCCTACATGTTGGTACAAACCAGTGGCAACTTTAACTGGTACGACGATGAGGGACTTGACAAGGCTTACAACCAGGACAATGTTGAGAACTCGGGCTTTGCCATTCCCAATGCCATATTGGGCTTTACGGGCCGCGCCTTCAACAAAATTTCGTTCAACCTCTCGCTCAACGCTGCCAAGTCGGGCGGTAACCTGCTGCAACAGGCATGGTTTGATGTGAAGTTCAACACACCGCTGCAACTGCGCGTGGGTAAATTCAAGACACCTTTCTCACACGCCTACCTCACTACGCTTGGCGAAACGCTCTTTCCGCAGCTCCCCACATCGCTCACCACTGCCACCATCATGCCCTACGTGCTTAACGCCGTTACGCCGAGCATGAGCACAGGCTTCGACCTCGGTGTCGAACTGCACGGTGTGGTCAACAACAAGTTTGGCTACGAGGTGGGACTGTTCAACGGCACGGGCTCGGCTGTAAACACGGCCAACAAAACCATCAGCGACGATTGGCACATTCCCTCATTGCTCTATGCCGGACGCCTCACCTACATGCCTTGGGGCGTGATGCCGTCAACCCAGGGTAACCCCAACCTGCTCAACGACCGCAAAATGCTCATCGGACTGTCGGGTTCAATGAATGTGGAAAGCGAGAACGAGAGTACCAACGATGCACGCATGGGACTGGAGTTTGCCTTGCTCTACAACCGCTGGTACTTTGCCGGTGAGGCTTACTGGATGAATGTGGGCTTTACCAAACGTCAGAAAATCAACGAGCACTACAACTACCTTGGCGGTTATGTGCAGGGCGGCTACTTTGTGGCACCGCGCTTGCAGGTGGCTGCACGCTACGACTTTATGAACCGCAACAGCACGGGCAAGGACGGTTTCCTCAATATGCCGGCCGTGGGACTTAACTACTTCTTCAAGGGTTGCAACCTCAAGCTGCAGGCCATGTACCAGTACACTGGTCGCAAGGGACACGACACGCAGCTCGACCGCGACAACGACAACCTGGGCCTGGCCACTCACTCGGCCACCGTACAGTTGCAGTACTACTTCTAAAAAATTATCACTGCTACAAATGAAACGTATTATATATATAATGTGTATGGCCCTGTCGAGCCTGACGCTTTGCACCGCGTGCGACGACGGACGCATACCCGAAAAGGTGCGCGACATAACCGAAAAGGGACGTGTGGCCACTCTCGATGCCGACATTGCCGGCACTGGTTCATGGGCCAAAGGCTACACCGTGGCCCTGGCGGGATTTACCGACGATGGCACGTATGCCGAAATATCGAAGGACATCAAGCCCGATGCCAACGGCCATGTCAACCTGACACTGCCGGGCATACCCGACGAGGTGACCAAACTCGAGGTGTGTGTGATTAACAGCATTCGCAAACGTGTGGTGACGCTGTACACCACCACTGCCACCGACAATGGCGACACCATTCGCATCAAACCCGATGCGGCCATCAATGCCGGCATGTTGGCGGCCATTCAGGCCAGCTTGTTCGACAAGCAGTGCGCCAACTGCCACACGGGCATCGCTTGGGCAGCATCGCTCAACCTGAACGATGGCAAGAGTTATGCGCAGCTGGTCAATGTGGCTTCAGTCAAGGAGCAGGGCAAGATGCGTGTGCTGCCGGGCCAAGCCGACGTCAGTATCCTCTACAAGGTGCTTGCCACCAACATGAGCAGTCCTGACAAGGAACATTGGAAGCACGACCACTCCAACATCATGGCAACCGACCGCACCGGCCTGCAACTGCTGAAGGACTGGATTGACAGCGGCGCCAAGGAGTAAAGCCCGCGGGCAGTAATGCCTCCTGTGCTGACAAGTGCAGACACAGTGCAAAAAGTGCAGATGTGCAGACAAATACGCCACGTTTTATGTGGCTATTTGTCTGCACTCTGCACTTTTTGTATGCACCGCGCTGATATGCAGCCAATGATACTATGAAAAAGCGCAAGCACTAATGGGGGCAACGCGTCTCGCGTCGGGGAAATATACTGCTATTATTTAGTAGAGTCTGTATTCTTTTCTTTCATTATCCCGACGCGAGACGCGTCGCCCCCATTAAAGCTTGCGTTGGGTGGTAGCGTTTGGTGGTAGCGTTTAGTGGTAGCTCTTGATGCTTGAAGAAGCGCAAGCACTAATGGGGGCGACGCGTCTCGCGTTATCGGGGAAATATACTGCCATTATTTAGTAGAGTTCGTATTCTTTTCTTTCATTATCCCGACGCGAGACGCGTCGCCCCCATTAGAGCTTGCGTTTGGTGGTAGCGTTTAGTGGTAGCATTTGATTGTAGCTCTTGATGCTTGAAGAAACGCAAGCACTAATGGGGGCGACGCGTCTCGCGTTATCGGGGAAATATACTGCCAT
>ERZ1026866.551-NODE-551-length-22246-cov-7.323645_pt1 | contig 22246 bp, 18 predicted proteins | sample MGYA00380163_ERZ1026866 | MGnify/ENA primary metagenome ERZ1026866 (study PRJEB33269, sample SAMEA4719799) | human gut metagenome | biome: human-associated habitat; feature: organic feature; material: feces | place: Cameroon | collected 2013-10 ...
TTTTGAAAAAAGAGCCTGACAAGTAAACGCATCACGAATATGCGGTTATCCTGTCAGGCTCTCTTCTCTCACGCCTCTTATTCTGTTTCTTTTGTTATTCTACCACGGAATAGCACCAAAAAGCAATACCGCAGCAACAGCTCCTATTACCGGACCTACTAATGGCACAATTCCATATCCCCAGTTTGAACTTCCTTTTCCCTTGATCGGAAGTACTGCATGCGCCAGACGTGGTCCAAGGTCTCTTGCCGGATTAATTGCATATCCTGTCAGACCACCGAGTGACATACCTATAGAAACGATGATTCCAAATACGATAAATTTGCCAAGTCCGTCTGTAAGTTCCGGAACATTTGCCATTCCTTTGATTGCAAATACAAGTATAAATGTTCCAACTGCCTCACTGAAAATATTCAGACCAAGATTCGGAACCGATGGTGCAGTACAGAATACTCCAAGCTTGGCTGCCTGGTCTTCAGTCGCATCGAACTGTCCTTTGAACAGAAGGTATACAACTGCTCCTCCCACAAATGCTCCCGCAAACTGTGCCACAATGTATCCCGGAACCATAGACCATGCAAAGCTTCCGTCGATTGCAAGCGCCAGTGTCAGTGCCGGGTTAAAGGATGCTCCGGATGCAGCTCCAAATATACATGCCGGCAGCATAACCGCAAGACCCCAGGCAATGGTGATTTGAACCGTTCCTCCGCCCTTCATTCCGGATTTATTCAGGTTCACATTCGCAACCACTCCGTCTCCAAGAATAATCAGTATCATCGTTCCCAAAAATTCAGCTATATAAGGTAACATAGAAATTTCCCCCTTTTTTCTATCTATCTTTATTCAGTTTTTTAATCTTCTTTTGCCCATCCGTAAGCGTATTTTACAGCTTTATTCCAGCCTTTGATCATCTTGCTTCTCTGCTCTTCATCGATCTTAGGCTCGAATGTCTGATCGATTGCCCAGTTCTTGATCACATCTTCTTTGCTTTCCCAGTATCCGACTGCAAGACCTGCAAGATAAGCAGCTCCCATTGCCGTTGTCTCTACGCACTGCGGACGGTTTACCGGTGCATTGATGATATTTGCCTGTGTCTGCATCAGGAAATCGTTGGCACTTGCGCCGCCGTCAACCTTCAGTGCAGCAAGATCAATTCCGGAATCTGCTTTCATTGCAACAAGAACATCATTTACCTGATATGCCAGTGATTCCAGTGTTGCACGGATAATGTGATATTTGTTCACTCCACGTGTAATTCCTACAATGGTTCCTCTTGCATACTGATCCCAGTGTGGTGCTCCAAGTCCTGTAAATGCAGGTACTACATAACATCCATTCGTATCTTTAACTTTCTTTGCCATATATTCAGAATCCGGTGCAGAATCAATAATACGAAGTTCATCTCTTAACCACTGGATCGCTGCTCCTGCTACAAAGATCGAGCCTTCCAGCGCATAATTTACTTTGCCGTCTAATCCCCATGCGATGGTTGTGACCAGACCATTTTTAGAAAATACCGGTTTTTCTCCTGTATTCATCAGAAGGAAACATCCTGTTCCGTATGTATTCTTTGCCTCTCCTGCATTGAAACATGTCTGGCCGAATAAAGCTGACTGCTGGTCTCCTGCTGCTCCTGCGATCGGGATCGGGCCTCCGAGATAAGACGGATCAGCCTCTCCGTAGATGCAGCTTGATGGTTTTGGTTCCGGTAACATACATTTTGGAATATCCAGTTCTTCCAGAATCTCGTCATCCCACTCCAGTGTATTAATGTTAAATAACATCGTACGTGATGCATTCGAATAATCCGTCACATGCGCTGCACCTTTCGTCAGTTTCCAGATCAGCCATGTCTCAACGGTTCCAAATAATAATTCTCCTCTTTCTGCTCTTTCTCTTGCTCCCGGCACATTATCCAGAATCCATTTTACCTTTGTTCCCGAGAAATATGCGTCGATAACCAGTCCGGTTTTTTCGCGGAATTTATCTGTTAATCCTTTTTCTTTTAAGGAATCACAATATTCTGATGTTCTGCGGCACTGCCATACGATCGCATGATGTACCGGTTCTCCTGTCTCTTTGTCCCAGACGATTGTTGTTTCACGCTGGTTTGTGATACCGATTGCTGCAATATCTTCTGCCTCTGCATTGATCATATTCATTGCTTCTACCGCAACACCAAGCATACTTGCCCAGATCTCATCTGCATCATGCTCTACCCAGCCCGGTTTTGGGAAATACTGTGTGAATTCTCTCTGTGCCACACTGCACATCTCACCTTTCTCATTAAACAGAATACATCTGTTACTGGTAGTTCCTGCATCCAACGCCATTACATATTTTGCCATATTCATTTCCTCCTGATTTTCGCTTCATTTTACTTGTTACTTTTTCGCATGCGTTCTATTTAAATTGCTCCCTCAGGCAATTAAATATTCTGTTTCATCTTATACAGTTATTACATCTTCCATACCTGATGATTGGTTGATGATACTGCAATTGCTCCGGCTGATAATGCAGCCATCACATCTTCTTTATCTGTGATCAATCCTCCTGCTATGATCGGTGTCTTCACTGAACCACAGATCCGTTTGATCACTCTTGGCATCACACCCGGAAGTACTTCTATAAAATCCGGTCTCACCATATGCTGTTGCTGTCTGATATTTTCAAATGCCATGGAGTCCAGCAGAAAATATCTGAGAACCGTATACATTCCAAGCTCTTTCGCTTTCTTGATCAGTGACGGCTTTGTTGATATGATTCCATCTGCTTCTGTATGTTCTTTCAGATATTCTACCGAAATTTCTTTCGGGCTGAGTCCGCTGATCAGATCTACATGTACCATCGCAACCTTTCCTGCATCTTTCACCCGCTTTACAATCCTGTCTATCGAACAGACATCTCCAAATAATATGAAAATCACCTGTATCTCTTCTATTGCACAACTTACTTCTATATCTTCCATGTTCTTCACAGCCGCAATAATCGGATTATTGCCAACCGCATCATAAAATATCTGATTCATTTTATCTGTCCTCATTTTGTTAAACTTTTATGCTTTGAACTTATTCTATTACACCCTGGATTATTTTTCAAAAAAAAAGAGTGCGCCTAAAAAGTAATCGTCTGATTACTTTGTATTCGCTCTCCTATCTCAGCTTGCTTGTTCAACTGCATTTACTATATCATGATGCCCAAATCATTTCAATGACATTTAGTCATTTTCCATCTTTTCAGCTAATCTACACAATTATTCTCTACTTTCTTTTCGTCATTTTGCATTATTCTTGTGTCTTTTCAACAAATATTTTTAGTTATTTTATTAACATTCTCGTTGTATTTCTGACGAATTAAGATTTTCACGAAAAATATCCACGTATCTTCGCCTCATTCATCTCTTCTCCGATTACAATCACAACCTCCTGCCCTTCCGGAATCGGAACAGTTCTTATCTCCTGATGCGTTGCATTTAATTCCAGCCATTTTTCTTCTTTATCTTTCAGAAATCCTTTGACACGGAATACTTTGCCACATTCTCTGTCTTCCAGGACTTTTTCTGCTGCTTCTGTAAGCTCATCTTTCGTCTTATCCAGATTCATAAAATACAGAGATTTGAACGTCTCTCCCTCTTCGATATGCATTTTCCGGTAATTCTCCGATACGTATCCGCAGGATAACAGCTTTTCATAATCCCCATGCCCAAATGTCTCCCAGTCTTTTATTATAATCTCATTTTGGAATCTCCGCTTACACTGTACTTTTTCCATTGCATGATTCAGGTGTGCGACAGTATTTTCTATCTCTTCATCCTCTGCTTCCTGGCTTCTGCTGAGTACGATACATCCTGCATTGGCAGCCTCTGATGCCAGAAGGTAATCTGCTTCATCTGACAGTTCTGATTCCAGCTTCGCATCTACAACTGTGATCACATTCCCGATCTCATACCATCTGTCGATCGGATCATCCCGTAATACATCGAAAAATTCATCCACATCATAGATACCCGACGGCTCTACGATCACACGGTCATAGCCGCACATTCCCATTGCGATCAGTTTCGTACGGAAGCGCCTTCTGTGGCAGTCCGCATCACATCCTCCCGCAATCATCTCCAGTTCACAGTTCTCGCCTTCCAGATCTTTTAACAGCATCATGTCTACATTGACTGCACCGTAATCATTTTCCAGTATTCCGATATTTGCTCCCTGGTCGATCAGATATTTTGCATATTTTTTTATAAATGTTGTCTTGCCGGAGCCTAAGAATCCGGTGATCAGATCTATCTTTACCATTATACTGTTACCTCGAATATTCTTTTCCCTTCAAATTACAATTCCCTAATTCCGATTTATCGATGCTTCCATATACATCTTATTATTAACTGTCATGTCAGACAAAAAACATATTATAAAGTATAACCTTTTTTTCAAGGCTATGCAAGAACACAAAAAGCGGCTGCCCTACAATAAGCAGCCACCCTTTATTATTTTATTTATTTCTTTCCGCCAAAGATAAATCCCATAAACCTGATATAAGTATACACAACCAGAACAACCGCAATAATCGTCTCGATCAGTACCACATATTTCAGGAACGGCATCGGATGTCCCATATTCATTGCACATGCCATCGTCTGTTTTGAAGCGATCGCACTGATGACAAATGGGAAGGTGAATGCCGCATAACTTGGGAAGAATGGCATCTTCAGATAGCCGATTGCTTTTACAAGTGCAAAAATGTAGATCACCGTTGCAACTACAAACATTCCCATCAGGAATCCGTAAGATTTCGGCATGACAGACTGTACATATCCTGCGATACAGAGGCTTGTCGGTGCCGCATAGATACAGATCAGTGGTTTTGCCGGATCCGGTACTTCTTTCACCGTTACATAGCGGTATGTAACCAGGATCAGTAACAGAATCAGTGTCACAAATCCAAACCAAAACGCCGCACTTCCGATTGCAAGTTTCTCATAAGCAGGTGCCGTGACTGATGCAACGACAATTCCAACATATACGATATAATAACTTGCGAATACCTTTGGCATCTGCAGTTTGAATACAAATTTCACCGTGAAATAAATGATCAGCACAATATGTAATGCAATTGCAAACAGCCAGATATAATAAGCTGCCTGTCCAATGAATGGTTTTACATAGGTACTTAAGATCATAAGTGCCATCGGAAATGTTCCTGATACGCTTGCCATGATCGGATTCTTCATATCTTCCTTCACAGCTCCCGGAAACATAATTAGCTTCAGAAGTGCCAGGATCAGCAGAAATGCTGCGAACACTCCACATACATAACGGATTCCCTCGGAATAGCTCTGCAGCAGGTTACCTAAGGCTGCCGCTCCAAGCATGACTCCACAGATTGGAACCGGTACTTTTTTAATTACATCTTTCATAATATCTTGTCTTCCTTTCTAGTCTGGATCTATGTATTCTAGATATCTGCAATTGCACGACGTTCTGCCGGTTCATCAATTTCATCCAGGTTCTTGATTCCCAGTTCACGACAGACAATCTGTGCTACTTTCCATGCGCACAGTCCTGTGAAAAAGATACACTGTTCTTTGTGCTCACCCTGTCCCATGTTGAATTCTTTTGTCAGAACTCTGCAGCAGATTGCATTCTTCCCATTAGCTTTCTTGAACCAGTCATGCAGTTCGTGAACCAGTTCCATACATTTTACACTCTTTGGATTGGTTGGCCCGTCCTGCTCTGTTCTTCCGAAGAACATTCCAAGTGCAAGCAGACCTCCGTTGAATGCGCCACAGACACATCCCGATTTGCCTGCTCCGACAGCCATACCGGATGACATTGCAATGACTTCTTTTGGTACATCCAGTTTAAATTCATCACGGATGGTGCACATCAATGCCTCACAACAGTAATACCCGCTTTTAAAATTCTTCTCTGCTGCTCTCTGCACCGCTCTTGGGCTGATTTCTGTTACTCCGATGTTCATAAGTAATTCCTCCTAATACAAATAATTCTCAGGTATCCCTAATACCCATATATTTATATTATATCTGTCAGAAATCTATTTGTTAAAGTGATATAATCTATAGCACTTGTTATTTATTCATTCCCTCTATATTTCAAAATTTCTATACAAAAAAGCCATATATTCGACACTGTTTATCTGTTAATAATGTCAAACATATGGCTTATCCTCAACTTTTAGTTTCCTTCTATCAACTTTTTTCTTATCCTGTATCCACAGATTGTCCGATTCAAATCTTACCGTACAATCTCTCCACGTTTTATTTTCTCGATCCATTCCTGTATAAACTGCCGGAAACACTGCACTGCTTCATTTTCCGCCTCTTCTTTTCTGGTGATCATACATGCCTTCCACTCATATATTCCATCGGAAAATGGAATCAACCTCATCCCGGATTCTTTCATATCGTCAAACACAAAATCCACCGTCACAGATACTCCTTTATTTGCTTTCACCATCTTATGACACAGGCTGAAACCACTGGTCTGGAATGCTATATCCGGCTGAAATCCCACTTCTTTACATTTCTGCATAATCATATGGTAGATTGTGAACTGGCTGCTCTCTATATACAACGGCCTGTCCTTCAGGTCTTCTATCGTAACACTTTCACATTTACTTAAAGGATCCTGCTCATTCACTAACATTTTAACAGGAAATGACTCCAAAGGAACCACATGATATAATTCTTCGTCAAATTCTCCGATAGAAAAAGCTACATTTCCTTCATTCTCTGCAAACAGATGCTCTGTCTGAAGATCCGGATATTCTCTGTAATGAAACTCTATATCCGGATATCTCCTGCAGAATTCTGCAATACAGTCCGGTGTCACCATACGGATGATTCCATAAGCAGACAACAGATCTACCACTTTCTTCTGTCTCTGCTCGATATGCAGGATATCTTTCTTCACCTGATAATAATCTGCAATATCTTTATCCGCGTATTCCAGAAAACGTTTTCCACTCTCTGTAAGCAGCATACCGGCTTTATTGCGTGTAAAGAGACGGCATCCCATCTCTGCCTCCAGGTTCTTTACGATCTTACTGATCCCCTGAGGCGTCATATAGAGAATACGGGATGCCTTTGTGATACTTTCTTCTTTTGCAATTGTCTGAAATACTTTTAAATCTTTAATGTCCATTTTCGTTTCTCTTCGCTCTTGCTATGTGTCTTCTATCCAACCAGATGCATCATATTGATCAGGAAGATCCAGCTCAGTCCATAATATGATATAACCGCTACAAGGTCATTGACCGTTGTGATAAGTGGTCCCGACGCTACCGCCGGATCTACATGGATCTTCTTAAAGAACAATGGGATCAGCGTTCCGACCGCTCCCGAGATCACCATTGCCAGCAACAGTGAGACTCCGATGCATCCGGATACCGCATATGCGAATACAAACGTCTTTCCTTTAAATAATGCAATGTATAGCCCGATCAGTGCAAACGACAGAATTCCCAGGATCGAACCGTTCGAGAATGCAATCTTCATTTCCTTAAATACCAGCTCTGCCTTCTGCTTTCCGGTCAGCGACTCATCCATCAGCACACGGATTGTTACAGCAAGCGACTGGGTACCTACGTTACCTGCCATATCCAGGATCAGTGACTGGAAGCACATGATAATCGTAAGCTGACTTACCACTTCTTCAAACAGACCGACTACAGATGAAACAATCATTCCAAGACCTAATAATACCAGCAGCCATGGAAGTCTCTTCTTGATACTCTCCTTTAACGGCTCCTTCAGATCTTCCTCTGCGGTCAGACCGGCGAACTTCGCATAGTCTTCACCCATCTCATCATCGACCAGGTCTACCATGCTCTGGGATGTGATGACTCCTAGGAGCTTGTTGTCATTATCCAGTACCGGGATCGAATCCTCGGAATAATCTTTCAGTCTCTCAATACAGTCATCGATCAGCTCATTACCATATACATATGGATACGATGTTGCGATCAGATCCTCCAGCAGGGATTCTCTTCTCGCAATGATCAGATCTTTCAGATCCATTGCTCCGTAAAATGTATTATCTTCCGTTACCATAAATAACGTAGAAATGTTATCATTCTTTGCCGCCTGGTCTACCAGACTGCTCATTGCCTGCTTCACCGTCAGATTCTCACGGATCATGATGCAGTTTGTTGTCATTCTGCTTCCGATCTCCTCCTCATCAAAGGAAGCGATGATTGCCATATCCTTTCTGGCATCGTCATCCATTAATTCTATCAGAAGATTCTTCTTCTCCTTTGGCATCATCTGCAGAACATCTACTACAGCATCTGTCTCCATCGCAGACAGGATTGCTGCTGCTTTCTTGATATCCATCTCATCCAGATATTCGGCTGCTGCCTGTTCATCAATATGCTCAAAGATGTCTGAAAGCATGTCCAGATCCAGAATTCTACAGATTTTTCTTCTTTCGGTGATCTTCAGCTGCGGAAATACTTCAGCAAGGTCATTCGCATGATAATCTTCCAGTCTGCTTCTCATAATCCCCGGTGATGTATTGCTTCTGATGATTTCCAGTATTTCAACTGTGTAATCTTTATTTTCCATACCTTTACCTCCTACCCTTTTTTCCTCACGTGAAATATAACCATGGCACAGATTGCCCGGTTTTCTTCACCACAAATACACTGCAGGATATGTAACGATCATATCCTCCATCAACGACTGCTACTATTCACTTGTCATACTCATTGGGAAATAGGATAAGAAATAAAAGAAATCTATAATGTATATCGCAGCGATACTTACATCCAACAGAACCGACTGTTGCTTAATAAACTTTTTTGTTCCCATCCTATGCTGCTACTTCGCCCATGACTATCGCAACCGTCCATTCTGTTCACCTGCCTTTTTCTTTGAATTTTATTATTTATTTTCTAACTATTTTGTGCGGCATATAACTGCCCGCAACATATTATAAACGCTCAGAATATGAATTTCAAGCTTTTCCCCGATACTTTTCCTTAATCTAACATAATGTTTCCGGAGATTTTGCTTTTCCGGAATTGTACATAAATATAAACATCTCAGTTCCCGGTTTTTGCAAATTGCTTCCTATGTTATACTGAATTGTTGTTTTTATAAATTAGAGGAATAAAAAAGAGAGAGAGGGTAAAATCAACACATGAACTCATTAAAACCAATGTTACTGACTTCACTGAAATCTTACGACCGTTCCCAGTTTGTAAAAGATGTGACCGCAGGAATCATTGTCGCAATCATTGCACTTCCGCTGTCCATAGCACTTGCACTTGCATCTGGTGTCGGACCGGAAGCCGGAATCTTCACTGCGATTGTTGCAGGATTTGTCATCTCTGCACTTGGCGGAAGCAGTGTCCAGATTGCCGGACCTACTGCTGCATTTGCAACTATCGTTGCAGGTATCGTTGCAAAAGACGGGTTAGACGGACTTGTGATTTCAACCATCCTTGCAGGTATCTTTCTGATCCTGATGGGATTCTGCCATTTTGGAAGCCTGATCAAATTCATTCCATATACGATCACAACGGGCTTCACTTCGGGAATTGCAGTTACGATCGTGATCGGGCAATTGAAAGATTTCTTCGGCATAACTTATCCCGACGGCGTAAAGCCAATCGAAACGACCGAAAAATTCAAAGCATTTGCAGAAAATATCTCTACGATAAACACAGATGCCTTAATCGTCGGAATCGTAAGTCTCGCGATCCTGATCATCTCACCGATGCTCTTAAAGAGAATTCCGGGATCGCTGATCGCCGTTATTGCCGGAAGCCTGATGGTACAATTCCTGCCGCTTAAGGTCTCCACGATTGGGAATCTTTACACGATCAGCAATTCCCTTCCTTCATTCCATCTGCCGGAGGTTAATGTACAGATTGTCCAGAATGCGATTCCAAATGCATTTACCATTGCTGTACTTGCTGCCATCGAATCACTTCTTTCCTGCGTTGTTGCAGACGGAATGATCAACGGGAAGCACCGTTCCGACATGGAACTGGTTGCACAGGGTGCAGGTAATATTGCTTCTGCTTTATTTGGAGGAATCCCTGCCACAGGTGCAATTGCAAGAACGGCTGCCAATATCAAAAACGGCGGACGTACACCCGTTGCCGGAATAGTCCACTCCGTCACACTGGTCATCGTACTTGTTGTCCTGATGCCATTTGCCGGAATGATCCCGATGCCGACTATTGCAGCGATCCTGTTCATCGTTGCCTATAATATGTGCCAGTGGCGTACATTCACCCATCTGGTGCGCACCGCTCCGAAGAGCGACATCATTGTATTGTTCACCACATTCCTTCTGACCATCCTGTTTGATCTGGTGGTTGCGATTGAGATCGGTATGGTACTTGCATGTCTCCTCTTTATCAAACGTATGAGCGAAGAAACTCATGTAGACAGCTGGGTCTATGTAGATGATGACACCCCGGATGTTGATGAACAACTGAAGGAACTGCCATTGCAGATCCGTGTCTACGAAATCACCGGACCATTATTCTTCGGCGCTGCAGATGCAATCGAACACATTGTTGTCAAAGACTTTACACGCTGTCTGGTTCTTCGTATGCGAAGTGTTCCTGCAATTGACAGTACTGCTATGAACGCATTATTCAATCTTACAAAGGTATGTGAAAATAAAGGAATTACGCTGGTATTCTCGCATGTAAATAAACAGCCTCTGAATGTTATGAAAAAATCCGGATTCGTAGATTTGGTTGGGCGTGAGAATTTCTGTCCAAATATATCAGCCGCGCTTAAACATGCGGAAGAGTTAATTCGGTAATAGTTAGAGAGTCAGAATCTCCGTTAAAGGAACGAAGCGAACGTGTTTGAGGCGAACGCCGAGTTTGAGCGTAGTTCCTTTGCTTTTAGGTGATTCTGACTCTCTTAGTGTTTCTTATGGTATGGAACCTGAACAAGAAGCCTTATCTATTGTTTCCTTCAAGGACCGAGAGGCCGCTTCCCAGTTAATAAATTAAATCCCAATTAAATCCAATTACAATCCCCGCCGGTAATCGCCAGGCTCAGAAGCGCATCCATCTTCGCAACTTCTTCTGTGCCTTCGATCTTCTGCAGAAGTTCTGCCGTATCCAGCACATCTTCCAAAGATTCATCCGGTCCGATCTCGTAATCGATCTCCTGCTCGCAGTCCGGACACGGGATCCGTTTCATCGTCTGCAGGGACAGAAAACGATTCCCGCATTTCTTACATTCGTAATATCCGCATTCCTTTGTTCCGTCCGGTACATAATACATAGCTGTCACCTCCTCTACTCCCAGCAATCCATTTTCTCTTTCATTCCGATATCCGTACTCTTAAATACCGGATTCATACCCTTTTTCAGCTGTTTTTCATAATCACCGAGTGCTTTCAGTGCCGTATTGGATAAGAGGATGATCACCGGAATATTAATCATCGCCATCACTCCCATTAACACATCTGCGATATTCCATAGCATAGACATCTCCATTCCGGCTCCCATGAATACAACAAGCGCACATACCACACGGAATGCCATCATGAAATGCCGTCCGGGCTGACTTTTATGAATATATGTCAGCAGATTATCGCAGTAAAAGCAATTACCGAGCAGTGTTGTAAATGCAAATAATACCATAGACACCGTAATAAATACAGGACCAAACGTTCCGAGTGATTCCTGCAATGCAGCCTGTACCCATGGTGCTCCTTGCAATGCTTCCGACGGGGCTACCCCGGATGACATACACATCATAGCGGTTGCCGTACATAATAATAAGGTATCAATGAACACCGATAACATCTGAACCAGTCCCTGCTTGACCGGGTGCGTGACATTTGCCGATGCAGCCGCATTTGGTGCAGAACCAATCCCCGCTTCATTTGAATATAATCCCCGGCGGATTCCCTGCATCATGGCAGATCCGGCAAATGCACCAAAGATTGCCTGAAAGTCAAATGCTTCCCTGAAAATCGTTGCAAACACATCTGGAATATATCTGATATTGATCACAACCACGATCAAAGCCACCACAATATATGCCACACCCATAACCGGTACCAGCATCGAAGTTACTTTTATAATACGTGAACCGCCGCCCAGCAGACACCATCCTGTCAGAACTGCCAGAATCCCTCCGATGATCCACGGTGTCACATCTGCATGATAAAAAGAAAATCCTGCAAATGTAGACTGCAGGTTATAAGATGCCAGCATATTAAATCCAAATGCATATGTCGCGATCATGGCAATACAGAATGCAATTGCCAGCGGTCTGCACCGAAGTGCAGCCTCTATGTAATACGCCGGTCCTCCGTAACATGTTCCGTCCTCACCCTTTTTCTTATAAATCTGCGCCAATGTACTCTCCACGAACGCAGATGCGCTTCCAATAATTGCGATCACCCACATCCAGAATACGGCTCCAAATCCCCCGATACAGATTGCAGACGATACGCCTACGATATTTCCTGTTCCAACTCTCGATGCAGTGGAGACCATCAGTGCCTGAAAAGAAGAGACTGCATCTTCATCATCCGGTTTCTCCATTACCGCTTTGCAGGCGCTGCGAAACAGCCGCACCTGCGGGAATTTCGTCCGGATCGTAAAATACACACCAGTTCCGATTAACATAATGACCAGCAATTTACTGTACATGAATGAACTAATGCTGTCAATGACCATACTTAACATACTTGTATTTCTCCTTCTTGTTTTATTTTCCATATAAATATACAGTAAATCCGTGCGTTTGGAAAGAATAATTTATATACATTAACACTGGCACTTGTTTCCTCTTTGTTTGATTTTATGGTACAATTACAAGGAGACAGCCTTTGCCGGCCGTTAATATCTATTTAAAGATGGAAAAAAGGAGAGTCACATGCAATTATTAAAATCACTCATTATATTAATCGTCGGATTTGTCCTGTTGATCAAAGGTGCCGACTTCTTTGTAGAAGGCAGTTCTGCCGTAGCAAAGCGGCTCCGGATTCCTTCCATGATCATCGGCATGACCATCGTAGCCATGGGTACCAGCCTTCCGGAATGTGCAGTCAGTGTAACTGCTTCCCTGACCGGCAATAATTCCCTCGCTATCAGCAATGCGGTTGGATCTAATATTTTTAATCTGCTGGTAGTATGCGGTGTCTGTACTTTATTTGTTCCGCTTGCCGTTCAGAAAAGTACTTTACAGAAAGAATTCCCATTATCGATCTTCTGTGCAGGACTTTTACTGTTGCTTGGATATCTGGGTATGACACTCGGACGAATCGATGGAATTCTCTTTCTTATTATATTTACCGGATATCTGCTCTGGATGATCCGCTCAGTCAAAAGAGCGCGCCGTAAATCAACACCTGATGCTCTTTCTTCTATGCAGGAAGAAAGAATCTCTCTTTCCGAAGAAGAGATTGAACAGGTTACCTCACATATCAATCTCCTTCCGGCATGGAAATGTCTCATTTTCATTCTTGGAGGTATGATCGCGATCAAGTACGGCGGCGATTTTGTCGTCGACGGAGCTTCTGCGATCGCAGTCCGCCTTGGACTCAGCCAGACATTGATCGGACTTACCATTATTGCCATGGGTACAAGCCTTCCGGAACTTGTCACTTCCATTGTTGCCGCCAGAAAAGATGAAGTCGATATGGCGCTCGGAAATGTCATTGGTTCCAATATCTTTAACATTCTTCTTGTACTCGGTGTTGCCGCAGCAATCAGTCCGGTGGCTTTCGCCTGGGATAACATGATCGACATTGCTGTCCTGATCGTGATCAGTGTGATAACTCTGATCTTTGCATGGACTTCAAAAGAACTCAACCGCAAGGAAGGAATCATCATGCTTATCTTATATGCTGCCTATATGGTATATATCTGTATCCGGTAAAGCAGTGATTTCATTATGAAAGGATGAACTTATTATGAAAATTGTATTTTTAGACGCAAAAACAATCGGTGATGATATTGACCTTTCCGGATTCGACGCACTTGGGGAGGTCACCAGATACGACTTTACCACACCGGAAGAAGCACCTGAACGGGTCAGGGACGCAGACGTTCTGATTATCAATAAAGTTCCTGTTAACGAACAGACAATCCATACCGCAGCGCATCTGAAGCTTGTCTGTGTTACTGCTACCGGAACCAATAATCTGGATAAAGACTATCTGGCTTCCCGCGGCATTGCCTGGCGCAATGTTGCCGGATATTCCACCGAAACAGTAACCCAGCATACATTTGCCATGCTTTTCTATCTTCTTGAAAAGCTGCGTTATTATGACGATTATGTAAAACATGGAAATTATATCAATGACACCTGTTTTACTCACTTTTCCGAACATTTTTCAGAGCTTAACGGCAAGACATGGGGCATCATCGGGCTTGGTGCTATCGGACGCCGTGTTGCCCAGATCGCAAAGGCGTTTGGCGCTCATGTAATCTATTATTCTGCTTCCGGACAACCTGCCCAGAACGGATACACTCAGGTTGATCTTGATACACTGCTTACTACTTCAGATATCATCTCTGTCCATGCTCCCCTGAATGAATATACTGAAAATCTTCTAGATAAAGATGCATTTTCAAAGATGAAAAAATCCTGCATCTTTTTGAATCTCGGACGTGGACCGATCGTTGTAGAGCAGGACTTATATGATGCTTTGATAACGGATGAGATTGCTGCCGCCGGTCTGGATGTCTTATGCCAGGAGCCGATGAGTGAGCAGAATCCACTTTTTCAGATCAAAGACAGCCGCAAATTGTTAATTACACCACACATCGCATGGGCCGGCATTGAGGCGCGCATACGACTGATGGACATTATTCTGAAGCAGATCAAAGACTTTTTTGAACTGTAACCACATCGTACTTCCAGGAGGACTGACATGACAAAAGAACTATACATACAAAATACAAAAATACGATATTTATTTTATCTTCTTATGTCCGGCATACTCGTCTGGTTTCTCATCCTTCAGGCATTCGGGACCAACGAAAGAGACATAAATGAAGTGTCCGGTATGCCAGTTTACCATGGTTCGTTCACCTGGCAGAAATCCGACGGCAGTTCCGAAAAAATTACCGTTCCTGGACGATATTCCGTATCACCGGAAGATACTATGATAATCACCTCTACGTTACCGGAAGATTACGACAGTAATACCTTAGCTGTCCGTTCTTCTTTACAGAGTGTACGCTTTTATATTAATGGGAAACTTCGTTCCGAATACGACACCAAAGATACCAGACTTGCAGGCAAAAATTCTGCGAGCCGTTATGTTTTCTGTAAGACATCTGATGCAGATGCCGGTAAAGAACTGCGTATCGAATTACGCACCAATACCAAACAATACTCCGGTGTTGTCAATACGGTATATTGCGGTGATAAGATCGATATATGGGAATTCCTGTTCACACAATACGGTATGGAAACAATCATTGCATTTTTCCTGTTGTTTGCAAGTGTGATAACCATTATCTTCAGTATCATGCTCGGATTTATCTATCATACCAAATTCGACATGGAATATCTTGGATGGTGCATGCTTATGGGATCGATCTGGATGCTCGGCGAATCAAAATTTCGCCAGCTTCTGGTTCCGCACTCCTCCGCACTTGCCACTCTGTGCTTTATTATTCTCATGCTCTCCCCTCTTCCGGTACTCTTTTATGCCGATCAGGTACAGCATAGAAAATACCGCAGGCTCTATCTTCCGATAGGATGGCTTGCAATTTTTAATTTCATCATCAGTACCATTCTGCATCTTACAGGAATTGCTGATTATATCGAGACGCTTTTTGTGTCTCATACCATCCTCCTTCTTACTGTATTTGTAGTACTGTTCACATTTGCACTGGATCTAAAGAGAGATAAAAAGCACCGGAATCTGCTTGCATTCTCCGGACTGCTTGCTGCTACAATCTCTGTCATGATCGAAGGGATCTCTACTTATTTTGTTGTATCTCTCTCCGGTATATTTGTCGGAATCGGTATGATAATTCTTTTCTCTTTAAATGTGCTTCGCACCGCAGGGAATATACATATGATGGAACTCCGGCGTCAGAAAAAAGAACTGGCCAAACGGAAACGTCAGATGGAGAAAGTATCCCTTCAGATGATCCAGACTCTTTCTACTACGATTGAAGCAAAGGATGAATATGCCCGCGGGCACTCTCACCGCGTTGCTGAATATGCCGCTCTGATCGCAGGTGAACTGGGATGGAGTTCCGAAGAGATCATGAATCTGAAATATGCCGCACACTTACATGACATCGGTAAAATCGGTATCCCGGATATGCTCTTGAACAAGCCTGCCCGCCTTACACCGGAAGAATATTCCGTTATCAAAGAACACACCGTTATCGGTGCCGAAATTCTAAAGAACATTTCTCTGATTCCTCATGTTGCCGAAGTTGCCCGTTCACATCATGAACATTATGATGGAACAGGTTATCCGGACGGACTTGCCGGAGAGAATATCCCTCTTTCCGCCCGCATCGTGGCTATTGCCGACTGTTACGATGCCATGAATTCCAAGAGAATCTACCGGAATGCACTTCCGCCGGAAAAGATCTTTAAAGAAATTGAGAATAACAGAAGCACTCAGTTTGATCCGGAGCTTACAGACATCTTCCTGAATCTGCTTTGCGATGACAGAGTCCATATCTGTGAACACTATGAATTCTCGGAGGATGATCCTGAACTTCCATTTATTGAAAATGAGATTGAAAATTTCGTTTCAAATGTCATGTCTACACTACAGACGCAGGAAGACAGTGAAAGCTTTGACTTCCTCACCGGACTTCCGATGCGGAGCAGAGGTGAAAAGCTCACTGCACAATTCATGCAGCAATATAGCGGATGCCTCATCTTCATAGATATGGACAATCTGAAAAAGATCAATGATATCCATGGACATAAAGCAGGTGACAGAGCATTGAAAGTTCTTGGTTCGCTTCTTACGGAGTCCTCACAGAATTCTGTCGTATGCCGTCTCGGTGGTGATGAGTTCCTGCTCTTCATTCCTGAAACAGACAAGGAACAAGTGACAGCATTCATTCAGGATCTTTTTGAAAAATTCGAACATGCCACCTCAAAAGACCCTGAGATCCAATATGCTTCTATCTCCGCAGGATTATATCTGAGTACAAAGGGCGAACCTTTTGAAGATTGCTACTCCAAAGCCGATAAAGCACTCTATCATGTAAAACAAAACGGAAAGCAGGGATTTTTCTTCTATCAGCAGATGGAACTGGATTTTTCCGAAGACGAAGTAACCGGCAAAGATCTAGGATTAATTGCCCATGCTCTGAGCGAAAGCGGCCGTTACAATGGTGCCCTGAACCTTGATTACCGGGAATTTGCAAAAATATATGAATACATGAACCATCTCAATGAGCGTTATAAACATCACTGTTTCCTTATAATGGTCACAATTGACACCGCACCCGGCTCTGTCACATATACGGAAAACAGAGAATATGCCCTTGCATGTATAGAACAGGCCATTCATGAAAAAATCCGTAAGGTAGACATCTGTACCCGCTACAGTTCCATGCAGTATCTGCTCATTCTGTATGAGCCGGATGAGACACAGATTCCAAAAGTAATGGATCGTATCTTCCAATATTATGATACGTTATATGATAAGAAAGATTTCATACCGAACTACGAATATCGTCCAATCCTGTATTCAAATGATTGATTCCTTTCTGCATTCATGTTAATATATATCTTTGGGTCTGATAACAGACAGAATGAAATTGTATGAACAGACGCTCTGGTTTGCCGGCGTCACTGTGGAGGAACGAGATTTATGAGTAAAAATCAATCATCTGCTCCCATAGCAGAAAACAAGATGGGAACCATGCCCGTCGGGAAATTAGTATTTAACATGTCCCTGCCAATGATGATTTCCATGTTGGTACAGGCACTTTATAACATCGTTGACAGTATCTTCGTAGCAAAATTGTCGGAAAATGCGCTGACTGCCGTTTCATTAGCTTTTCCGCTTCAGACACTTCTGATTGCGGTAGCTACCGGTACCGGCGTCGGCATGAATGCACTCCTTTCCAGGTCCCTGGGAGAGCGCAACTTTAAAAAAGCAAATAAGATTGCTGATAATGCAGCATTTATCTATGCCATCAGTTACATCGTATTTTTAATCCTTGGCCTTACGATTGTAAAACCGTTCTATGCAAGCCAGATTGGAAATGCAGATGTCGAGATCATGAATCTTGGAATTGATTACCTGAGTACAGTTATGATCTTTTCTTTTGGTTTGTTTACACAGATTTTCTTTGAACGATTACTGACTTCTACCGGAAGAACCATTTTCAGTATGACTTCTCAGTTATGCGGTGCTATCACCAATATCATCCTTGACCCGATTATGATCTTCGGACTTCTCGGATTCCCGAAGATGGGGGTAACCGGAGCTGCCATTGCCACCGTCATCGGACAGTGTGTAGCCGGCATCGTATCCGGAACCTGCAATCACAAATATAACCATGAAGTATCCTTAAGCTTCAAAGGATTCCGTCCGGACATAAGCCTGATCGGGCACATTTATGCAGTTGGTATTCCGTCTATTATTATGCAGTCTATCGGATCGATCATGACCTATTCGATGAACCGCATCCTGATCGAATTTTCTTCTACCGCAACTGCCGTATTCGGTGTGTACTTTAAGCTTCAAAGCTTCTTCTTCATGCCGGTATTCGGACTGAATAATGGTATCACACCGATCATTGCTTACAACTACGGTGCACAGCAGAGAAAGCGGATGATCCTGACGATCAGGATCAGTCTGACAACTGCATTCTGCCTTACTTTTATCGGATTTCTCTGTTTTGAGGGTATCCCACAGGTATTGCTTGGAATGTTCAATGCATCTGCTGACATGCTGAAGATTGGTGTTCCGGCACTTCGTATCATCGGTATCCACTACCTGCTCGCATGGTTCTGTATCATTGCCGGTACCATATTCCAGGCACTCGGCAAAGCAGTATTCAGCATGATCGTATCTATCATGCGTCAGCTGGTTGTACTGATCCCTGCTGCTTATATCCTGTCTAAGATTGGCGGACTGCACGTTGTATGGTGGTCTTTCCCGATTGCGGAAGTGATATCATTTATTGTGTCTATGGCATTTTTGATCAGAATTTATAAAACGATTATCAGTAAGATTCCGGAAGGGAAATTGTAAACTCTATATCGCTGACATGCAAAAGAGGCTGTAAAAATTCTTTTAGAAAGAACTTTTCAGCCTCTTGCTTTATTCACATTTCATTACGGTTTTTTTAAGATGTCCTCTGCAATCTACTTTTTATTTTTATAATTCACAATATAAATTCCCACACATACTAGAATCAGTGCGATCAGGCTTCTCGCATTAAATGCCTGGCTTACTTCACCAAGAACCAGTGCCGATAACACCACACTGCAAAGCGGATTGACAAATCCAAAGATTGCTACTTTTGACACCTCATTATGTGCCAGCAGAACTGACCAGAGTGTATATGCTACAGCCGATACCATCGCCAGGTACAGGATCAATACCGCTCCTGCAACAGACATGTGATCCAGATGTCCACCCATGAGGATTCCTACTACAAACAGCAAGACGCCACCCATGAAGAATTGACATCCGCTTAATATAACCGGTGATACTTTTTGGGAGAAAATATTGATCAGTACGGTGGATGCTCCATAGGACAACTGTGCGATCAGCACAAAGCCTTCTCCTGTCAGTCTGAAGCCCATATCCATAGAACCGCCTGCCATGTTGATGATCACGACTCCTGCAAATCCGAGAATACAGCCGGCAAGTTTTCTGCCTGTCATCTTTTCATTTCTTACTAACAGACATGCCATTAAAATTGCGATAAAATTTCCAAGACCTGTGATAATTCCGCCTTTTACACCGGATGTATGTGCTACTCCGATGTAGAAAAAAAAGTACTGGACAAAGGTCTGTGCAAAACAGACAGGAATTGCATAGCGAAATACTTTTCCATCCGGAAGAACCATATGTTTTTCACGAATAGATGCAAATACTAATACCAGAATTCCAGCCAATGCAAACCGGATACCTGCGAAGACGATCTGGCTCGCGGTATCTGCAGAATCTACAAATAAGATGCGATAGCCTGTCTTGATCACTGGAATTGCGCTGCCCCATAAGATGCAGCAGACACACGCCAGAGCTGCAACCACCCAGGTCCTTGTTAATCTATTTTGTTTTTCTGTAATTTCCATTTTATTTTTCAATCTCTATCTTCTCTTTCAGTACGACACATCCGGCCATATCACCGATTACATTCACACAGGTTGCTCCCATGTCACATAATGTATTGATGCTGATATACACACCCATAACTCCGGCCGGAAGACCTGCCATTGTTGCCAGTGCCGCAAACGATGCGATTGCTCCTCCCGGGATTCCCGGTGTTCCAACTGACAGAAGAACATTCGCCAGAAGGATGATGATCATCATCGGAATACTGACATGTACGCCACATGCATTTGCAAAAAACATGATCATAAACGACATCAGGATTGATACTGCGTCCATGTTAACAGTTGCTCCAAGCGGAATTGTGATACTGGATATCTGGTTCGGTACGCCCAGCTCATCTTCCACACAACTTTTGCTGAGAGGAATCGTTGCAGAACTTGAGCATGTACCAAATGCATTCAATGCTGCCGGCATGATCGCTTTGAAGAACTTCACCGGACTTGTCTTTCCGAGAATGCTTACTGCACCGCCATATACAACAAATGCAAATCCAAAGAACGCAACATATAAGATAATCAGCTGTGTAGCCAGTGATATGATCGTCTTTGTTCCATTTGCCTCTACGACAGGGACGATCGTACAGAATACTCCGATCGGTGTGAAATACATAACCGTACTGATAATCTTCAGGCATGCTTCGTTGCAGGAATCAATTACCTTTAATAATGGCTCTCCCTTTTCTCCAATCGCGATCAGTGTAAATCCCATGATCAGTGCAAATACCAGCACCTGCAGCATATTACCCTCTGCAAATGCAGACACCGGATTGGAAGGAATCAGTCCTTTCACCGTATCTAATATACTGTCCATCTTTGTTGCCTGAATATCAGATGTAGCCATCTTAAAGCTGACACCTTTTCCAAGACGGATCAGTCTCGGAATGATCAGTCCGACAAAACTTGCCAGCGCTGTGGTGCACAGGAAGAACAGCATTGCCGCTCCTGTGATCTTACCTGTCGTCCTGGCACTTCCGATGCTTGCAATACCCATTACGATCGAACAGAATACCAGCGGGAAGATCATCATGTTCAATGCACTCATATAGATGCTTCCCAGTACACTCGTTGCAGTCAGAACCACTTTAAACCGTCCCGCCAAAAACAGTCCGGTCAGGATTCCGAGGATCAATCCGCCGAAAATCTCACCGGTGATGTGTTTTCTGTACCACTCATAAAAACTCTTCATTCGTATGTACTCTCCTTACTCTTTTAACTATAATATAACGTCTATATTTTACTATAGACATATAGATAATAGTTTATATCAAAAGGAGTGGGACGTCAATGTCCCACTCCTTTTTAAATGCTTACACTCATCTCATGCCATTCTTCCCCGCCCCAGGTTGACTGCGCGATTCCTTTATCTTTAAATCCGAATTTCTCATACATCGCTACCTTCGATTCCAGGCAGGTAAGGATAATCTCTTTTCTTCCCCTTCCCCATTCTCTTTCGAGATACCGGCGTACCAGTTCTCTTGCAAGCCCCTGACTGCGGTATTCCGGCAGTACATCCAGTCCCAGAAGCATGACATTCTTGCCTTCCGTGTTATGCAGACTGGCATCTGTAAAGAACTCGTCCTTTAATATCTCATCATCCGTTGCAAGTCCATTTAAAAAACCTGCCATCTTTCCATTTTCTTTATCAATCGCTACCAGAAACAAATCTGCAATTCCGGCAACACGGTCTTTCATATGCTTCTTAGAACAGGCTTCATTCGGAGGAAAGCAGATTCTTTCAATCTCTGCCGCTTCTTCTGCTTCGTTCTGTTTTATGTTTCTAAATTCATATCTTTCTGAAATATGTTTATTTGACATACTTTTCTCCAATTCTGTCACCTTATAAAGTGTGTCGAAATTCCACCGCATGCTTCCTCTTCCAGATGGGGAATAAATTCCGCTGACACACATAATTCTCCCTCTCTTTGATCGCAACCGCCTGAAAAA
>ERZ1026866.555-NODE-555-length-22157-cov-6.272193_pt1 | contig 22157 bp, 23 predicted proteins | sample MGYA00380163_ERZ1026866 | MGnify/ENA primary metagenome ERZ1026866 (study PRJEB33269, sample SAMEA4719799) | human gut metagenome | biome: human-associated habitat; feature: organic feature; material: feces | place: Cameroon | collected 2013-10 ...
AGTAGTTGCTCAGGCCTTTTTCCTGCAGGAAGCTGTCGTTGACGAACTGGTGGATGGGCATGAGCTCGATGGCCGTGACGCCCAGCTTCTTCAGGTATTCGATTACCGAGGGGTACGCCAGACCCGCATAGGTTCCGCGAATGTCCGGCGGCACGTCCATGTTGAGGTTGGTCATGCCGCGTACGTGGGCTTCGTAAATCACGGAATCGTGATATGAGATGTTCGGATGCTGGTCGTTGCCCCAGTCGAAATAGGGGTTCACCACGGCCGCTTTCATGGTATGGGCGGCCGAGTCGAGCGTGTTCATGCTGGTAACGTCATCGGGGCTTCTGAACCAGTACGAGTAGAGGCTCTCATCGCCGTCGATGTTGCCTTCGATGGCTTTAGCGTAGGGGTCAAGCAGCAGTTTGTTCGGGTTGCAGCGCAGGCCTTGCGTCGGGTCGTATGGACCGTACACGCGATAGCCGTAACGCTGCCCTGGTTGGATTCCGGGCAAATAGTTGTGCCAAACGTACGAGTTCTGCTCGGTCATTTCGATTCGAGTTTCGTTGTCTTCCTCATCGAAAAGACAAAGCTCGACCTTTTGTGCCACTTGGGAAAAGAGGGCAAAATTCACGCCGGCGCCGTCATAGCTTGCGCCGAGCGGATACATCGATCCGGGTCTGATTTGCATGATTCAAGTATCTCACGTTTCAGACCTCAAATCGCAATTTCGTGTTATTCGGCGATTATTTTTACGATTCGAAAGAACTTTTGACTGTATTTTGCCGGTTTCGCCGAATTTGCTCGTGAAGAATGGCAATCATGGAATTGGATGCGGTGATGCGAACGTCGCGCAGCCGCCGCCAGGAAACCCACGCCGATTCGACATGCTCGTCGCCGTCGAAGTGACGTTCGACGGGGCGCCATGAACGCAGGTGAAGCACCATGATGTTGGCGAGCTCGTCGGTCATGCCTTCGGACGAGTAGAACTGACCCACATGGTCGAATTCGATACCGTCATGCCCGGTGGGTTCCACACCGGTCTCCTCGCGAAGTTCGCGTAACGCGGCCTGTTCCGCGTCCTCTCCCCCATCGATGAGACCTGCTGGAAGGCCATAGGCGAAAGCATCGCAACCGACACGATATTCTCGTTCGATCAAATACCGGTCGTTCGCGCAATCATGCACCAGCATGACCACACAAGGCGCGTGGCGCATCACCTGCCGACGAATCACCGTTTGCCCGCCATCACGCATCGGCAATGCGATCCGCATGTCGTCGACACCGAAGATAGCGCCTTGGTACACGTGCTTGCTGTCAAGCACCGTTACCGTGCCGGACATGTCCACTCCGTCGCTGGACTCGTCCAGCAATGCGTCAACTTGGGTTTCGTCTGCCGCTTCGTTACTCATGACGTGTCATCGTTCCTGTCCGCTCGAGGGGATCACCATGTTCCATGGATCGGTGTTCATGGAAATCCAACGTACGTCGGGAGTGTCGCCGGTCACGGACGCGACCGCCTGAGGAACGTCTTTCATCGCATACTGGAACCACATGGATTCGATGGCGCTATGTGGAGTGTTGATAAACGCCGGACGCACATGTTCATCGCCATGACCCAGGGCGATGCCGGAAGCGCGCATGGTAGCCTCATAGCGGGCCTGTTCAATGGCGTCCGTTACGGGATGATGCCTCAGATCGCTGGTCACATACACGTCGGCGCCGGTCGCACGCACCTCATCGAACAGCGAATCACCGGATCCCGGCAATATCGCCACCGTATTGATGGGAGCGTCCAGATCACCGCAAACCTGCACGCCAAGTTCGGTATACGGCAGCACGTCGGCCACACGGCGGGCGAATTCACGCAGCATCACAGGTTCGGCAAGCCGCCCGACACGTCCTAGGCCGACCGGATGCTCGGCGTTCGGATCGTCGATGGGTACGAGCGGACGCTGGTCCACCAAACCGAACATGTCAGCCGCAGCCATGCCGACGCCACGATATGCCGCATCGGCATTCGTATGCCCCACCCACAGCGCGCATCCGGCACGATTGAGCTTGCGCACGATCTCACCGCGGAAACCCAATCCCGATACCGCATGAACGGAACGGAAGAACAACGGATGATGGCAAACCAGCAAATCAATGCCCCCGGCAATCGCCTGATCAACCACCGCCATAGAGGGATCAGCCGCAAAAGCGATACTGCGCACAGGCCGACGCAAATCACCCACGATGAGACCAGGCTCATCCCACTGTTCCGCATAGCGAAGCGGATACAGCGTTTCCAGCACATCCACAACTTGCTTCAGCGTTGCCATCGTTCCTCCTTATGCCATTGCTCGACCACGCACATCCACAGCACACACGAAACCCAGTACCGTATCAGTGCGCGGCAAGCTGCCAATCTGAACCAATACCCGTGGAAACATCCAACGGAACCGCCATGTCAACCGCATGCTCCATGGAATCCTTCACCAACGCGGTGGCCTGCTGTGCCTCGCCCGGCGCAATCTCCACCACAAGTTCGTCATGAATCTGCAGAATGATCCGGCTGGCAAGACCAGCCTCACGCAACGCATCATCAGCCCGAATCATGGCAATCTTCATAATGTCCGCGGCGGAACCCTGAATAGGCGCATTCAGCGCAGCACGTTCCGCAGCGTCACGTACCGCACGATTCGACGACTTCAAGCCCGGGAAATACCTACGACGACCATAAATCGTCTCCGTATACCCCTTTTCACGGGCCGTGGAAACCAACGACTCCAAATACTCATGGACCTTGCCGAACGTCGCAAAATATTGCCGCTTCAATGATTCGGCCTCACCCGGCTTAATGCCAAGCTGCTGCGAAAGCCCATACGTGCTCAATCCATAAGCCAAGCCATAGCTCATCGCCTTAACATGACTGCGCTGATCAGGCGTAATCTCGTCAACAGGGACGCCATACACCAAACTCGCCACATACTTATGGAAGTCCCTACCGGAACGGAACGCCTCAATCAACGCCTCATCGCCGGAAAGGTCGGCCATAATACGTAACTCGACCTGAGAATAATCCGAACTCAGCAACGATTCAAAACCCTCACCGGGCACAAAAGCCGAACGAATCTCACGACCAGCAGGATCACGATTCGGAATATTCTGCAAATTCGGATCAACCGAGCTCAACCGACCGGTCGCAGCCACAGTCTGCTCAAACGTCGTATGAATACGACCATCAGACCTGTTCGTCGCATCAATCAACGTCTGCACAATCTGCTTAAGCTTATTCTTCTCACGATGCAACAACAACGCATCAAGAAACTGACAAGCCCTATCATTACCATACGAACGATCACGCAACACCTGCAAAGCAGCCGCATTCGTAGTATACGAACCGGTTTTGGTCTTCTTCGTGGGTTTCAAACCCATATCTTCAAACAGAATTCTCTGCAACTGTTTGGGACTTTGCAGATTCACCCGCTCGCCCGCATACTGCCAGGCCGTTTCCTGCGCATGATTCGCATCGGAGGCAAGCTGTTCGCGCATGTTCATCAGCCTGTTCATATCGACTTGCGCGCCGGCATGCTCCATGCCATAAAGCACACGAGATACTGGAATCTCCACGGAATCCAACAAGGCGAACTGCTCACGCTGATCCAGCGAATTCGCCAGATTTCGCGCCAACAGTCCCACAATCGCCGTGTGACGCGGAAGCTGGTCGTCTTTCTGCTGCACGGATTCTTCAGGCTCGTCGAAATCAAGCGTTCCCTGCGTCGCACTTTCAGACTGCTCCTCGATATGCAGATCCAAAAAATGAGCCGCCGCCTGTTCCAAAGTGTCGGCATGGAAATCGGGATGGACCAGATACCCGGCAAGTTTGGTATCGAACAGCGGTTCCGGCAGCTTCACGCCGACGCTTCCCAACAGATGGGACTGTTCCTTATAGCCATGCACCACCATGGATTGGTGGTATTCGTCAAGTAGCGTTTGCAGTTGTGACGCCATATCGCGATCAATATGATTGATGCGAATCGCTTTGCCTTGCGATGCGATCATCAGCGACGAATAAGCCGCGTTCCCCGGCTTGCTTTCGCCTTCCACCTGCAACACCCATGAGCGGGCCACGGATTGCGCACACTTCTTCGTATGATCAATGGCGAAACCGGAAGGAGTTGTTTTCGGCGCGATTTCTCGCTCATCATGCAGATGCCCGTTCGGCATCGGCAGATTGTCTCGTACCCATGCTTCCAATGCTTCCGGCGAGTCAACCGTTTCATGCTGAGGTATTTCGAGCTTGCCGGACTCGTCTTGCTGCACGGGATCGTTAGTGGGCTTGCCTGCGTTGAATGTTCTTAGCACACGGTTTTTGGTGCGTATGCCGAATTCAAGTCTGGTGAACAGTTGGTTGAGCTGGTTGGCGTCCACCTGACCGAAAGCCAAATCCTCGATGGACACGCCAAGGTCAAGGTCACGCACCAAGGCATTCACGGAACGATTCAGTTTGACCTGATCGATATTGGCCCGCAACGCCTCGCCTTTTTTGCCGCCGATTTCGTCGGCATGCTCGATAATCTGGTCAAGTCCGCCATACAGGTTGATCCATTTGGCCGCGAATCCATCGCCCACGCCGGGAACGCCGGGGATGTTGTCGGCGGTTTCGCCACGAAGCGCGGCAAGATCCGGATATTGCTCCGGCGTGACGTGGTATTTCTCCACCACCGCGTCGGGAGTCATATGCTTCAAATCTTTGAAATGATGCCCCGGATACAACACTGTGATGTTGTCGTTGATGAGCTGGAACGCATCACGATCGCCGGATAGCACCAGCGTGCGATAGCCTGCCTTGTCTCCCATGCTTGCCAACGTGCCGATCACATCATCGCCCTCGTATCCAGGTTTTTCGATGAACGTGACGCCCAACGCATCAAGCATCTGTTGAATCAGAGGCAACTGCGTGAGCAGATCTTCCGGAGCCGCATCTCGCGTGCCTTTGTACTGCGGCAACATCGTATTGCGGAAGGTACCGCCTTTGACATCGAAAGCGACGGCAAGATGATCCGGATGCTCCACGTCGATCACCTGCGAAAGCATGGTGGCGAAACCCCAGACGGCATTGGTTGCCTGACCTGCGGATGTACTGAAATTCTCTACGGGCAAGGCAAAAAAAGCGCGGAACGCCAAGGAATGGCCGTCAACGACCAATAGCGTCCCGCGCGTAGTGCCTTCCACAGTTGCTGTGTTAGCGTTCATCCTCTGCTTCCGACTTCTGATCACCGTACTTGGCGATGATGGCCATAGCCAGACGCTTCTTCGGGATGCGCTGGTCCATGGAGGTCTTCTGAATCCAACGGAACGCGCCCTGCTCGGAGAAGTCAGCCTTATCCATCAGCAGGCCCTTGGCACGGTCGACAAGCTTACGTTCCTCGAGGGTTTCCTCAGCCTTCTTCAGCTGCTCTTCCGCCTTCTTCAGCTGCTCTTCGGTTTCGTGCAGCTTGGATTCGCTGCGCTCCACATTGTCGAGCAGATCGTTGATTTCGGCGAAACGGCCCATGGCCACTTCCAGAGCCGGAAGCAGCTTGGATTCCTCATACGGCTTGGTGACGTATGCCATGGCACCTGCACCCGTGGCCTTCTTGACCAGATCGGACTGGGAGAATGCCGTAAGCATAACGACCGGAGCGATATTCTCATCACAGATGATACCCGCCGCTTCGATGCCATCCATACGAGGCATCTTGACGTCCATGCATACCACGCTTGGATGGAACTTGCGGGTCAATTCGACTGCTTCCTCACCGTTAGCGGCTTCGCCCACAACCTCGTAGCCACTATCTTCCAGCATGGCAACCAAATCCATACGGTTCACGGATTCGTCTTCGGCCACGACGACGGTACGCTTGCGAGGTTTGTCATCTTCCTCGATGGACTGCTCAGGCGCTGCGGCAGCCTGAAGTTCATCGTCGGTGAGCACTTCGTCCGGTTCCGTGGTCTTTTCTGCAGACATGTCGGTCTCTTTCCACTGTCACACCCAAAGCCGGCCTTGCACGCCCCAACTCGCTTCCGGAATGATTCGATGCAGTTACTTGCAATCGTTCAGATTCTGGGAATTCTCAGCTTTTCACAGCCTTAATTCACCTTCCATAACGCAAGTTGAAACGAACCGGCTATCTTCCTTGTACTTTCATGGATGATACTAGCAGAAGCCTACAAGCGCGTGTTGCCGCAATCCTCATTCCTGCCTTGCGTATCAAGCTGGAAAATTCAGGAAATATCGCGATCTTGCAAAGTATCTTTCCGGGAATCATGTTCAACGTCACCTTGTTTATACTGGGCGTATGAGTAGCACTTTCACCATCAGAGATATTGTCAACGAAGACGCAACGGCATCAGTCAGCGATTACGGTGCGCATGTGCTTTCCTGGGCACCCGCCGGCGAACAGCCTGTTGTCTGGCGCCCCAAGGCGATTTACCTTAAGGAAGGCACTGCCATCCGTGGCGGCGTTCCCATTATTTTCCCTTGGTTCAATTCCGGTTTCGAAAACGGCCATGTGGCTTCGAAGAAGCCCAAGCATGGTTTTGCCCGCAATAGCTTCTGGCATTATGACAAGGAAGGTTCTTCCGATGCCTTGTTGCGCTATACATTGGATTCCAGCGAGATCAACGCAGATATACTTTCCCAGTTTGTTTCTGGACCGAATCCTCAATTTCATGCCGTTTACACCATTGAGGTCGGCCATAAATTGACGATGTCGCTTACCGTATATAACGATGGCGACGAGCCATTGTCTTACGAAGAGGCACTGCATACGTATCTGCAGGTTGGCGACGCCGAACAGTCGCAGGTGTGCGGGCTGGAGGGCGCGGACTATCTCGATACCGTATTGGATGGCGATCCGCGTTGCAGCCAAGGTGATGAACCTGTGACCTTCCAAGGCATGGTTGACCGCATCTACTATTCGGCGGACACGCTTGAACTGCGCGACCCCGTGTTGCAGCGCACCATCATTGTCGCCAAGCAGGGCGCAGCGCAGACCGTGGTATGGAATCCGGGAGAGCAAGCCGGCAATGCCATCGGAGATTTGAGCGACGGCGAATGGCGTGGCTTCGTGTGCGTGGAAGCGGTCAACAATCGCGACTGCGCGGTCGTCGTGCCTCCACATGATTCGCATACGTTGCAGCAAACACTGTCGGTAAAGCACTGAAAGTAAATAGAAACTACCGGTTCGATGAACATCGAATATGGTTTCCAATGTCCATCGAACCAGCAGTTTATTCATCGGCAATCTTTCCTAGACTACGCTAATCGGCGTCATGTCGACCGTCCGGACTCGATGAATATCGACGTAAAGTACATAACGCCAATAAACAGCCCTGAACAGTTACCAACCGCAACAATTTTGTTGCAATAAATTGTCCGATGGCCCAGATGCCGTTACGGAGTTCTTTTGGACGTACGCTGACGTTGATTCAGGCACGATTGAATGCACATCATCGTCCACTTTCATTTCGACCTGTCCCTCATTTAATTCACTTCTTCGAAAATCCGGCCTCATCAGTTCTTGCTCCTCACCTCGATTACAGTCACAACTAGCCTGCGGGGATTCTTCTTCCTTGGTATCTTTAAGGCAGATTCTCTCATCCCAAATCTGCTTTGCATAGGTGACCGTAACCAAAGAAAGAATGTTCACGGAACCACTCATGAAATTCAGAGGCCAATCCGGACGGATAACAAACGCTACAAAAAGACCCACAGCCTGATAAATGATTATTTAGCTAATCTACTTGATACTGCTTTTGCAAACGCTGTCAAATCTGGCAGCAAAGAACTTAGACTTCCGGAGGCTGTCGACATCCTTAACGGTGGAACACCAAAAACAAAGAATATCGAATACTGGGAGGATGGAAAAATACCCTTTTTTACACCTAGAGATGTGACCAATTCGGTCTATACGCTGACAGCCGAAAAGCATATTACCGATGTCGGATTGAACAACTGCAATAGTGAACTTTATCCAGTTGATACGGTCTTTCTCACAGCTAGGGGAACCGTCGGAAAGGTAGCTATTGCCGGGCGCCCCATGGCGATGAATCAGTCCTGTTTTGCATTCAGAGGGAACGGTATTCCTCAAAGTATCGTGTTTCAGATAATCAAGAATGCAGTTAAATCGCTAAGGGCGAAGGCGAACGGCGCTACCTTTGCGGCAATTAACACACGAGATTTGAAACTCCTGAACAGAAGCGAGTTGCCCCGTCTCCAGTTATATATCCTGCACGGTACCAATTCCGGTTCCTGCTCTTCCTCCGACATTCCCGGAAACATGTCAAACAGGGACATCTGGTGGAATTCCTCGTACGGTTTCCCAAGCGGAACGGTGTCTTTAAGCCCGTCCATCTGCCAGGTATTCCATACGATTCTGTTTGCAACCCGGCGGAGCAGTTTCACGTCCGGATCGTATTCCCAACGTTCTCTAAAGTAATCGATGAAGGTCAACAGAAGATTGACCCGTGCTATCAGGAGATTATCTCCCTGATATTCGTAACCGTATGTCGCTTCATACGCCCGGATGGTCCACTTGAGCCATTCGTCGTAATCGAACGTGTTCTCGTTGACGATGCGGAGTTTTCTATCCAACTAACCGATTCGACGTTTTGGCGGGACGATCAGCTCACCGGTCGAGACATCGTACCTGGATACGAGGTATGGTGCCTCGCCGCAGGTGATCTCCAGTCTCCGCGAGTCCACGTAATGTTTCCATGTCTTCCGCTTCGGGAACGCGATCAGACCCTCGTTAACGGTCCATGTGTGGTCCTCGGTCATTACGTTGAAAACATCCTTGCGGCCGAACCAATCCTCATCACAGTAATTGTTCATGAGATTGCAGAGCCATGACGGAGTGAAGACCTCGGCTTTCTTACGGGTTCTGGCGGCTTGCTCCTCCTGCGATTTCTGGATTCTCGGCTTGATGATGTCGGCGTGCTGCAGAAGCAGTTTTTCATCGATCTGCTCCTTGTCCGCGAAACCATGGCCAAGTTCCTCGTAGGTATCCGTCGCCCATATGATGTTCTTTTTCGTCGACTTATCTGCGAGTAGCAGATCCAGAAGGGATGCCACGGGATCGCTTCCAATATCTATTAGCTTTTCCACTTGAGAAGCGTCCCTCCTTTGCTTTCCATATACTCATTCATATCATGGCTCCCTCTTATTGGGAGGTAGCTGATGTCTTCTCGTCATCAGCTACCGGCTCCTGCTTCTTATCGGGCACGAATTCCATAATGTCTCCGACATCACAGTTCAAGGCGTTGCATATCGCGAGCAGGGCTTTCGTGTTAACGTTCCCGCCGTTTCCAAGTTTCGCTATGGTCGTCGCGCTGATGTCTGCCATTTCACCGAGATCTTTTTTCTTAATGCCGCGGTCGATTAACAACTTCCAAAGTTTGTTATAGCTGAATCGCATTTTTCCCTCCGTGACTACCTTGTGGCATTATTCTTCATCGCCTTCTCTGTCCGTCTTTTTCGCCCATGAGTAACCAAACAGCTCGTTTCCATCTTCGCTTAGATGAATCACGGTTGTCTGATTCAAGATCTCCTGAATGCAGGGGGTGGGGGCATTTTGCTTGTCGTATGCGATGAAAATCTGCTTTCCGCTTTGAATGTAAAGCTCCATGATTTTCTCCAGCGGTTCGTATCCTATGTGGTTGAACATCAGTGAATCATGCGCAGCTACAGGCAACTGTGTAAGGCGTAACACGCTCAGATCGAAAAGTATCAGGCTCTTGTAACCCGTCCCTAAGCCACCGTCTCCGGGTGTGTGGAACGTGTACTTTGAGCCGCTATCGAATTGTATGACCGGGGCGTTTCTTGTCCCGCTGTATACGTATTCGTTGTACTGGCGCATCTGCTCGTTTATCTTTCCGGATATCGTGTTGAGGACCTGAAGCTCCACATCATGCAAAGTATCATTTGCTTGCTTCACTTCATCTTTCAGTCGATCAGCAGACGCCTTGGCCTTGTTCTGGGCATTGAGGGATGCGATCCTCCGCGTCAACTCTTCATGCTTCTTAATGAATTTAGAAGGCAGGGATGCCGGAACCCCGAGATTCCGTTGTTGCTCCTGAAGTTCTTCGATTTCCGAGGAGACTGCATCGATCAGTGTCTGCAGACTCTGGACCTCGTCATCGATTTCTTCCTTGAGAATGCCTTGAAGTTTCCGATGGAAATTCTCCACGTCCGATAGTCTTTTCAAATCGACTCCGGGGAAGAATTCCTGCAGTTCCCTGTAATCTTCTTCGGAAATCGGCGTACCCGCATCGTTTAACTTAACCGTATTCTGCTGGGAGATCAGTTTGCTTCTTTTCCTTTTCAGGGAAGTAATGCGGCTTTTGATGGCGAGCACTTCATCGGCATTGACCATCTCCTCTTCCGACATATCTACATCGGAGGTCGCCGTCAGCTCGTCCAGCTGCTTCTGCAGATCCGCGATTTCCTTCTCGTTCTTCTTTACCTGCGCGGCGGTAGGGACATAGACCTGGAGCAGATTCTCTTTCTTCGCTGCATTGAATGTCTTCTTCCGATCCTCTTTCTTCTTGGCCTCGATCTTGTATTCCTCGATCTGGCTGTAGTAGTTGAAGAGCTTCTCCAACGCTGTTATCCCGTTTGATTCTTTTTCCTTGCTGGCGGCTTCGAGCGGACGCTTCTCTGAATAGTTGTCCTTCCCGTAAATGCGCATGTACCTTCCGACGACGTCCCGGAAGGTTATAGATGGGAGATCGATCCTGTACTGCTGAAACAGATGCTCTCGGAACTCCTTGATCCCGATGGTCTCGAGGACGTTGTAATCGGAATCGCACTTATTGACTTCCGTCGGCGTGACGATTCCTCTGGAGTAGTATTCCATCCTCCCATCGAAGTCAAAAGCGAACTTGACCGTGTGTCTGACATTGGAGAATCTGGTCTGAAGATCCGTGGCGGTGCAATAAGCGTCCCCGCCAAAGCAGAAATCAATGGCCAGCAGGAAGGTCGATTTGCCGATTGAATTATCGGATTGTTTCCCGCCAAGAACCGTATTGAGCCCCGGATGTAATTTGATACGCCCTCGCTTGTTGCCATTCGAGACATATTCGTCACTCATGATCTCGCTCAACATATCTCAGCACCGCCTCCTTATCATCAATATCTATCTTTCCAAGTGCATAAAGCGAGTCCAGTATCTCCATGTACTCGCTTACGTCAGGCACGGACTTTTTAATCCGTTCATACAACTCTGTTACGCCGCTATCAAAGTCCCGTAGCGCCCTGAGGACAATCGGGAATTTGGACAAGGTGCTCTCCTCGTATGAATACAGCTTATTGGGTAATCGCATCGAACACCTCGCACTTCTGTACAAAATAGGCAACGACGATCTCACAGGCATCGCGTCCCCGATTCGTGTTGGTTTGCAGCCATTCTGCCAATTTGTCAAAGATGACCGGCTGCGGCAGGTTCTGCATGGACAGTTTCATGTAATTGATTTTCATCGCGTTGCAGAACGGCTGAAACTTCTGCTTTCCCTCTTGGTCCATCTGTTTGAGCCACTCATCCACTTTGATGAAGTACGCAGCCACGCAATACCGGATCTTCATATAGAGGGTGTTATTGTCCTTGCTGATTTTCTGTCTTACTGGCACCGGGTCGTAATTCAGTGGCGTCAATTCCTCTGGAGGCGTGATGGATATCTTCTCCAACACATGCTCAATATCTTGCTCGAGCTGCTCTGACGACAAAGCGTTTGAGCCTTTTTCATTAAAAAGCATGTTTCGTTTAAGCTCTTTCAAACGGGCTGTGGTCGAAGGATCACGGCTCGCTTTTATTTTCTGATAGCAGGTAGGGCATACCGCTATGTAGTTCTCATAAGTATCAGGTCCCGACTCATCTATTTTCAAGGCTTCATAGCAAAGCTGCGTCCTGCCGTCGATATCTGCCTCAAGTTCATTGCTGCACCAGTCATTCGGGCAGACGCCGTTAGCCTCGATTACGAGACTGATTCCGTACTTGTCCTTGAACGTGTCACCCGGGCTTTTTGTCCTGATTCCTTTCTTGCTTCCTACGGCAGACAGAAGAATGCTCTGGAATAGTTCAGACAGGCGCTCCCCGATGTCTTTCGTAGTCGCCCCGGAGCACTCCTTTGCGAAGGCGCTGCACAGGTTGAACAGGACACCTTCGTCAAATGAGTAGATGAAGGCTTCGAAAATCGTGACATCTATGTAGGGGTTGATCTTCTTGGCAAGAAGCCTAATTGCCCTAGTCCCGTTGAAATAGCTCTTGAACGTTTCATCAGACTGATCAATCAGCGGATTGTCATCAACCTTTGAAACCGGGATATCCGTTATCTTTTCGAAAAGCTTGCGGGTAAACCTTCCGGTGGTATCACCGCCACCGATGATCGGATACAGCAAACCGGCGAATTCAGAAAACTCCATCTGCACATCTCCTTTCACCCGGCGATTTTGTACCGAACTGTACCGGACCGTCCCCGTCCGTCAGGGTCTGACCGGTCCGAATTTCATACCATGAAAAACGTAAGGATGAAGTTCGGTCGCGAGCTTGCGGCACGAAATCAGCCCTACATGTATTCTATCAGTTTCTTTCGTTTGGAGCAATGTCTTTTCGCGAACGCGAAAGTGTTTCGTTGAAAAGAAAAAGGCGTCAAACGATTGGAACGGACGTTATCCGGGATCAACAGCTCGCCTGATCAACGAGCATCCAGTGAGATCCCGGACACCACAGACAGGTCTCCTTCTCTGGAAAGGGAACCAGCAAAACAAGGAGACAACCAATGCCAATCATCATTTGCAGCGACTATATCGCAAGCATCGAGGAATCCGCGTCCGTCATCGAGTCCGAGATCGGAACGGAAACCGTGGACTTTGTTTTCCGAAAGTTCGGCGCTAATAGCGTCGAGGATCTGAATCCAGCGGACCTGCCGGAAGTATTCAGTGAGCTCTACGCCATCGAAGCGGGTCTTCGTTAATCACAAGTCCAAGTGACCTGGGCGTGTCAATAAACCGCCCGCCGTCATGGCCGTTCACCCCGGTGCACAGAGGTGGCTCGAACTGCCATGGCGGCAATAAGTGAACAACTACCAGCTTACGAGCGTGGCTGGCCTTTCAGAACAGATTTCCTGTTCTGGATGGCTGGTCACGCTCCTTTTTTGTGCGGTGCCTCCGGTTCGGGAGAAACGAACGGAGGTATCGCACATGAAAAGCAACGGCAATCAGAGTCAACGAGTCTACGACAAGACCACCCGCACCTGGTATGAGGTGCCGGAGGACCAGTACCGGGAATTCGACAGGTGGCGCACGAACCTGCGCAAGCGCGAGCAGTACTGGGGGTGCTGCTTCTGCCCGCGCGGCAAGTGGTGGCTGTGCGACGGCAACTGCGTTGACTGCAAGTTCCACACGCGCAACAAGGCCCCTCTTGATGACCAGCCGCCCGCGGCGAGGGGACGCGCGGCGATTATGCGCCGGACGACAAACCGACTCCCGAGGAGATCATATCCGACCGCGACCTTCTGGAACGCACCTGCCTTGGACGGTGACGTGCGTGATCTCCACCCGGCGCGGTGTTGAACAGGGTGGGGTTGCTGGTCACGTTCACGATGTTCCGTTCGATGCCGACCACCGACTTCTCGCCCACACCCTCGATGTTGCCGTCGTCGTTGACGTCGAGAAGGATGTGGCCGCCCTAGCGGTTGGCAAATGAGCACACGGTTTCGAAAGTGTCCTTCTCCGGCACGGCACCGCATCTCTTGAACTCGACGGACAGTCCCTCTCCCTGCTCGAGCATCTCATCTATGTCACGAACCATCATTCGACCTCTTTCCACCCATGATTGCGGACAAAATCGCGGACAAGAAAACATCCACTTGACCGCAATAGTGACCGCAATCACAAAATCTGCACATTTACATATGGCGCACATATTCTCCCATACATACACGAGTCCAACGGGCATCGTTTCGAGATAAGGCGCCACTCTCACGAATCCAGCGCGATAGGATCATCACTGCCGAAAGGGGAATATGGCAGCAACGGCAAGGCACTGAGCTACCACGCAACTGCACATGCTGTCAGATAACAAGAAAGCCACGGCGGGTGATACCCGTCCGCGGCCGTTCATCAATCCGGTGCCCCCGGTGGGACTCGAATCATTCGACTCCCCTGATTCCATTTCCTCCGATCCGGCAATGTCGCTGGATGATCTGGAAAGGCTTTCCCCCGCCTGTTTCTATATGATTTCGTGGATGGTGCTTTCGGTCGCGTTCAAGACCGCCCTGCACTGAAAACCGCTTTCGAGATTTTTTCCAGCTCGCTACGGAATGCACCTTAAGGTGGCTCCCATGCCCTAGGGTGCACAGGCCTGGCGGGCTGTTTTTATCAATTAAAAAGGGAGTAAAGATGGAACGACGCGAGTTCGGAACCATTATCACAAGGAAACGAGAAGATGGCACGATCCAATCATGGATCGCCAGATACGCCTACAAAGGCATTCGATGCCAGAAGGCATTCGGCCCGCGAGGACGCATAAGCGCCGAGAAATGGCTTGAGGAAGAGAAGCTGCTGATCGATCTCGACCGGCGCGGCATTCAGGAATGGGATCCTCCACAGGCAAGGGAAAATCAACGCAGGGCATCGGAACTCACGTTCAACGAATACGCAGACCATTACATCCTGCACCACCGAAAATCCGATGGCGGCGAGCTCGCGGGAGGATCCAAACGCAATCTGCGTGCCGACGTGCAGCATCTGCGTGACGCGTTCGGCGTCATGAGACTATCCGCCATCACACCGGGCATGATCCGGGACTGGTACGAGGCCGACCATCCCGAAGGCCCTTGGGCGTTCAAACGCGAATGCGAACGGTTCAAGGCGATCCTCACTGAAGCGAGCAGTCCAGGCATCGACGGCGAGCCGGCCATCATCGAGACGAACCCGTTCGTCATGCCGATACCACCGGATCCAGAACCCGAATCCCGCATGATCCGTCCCTTGGACGCGGACACGATACGCCGCCTTTACCACGAGATGCCCGAATACACACGCATCAGCGTGCTGATCGCCGCGATGGCCGGAGGAATGAGGACCGGGGAACTGTGCGCCCTGCGCCGTGAGGACATCGATTTGAAGCATCGGACCGTCAGCGTCAACGGCAGCGCGAACCGTGGACGGGACGATCTGGGCAAATCCAGGATAGGACGGACGAAAAGCCGTCATTCCGTGCGCACATGCCCGATACCGGAACTGTTGGTTCCACTCTTGCAGGAACACTTGGATGGTTTGGACACGGACGATCCCATGCTCATCCAGGCGAAGCGTGGCGAGGTGATCGCACAGACCACACTCGCCGGCCAGTTCAAGACCGCAAGGGAACGGCTGAAACTCGATCAGCCGGTCACGTTCCGCACGCTGCGCGTCACGCACACGACGCTCATGCTCATGGCTGGCGGGACCGTGCGCGAGACCATGGACGAGATCGGCGACGGCACCATGCAGGTCGTCATGGACCATTACGCGCGCACCGTGCCCGAACACCAACGCCAGGTCGTGAACCAGCTCGTCCAAACCCTTGTCGACGATGACGCCCGGCTCGCACAGACATTGAAGGCGACGAGGACACCGCAACAGGGAACACAGAGCAATGATCTGACCAACGGGCTCAGACAGATGATCCAACTGCTCGGCGAGATGTTGCAGCGGGTGGATACCGGAACCGTGGACGCGGCACTGGCGTAAACAAAATAGTCAGAGCGATATTGGTGTAGGAGAGAGAACCATACGAGGTCGCATGAAATGAAAACCAGAGGGAGAATCCAGGAGCCGGTCGGAAACGGAATGACCGGAATGGGCAGTATCCTTGGAGGGGAAGCCGTGGCAGGCAATGCATGAAAAGCCACGGCTTCTTTGCTTATTCCTCTAAACCCGTAAACCGGTATTCCCTTAAAACTGTAAAGCCGTATTATGGTATCGACGAATGCGACGGCGACCGGCAACCACGGCTGTAGATTTGCGAATCGAAGGTGGGTTTCAATTCGGCATGATGCGAGTTATCCACTTATCCACATTTTTCAGGAATCCAGTTGCGATGACCATGTGCCTTATGCCATGATTGGCGCACATTCGACGTAAGGAAGCGTCGAACATATGGAAGGAGCCGATCATGGCAAGCATTCTCATGGACGTGGACGCGATCATCGACCTGTGCCGGGACCACGGCGAACAAGGGACCCTCATGCACGAGGTCATGGTCAGGATGTGTCCGACCATCAAAAATGTACGCGACAGAATAGCCCAATACAAGCTTGATTTTTTTGAGATCTAATCGCTTCGCCATCTGCCAAACTCAATTGAGTTCCACCGAAGCCCCAATACACACCTAAACAGTAATGACTTCCATATGTTCCCAACGACCGTATATTCTAGATTTATGCCCAAATCAATCGCTGACATTCGAAATCACGCCGCTGCCAGCCTCTCAACAGACAAGCAGCAGATGCTGGAACAATTTTTGACTCCGATGGAAGTTGCAGTGCAGGCCGTCAGCCTCTTCTCTGAATCGACAAATCCTCTAAACATTCTTGACTTAGGTTCAGGAAGCGGCATCCTCTCCGCAGTCACTGCGCAACATTCACCATCAGGTAGTACCGTTACCGCCATTGAGCAGGATAAGCAGCTTGCCGATCTATCAGAAGCGGCCATCAGCCAGGGCACCGATAAGTATGAAATTATTAATGAATCAGTATTCGATGTTTCAATAGATGCCCGATTCGATCGAGTGATACTCAACCCACCATACAAAAAGATCAAGCCCACCTATATATCGACAGATTGCGGACAAATCAAAGTCACCAATCTATACGCCGCCTTCTTGGTGACCGCAATTGAAGCTCTCGCACCCAACGGCGAATGCATTGCAATCATTCCTCGATCATGGATGAACGGACTTTATTTCAGCGATCTGAGACATTTCCTGCTCGAAAAAACAAGCATAGATGCAATGGCCGTATATGGATCGCGACGCGAGCATTTCGAAGATATGGGTATCTTACAGGAAATCATGCTACTTAAACTTTCCCGTAAGACGCAACGAAAAACGGTTACCGTCTACCAAGATGTGTCGGCCGGCACTCCGTTAATCAAGCAAGACCATCACGATTTCCCAATTGAGAACCTTGTCTTCGGTAAAGAAAAAATAGTCCGAATCCAACAACAGGATCCACGATTAAACCAGTTTCGCACATTGTCCGAAAACGGATTATGGGCTTCCACAGGGAAGCTCGTCTGGTTTAGGAATCGTGACATCATCAGCGAAAAAACAACATCCTACCCGCTCTATTGGGCTGCCAACCAGAAAGGATTGGTCACTGTTCATCCCGTAACGGGTACACGTGGTCAATGGGTATCAGCCGATGCGGAAAATCGTCCGATACTGCAACCAGCCGGGAGCTTCGTATTCGTAAACCGATTCACGTCCAAGGAGCAGCATCGTCGTATCCATGCCACCTATCTGAACAATCCGGGACTCTTCGCAGCGGATAATAAGCTCAACTACATTCACGCCGGTACCCCACGCAAAACTGTTCCATTGCAGGATGCCGTAGCCCGAGGTCTAACAGTTTGGTTGGCAACCACTATCGTAGATGACTGGTATCGCGAGGTATCCGGGAACACACAGGTAAACGCCACAGATTTGCGACAGCTTCCATGCCCATCACAGGACCAGTTGGCCGCACTGGCAAATCTTATAAATCCCACCAATGAAACAGATCAAAAAACAATAGATGAAACCGTTGAAAGGTTTTTTTCATGGACGCCCAGGAACAAGTAAACAAAGCAATCAGCGCACTAACCTCTTTTGAAGTCAGTGACGATCAGCGCAATGAACGTAGTGCTATGACTCTGCTGGCTCTGCTGGGACTTCAATCGGGTGACAGTTGGGATAAATCCACTAATCCGCTGCTCGGAACCCGTGCAATTATGGATCGAATACGCGATGAATACAAAGTTGAATACAAACCGAATACTCGCGAGACGATACGTCGTTTCACCCTTCATCAGTTCGTAATAGCAGGTATATGCGAGGAGAACGCCGATCAGCCCGACCGTCCCATCAACTCCCCTCATTGGAACTATCGCATTACACCTGACGCTCTGCACGTATTCCAAACATTCGGCACGCCAAAATTTGACACATTGGTAAGCGCGTTCCTTTCCACGCATCCTTCATATAAGTCTTTAACTGAGGAACGTAAAAATATGCCAAAAACGCCCGTCACGCTGCCGAATGGACAGCATCTCAATTTATCACCCAGCGGGCAGTCCACCCTGATCAAGGCCATTGTTGAAGAAATGCTTCCCCGGTTCGCACCGGGTTCAGAAATCGCGTTCATCGACGACACTGATCATAAGCACGGAGTGATAGATTCAACACTTCTTGATCGTTTGGGCATAACCATTCAAGCAAGAGCCAAGGCACCGGACGTGATCGCATGGGATTCTAATCATCAATGGCTTTTTTTGATGGAAGCGGCCAGCAGCCACGGTCCAGTTGATGTGACTCGCAAGAACGAGTTGCATGAATTATTTGCAGGCCAATGGGACAAGGTGGTTCTGGTTTCCTGTTTTCCAACCCGAAAAATCATGCAGAAATATCTTGCTCTGATCGCTTGGGAGACGGAGGCATGGTGCGAGGATACGCCCGATCACATGATGCACTTCAACGGATCTAGATTCATGGGGCCTTACGGGAATCCGACCGATTGACCAATTTTATGTCCCACAAAACCGCGGTTAATCCATTCTGATTCTATAAACAATGATGCTCTCCGTGACTAAACGGAGAGCATCATTCCATATTGTTTGCTACTTGCTGAAGTCGAGTTTCGCTCCTCTTTCCGGATCAGGGATCAGGTCGGCGTCGAACTTCCGGCCGGCCCTGGACGTGAACCCCTTGACGTGGACGCGGTGTTTGCCGAGCAGGGTCCGCACCGTCGCGTCGGTGAGGTTCTTGCCGCAGACGGTCTGGTAGAGTCTCCATCCGCAGCCGCCGACCGACACGTACGTGCCGTCAGATTGTTTCTCTCGTTTGTTGGTCGAGCATTGCCAGAATTTGCCTTTCCGGATGACCGGTTGGCCGCATTTCGGGCATGGACCATACGATTCCATGGCCTGCTTCACCTGTTTTGCATGGATGATGCGGCCGTTCGTTTCGACGCTTTCGCACGCCTCGCGCGCGATGCTTCGTGCGTCTTTTCTGAACTGTTCCATGACGGTTTCGGCGTCCTGTTCGCCGTGTTCCACGCCTGTGAGCTGCTGTTCCATGAGGGCCGTGGATTCCACGCTTTTGCGGTTCAGAGCCGTAACTGAGATCAGGTTCCGGCCCGATTGCGTGGAGCACAGCTGTTTGCCTTTGCGTTCCACGTACGCGGATCGTATGAGTTTTTCGATCACTTCCGCGCGCGTGGCCGGGGTGCCGATGCCGCCCGAATGTGATTCGTCGTCGTCCAACGCGGCCTTGAGTTCCTTGTCTTCCACGTAGCGTGACGCGTGTTCCATCGCCGCGAGCAGTGTCGCTTCGGTGAATGGTTTCGGTGGTTTCGTCGCGCCTTCCTTCAACGTGGCCGGACCGGCCGACGGGAGGATCACGGACCGTCCCTGTTCGAGGTTCGCGGGGATGATGTTGCGTGGTTCGTCCTTGGCGTCTTCCTCTTCCGGTTTCGTGTGTTCGATGCTTTTCCAACCGAGGCTGATCGGCAGGTCGGAGTGTGAGACGAAGCCGGTTTCGGCGGTCGACGCGTCGTGGAATCCGTTCGGATTGTCGAATTGGGTTTCGCAGAACTCGCCGGAGAATTGCGCGGTCACGTTCGTGACTTCATGCACGTAATCGTCGCCAATCGCTTCCCACATGCGTCGCACAACGCGCGTCAGCACGAGCTTTTCGTCGCTGGAAAGCGCGTCGAGCCGGTCGGCTCCGGCCTGCATGGTCGGCAGGATCGCGGTGTGGCCGGCGACCTTTTTGTCGTTCACGGTCAGTTCCAATCGTGGTTCGGCCGGCTTGTCTTTCGGGTCGATGAAACCTTCCACGAGCCGTTGGCCTTGGGTGAGCTGGCGGAGCGTTTCGAGGTCGTCGTGGGTGATGTACTGCGAGTCCGTGCGTGGATATGTGGTGAGTTTGCGTTCGTACAGCGACTGCAATGCGGCCAGGGTTTTGGCTGCGGAAAGGCCATGGAGTTTCGCCATGTCCTTTTGCAGGCCGGTCAGATCGTACAGGCGTGGCGGCTTGTCGTGCTGCTGTTTGCGTTCCTTCAGTAGCACGTCGAACGTGACGCCGGGCGTGTTCGTTAGGTCGAGGATGCGCTGCGCCTCCCGACGGACCGTGTAGCGTTGCTCGCTAATCAGCTGCCAGCCTCCCATGGGCACGCGAACCGTCCAGAATGGTGTGGATTTGTGGGCTTCGATCTGGTTGTCGCGGTCCACGATCATCGCCAGTGTCGGCGTCTGAACGCGGCCGATGGTGTAGTGCGCGTCGTAGGCGAGGCTGTATGCGCGGCTGGCGTTCATGCCGATCAGCCAGTCCGCTTTCGCGCGGATCTCGGCCGCTGCGGCGAGGCCGTCGTATGCGGTTTCTGGTTTCATCCGTGCGAAAGCGTCGCGTATCGCATCCTCTTCCAGTGATGCGACCCAGAGCCGTTTCGTGGGGAGATTGACGCCCGCATGCGCGGTGATGCGGCGGAATATGGCTTCGCCCTCACGGTCGGGATCACATGCGTTGACGAGTTCCGTCACGTCGTCGCGACGCAGCAGGCGTGTGATGTTCGCGTATTGTCTGGCCGCTCCTTTCGTACGGCTGATGACCCATTTCCAGTCCGGTGTCGGGTCGATGGGCAGTGTTTCCATGGCCCATTTCTTCCAGTCGCGGTCGGTGTATTCGTCCGGTTTCGCGAGGTTAACCAAATGTCCCTGCGCCCAGGTCACGATGTTGTTTCCCGTTTCGATGTAGCCGTCGCCATTGCGTTGGCCCACACCTTCGATCGCGCCCGCGATGGCCTGCGCGACCGAGTGTTTCTCCGCGATGATCAATCGCATGTTCCCTGTCCTTCCAAACTCACTGCTGCTGCCATGGCATGGCGTTCACGGTCGGAACGGTGTCATGTTCCGCAGTGTGCTCTTCGTCCACGTCGTTTTCGTGGTCCGTTTCTGCAATGGCGGACGTGGTTTTTTCATCAGGTTCCGGCTGCGGTTGAACGCTCTTCGCGTCGCGGTCGAAGGCGATGCGCTTCTCGACCGCCGATAGGCCGAACCGGTCGGCGAGTTCCTGCTGGGTCTTGCCGAACACGTCAAGCACCGCGATTCCGGACTCGTTCAACGAGGCCGAGGCCTTGCGGAAATTCTGGAGGTCCTTGATGAATTCCTTCAGGGTTTTCTCTTCGGTCTTCATCCTCGCGCGGCGTTCACGCATGAATTCCGATACGATCTCGTCTCCCATTCCGGGGTCCTTTCTGTCCGTTCCGCCACTGTTCATGCAACGGAAAAATGTCCAATCCGGGCACGTTTCAAGTGCCTGAGAATCGTCGTAAACGAATCGGTTTCCACCTTAAAAGCCGAAAGGAGACGTGGGATTGGACAAAAAGAAAACGACGGTTTCCGCAAGGAAAACCGATACGGAATGCCCGCAATCCGACCTGTCGGATTTGCGGGTAGCAAGCGACGTGAATGTACGTACATTCACTCGGCCCGGCTACCGCCGGTCCGACTTGCTCGGGAGACCCAGACCCCATAGTCGGCGGAGCCTCCAGGCCACTTGCGTGGCTTTGCTCGGAAGACTGGCGTCCAGTCTTCTCATTCAGCTGCTCGCGTTCGCGGCGGCGGTCGGTGGAACGGCCATGCTGTTCGTCGCGATCGTGGACGGGACGGACGGATTGACGCTCGGCACGGTCGGAGTCGTCGTCTCATTGCTCGGCATGACCGCCATGGTCTACCTGCCGGACACGGATGAAGGAGGAAGGCAATGACGTGGGACGTCAATCGCAACAGAAATATTCGTAGAGAGATCACGTTCACGCCGGAGGAATGGGAACAGGCCGAGGGACTGTGGGCGGAGTGGAAGGATCTGTTTCCATCGTACAGCGGTTTCGCCAGGCGCATGCTCACG
>ERZ1026866.570-NODE-570-length-21736-cov-11.059407_pt1 | contig 21736 bp, 16 predicted proteins | sample MGYA00380163_ERZ1026866 | MGnify/ENA primary metagenome ERZ1026866 (study PRJEB33269, sample SAMEA4719799) | human gut metagenome | biome: human-associated habitat; feature: organic feature; material: feces | place: Cameroon | collected 2013-10 ...
CCTGCCACCCGGACGGTCCGAGTTACCTGTCGGACGGCACGACGCTGGCGGCGTATGTTGCCGCGCACCCCGGCTGCCTTGGCACCGACTGTGACAAGTTCGAGCAGTTCCCGATTTTGACCAAGCTGATCGATGCCAAGCAGAACTTGTCCGTTCAGGTGCATCCGTCCAACGAGTATGCACTCGAAAAAGAACATCAGTACGGCAAAACCGAGATGTGGTATGTGCTGGACTGCGTGCCGGGGGCGTACCTGTACTACGGCTTTGACCACGAAATCTCCAAAGAGGAGTTTGCGGAGCGCATCAAAAATAACACCCTGACCGAGGTCCTGAACGCCGTGCCGGTACATAAAGGGGACTGCTTTTTTATCCCGTCCGGCACGTTGCACGCCATCTGCCAGGGCATCGTCATTGCCGAGGTGCAGCAAAACTCCAATGTAACCTATCGTGTTTACGATTACGGGCGCGTGGGTGCAGACGGCAAGCCCCGCGCGTTGCACATTGAAAAGGCGCTGGACGTGACCCGCCGCACCCCGCCGCAAAAGCAGGATTTCGGCGGTCATCTTGCGCAGTGCGAGTATTTTACCGTTGACCTCAAAAACGGGAATTTCAACGGTGCCGCGGATGAAAAATCTTTTGTGTCGCTGCTTATCACCGATGGTGTCGGCACATTGACCTGCGGCGGCGAAACCGTCAATATCCAAAAAGGCGAGAGCTATTTCCTGCCCGCAAACAGCGGCCATTACACTGTGCAGGGCAGCTGCCAGACCCTTGTGACCTGCGTCTGAAGAAACATCCGCCAGCCGAACCGGTGGTTTTACCCTATAAAAAATAGTAGAATTTTTTTCTCTCGCACAAGATAGATTTAAGTCGGTTGAGGGATTAGAAAACGCCGGAAACCCGCATAAACACTATGGTTTTGCGTGTTCTCGGCGTTTCTTTTATCGCCTGTTTTGGTGGTGCGTTTTCGGCTAATGGTGCCCAAATGGTGCCCAAATCCCACGCGGGGCTATAAAAGGCTATAAGAAGCAGTAAAAAGATAAGGCGGTTAAAGCTCAATTTCGCTGCTCTTTTTCTTCGCCGCACTCTTTGCTTTCTTCGGCTCGGCTTCCTTTGCCTTTGCCGGGTCTGCCTGTTTGACAGCCCCATGATAAGCGTCCAGGACTTCTTTTTTCCGTTCAAGCCGCACGTCAACATAGCGGGCAGTAACGGCTTCAAAGTTCATTTGAGTAAAGAAATGTGCCAACTGCTTAAGGCGTGGCGAAAAGAGTGCGAGTGGGATAGGCAGCAGACCGCGAACGAAACCGTATCTGAAGATGACTACTTATTCCGCCAGCCTAACGGCAAACCGATGAATCCATGCACATTTACCTATCGCTTCAAGCTGATTTTGAAAGCTAACAACTTGCCGCTGGACTTGAGTGTACATAGCCTGCGGCACACGAACGCCAGCTTACTGATTGCACAAGGCGTAGATGTACGAACGGTGGCTAGTCTGCTGGGTCATGCACAGGCCAGCACAACGCTGGATATTTATGCCCATGCGTTTGACAAGAACAAGCGCAAGGCACAAGAGAAACTCGGAAAGGCGATTGGATTATGATGAGAAAAATTAAGCTGACCCGCGCGAACAAGAGTATCTTATTGAAATCACTTGCACCTTATTATTACCGTGAAAGGGCGCTTGGGCATAGCACACAGGAGTCGGGAAGATTGATACTGAAAATCAATTCCCTCCCAGCCGATAAAAAAGCCACTTTTTCCGCAGAAGAAATTCACCTTATGCGAACAGCCGTAAATCAGCTGAGAAATGAACGGTTGGCAAAAGGGCAGTACACCGATGCTGCGGATGATATGCTGTTGAAATTATTTTGAAAATCAGATTTGAACAAAAGCAAAAACCTCATTGCAAAAGTACATTGCAATGAGGTTTTTAAGTGCGCCCGACTGGATTCGAACCAGCGGTCTTTGGAGTCGGAGTCCAACGCGCTATCCATCTGCGCCACGAGCACTTATATAAAAAATGTCGTTAAAACGTATTTCAACCTTTTGAAGTAGTTAATTTCCAATAGTGGTCAATTCGTGGTCTGACTACCGTTGACCACCGCGTTTTCGCGAGTGTAAATATCGCTGTATCGCATAAAAATGTGTCAAAAACCCGTCCTGTCGCAGTTGTCGGAGAACTACGACAGGGCGGTATAGACTGGCGTTGGAACGTAAATTTTGTTGGTTCTGCACAGCTACCGCAAAGCGCCGAAAAAGCCCATTGTTGGTTGTCACAACAGGCTTTTCCGGCATTTTGTGGTGCCACTGCACAGTAGTGGTCAAATGGTGGTCAAAAACCACTGACACTCAACACGCAGTATCCCCGAAGGAAGATTTTGTAGACAAAAGCGGCGCACCATCCCGGCGGACCTTGTCCTGCTCATAGGTTGCGCGGGCAGCCTCTCCCACAAATGGGGAAGGGACTTGGCCACGTCACATTGATCCGTCTGCAAGTCTGATAGAAGATGAGATAAAAGGCATCACGCTCCGGGTCGCGATTGAAATAGCCTTGCGCATTTATGGAATACACATCATTTTAAGTAAGTAATTAATAGATTTATGACAGTTTCGCCAGAAAGTTCGTATCTCGGAGTACCGCCAAAACTGGGCAGGGGAGCAACACCAAAATCATGGACATACTATGCCGACCATGCTGGTCGGAGAATTTATTTGATAGAATAAAAACAATTTCTGTACTTGGTGAAATCCCGAGAGCGACTGCCGCTTTACGACTAATTTAAGACGCGATTCAAAGACGACAGCAAAATCCCCGCTCGTCTTACCCCTCATACCCTTTTCCGTCGTACTTATCCCTCTCGGGGGTGCCCAGCAGCACATCGGCATACGGGCCGCCCAAGGCTTGCAGGCCGGCGGCGACCAGACCTGTGAAACGCACGGCACCGAGGTACCGCAGGTGGGTGTTGTCCTCCTTGCCGTCGGGGTAGTTGGGGTAGAGGTTCGGGGCAAAGACCATGTACAGCTCGCGGCTGGCGGGCTCGCCCATCTCCTGCACCAGCTTGGTGGATGCGGCGTTCAAATCAATCAGCGGCAGGTCCTCGCGCGCGGCCAGCAGGCGCACAGCGTCGGGGTAAGCACCGTGGGTCGGAACCAAAGTGCCCCCCTCAAAGCGGCGGCGCACCAGCGGCGTGATGAGCACGGGCAGCGCGCCCTTGGCCTGCGCGGCGTGGGCGTAGGCCAGCAGGTTGGCGGCGAACTGATCAGGCGCGGCGTAGCGGGTGGGGTCCTCGGACTTTTCATCGTTGTGGCCGAACTGCATCAGCAGCAAATCGCCCGGGCGCAGGGCCGCCTCCACCGGGGCCCACAGCCCCTCATCCCGAAAACTCTTGGTGCTGCGGCCGTTGCGGGCATGGTCGTACACCGCAATGCCGGGGCGCACATACAGGTCCAAGACCTGCCCCATGCCGCACTGCGGCCACGTGGAAATATTATTGAACTGCACGGTGGAATCACCGATCCAAAAAATGCGCGGTGCCATAAGCCAAAACTCCCTTTATTACATTATTATATCTACTATAGCGCGCGCCGCGCGCCAAAACAAGCGTTTCAGCCGCGGTAGAGCGTGCGTTTTGCCCAACCACCCACAAGGTCCACGGCGGGACCCATCAAAAGCATGATGCCAATCGTGACGGGCCCGACGCTGCCGCCCAAGACGAGCGTCAGCACGACCCACACGGCGTCCCACGTCATGCGTACGGCGCGGAAGGGCAGGTGGGGCAGCGTGGCCGCCAATACAAAGGACATCGCGTCATAAGGCGCGGTGCCGAGGTCGGCAGTCATGTACAGCGACGCCGCCACGACGAAAACCGCAAGGGTGGCCACCATGAACACAAACCGCGCAGCCCCGCCTGCGGGAGTCGTGATGCCGCACAAACGGAACACCCAGCCGAAGAAATCCGCCGTGTAGCCCACCAACACCATGTTGGCCAGTGTGCCAAGGCCGATGCGGTGCGGGTCCTGCCACAACACAAGGCAGAACATGACGGCGTTGACGAGCAGTTCGGCGCTGCCCAGCAACCAGCCCATGCGGGCGGCAAACGCGAGGCAGGCCGTCGTGAACGGGTCGGTGCCGAGGTCGGCCTGCACAAGGGCGGCCACGGCAAAGCCCATAAACAGCACGCCCACCGTCATGACAGCGGCGCGGCGCAGGCGGTAAGCTCCGGCTGGCAAAAAGTCGGTAAAACTCATTTTTGGCATTTTCCGGCAGTCCTTTCCGTACAACAGTTTTCTATACTAACCATATCACGCTGCCGCGTGCCAACACAAGACACAGTATTTATAAATGCGAAATTGTTCCCCCCTGCACTGCCGAGCGCGTTGACTTTTGGCAGTGAAAAATGGTATAGTACTAAAAAGGGGAGTGTCGGAATGTTTGAAACAATTACAAAACATGTGCGGGGAAACTCTGTCGTGCGGTTTCTGCTCTCCCACCTGATGATCCTGCTGGCTGCGCTGCTGATCTGCGCGGTGGGGTTCCGCAGCGCGTTCGGCATTGTGCGCAATGATATTCTGAACAGCGCCGACTTTGCCATGACGCAGGCTGTGTCCAGCGTGAACAACGGCCTGACGGAGCTGCGCACCCTGGGGATGCAGTCCGCCCGCAGCGACTCCATTTACCGGCTGGAAAACCTGCATCATTCCGATGAAGCCTATTACCCCAACATCGTCCGCGCGCTCAATGAGTACTACCAGCGCCTGGCGTACTACGCGCCCAACTGGATGGGGAATACCTTTATCTACTTAAACGGGCTGGACTGTGTGATTTACAATCATTCGGTTTATACGCCCAGCCTTTTCAACAGCCAGCTGGAGCAGTGGGGCGATACCCCTGCCATCTGGCAGGAGCGCTGTACCGATGAAAACCAAGCGCCTTATTTCTGCACCATGGGCGGGCAGGGGATCTATTACGGCATCCCCAGCAGCCGCCTGATGAGCGGCAAGATCGCAACGGTGTTTTTCCGCATTGAGCCGGACTGGCTGGAGGACAGGTTTTCCTTTTTGAAAGACTATGACGGATATTCGCTGTTTGTGCTGAATGACGACAGTGCCGAAGCCTGCCTTTACACCCACGATGACCTTGGCCTGGCGGAAAACCTGCCAAGCGAATGGCTGACCCGGCAGGGCACGTGGAGCAGCGGCAGCAACCTGGTGCTGCACCTTGCGGGCAGCGATGTGCTGGGCCTGAGCTACCTGCTGGTCCTGCCGGAGCAGCAGGCCATGCAGCAGCTGAACGCACTGCGCAACCAGACGTTTCTGCTGATTTTTGCGGCGGTCGTGCTGGGCACAGCGGTGTCGCTCTACTTCTCGGTGCGGCGCGGGCGGCCTGTCAACGAAATTGCGCGTGCCCTGCAGGCTGCGGACGGCGCGGTGAACACCGATTTGAACCTCATCAGCGGCGCAGTCAGCCGCCTTGTGCAGGACAACGCCCACCTGCTGCAGGAGCAGGCCGCCGACCGCCCGGCTTTGCAGACGGCGTTCTATCACAACCTGCTCAAATCCAACTTTGTCTCCCGCCCGGAGATGGAGTATATGGCGCAGCGCGCAGGCATTGAGCTGACCGATAAAACCTACTGCGCCGCCGTGCTGCGGCTTTTCCCCGGCGTTGATATTGATGCCATCGATGGCCAGACTGTGGAGGACGCCAAAGTATTGCAGCAGGCCATCAGCGCCTATGTGGACGAGCTGTGCGTGCGCCCTGTGCACAACTACAAGCGCAACACCCTGCAGACCCTGTATATCTTTGAAATTCAGGACCAGGAAAAGCTGCTGGGCGTGCTGTACCGCGTTGCGGCGTGGCTGCATGAACAGTACCATGTGGAAGCCCACTGGGGCGTTGGCACCCCCTGCGATGACCTGATGCAGTTCTGGAAGAGCGCCGAGGAAGCCTCCGCCGCCCTGCGCGATGCGGACGGCGGAACAGCGGTGCAGGTTTACACCAGCCAGCTTGGTGCGCGCGATGGCTATTACTTCCCCTATGTGGCGGAGGAGCGCCTGACCCAGAGCCTGCGCGCAGGCGACGCCAAGGCCATGGAGGATGTGCTGAGCCTTTTGCAGACGGAAAACTTTGTCCGCCGCAGCCTGAACCGCAGCCGGATGCGCCAGCTGAACCGCCGCATTGTGGAGATCCTGTCCGCACAGACCGACGTGGTTGTGGAGGAAAACGCCGACCTGATGGCGCTGAACGAACTGGCGTTTGATTATAAAGGCGACTGCGAACCCTATTTTGAGCGGCTGAACACCCTGTGCCAGGCGCTGTGCAGCGAGGTGACCCAGCAAAAGAACGCCCGCCGCAGCGAAAACGTGAAAGCCATTGAGGAGTATATCCGCAAGAACTACCACAACCCGAATCTTGGCCTGGCCATGGTCAGTGCTGAATTCAATCTGTCGGAGGGGTATCTGTCTGCCATTTTCAAAAAGGAGACCGGCACCAACTTTGCCGAGTATCTGGAGCAGCTCCGCGTCAAGGCGGCCTGTGTTCTGCTGCAGGATGGCTGCAAGGTTTCGGATCTGCCGGAGCGGCTGGGGTACAACAGCATCCAGTCTTTCCGCCGTGCATTCAAGCGCGTGATGGGGGTCAGCCCCAGCGAATACCGCGGGTAACACACCCATGGCGAGCGGTAGGGCGGCCGATCCCCCCGGCCGCCGAGAACAGCATGGTGCCGGAACGTATCCGGATCGTCGGGGACGCTGCCCCCTGCAGTGCAGAATGCACAGCGGCAGTGATAGCAAAGCAAAAAGCATAGCATCGAATAATTTTGCAAAGGGAACGATTCTTCTCCACAAGGATCGTTCCCTTTTTCTTTTGGGGAACAGTTGCAGAGAACAGGGCTTTTGCCCCTTATGCGGCGGATTTTGGCGTGGTATGATGCAGATACAGCAAGCGGAACAGACAAACCCGCCGCAGAGCAATCCACACCATGAGAGGAGAGAATTCATCCATGCCACTGAAAACCAAGTCGGCACCCAAGGAACACCTGGGGCTGACGACCTGGCAGAAAATGAAAAAGTACCGCGCGTTCTACATTATGTTCATCCCGCTTTTTCTCTGCCTGATCCTGTTCTCCTATTTGCCAATGTTCGGCATCCTGTACGCATTTACCGACTACACCCCCTTTAAGCCGGCAAGCTTTGTCGGCCTGCAGAACTTCCAAAAGCTGTTCTCCCAGGCCGGCTTCTGGAAAGCGTTCTTCAACACCCTGCAGATCAGCATTACCAAGCTGGTGATTGATACGCTGGGCAGCATTGTGCTGGCGCTGCTGCTGGATGAGCTGCATTTCAAATGGTTCAAAAAGATCTCCCAGACCATCATCTACATCCCGCACTTTATGTCTTGGGTTGTTGTGGCTTCCATCTTTACCATGTTCCTCTCGCCGAAAAACGGCCTGATCAACGGCGTTATCACCGCTTTGGGCGGCGATTCCATCTATTTCCTCGCCAACGAAAAATGGTGGCGGCCCATCTTTTATATGATCGCTGTCTGGAAGGATATCGGCTGGGGCACCATCATCTACATTGCGGCGCTTTCCGGCGTGGATATGGAACAGCATGAAGCCGCCGTTCTGGACGGTGCCACCCGCTTCCAGCGCGTGATCTACTTAACACTGCCCGCCATTTCCGGCACCATCGTGACCGTATTTATCCTAAACCTGGCCAAGGTCCTGAACCTGTTTGACCCGGTGTGGGTTTTGCAGAACTCCATGGTCATCAACACCTCGGACGTTTTGGAAACCTATGTTTACCGCATGGGCATTTCTGGTTCGCAGTACGGTCTGTCCACGGCAGCAGGTCTGTTCAAGTCCGTCATTTCTATCCTGCTGGTTGCCATCGGCAATAAGCTGAGCAAAAAGCTGACAGGCGAGGAGGTTCTGTAATATGAACGGCATCAATTCCAAGGACCGGTTCTCTTTTGCCAAGGGCTACCGCGGCCGCACCATCTTTTTGATCTTTGATATTCTGCTGCTGGGCATCCTGATGTGCATGATGGTGCTACCGCTGCTGAAAGTGATCGTCGATTCCATCGACCCCACCAGTTACGGCGTGCGCCTGTGGCCCCGCAAGATCGATTTTTCGGCTTATGAGATGATTTTGACCACCTCCAGCCTGTACCGCCCGTTCCTGGTCTCTGTGCTCACCACCGTTGTGGGCACCGCCACCGGCCTGTTCATCATCACCATGGGCGCTTATGTCCTGATCCAGAAGGATATGCCCGGCCATGTTCTGATGGGCCGCCTGGTCCTGTTCACGATGATGTTCAGCGGCGGCATGATCCCCACCTACCTGACCATCAAGAATTTGGGTCTTATGAACAACATGCTGGCCGTCATCATCCCGTGCAGTGTCTCGGCTTACAACACCATTTTGATGCGCAGCTTCTTCGCCAGCATCCCGAACGAACTGTTCGAGTCCGCCACCATTGACGGCTGCTCGCCGTTCGGCTGCTTCTGGCGCATCATGCTGCCGCTGTCCAAGCCTGCTCTGGCTTCCGTTGGCCTGTTCATCGCTGTCGGCCTGTGGAACGAGTACATGCACTTCATCCTTTACATCACCGACCCCAACTGGCAGAACTTCCAGGTTAAGGTCCGTTCCCTGATCCTGGAGGATGGCCTTTCCGGCACATCCATCACACTATCGGCCGATATGCTAAAATCGGCAACCGTTGTTGTGGTCGTGCTGCCGTTCCTGTTCATCTATCCGTTCGTCCAGAAGTACTTCACCAAGGGTGTCACGCTCGGTGCAGTCAAGGGCTAAAAAATGCTATTGCGGCGGAGCGATTCGCCGGGTAAAATAGAAACATACAAAATGGAGGAGAAAACCATGAAAAAGCAAATTTCCATGCTGCTGGCCACGGCCTGCGCAGCCTCCCTGCTGGCCGCCTGCGGCGGCTCCGGCAGCACGGCAGCGTCCACGTCTGCGGCCGATTCCACCACTGCATCGTCCGAGGAGACAGCCGCAACTGCCGCTTCCCTCTACGAGAATGCGCAGAAGCCCGAAAAGCTGATCTGGTGGGTCCATGACGGTATGCACCAGGAGGACGGCTCCGAGCAGTGGATTGCCGAATTTGAGGCCAAGACCGGCATTGACCTGGAACTGGACTTCATCGACAACAACGAGTACACCAAGAAGCTCGAGCTGGCCTATGCTTCCGACACGGTCCCCAACACGTTTGACCTGAACGGTGAGACGCTGGGCAACTACGCCGCACAGGGGGCTATCGCCGACCTGACCGACCTCGTCCACGAGAGCGGCCTGTATGACAAGGTTGACAAGAACCTGTGGGACGCGCTGACCGTCAACGGCAAGATCTATGGCGTGCCGCGCGAAACGCCTTCCGCCATTGTGACCTATGTCCGCAAGGACTGGCTGGACCGCCTCGGTATGGATGTGCCCACCACCTACGATGAGTTCATCGAGATGCTGACCCGCTTCAAGAATGAGATCCCCGAGTGCACCGCGCCCTACACGGCCCCCGGCCTGAAGAGTGCACAGTCCCTGCCCGAGTTCTATCAGGGCGCTGTGGCCGACTATGTCAAGGTCGACGGCCAGTGGATCGATGGCATGGCACAGGATAACATGCTGACCGCCCTGCAGAATCTGCAGGATGCCTACACCGCCGGCCTGATCGACCAGGAAGCCATTACCAACACCACCAGCGCCTGCCGCGATGAGTGGTACGCCGGTACCGTCGGCTGCTTCCCGTACTGGGGCGGCCTGTGGGGCCAGACGCTGACCGAACGCCTGCAGCAGAACGTGCCCGATGCCGAAGTTATCGCACTGCCGCCGATCGAAGGCGCCACCTACTTGTACAGCGCCCCCAGCGTTCAGGTCATTTCCTCCAAGCTCAGCGATGAGCAGGTTGCTTCTGTCTTTAAGTACTTCATTGAATACATGCACGATGGCGACGAAGGCCAGGTCCTGTTCCAGAGCGGCGTTGAGGGCGTGCATTGGGAGCAGGATGGCAATAACATCAAGCCCCTGCCCACCATCTCCAAACCCGCCGAAGTTTTCCAGAAAGCATGGATTACGCCCTGGATGGCCATCAGTCCGCTGACTGCCACCGATAAGAATGTTGAACTCTCCCAGGCTGTCACCGATTCTCTGGCCGTTGTCTCTGCCAACGCGAAGAACATCTCCGTGTTCCCCGTGTCCGAGCAGCGCACCATGATCACCTCTGACCTGACCACCGCCCGCGAGAACATCATCTCCCGCGTGGCTATGGGCCAGCTTACCCCGGAAGAGGGCATGGCCGAGTACAAGGCACAGGCCGAGACCCTGAACGTTGCACAGGCGCTGGAAGAGATGAACGCCAACGCATAATCTTACCATTCTCTAGTCCTTCTAAATACAAAGGAAAAGGGGCCGGGCGTTTGCCCCGGCCCTTTTTCTTTTGCCTGTAATTTGCCAATAAAGGAGCAAACCATGAAGATCACCTTGACCCAGTTCCGCCCCAACACTGCCGAAGCCGCCTGGACTGACTGTTTTGCCCAGGCCATTGCCGAACTGAACAAAGCGGGCGGCGGCGTGCTGACCGTACCGGCAGGGGAATATACCACCGGCCCCATCGAGCTTTGCAGCAATGTGGAGCTGCACTTGGAGTCGGGCGCTGTCATCCGCTTTTTGAACGACCCGGCCGCCTTCCCTTTGCAGGAATGCCAGTACGAAGGGCGCATCTCCCACCGGCCCAAGCCCTGCCTTTCCGCCTATCATGCCGAGAACGTGGCCCTGACCGGCTCCGGTGTGCTGGATGGCTGCGGCGCTCCGTGGTGGGCGGGCCAGCGCGCCCGCACCCTGGCCAACGGCCGCCCCTACCTGCTGCATTTTGAAGATGTGACCCACCTGCGCATCTGCGGCGTGCAGCTGCGCAACAGCCCGGCGTGGACCGTCCATCCGCTGAACTGTGTGGATGTGCTGATCGAGGATGTCTCCATCTGCAACCCTTACAATTCTCCCAACACCGACGGCATCAACCCCGAAAGCTGCCGCGATGTGCGCATCCTGAACTGCCGCGTTGACGTTGGCGATGACTGCATCACACTGAAATCCGGCACCGAGGAAACGCCGAGCCCCGTACCCTGCGAGAACATCGTCATTGCAAACTGTCTGCTTGTGCACGGACACGGCGGCATAGTCATCGGCAGCGAGATGAGCGGCGGCGTGCGCAATGTCACGGTCACGAACTGTGTGTTCACGGGTACCGACCGCGGTTTGCGCGTCAAAACGCGCCGCCGCCGCGGCGGCTGTGTCGAAAATCTGCGCCTTTCGAATTTGGTGATGGAACGCGTGTTCTGCCCGTTTGTTTTTAATATGTACTACAGCTGCGGCACGGCCGAAAAAGACCGCTGGGTGTGGGAAAAGACGCCCTACCCCGTGGACGGCGGCACGCCCGCGTTCCGCAACATCCGCATCAACGGCGTCACCGTCGTGGGGGCCACGGCGTCGGCGGGTTTCTTCTACGGTCTGGCCGAAAGCCCTATCGATGGCCTGAGCCTGACGGACTGCCATATCGAGATGGCCCGCGGTGCGGCCCCCGAAAAGCCCGCCATGATGGGCAACTTGGAGCCGATGAGCGCGCGCGGGTTCTTCCTGCGCAACGCGAAAAACGTGGAGTTCCACAACGTGACGCTGAAAAATGCCGACGGCGAAGCTTATGACACCGACGCCAGCGTGGACGGCGTGTTCTGATAGGAGACAAGCGATGAAATTGTACGATAACGTGACCGAAAACGGTCAGGACTACAAGAACCCCGTACTGTACATGGATTACAGCGACCCCGATGTCATCCGCGTGGGGGAGGACTACTACATGGTAGCGTCCAGCTTTACCTACCTGCCCGGTGTGCCGCTGCTGCACAGCCGCGACCTCATCCACTGGGAACAGCTGGCGTGGTGCATCGAAAAGCTGCCCTTTGCTCGCTACGACCTGCCCGCCCACGGGTGCGGCACCTGGGCCCCGGCCATCCGCTACCATGACGGCATGTTCTATGTCTTTATCCCGCTGCCCGACGAAGGCATTTTTGTCACAACTGCGAAAAATCCCGCAGGCCCGTGGAGTGAGCTGCACTGCATCAAGCAGGCCTGCGGCTGGATCGACCCCTGCCCGTTCTGGGACGACGACGGCAGCGCCTACATGGCCCACGCCTACGCCAAGAGCCGCTGTGGCATCAAGCACCGCATCGATGTCTGCCGCATGACCCCAGACGCAAGCCGCCTGTTGGACGATGGGGTAGAGGTGTTCAACAATGAACTGATGCACCCCACGATGGAAGGCCCGAAGTTTTATAAGCGCAACGGCTGGTACTACATCTTTGCACCTGCAGGTGGCGTCGGCACGGGCTGGCAGGTGGCGCTCCGCTCCCGCAGTCCCCTCGGCCCCTATGAGCAGAAAATCGTTCTGCATCAGGGCAATGCCCGCACCAACGGCCCCCATCAGGGCGCGTGGATCGACACGCCCGCGGGCAAGGACTGGTTCTTCCACTTCCAAGACGACGGCGTCTATGGCCGCATCCTGCATTTGCAGCCCATGACATGGTGCGAGGATTGGCCGTTCATCGGCTTGGAGCAGAACGGTGACGGCATCGGCGAGCCGGTCGAGAGCTGGCCGCTGCCCCTGCCAGAGGTGAACGCCCCCTATGAGTTGACCGCGGATGACGACTTTTCCAAAGGTCTCGGCATCCAGTGGCAGTGGCAGGCAAACCCAAAGAAAGAATGGTACACCGCCGAAAACGGTGCACTGACGCTGCCCGTTCTGCCCTGCGCCCGCGGCGAAAGTCTGCTGTGGTACATGCCGAATGTGCTGACGCAGATTCCGCAGGCCCGCGCGTTCACGATGCAGACGACCGTCACGCTGGCTGCCGACGGCAACGGCGACGAGGCGGGTATCGCGGTCATGGGGCACGATTACTCTGCACTGGCGCTGCACCGCGGCGCGGCGGGCAATGAGCTGGTGCTTTACCGCGGCAAAGTCACGGCCCGCACAGCCGAGGGCGTGGCCGAAGAAGAAGCCGTCCTGCGCCTGCCGTTTGCGGGCGACACCGTGACCCTGCGCCTTTATTTTGAGGACGGCGGCACCGTGCACTATGCCTACGAGGTGAACGGTCGAGAAGCGTCGCTGAATGGCAGCTTCCCCGCCGCAAAGTCAACCTGGTCCGGCGCAAAGCCCGCACTGTTTGCCCGCAATACCGCCAACAAGGCGGGTGGGCAGGGCCGCTTTGGCGCTGTGAGCTTTGGACGTCTGTGAGGGAAGCGACGATGAATGAATACGCTGAATATTTTGCGCTGATACGCGCAAATGACTTTGAGGGTGCAAAAGCCTATCTGGCCGTCAACCCTGCCGCAGCCAATGCGCGGGACAATACGGGCGTGCCCGCCGTCCTGCGCGCAATGCAGACCGGGGACGATGATTTCTGCCGCTGGATTATTGAGCAGAGCCTTTCCAAATTGAACGAGACTGACCCCGACGGGGCCACAGCTCTGCACTATGCCGCGGCCAAGGGAAGCCCGGAACTCCTGCGCTATCTTGTCGAGCGTGTCGGCTGGGATCCCCTGCGCGGCGACTGCAAGGGCCGCACGCCCTACGGCATCGCCCACATGGCGGGAAACGCGGCGGGCGAAGCCTACTTTGCCGAGGCCGTCGGCGCAAAATGGGATGATTTGTACGCTAACCCCGTGCTGCCCGGATTCCGCCCGGACCCGTCCATTGTGCGCGTGGGCGAGGACTACTACATGGCCAACTCGTCCTTCACATGGTTCCCGGCCATCCCCATCAGCCACAGCCGCGACCTTGTCCACTGGGAACCCGTCGGTCACGTGCTGACTGACCCCGAAAACGCGATGTTACAGGGCCTTGAGGGCGGCCACGGCTACTGGGCACCCGATATTTCTTATTATAATGGGCGTTTCTACGTCACGGCCACTCTGCGCCGCAACGACGACCATCCCCGCCCGCGCGCACAGATTGTGACGAGCGCCCCTGCGCCCGAAGGTCCGTGGGATCCGCCCGCCATCATTGAAGAAAACGGTATTGACCCGTCGCTTTTTGTGGATGACGACGGCCAGCGCTACATGGTGCTGAACCGCGGTGCTCGTCTGCTGCCCCTGACACCCGACGCCCGCGCCGCGGCTGGTCCGGCCCGCCTTTTGTGGTACGGCGACACCAAACGCGCCAGTGAAGGCCCACACCTGCTGAAAAAGGACGGCTGGTATTATATCATCCTGGCCGAGGGGGGCACAGGCATCTCCCATCAAATCAGCGTGGGTCGCAGCCGCACACTGGATGGTCCCTATGAGCCGTGCCCTTATGACCCGATTCTGCACCAGTACGACCCCAATGGCACTTTGCAAAAATCCGGCCACGGCGATTTGGTGGAGACGCAAAACGGACAGTGGTACGTGGTGTATCTCTGCTCCCGCAGGCCGGAAGGATTCAGCCCTCTGGGGCGCGAGACAGCCCTTGACCCCGTGGAGTGGACCGCCGACGGCTGGCCCATCGTCAACCGCCGCAAGGGACCGTCCGCGCTGCAGCGCCGTCCCGAACTGCCGCGGTTTGTGCCCCATGCCGCAAGCTTTGACCCCGCTGATGCGCGCAGTCTTTGGGTCAGCCCGCGCCTGCCCGCCGACGCTGCATGGGACGGCCACACGCTGAGCCTGCGCGGCGACGTGCGCGATTTGGACGATAAGGCGACAAAAGCGGGTATCTACACTCGCCAGACAGCCCTGCAATGCAGCTTCTCCGCACGGCTGAACACAGCCCTGCGCCCCGGCTGGCAGGCGGGTATCACAGGCTATTACGACGAAAAATCCTATTGCAAATTCGGCCTGCGCGGCACCGAAAACGGCACGCTGGCAGAGCTGACCGTCCGCAGCCCGGAAGGAAAGACGGTTGTCCGCAGTGCGCCCGCGGCCTGCGGCACCTTGCGCATGGAAGCTGACGGCCTGACGCGGCGGTTTTACCTCGATGACACACTGTTTGCCGAGCTGCCGCAGGCAGAATTCCTCGCCGATGAGGGCCGCGGCTGCCAAAAGCGCTTTACTGGCAGCATGATGGGATTGTATGCCATAGGTGCGGATCTTACCGCAAAATTCGGCGAACTGGCGATAGAAAATCACACGTTTGATTGGACACTGTGAGAGGAGGCTCTCCATGGAGCTTTGGTATACCCACCCTGCCGCGGATTGGAATGCGGCGCTGCCCGCGGGCAACGGACGCCTTGGCTGTATGCAGTTCGGTGGTGTCGCGCGCGAGCAGTTCCAACTGAATGAGGACAGCTTGTGGAGCGGCGGCCCTATGCACCGCCTGAACCCCGACGCCTCGGCCACGCTGCCCAAAGTCCAAGAACTGCTCCGCCAAGGCCGCCTGCCCGATGCCGAACGGCTCGCGCTGGATGGGCTGGCCTCGACCCCGTGCGGCATGCGTGCATACCAGCCTTTGGGCGATTTGACTTTGGATTTTGACGGACTGTCCGCCGAAGTCGACTACTACTGCCGTGGCCTTGACTTGGACGCAGGCACGCTCTACGTCCGCTTCACCGTGGGCGGCGCGCACTACGCGCGGGAGGCGTTCGTCTCCTACCCGGATGGCGTGTTCGTCCTGCGGCTGACGACCGATGCGCCGCAGGGACTCTCCCTGCGCTGCCGCTTGGACCGCAAGCGCTGCGAAGAGACAGGATACTTGGACGATGCAACGATCTATTTCACGGGCGATTCCGACGGCATCGGCTTTGCTGCCGCGGTCCGCTTGGCCGAGCACGATGGCGGCACGGTGCGGGCTGTCGGCGATACGCTGCTTTTGCGCGGCGCGAAGTCGGCAACCTTCCTGTTGGCCGCCGCTACGACCTACCGCGAGGCCGAGCCCCTGCAGGCCGTCACCGCCTGCCTTGTTGCCGCGGCCAAACGGGGGTATATGGTTCTTAAAGAACGCTATACCGAAGATATTTGCAAAAACTTCTACGCCTGCTGCCTCACCCTTGCCACAGACCCCTCCTTGGAGGCCTTGCCCACCGACGAACGCCTGAGGCGCGCCGCCGCACAGCCCGACCCAGGGCTGGACGCGCTGTACTTCCAATACGGGCGGTGGCTGCTGTTTGCGGCCAGCCGCCCGGGCAGCCTGCCCGCCAACTTGCAGGGCGTCTGGAACGATTCGTTCTTTCCGCCGTGGGACTCCAAGTATACGATCAACATCAATACCGAGATGAACTACTGGCCCGCCAACATCTGCGGCTTGGCGCAAAGCGAGGAACCGCTGTTTGACCTGCTGGCCCGCATGGTGCCGAACGGCCAACGCACCGCGCGAGAGCTGTATCACTGCCGCGGCTTCGTCGCCCACCACAACACCGATTTGTGGGGCGACACCGACCCGCAGGACCGCTACATTCCCGCGTCCTTCTGGCCGATGGGTGCAGCGTGGCTCTGCACCCACATCTGGCGGCATTATCTTTACAGCGGTGATATGCAGTTTTTGCGTGCGCAGTTCCCGACGCTAGAGCAGGCCGTGCTCTTCTTCACCGACTTTTTGGAGCAGGACGCCGATGGCTATTATGTGACGAACCCCTCAGTCTCACCCGAAAATACCTACATCCTGCCGGACGGCGTGCGCGGGCATCTCTGCATCGGTCCTACGATGGACCGCCAGATTTTGCGCGAGCTGTTCGCGGGCTACCTTGCCGCAGCGGCCAAGCTTTCCGTCACGAATGAGACGACCTGCGCCGCGGCTGCCATCCTGCCCAGACTGCGCCCGACGCAGATCGGCAGCGACGGACGCTTACTCGAATGGGGCGGCGAGTACGGCGAGGCCGAACCCGGCCACCGCCATATCAGCCACTTGTATGGTCTGGCTCCGGGCAATGAGATCAGCACCCTTGCTACGCCGGAACTTGCCGCCGCAGCGCGCAATACACTGGAATACCGCCTTGCCCACGGCGGTGGCTACACAGGTTGGAGCCGCGCGTGGATCACGCTGTTTTGGGCGCGGCTGGGGGAGGGGAGCAAGGTCGAAGAAAACCTGCGCGCCCTCTACGCCAACTCCACCTTCCCGAATCTGATGGACAACCACCCGAGCAAGCGCGGCCCTGTGTTCCAAATCGACGGCAACTATGGCACGACCGCCGCTATGGCGGAATGCCTTGCCCAAGTCAGCTATGACGGCGTCAAACCGCAGGCCGTGTCCCTGCTGCCTGCACTGCCGCCAAGATGGCAAAGCGGCGCGGTGCAGGGCCTCTGCCTGCCGGGCGGCGCATGCCTTGACCTCGTATGGAAAAACGGCACTTTGCAGACCGCGGCCCTGCACGCCGCGGCTCCGTGGAAAATGCGCCTGCACTGCGCGGACGCGGATGAGGAAATCGAACTTTCGGCAGGGCAAAGTGTGACTCTGAACGCCGCCCTGCAACCCATGTAATAACAAACGGAGGGAAAAATGAACGACTATACGGCAGAAACCGGCAATTCCCGCAACCTACGCCGCGGTGCCCACCAGCTTTTAGAGCTGTACCGCGGCCATTGGGGCCAGCTGTTTTGGGCGGCGTTCTGGTTTACTGTCAAACATTCTCCGGCGTGGGTCACGCCGATCGTCATTGCCAACATCATTAACATTGTCACCGATCCGGAGCATCATAATCTGACGCAGTTCTGGCTCAACCTCATCGTCGGCAGCGTGTTTATTGCGCAGAACGTCCTGACGGCGTGGCTGCACACCCGCGCCAGCTCGGGCCTGACCCGTGGGGTAGAGATGGAGCTGCGCGGCGCAATGGTGCATAAATTGCAGCGCCTGTCCATCCAGTACCACACGCAGGCCCAGACCGGGCGGCTGCTGTCCAAAATCATGCGCGATGTCGAAAATGTCGAGCAGATGATGCAGTCCTGTTTCAGCTCCATCGTGCCGCTCGTCACCAGCGTGACCGTGGCGGTAGTCGTCACGGCGCTGAACGACCCGCGCGTGCTGTGGCTCTATCTGTTCGCGGTACCCGTGGCGGGCATCACGGTGGGCGTGTTCCGCCAGCCTATCCGCAAATCGAACCGCCGTTTCCGCCGCGAGATGGAGCGCACGCAGGCCGCCGTCAGTGAGATGCTCGAGATGGTCCCCGTCACCCGCGCCTACGGCTTGTCCGAAGAGGAGGCCGACCGCATGGATGTCCTGTTGGGTGGTGTGCGCGACTCGGGTTTTCGGCTCGACACGACGAACTCGCTGTTCGGCGCGACAAGCTGGGTCGTGTTCCAACTGTTTCAGATGCTTTGCCTTGGCTTCACGGGCTTGCTGGCGTGGAACAAGGTCATCACAGCGGGCGAGGTCGTGCTGTACCAGAACTATTTCGGCCAGATCGTCACGGCTGTGTCGGGCGTCGTAAACCTGTTCCCGGCACTGGCCCGCGGCATGGAGTCGCTGAACAGCATCAATGAAATCATGGCCTCCGGCGATGAGGAGCAAAGCGGCACGACGCCCGCCCCCGTGCCGCTGCACGGCGCAGTGCGGTTTGAGCACGTGGCCTACTGCTACCCCGACGCCGAGCGCCCAGTGCTGACGGATTTTGACTTGAATGTCCCCGCCGGCAGCAGTGTAGCCTTTGTCGGCCCCAGCGGCGCAGGAAAATCGACGCTGCTGAGCCTCCTCATGGGCTTCTGCCGCCCCGATGCAGGTCGCATTTTGGTGGATGACATCGACCTGCGCGACATGGATTTGAAGAGCTACCGCAGCCAGATTGCCGTTGTACCGCAGAATACGATTTTGTTTTCGGGCACATTGCGGGATAACATTGCCTACGCCGCACCCGACGCCACGGACGAAGAGATTCTCGCGGTCATTGATGAAATCGGCCTGCGAGATATGGTTGACCGCCTGCCGAAGGGCATTTACACGAACTTAGCCGAGCACGGCGGCAACTTCTCGGGCGGGCAGCGCCAGCGCATTGCGATTGCGCGGGCCCTCATCCGCCGCCCGCGGCTCATCATCTTTGACGAGGCCACCAGCGCCCTCGACTCCGAGACGGAGCGCCTTGTCGCCGACGCCACCGCCCGCCTGATGGGCCGTTGCACGACCTTCCTTGTTGCGCACCGTCTCTCCACTATCCAAACCGCCGACCTCATCGCCGTGGTCGAACACGGCCGTATCACCGAACAAGGTGGCTACGAAGATCTTATGACAAAGAAAGGCCGGTTCTACGACCTGAAGATATTGCAGAAATAGTGTGCCCGCTATATTATAAAAGCAGCATTACCAGCAGGTATTGATTTAATAAGTTGTTTGTTGTAACACGACTTTGGTTTAGACCATTCATCGCACAGAATATCCGAGTTGCCGCCCTTCCGGGGGCTGCCGGACAAAATCAATACCTTCTTGCTCATAAAAATCTCCTTCCTGCGGAGAAAAGGAGGCTGCCTTTTTAACATGTTTTGTTCTGCAACTACTTGAATCTGTCTCTATATTCCGAGGGCGTTTTCCCGGTATACTTTTTAAATACCTGAGAAAAGTGGCCGGAAGAGGAAAAGCCGAGATAGGCACCGATAGAACTGAAGGATTTGTCCGAGTAGCGGAGAAGGCGTTTTGCCTCCTCCGTTTTTTGTTTCCATATAAAATCCGTCAGCGTTTCTCCGGCCTCCTGCCTGAATTTTGCAGAAAGATGCGGGCGGCTCATAAAAAGCGCCTTTGCGATCGCATCAACGCGGATAGGCTCGGAAAGGTGCTGCTGGATATAGTTGGACACAGTAAGGGTAAGCTCTGTTGGCTCTGCACCATGGCGGATGCGATTGACCCGGTCTGTAAATTCCAGCACCATATGATACTGCAAATTTTTGATCTGCTCCATAGTTTGCAGATGCTCACACTTCTGTATATAAGCATCGCTGAGGGAGAAGGCTTCCTCGGTGCTCAGACCGCCTTGAATGGCAGCCCTTGAAACCAGCGTCGCCGTCACAATTTTATTGGATGCAGTTTGCGATATGATGGGGGTATCTGCGCAGGTGTTTCGCCAGTTGTGCATTATGTTGTTGTATGTACTAAACATACAGATTTGTTCTGTACGGCACCTTTACAACTGAATACACAGCATAACAGGTACTTTACTTTTCCGGTGGAGCGCACAGCAAGGTCAAGGCAGACCCCAACCCACGGCGGGGAGAGAACATAACTACAAACTGACCGATTTGCGAAAAGAAGTTATCCGTGAGTTTTACGAAGAAATGCGGCACAGCCCGCGTTTGGACGGCAGAGGGAATCTATCCGAGAAGTCAGTCGAAGGCTTACACAACACGCTGTGCGGCATCCTGTCGGCGGCTGTGGACGAGGGTTATTTGACCCACAATCCCGCATGGCGGTGCTATAAGCCCAAAGGAAAAAAGAAAGAACGCCCCGTGGCTGACGAGGAAACGGTTAAAAAGCTGATTACAGCGTTTGAAGGGCAGAGCCTAAAATACGAAACCTACTTTAAGCTGGTGCTTGCAACGGGTCTGCGGCGGGGAGAAGCCTGCGGGTTGAAATGGAGTGACATTAACTGGCGTAAACGGACAATCCATGTACAGCGTGGCGTAGTAAAGTTGAGCCACCAAGAGTCTATCACGAAAGACCCTAAGACGACCAGCGGTGACCGTATGGTCTACCTGAGCAAAGAAATGTGTCAACTGCTCAAGGCGTGGAGGAAAGAATGTGAGTGGGATAGAGCACAGACAGCAAATGAAACTGTGAATGAGGATGACTACCTGTTCCGTCAGCCTAATGGCAAGCCGATGAACCCCTGCACATTCACTTACAGGTTCAAACTGATTTTGAAAGCAAACAACTTGCCGCTGGATTTGAATGTGCATAGCTTGCGCCACACGAACGCCAGCCTGCTGATTGCACAGGGCGTAGATGTGCGTACCGTGGCCAGCCTGCTGGGCCATGCACAGGCAAGTACAACGCTGGATATTTATGCCCACGCATTTGACAAGAACAAGCGCAAGGCGCAGGAAAAGCTGGGAAAGGCGATTGGATTATGATGAGAAAAATTAAGCTGACCCATGCGAACAAAAGTATCTTACTGAAAGCACTTGCACCTTATTACTACCGAGAAAAAGCGCTTGGTCATAACACGGAGAAATCGGGGCGATTGATACTGAAAATTGATTCTCTCCCAGCCGATAAAAAAGCTACTTTTTCCGCAGAAGAAATTCACCTTATGAGAACCACCATAAATCAGCTGAGAAATAAAAGACTGGCAAAAGGGCAGTACACCGATGCTGCGGATGATATGCTGTTGAAATTACTTTAAAAATCAAATTTGAACAAAAGCAAAAACCTCATTGCAAAAGTACATTGCAATGAGGTTTTTAAGTGCGCCCGACTGGATTCGAACCAGCGGCCTTTGGAGTCGGAGTCCAACGCGCTATCCATCTGCGCCACGAGCGCTTATATATGAAAAACGTCGTTAAGACGTATTTCAATCCTTTGAAGTAGGCAATTTTCAATAGTGGTCAATTCGTGGTCTGACTACCGTTGACCACTGCGTTTTTGCAGATGCAAATAACGCTGTATCGCACAAAAGCAGGCCAAAAACCTGCCATGTCGCAGTTGTCGGAGCCGAACGCTCTATCCAGCTGAGCTACGATCGCTTATATATGAAAAACGCCGTTCTGACGTATTTCAATCTTGTAAAGTAGTCAATTTCCAATAGTGGTCAATTCGTGGTCTGACTACCGTTGACCACCGCGTTTTTGC
>ERZ1026866.574-NODE-574-length-21701-cov-9.556916_pt1 | contig 21701 bp, 19 predicted proteins | sample MGYA00380163_ERZ1026866 | MGnify/ENA primary metagenome ERZ1026866 (study PRJEB33269, sample SAMEA4719799) | human gut metagenome | biome: human-associated habitat; feature: organic feature; material: feces | place: Cameroon | collected 2013-10 ...
AGAGTAGATCGTCGGCAGCGTCAGATGTGTATAAGAGACAGACTAATAACAATCTACAATACTTATCAAAAGTACCTTTTGAACTACGCTCTCTCTTTTATTTTTCTAATCTTACCAAAATTGAAAAATCCAGAATTATTGATTTTTTTTACAGAATATAATTATTTAATTATATTGCAATATATTAGAAATTATATATAATTATACATATAGAGAAATTATGGAGTATAAAAATGCTATCTTCTAAAAAAGAATTAAAAAAATTTTCTGAAGCTTTTAAGTTTGTCCGTAACCAGAGGTTCCCTAATAAAAGTCTTAAAAATGTTTCTTTTATTACTGGATTCTCTTTACATGAATTGTATGATTGGGAAAATGCTAAAGCTATTCCTTCTATTCCTAAATTAATTAATATTGTTAATCAATTTAAAATTACATTAAGTCTATTACTTTTAGATGATGTGTACAATATTGAAGATGTAAAGGAAATGCTGTCTGAAGAAGCCACCTCTTCATTTAAAAAGTTAGATTTTCAGAACTTTAAATTAAATTTAAAAGGTTTCTGTATTGAAGCTGGAATGACTTATAAAGATCTTGCTCAACATCTAAATTTAGATGTTTCTATGGTTAATGATTATGAAAATAAAAACACTGCTCCATCAATAAAGTCACTAATTAAAATGTCAAAGTTATTTGATTGTTCTTTAGATGATTTCTTCTTAGAATCTGTAGATCAAAATGTTATTGAGGATTTGTCTAAGAAACAATTTAATGCAAATTTATTTAAACAACTAAGAACACAACAATTTTTAACTTTAAAAGATCTTCAAAATAAAACAGGTATAAGTATTTCAACATTATCTAAATATGAACAAAATCAATTACAACCAACTCTTGTTAATGTAAACAAGTTATCTTTTATTTTAGATGTTTCTGCTGATGAACTTTATATAAAAAAAGAAGAAGACAACAAAACAATAAAAGAGTCTAAATCATTATCAGTAGGTGCTGTTTTTAAAGAATTAAGAAAAATAAGATCAGTTTCTGTTTATAACATTGCTAAAGCTCTTTCCATTTCAGTTAATCTGTATAAGAACTTTGAAAAGTCCTCATCATTACCTGCAACAAATGATTTAGTTAAATTAGCAGCTTTCTTTAATGTGCCTATTTCTTTTTTAGCCGAAGAACACTCTGATCTTAATTCAGTCAGAACTGAATTAGAATCTTTAAAAGACTATTCTAATAAAGATCTAGATCCTGTTGGCTTTGCTGATACTTTGAAAAAGTACCGTTTTGAACACAATTTATCAGAAAATGAAATTTCAAGCCTATTAGGAGTTTTACCTGAGACTTATTCTAAGTACGAAAATGGTGACGATTTACCTTCCTATATTCTTTTAAAGCAGATGTCTGACTTATTTAACTGCTCTGTTGAAGATCTGTTTTTACCTAAAGTTATTGAAGCAGAATATTCTGAAATTAAAGATGAAGAGTCAGTCGGTACTGAACATGATACAAAAGTAAATTCTGACAACACTCCTTCTTTAGAAGAAAGACTATTTGAATTATTTCTTGATAAAGAATTTGATGGTTCTGTTTTAAAAAGATATAGAGTAGAAAAAAATCTTTCTCAAAAAGAAATTTTTTCCTATTTTTCTGATAACTCTAAAGCTTCTATATGTTCTAAATGGGAATGTGGAGTAATTACTCCTTCATTCTCTCAACTACTCACGGTTGCTAACCTCTTAAAGGTTGATCCTGATTGCTTCTTTGTATCTCCAAAAAAAGAACCTGAGCACATCTTATCTATTGGAGAGAAATTAAAATATTTAAGAGTATCTAATAATATTAAGCCAAGTGTGCTTTTAGATTTATTGAATTTAAAATTTGATCAATATTACAATCTTGAAAAATGTGTTAATAATTTTTCAAATATTAATCATTTTATTTCTACAAATAATCTGATTAAACTGGCTACTTTTTATAAGATTTCTCTTTCTTTCTTGGTTGAAAAAGAAGTCAAAAATACTTTAATCAGTGATAAATTAAATTCATTTGTAAATGATATTTACAAAAAATATGATCCCTCCTGTTTTTTCATTAATCTAGAATATTTAACAAATCGTAATCATCTTACAAAAGCTGAACTCTCTGAGCTTTTAAATATTTCTTCTCAATATTATTGGAAAAATTTAAATAATAATAGATTACCTTCATATTCAATAATTAAAAAACTTTCAGAACTGTTTAATTGTTCTAGTGATACTCTGTTTTTACCTCAAAAAGAGAGCTCTGTTGATACAAAAGTAAATGAAATTTGTAATGAAAACAAATCAACTCAGCTAAAATCTGAAAGCCATAAACCTGTAATTGAAGTTAAGAAGGATGCTGTACCAAAAGCTACAACTGAAAGCTCTTCAAATACTTTGAGTGTATTAGAACTTCCTGAGTTGAATAATACAGATTTATTAACTGATTCAATTACTGATACTATTAAAAATAAATCTGCAAATGACTTTAATCTGTTTAATGAACTACTAACTTTAAATCAGGATCATAAACTCTTTATTTACAAGATCACTGATGATTCTATGTCCAGATGTTCTGGTAAATCTCTTAATAAAGATCTTAAAGCAATTATCTGTTGTGAAAATGATCCTAATAAATTAGTCAATAAGCCTTGTCTCGTTGTTACTGACAAAAATGAGATCATGTTGCGTGAAATCAGCTTTGAAAATGCAAATTTAGTGCTCACTCCATGGAATAGCAGTTATGATGTAATTAAAATCAACCTGTTAACACAAAAAGCTAAAATTTTAGGTTATGTTTCAAAAGTATTCCTTGATTTTGATGATTAAACTCTAGCCATGGCAATGTTTTAAATTTTGAGGCTTTATCAAAATATTACAGTAAAATCTAAAATGTATTAAATTGTGTTATATAATGTAATTATTATTTAAAACGGAGGATCTTATGTCCAATGAATTAACAAAACTTGCTAAGTTGTCTTTTTTTACTGTTAATATCTGCTTAGCAATTTTAGGTTTAAGTGTTGGTGTTTTTCTGGTAACTATGTTGGGTAAATTTTATCTGTTAAATACAGATACTGCTGTTAGTTTTGTTGCTGCAACATTTATTGGACTACTACTTTTTAGAATGGTTATTGTTAATCAAGATCTGCTGCAACACTTAATAGCTTTTGGCAGTATTCAGAAAAAAGCTTTAAAGAAGAATTTAGAGCCTGAAACAGTTATTGGTTCAATTATTATTTCTGATAGTGAAATTAGGTATTATTTCTTTTTAATGACTACTAGAATTTCGGTAATATTATTATTATTTGCTTTGCTTATCAGTTCTTTTGTTTATTGGTCAACTTCTCTGCTGATTGTTAAAATCATTTGTAGTTTTTTAATTACTGTTTGTGTTTCAGGTGCTTTTATATTTTCAGCTTCAAAACTTTTAAATAAGAAATTTTTTAAAGTTCCAGATGATTTTGAAGTTGATCTTCAACGTCAGCATGATGTTTTTTTTGAGCTTGATAGATCAACACAAAAGTTTAGCAACATATTCAAATAAGTAAAAAATTATGCGCCATACCAACCTTGATGAAAATTCTATTCAGTTGTCCAATCAACTGGTTAAAGTTATTATTGAAAGATTAAAAAACTGTGGTTTAACTACATATCAGTTCTCTACTGGTTCAGGATATTCACAGCCTTATCTATCCAATCTTATCAATGGTAAATATCGCCCTGAAAAGTTACAGTTAGGTACTGTTGTTAAATTGGCTTCAAGTTTAGGTCTTCATCTGTCTCTGGAGTTTGGCACAGGGCAGTTATCATTCAAGACAGAAGATCAAAAAGAGGAAGGGCATAGCTAAGATTTGAAAAAATAAATTACTTGTAAAGGTGAGTTTGATGTACAGTCTTTCTCGACTGTACATCTTTTTTTTCTATCTTCTTCTGAAGGAATTTTCAAAGATCTCTTTCCAGTTGATCTTACTTAAAATTAAGGTATTAAGACATAATCTTGATAAATAAGGATCTATCTTACCTTTATCATTGTAGTAAGGCTCAAATTCAGGTAGCAGATCGTAACGGTTAAATTGATCTTCTGAGATCCTGTTATGGAATTTTAGACTTCTTGCTACACGGTTAAAAGCAAATAAAGGTGTTATTTTCTTTTTTTCTTGGCTGATAGCCATATTTTCAATAAAAATATCCTGAAGTATTAAAAATTTACGTGATGTAAGATCCATGATCATTTTAAATTCGCTGTAACTCCATACAGCAGGCTCTAACAATGTCGGATGATTGATAATATTCTTTAAAAGACTTCTTGATGCGTGTGAGCAGGTTCCCACGATTTTTCCATGAGTATTTGCAATAGCGATTTTGTAAGCTGGATGTTCTTCACTTAAATTGGCTCTGTCAAGCCCAACTATATACTTCATATAGATACCTCTCTTAATTTTGTATAAAATTCTAGCATATTTTTAATATAATATATTGCAATACATCAAATGAAATATTAAGATCGTAACTATATAACAGTTAGAACTTTTTTTATTTTATGATCCAAAACATTCAAAAACAAACAGCAATTAATCAAATTGTTAATTTGATGAAGTGCGTACCTTTAGATGACGAAGGTAAGAAGATCTCACTTTATGATTTATTCAATGATCCTCTTACTACTGATCTTATGTGTAATCCTGATGGTAAGGTTTATGTCGATAAGATGGGTAAAGGTATGTATTGTGTAGGCTCTGTAGATCCTGAAATAGTAAAACAAATTATTTCTGCTGTTGCAGGCTTCCATGACATTATCTGCAATGCTGAACATCCTATTTGTGAAAGTGAATTTCCTGTTGATGGAAGCCGTTTTGAAGGTGTGATCCCTACAATCGTTTCTAATCCATCTTTTGATTTACGTAAAAAAGCTACACGGATTTTTTCATTGGATAACTATATAGATGCTGGTACCATCACACCCACTCAGAGAAAAGTTATTTCAGAAGCTGTTGTCAACAAAAAAAATATTTTAATCGTTGGTGGTACTGGCTCAGGTAAAACTACTTTAATTAACGCAGTTATTAAAGAAATGGAAGAACTCTGTCCTGCTGATCGTATTCTGATTATTGAGGATACTGGTGAAATTCAGTGTGCTTCTAAAAATAAAATTCAGCTTCATACTGATCCTATCAATCATATTTATATGACTGATTTGTTAAAGGTCGCATTACGTGAACGCCCTGATCGTATTTTAGTAGGTGAGGTGCGTGGACCTGAAGCTCTTGATCTTTTAGATGCATGGAATACAGGTCATTCAGGTGGATTAGCAACTTTACACTCTAACAGTGCTATTTCAGCCTTAGATCGTTTAAAAGGTTTGGTCACTCGTAATAAATATCATCCTGATGATATTGATAAAATCATTGGTGAAACAGTTAATTATATTATTCATATTGCCAGAGTACCTGGCGGTAGAAAATTGAAGGATATTATCCAAATTGATTATTTTAATACTGATACGAAAAAGTATGAGTTTCATAAAGTTGTGTGAGGTGTGTTATGTCTTGATTTAACAAATTTTCGTTTTTTTTCTAGCCATGGCTATGTTTTTTTTATTATTTTTAGGTGAATTTCTTATGCAGAATATATCTTCATTTTTCAGTTTAAAAAACTTTTTAATTTTAGGAGCTTTGATTGCATTGATGTGTTTGCTCAATGCAGGTTATTGTGCTGATACCAGCTCTGGCGACATGCCTTGGGATGGTATGTTTACGAAATTACGTAAATCTGTTAAAGGTCCAATTGCTATTACTATTGCACTTCTAGGTATTATTGGTTCTGGCGCTACGCTTATTTGGCAAGGCGGTGAGATGGGACCAATTTTAAAAGGATTAATTGGACTCGTGGCTTTGGTTGCAATGATTGTTTTAGCTGATAAATTATTAACAGCGTTAACAGGTGAATCTGCAATTTTAGAAGCGGATTTGAATGTTAAGAATTATCAGCTTTATAACATTCCTATGACAGGTAATAATATCAGTAAGTTAGTACAGCTGTCTGTAAAGTAAATTGAAATTAAGGAGATTAATATGGATGATACAGATTTAAATGTTCATTCTGTTTACAAAATCGGTACTCGTACTGCTTTAATCATGGGCTGTGAACGCAATCTCCTTATTATGACGATTACATTAGCTATAGTAGTTGGATTTTCTTTACAGAGTTTTTTAGGTATAGTCTTGGCAGTCGGATTTTTTGTATTTATGCTTGGTATTTTAAGAAAAATGGCTAAAGTTGATCCGTTTTTAAGCCAGATTTATCTACGCCATATTCACTTTAAAAAATCATATTTAGCACATGCCACTCATTTTGGAATAAACAATAAAATCTACAAATAATCAGATAAAAGTTATGAATGATATTGAACTTATAGCAGCAACTCAAAATGTACAGAACATCATGTGGTCTTCTGTTGTAGTCGCTCTCGTGATGTTCGCCCTTATGGGCGGACTTTTGATGAAATTCAGTCAGAATCATAAGCTGTCTAAATACAGAAGTAAGGCTTCTTCGATGGCTGATCTGCTGTATTATGATACAGAAGTAGAAGACGGAATTATTCTGCTGAAAAATGGCGGACTGATGCGAGCTTTCATGTATGAAGGTCCAGATGAATCTGTTCTATCAAATCTTGATAGAAATATGATTTCTGACAGATTGAATGAACTTTTTACAAGTTTTGATTCTGGTTATATTTGTCATATAGATGCTATCAGACAGCCTACACCTAATTACTTTGATCCTTCACAAAGTTTCTTTACTTCAAAAGTAGCTCAGGGCATTGATGATGAAAGGCGTAATTTCTTTTCTTCCAAACAGTCAATGTTTAAATGTACTTTTATATTTACAGTCACCTATTTACCTCCAACACTTTCTCAAAGAAAATTAGCTGAAGCTATGTTTGAAAAAGATGGCTCTGAAAAGGTATCTCAATTAGTCAAACAAAAAGCCATTATTCAGGAATTTAAAAATAAAACTGAATCAATTTATGGAAATTTATCTACTATTTTCAGTAATGTAACTCCTTTAAAAAGTTTTACTTTATCTCAAGGTTTTAATGGTAGAACTGTTAAATATGATCCTCTTTTGACTTATATTCAGTTTTGTATTACAGGCAAATGGAATACTTTACAGGTACCAGCTAATCCATGCAATTTAGATGATTTACTGGCAGTTGATACAGAATTTGGTATTGTACCTTTAATTGGTAATAATTATGTAATATGTGTTGTTATAGATTCTTATCCTGCTGCTACCACTCCTGGCATTTTTAATGTACTTACGCAGTTTGGCTATTCATATCGTTGGAATACTCGATATATTGGCTTGGAATCTCATGAAGCTTCTGCTGAAATGAAAAAACTGCGTAAAAAATGGGAGCAGAAACGTAAAGGTTTTATTGCTCAGATGTTTCCTCAGTTTCATAATCCAGAAAAAGATAATATGGATGCTGTTGAAATGGCTCAGGAAGGTTTTGAAGCTGATTCATTAATTTCTCGTGGTGATGTAACCTTCGGTTACTGTACATCAAATATTGTGCTGTTTAATGAAGATCTTTTAACTTTAAAAAATCAGGCAAACAATGTGGTTAAAGTTTTATCTTCAATGGGATTAAAGGGCAGAATTGAAACTGTTAATAATTTTGATGCCTGGCTGGGTACTCTGCCTGGTCATGGTTCTGAAAATATCAGAAGACCTTTAATTTCATCAGCTAATGTTGCTGATATGCTACCAGTCTATTCTCCTTGGTTGGGTGATATGAAATCGCCTTGTCCATTTAAAGGCTACAATGGAGCACCAGCTTTAATGATGGGAGTTACTGGAGCTACTTTAAATACTCCATTTGCTGTAAATCTCCATTTCGGCGATTTAGCTCATACCATGATTTTAGGTCCTACAGGTGCTGGTAAATCGACTTTACTTGCAACCTTGGTAGCTCAATTCTTGCGTTATAAAGATGTAACTGTTTTTGCCTTTGATAAAGGTCGTTCTATGTACACCTTATGTAAGGCTGTTCATGGCAGACATTACACCCCTGCAGGGGACAATTCCTCTTTAGCTTTTGCTCCTTTAGCATCAATTGAAACAGATGCTGATCGTGCCTGGGCTAACGAATGGTTGCAAAGTATTGCTCAGTTAAATGATATTAAAGTAGAGCCAAGTTTAACTAATCAGATTGATGAAACTCTAAAATCAATGATTAAAACCAAACAGATGATGGCATCTAATGGTAATAATAACTATCAATTTACTTTATCAAGTTTCTTTAACCAAATTCAGGATCTTCAATTTAGACAGGTTTTACAGCAGTACCTTGATGGCTCAACCATGGGTAAGCTTCTGGATGCACAAGAAGATGGTTTTGGCAATTTAAAAGACAATTTATCAGTCTTTGAAATCGAAAATCTGATGAATTTGCAGCCTAAATATTGTTTACCTGTACTTACTTATCTTTTCCATTGTATTGAAAATTCATTGAAAGGTCAGCCTGCTGTTATTGTGCTTGATGAGGCTTGGTTGATGTTAGGTAATCCTACTTTCGCAGGCAAAATTAAAGAATGGCTGAAAGTTTTACGTAAAGCCAACTGTGCTGTAATTTTAGCAACTCAATCTTTATCTGATTTGGAAAAGTCAGGCATCATGGATGTTTTAATTGAATCTTGTCCTACCAAGATCTTTTTACCTAATGAAAACGCTATTCAGGAAGAACCTCTCAAACTGTATAAAAAGTTTGGTTTAAATTATAACCAGATTGATGCTATTGCTCACGGTATTAAGAAACGTGATTATTTCTTTTTAGGCGATAACGGTCAGCATGCTCGCATGTTCCAGTTAGCTCTTCAAAAATTTACTTTAGCTTTTGTTGCTGTTTCTGATAAAGATGCTTTAGCTGAAATTGATAAATTGATTGAAGAGTATGGTGAGAATGACTGGGTTGATCAGTATCTTAAAAAGAAACATTTAACTTATCCTGAAGTAATAAACAGTGTAATTAAGGAATAATTATGAAACTTGATTTATCTCCAACAAAAACAACAAAAGCAACTGTTAAGAAAAAAGGTAAAACACCTGTTAATCCTTGGCTCAATGCAAAAGAGCAATGGCGAAATCGTTATACATCATTAGCCAATTCTCAATTATGGTCGATGATTATTGCCTGTGTTGCTGTAATTATGATGTTAGGAGCCATGGCAATTTCTATTGAAGCTGCTAACCGCAGTCAATATGTTCCTTATGTAGTTGCTGTTGATAATCATGGTGTAGCTATCAATTCAGGTTTTGCACATCAGATGGATAAAACCTCGGATAAAGTAGTTTCAGCTATTATTTCAGAATTTATTGTGGCTGCTCGTTCAGTTACAGTAGATATTTCTTACCTGCAACGTAATATTGACTGGATTTATGCTCATTTAGACGAGCGATCACCAGCTCGTTCTTATCTGAATGAATGGTTCCAGGGGCAACAGGGAGTTCCTAATCCTGTAGAAAGAGCTCAAAAAGAACTGGTTTCAGTCGATATTAATTCAATTTTAAAACAGGGAAACAAGACTTATATTATCGAATGGACTGAGGTTACTCGAGCCCGTTCTGGTGAAAAAACTAAACCTGATGCTGTTATGAAAGCTGTGGTTTCCTATGATTTTGGTAAAAAGCCTAATGCAAATGATGTTAAAGGTATTATTAACAATCCTTTAGGCTTATATGTAACTGAAATCTCTTGGAGCAAAAAGACTAATTAGGAGTTTTTATGTTTAGATTAAAATATCTGACTCTGATTTTTTCAGCAATGCTTTCTTCACAGGTTTTAGCTGTTGAAGAACATAATGCTGAACCTAATAAAATTCCTCAGGTTTTAACTGATTCAATTAATCAAAAAATTAATCAGGATCATGAGTTAAGAATATCTCAACAGGAAAAAGATAATCGAGACAAAATTTGTAGAGAATATTTTAATTCCGATTCTTTTTTAAGAGTAACTCATGATAATGCAATAAGTTTTGTGATTTCAAATTTTCTAAAATCAGTTTACTCATATTATACTGATCAGCTTTCAATCAGAGAAAATATTGAAAAAGCTTATGCTTATGTTTTGTCTGCAACACCTGCTGTTGCTAAGTTAAATGAATTTTATTTACTTCGTTCAAAAGCAAAAACTTTTCATTATCAGAAAGTCGATGTGGTTGAAATAAAAAGAATAAATGAAGCAGAGCTTGAATATGAAGCTCATTTAAAAGTTACTGGTAAAGATATAAAAGAATTGTCTGATTATGTTGACTTAGAAAAATTGGTACCAAGTGATCTATATGTAAAAATTCATTTAATTAAATCACCAATTATAAATAATAATTACAATATATCAGAAAATTCAGATATAATACTCGTAGATAATAAAAGATCTAAAAATCCGTTTTCTCTATGGGTAGAAGATTTTTCAATTATCACTAAGAAATAGGTTTTTTATGAAGATTAAATATTCAATTCTTGCTTTAGCTTTATATTCTGTTTGGGGCTGTTACTCCGCTTTCGCTTCTACTAACGATTTAGGTTTAGAGCCTAAAAATTCAGTATCTGCTCAAAAACAGACTCCCAAATCTTCTGAGGAAATTAATGCTGAACTTAGTAAGTTACAGCAACAGTCTGTAGTTAATTCTGCAACAGTTCCTAACTCCAGTGATACCTCTTCTCAGAAGACCGTTTCAATGGAAAAGCTGGTATTAAGTACCGCAGAGCCTCCTAAATTAACCGAAATGCAGAAAAAGACTTTAACTCAGTTAAATTCTTATAAGAAAGCCAGAGTGAATAATACTGTCTTTGTAAATAAAGACAATGTTGTTTTTACTTATGGAACTCAGACTGCTAACGTCATTACTTCTGTCTTGACTGTTACAGACATCGAATTAGAGCCAGGTGAAGTGGTTAATTCAGTTAATTTAGGTGATATGTCACGTTGGAATGTAGAGCCTGCCGTTACTGGTTCAGGTGATTCTCAAACTCAGCATGTGTTAGTCAAACCATTGGATATTGGTCTTAAAACCAATTTATTAATTGCAACTGACAGACGTGGTTACAGAATTGAATTAACTTCAACTGCTGATCAGTACTATCCTCATGTTTCTTTTTCTTATCCTGAGAAACTCTTGGCAGCTTTTCAGGCTCAAAGAATGATTGAACAGAAACAAAAAGATAAAGAATCTATTACTGTAGTTAAAGATGATGGTTCACGTTCAAAGACCTATTTAGGTGATTTAAACTTCAATTATAAAGTTGAAGGCTCTGTAAGCTGGAAACCTGTACGTGTTTATGATGATGGTCGTAAAACTATTATTGAGCTTCCTAAAAAAGTGGAATACGCTAAAGCTCCTGCTTTAATGCTTTTATCTAAAAATGGTGGAGTTTTCTCTGATGAAAAAACTGACATCATCAATTACCGCTTACAGGATAACCGCTATGTTGTTGATGGCATCTTCGAAACTGCTATCTTAACTATGGGCTTAGATTCTCAACAGCAACGTGTAGTGATCACCAGAGGTAACTAACCATGTTGATTAAAAAGTATTGTTTAAAATTATCCAGCCTGTTTTTTAAAGATGTTAAAACCTTAAATGTTTATAATTCTAGCTATAAAACTTTATGTGTTTTTGCTCGTTTATTAGATCATTCAGATCGCAAAGAACATTTTAAGGTCATTGATTTTAGAAATACTCGTAAAGATCTGGCAAGCTCAATCAATTTTGTTTACTGCAATCATGATCTGATTCAAGATCACAGCAAACTTATTGAGTATGGACTTACCATTCCTCAGTCCTGGAAAGATTATCCTCGAGATGAAGGCATGAAGAAGTTTGTTTGTTCTTTTAATTCCAAATCAAATTCAGCACATGTTTTTAATAATGAAAACTTTGGTATGAGCTTTGAAGAATTTATTGATAAGTTCAGCCAGTTAATTCAGGTAAATCTGGAAGCTAATAATCTTAATGCCATTATGAACTTAATCAATCATGCCTTTATTAAAGGAGTTGCTTAATGGCAGGTTCTATAAAAATTTACCAGACTAATTTAAAGGTATTAGATGACTTTGCAAAGCTAGTATATTTAGTTCAACATAAAACTGAAAGTTTGAAAGGATATACTTTTAACTTATTGTCAGTTTTAGATGTTATTAAGCATACTAATTATTTTTTTAGAACTCATTTTTTAGGCGGAGAACTGAATATGCCTTTAGAGTGGGTAAAACACTCTAATAATGAAGAACATATTCGAACCAGATGTCCTCCTTTTGTACTCAAAAATGATTTTAAAATTGGCGATCGTAATATGGATTTTGAAGAGTTTGTAGATAAGTTCTGTCAGATATTAAAACTGAATTTGAAGAATAATCGTAATGAAGTCAAAAATCTGATTAGAAGTGCTTTTTCTTAGGAGTTTTTTTATGAATCGTTTATTAAAAAAAGGAGTAATTCTATTATGTGCTGGTATGCTATGTTTCTGCCTTGGCTGTCAGAATATTAGCAACTTAACTAATTCTAAGCCTAAAGTTCAGGATACACTCCCTGTAGGCACTTTTGCTGTTGATAATCTGTCAAAGCAGATCACTAATCTGATTGTAAGTCAGATGTTGCCAGATGATGATACGATTTCTGTAATGTTTACAGAAGCTAAAGAAGCTAAAGAAAAACTTTTGTGTGAAAAAGTAGCTTCTGCTTTAATTCAGAAAGGCTATGCAGTCGAAAGAGTTTTACCTAAAGAGGAAAGGCAGAAAGGTGATGTCTCACAAATGTCTGCTTCAGGTGTAAGACTAACCTTAAATATTATCAAGCTTATGGAAAGTGACAATTACTTTAATATTGCTGTCTCTTTAAAAGGCATCAAGTATTATCGTATGTATGCTTTGGTAAGTGGCAATTTAGAGCCAGTTTCAGCCTGGACTATGGCTAGTCTTTAATTTTATTTATTAACAACTAAATCAATAAAGAGGAAATAATCATGTCTTCTAATGAAAAAATTACTTTAGAGAACTTATTTAATTTATTAAATTCTGTACCATCAGCTGATCGTCAGGCTGTGATCGAGGTAGTTTATCAAGCTGCTAAAAGCAAAATTGATGAACTTATCGAAAACTACAATCAGATCTATGGATTCTTCGATCAATTAACAGCTTTTGCAGTTGCTACTGGCGAGCAGTTTAATGTTAAGAAGCCAAAGAGATTAGATTTTAACAAGATCCAGAACTTCTATGTTAATGAATCAACTGATCAAAAATTAGGCTCTAATGAGCAAAATCAGAATGTTGAAGTGCATCCTGAGCCAGCTCCTGAGTCTGTAACTGAAACAGAACCTCAGAAGGAGGAGCAGACAACTCAGTCTTCTGAAGCTGATGAGTCTGATCCTAAGATTGAAGAGCCAAATCATCAGGAGGAAAATACTGATCCTGAATCAGAGCCTAAAGTAGAAGACGATAAGAAGACAGATGAAACTCATGAGCAAAAAACTCAGCTTTCTGATGAGGAGCTACGAAATAACTTTGTCTCCGAATTAGAAAGCTTTGGCTGTAAATTACCTCCTGAAATAGCTTCATCTTTTGCAATTGAAGAATTAGAAAATATGCTTAATAAATGTAAGTCTAAGCAGGCTAATGCAGCCTAATTTGTCTTTGTAGTTAGAGCCATAGTAGCCAAGGCTACTATGGTTATTGTGTTGTACCAGAGGTTTTAATGGATAATGTAGATAAAGATCTAGTTTCAGAAGATAATCTTGAAGCTGGAGCTCAACCTAAAAAAGCACAGCGATTAACAAAGTTACCTATAGTAATATTTACTGCTATTGGTACTGTTATTTTGTTAATTATGTTTTACGGTGTAAATGCTTCAAGTGAGAATACTAAGGCTACTGATGCAAAAGCTAAAGAAGCAGAAGTAGCTGAAGAAGAATTAGCTGTTGATGGAGCTGAAAGGATCTTAAAAGATAACAATTTATCTTCTGGTGGCACAATTAACGAAAAAATAGAAGAAAAGCCTGATTTTAATCCTAATGATTTAGGTAAACAGCAGGGTATTGTTGGCGAAGATCACTCTCAATATTCAAATGTTGATCCTGCAACTCAAAAAAAATTTGATGATTTAGAAAAAAAATATCAGGAGCTCTTACTTAGACAGCAGGGTAATTCCCTTAAAGCTCAGGGCGTTGGCAATCAGGCTATGATGGAAGAACAGCAGGCTCTGGTTGAATTAAAAAAAGAGTTAGCTAACCTTAGAAAACAACAGTTTTTAAATGGTTATTCTGGTTCAAGCAAAACTACATATCAGCCTGTGATCATGGATAAATCTAATGGTTCATCAGGTTCTGATCAATATAGCCAAAAGATTGCTAAAGCAAGGGAAATTGCCTCTGATCCAAATGCGCCAATGGCTCAAAGAAAAGCTGCTGCTGAAATTTTACAAAAAGATGCAGCTCGAAAACTTGCTAATATGCAAAATGAGCAGAATACTGGTACTGCATCTCGTGCCTTTGGTAATACCGATCCTTTCAGTCCATCATTTGGAAGTGGATCCGAACAGTCCTCAATGAACTTAGGTATGAACAGTACTTTAGACAGTTACAATGGTTTAAACCGCAATAATCAGTGGAATTTAGGCAATGTTTTAGAAGAGCCTGTTAATGATTACATTGTAAGAGCTGGTTTTGTAATTCCTGCTGTACTAATTTCAGGTATTAATTCAGATTTAGCAGGTCAGGTAATCGCACAGGTATCACAGTCTGTTTATGATACAGCAACAGGTGAGCACCTTCTAATTCCACAGGGTACCAAACTTATTGGATCTTATGCTTCAGGTGCTATGTACGGTCAGGAACGTGTCATGATCTCCTGGCAGAGACTCGTCTTTCCTGACAATCGTACTTTAGATATTGGTACCATGCCTGGCACTGACACTTCAGGTTATTCTGGTTTTAGTGACAAAGTTAATAATCACTGGTGGAAGTTAATTTCTTCTGCTTTCTTAATGTCAGGTATCACTGCTTCAGTAAGTATTGCTACAGATGACAGTGACAGCAATAGCAATAACAACAGTTATTCAAGCTCTTCAAATGTAAATTCAAGTATTCGTGAAGCAATGGCAGATCAATTTGGCAGTGTGTTAGCTAAAGTTATTGAGAGAAATTTAAACATTGCTCCTACTATTGAAATTCGTCCAGGTTATAACTTCAATGTTATGGTAACTAAAGATCTTACTTTTGATCGTGCCTATGAAGGCTTTGACTACAAAAATCAGCAATAGCTGTAAGGAGTGTACATCATGTTTAATAACAAAGGTATAGTTTTAACAACATCTGCTCTTTTATTCGTTTCAGGCTCTGCATTTGCCTTATCTGACAGCATCAGAGCTGATCATGATAATGAATGTGCGCTGTATTTATGCTTGCCAGCTGGTTTTATGTCTAATGAGTGTTCTACACCTCATAAACGCTTTATTCAGCGAATGACAGATCTAAACTGGAAGGGTGGATATAATTACACTCCTTTACCTAATTATTTGTACTGTAAGAATGATGAAAGCTCAGAGAAAAATGAAATTTCCAATGCTTATGCTCAATTAGGGCAAGAGGTTCCTGAATCAGAGATGAAATCAACTAACATTAATTATGTTTGGAGAATTGATGCTAAAGTTCCTGAACATAAAGAATGTACAGGCTGGTCTCATTCTTATGTCTGCACAAATGGTGAATACCCTGGTAAAGAATTTCCAACTCGTGCCGAAGCAGAAAGAAAGTGTTCACGTAACAGTAATCATCCTTCAAGTCAGAATATTAAAGAGCTAACATGGTGCTCCTCATGGAAGACAGTAGCTAAACATTATGTAGAAAATTCCTTCTGTTTCTTTGGCACAGGAGCTCCTTCTCATCAGTACGGTCCAAATGGTCCTTATGGTTATGGCAGAGACAACTTTAAATATGATGATCATGGGCAGAAAGTTGACAGTTATAACACTCCTAAATGGTGTGATCGTACAGTAAACACAGTTGGTGTAACAGTTGATGGAGAATTATATGGCAACTATTACCGTCAGGGCGATGATGATGAAACTATCAACAACAGCCAAAACGCTATTCTTGAAGCTGAACAGCAACAACAGGAGCAGGAAGCTTTAAGACAGAATACAGAGCTTGAATTAAAACAGGCTGAAGAAATTTCTAACCGCATGAATGATACTTCAGTTCAAAATCAGGATAATGAAGCTCTACTAAAAGATCTTCAGGAAGAACTAAAGGATGTTAATTTAGATCATTAAACTAACTATGTCTTTATAAGAATAAATGTGAACTCCTGATATTACACGGAAAGATTTACCCCATTATCATTATGACAATGGGGATTTTTTTATTATCTGTATCTGCGAGAATTCTGATAGTTCTGTTGCTGATAATTATTATTTTGACTGTAGTTCTGCTGATTTTGTGAATTTTCAGCTCTTGTTACATAGGTATTATTACCGTATCCCTGCTGATACTGCTGCTGTGGGGGTTGTGGAATACCACGATAATACGCATCAGTATTTTGTGGGGTATTTTGATTAGAGTTGTTAGTCTGATAATTCTGATTTGTGTTTTGTGGCTGTAGATGTGCCTGATTTTTGGATACTCCATTTTGACCTTCACGAAGCAGATTTACTCCTCCACTTATGCTGTGAACCTGTGTTTCAAAATGTTTTGTTCCGTTTTTATCTGTGTAATTATTGTTTTTTAATTTTCCTTCAACAGATACAAGATCGCCTTTGCGAATGTAGTCGGATACGTATTTTGCAGTATATCCAAAACATACAATCTTATGCCAGTCTGTTCTTTCTATCATTGAACCGTCTTTGTTTTTAAATTTTTCTGTAATTGCCAGTGAAAAGGTTGTAATTTCGTGACCATTTCTGCCTGCATTAACTGTAGGATCAGCTCCTACATAACCAACTAAGGCAACATGATTCATAAATACCATAATTTTGTTTCCTCTTAAGTTAAATATTTAAGTTTAAAAGATTGGTTTTAATTTATAAATTATTTCGTTATCAGTAATTAAACCTAAATAACGACTGTCAAATCCCTCTGGATGGGGTGTATATAAAAGGTAATGTCCTTTTGGCACTATTCCTGCAAATTTGAAATGCTGAATTTTAGATGAAAGTGCTTTTGTGTTTTTTATAGTTCTTTCATTTACGGTCATACCGTTTTTGTCATTAACGGTAATAACATCCCCAGGTATAGCTGCCACTTTCTTTATTAAAGGTACTACTCCATTGTTACAGTCTCCATTCTCTAAATGCTCTTTTAATTTATAAAATTCAGCCATTTTTGAATAAAAAGGACAGACTGATACATAATCACCATGCTGTAATGTAAATTTTCTTGCTAAATCTTCTTTGTAAAATACATATTGTGATAAAGATTTTGTGGTATTAAAAACAAAATTTGATTTAATAAAATATGAGCCATATAAGGCTGTAGTCACTAATACTGCTGATAAACAGCAGATCTTAAATTTGTTTTTCATTTATTTACCTTTTATTGGTGCATATTCTGTATTAAAATTTCTTTACAGATACATACTTGATATGTTTTATTTAATTATACTATAATAAACTGCGTTATATAATTTTGTTTGAAGTTTTATAAAAATTATTTAAGTTTGTGTTGCTATGATTAAGAAGTCAGGTTTATTTACTTTTCTTTTAACAGCTGTATTTGCTGTAAATGCTAATGCTATTAGCAGCGAAACTAATGGTGTAGAGACATTGCCTAATCTAGCCATGTCAACTAAATCTGATGGACAGAATTTGAACACACAATCATCTGTTTCTGATTTTTTTAAACTTGATAATGAATTAGCTATTGAGGGTAATGGTGTTATTCCAGCCAAATTACCTACAGAAATTAAGTCTGTATCTGAGAATAATGTAGCTGTAACTGATAAGACAGCTGTAACTGATTTAGATAAGCATAAGACTCCAAAATTTACTGATAATGCAAAAACAACTGCTAAATCGGCTACAGCTGTGTTGTCAGATCCAAAAAGAACTGTTACAAAAAACAAGCAGGATCTAAAAAAATCTGATCTTCCTTTAATTAAGGAAAATCTTCAGGAAAAGATTGTATCTTTAGATCATGCTTCATTATTAAAAAAACAGGGGAATAAAACAGAAAATACAGAAAGTAATATCAAATGCTCTTCTAAATTACCTTGTATTCCCATGTTTAACCGTTATGTATTAAAGCTTGATGAAAATGATGCGGTTAAACCTGAAAAAGAGCCTAAATTACAAATATCTAAGGCAAATCAGCCTAAGTTTGAATCTGACAAAATCTATACTAATCTTGCTACTAAAGCTTTACCTTCTTTAGGTCAGGTTAGATTCAATAATATTCCGCTTGATAAGGAGATTTTAACTAAAAAACCTGTATCTAAAGATCCTCATGAGAATAAAGCTGTATTTAAGCCTTCATACCTAAGTGAATCTCCTTTAGTTGCTAAACTCTTTGAACAGGGAGTTATTATTGGTGACATTACTCCTCAGCGACCAAAAATTGAGAAGAATGTAGATGATCCAGAAAGTTTAAAAAATAAATCTACAGATGAACTGATTGATGAACAGCAGAGACTTTTTAAGCTGCTAGGTGTTACTGGCAACTTTGTGCGTTCATATTCAGAAGCTGAAGATAAGGCTGAATTTATTAAGTCTTTAGGTTTATCTAAAGTTAATGGAGTTTTAGACAGCCAAATCAATGAGTATCTAAAAGCTTATGATGGTGTTAATGCTGAAATCAGTTCACGTCTGAGTGTATCTAAAGGTAACTGGAAGTTACAGCCTGAAGGTAAGCTATTAGTTCCTTTATGGTCCAAACCAAAATCTTTTACCTATATGCAGACTGGTCTGACTACTGGCACCAGTGATCGTAAGATTGCTCATTTAGGTATTGGTGAACGTATTTATCCTCAGGCTAAGTCTATGGAAGATTTAGGTCACCACATGCTTGGCTTTAATGCTGTAGTTGATAAAGATCTAAGTCGTGGTCATACTCGTGGAAGTATTGGTCTAGAGTATATGCACGATAATTTAAAACTCGTATCAAATATTTACAGACGTTTAAGTTCATGGAAAGATTCACCTGATTTTGAAAAAGGATATGTACAGGAACGCCCCGCTTCAGGTTGGGATTTTTTTGCTGAATACTGGTTTAAAGCTAAACTAGCTCTTAAGGCTGGTGTAACTCACTGGATTGGTCGTGATATTTCTCCTTTTGGTGATACTAATGAAAAGAATTTAGAAAATGATCCTTATATTTATGAAGCAGGCATTAAGTACACCCCAGTACCAGCTATTTCTTTAGAAGCAAAGCATCAGCATACTAATCATGGTAACAATAACAGTTATATTGGTATCAACTTTAATATTCCATTAGGTGATAATTTCTCCTTTGAAAACGCTTTTAATCCAGATGCTGTAAATAAAGCTCAGGGTAACAATATTATGACTTCACGCTCAATGTTTATTGAACGTGATTACACTATGCCTTTACAGTATCGTTCAAAGCCTGGTATGTATTACATTACCTTTATGGGGGCTTTAGGTAATAACCGCTATCAGTTTAAAGTTGAAGATGGCTTTAAGCGTGCTGCTCCTAATCTTCCTGTATTAGTAAAAGCTAAACATCCATCTGTAAAGTTATCTAATAACGGTAATTACATCACTAATATTGCAGGTATGTTTGTAGTTGAAGTTACACATTCTGCTGTTCGTAATACAACTTTAACTGTTATTGCAGGTTCGATTGCTAATGATTTCAATATTGTTATTGATAAGGTTGATCTTTTAATTAAAGCTTCTAAAACCAAGTTTGAACGTTATGAGGAATCTTTAATTACTTTATATGCAGATGCTGAAGTTGATGGTCTGGAAGGTACAAAAGTAAGTTTTAGAATTGCTGATGGTGCTCCTGGTACTTTGGTTGATGCTGAACATACTTTGAACTCAGCAGGTCAGGCAACTGTTATCTATAAACCTGATGAAACTAAAACTTCAAACTATGATGTTAAGGTTATTGGTACTGTTTTTGATATTGATTTTCCTATTACACTTCATGTTGTAATTTATGGTAGTGGTACTGACAGTTTTGTAGTATCTCCTAAGCAAATTGATGGTGGTCAGTACGCTACCATAACCTATAGTGATCTTAAACCTCATTCTGTTTTAACCTTAAGTGTTACTGGCAAATGTAACTTAACATATACCAAGCCAGAAAAAGCTCTTGAAACTCAAGCTGCAGGTGATACTCCTGTCAAGTTAGAGCTTGAAGCTGATGATGAAGGAAGTGTGGCAGCGTATGCTGTAGGTGCTACTGATATTGGAGCTACTGGTTCTTGTTTAATTGAGACTAAAACACAAGATCCTTATTTTCCAGCTCCAAAGGTTGAAATTCAGAATCAGGTTTATGATCCTGCATGGGAATTACCAGCATCTGTACTCTATTTAGAAGCTTTCCCTGCAAAGTTAAAGAATCTTAAAAATACAACTGAAGTTGATTTTTCTATCGGTAATGATTCTGCTAATCTTGAATTTAGTAAAACAGTTAAGAATTTAGAAAAACAGCTGACACAACCTGGTGTCGCTTTAATGAGATTAGCCGTTTCTCCTAATAATGCAGGAGCGGTTAAAAAAATAACTGTCGAAAACAAACAAGCCAGTGCTGATTATATGGTTACAGGTGATTATTCTGTACGTGAGGTCGAAGGTATTAAAGCAATTTATTATCATGATGCTTTTAATACACAGGCTGAAACCACTGCTTCTGTTTTAGCTATTCAGCAGTTCACTCCAATGTTTGTTGTTGATGAAAGCGAACAGGCAAAACTTGATGTATTCTCAGGTAATGATGAGATTGTTGCTTCTGTGATTAACGGTCAGCCAAACAGAGCTATCAGTTTCTTTAATGATGAAGATAACATTGACTTAGAAGCTCCTGAACAGTTTGATGCTTCAGGCACTGCTCTCATCAAGATCAAAGGCTTAGACAAGAGAACAAATGAACCATTTACTCTTAAAGCCTTATGTCTTGGCAAAACCATTGATCTTAAAGATGCCGTAGGTCAGCATCCACTTTCCTATCATATCTATGCTCCAATAGTTGCAGGATCTTCTGTGTCAGGTGGAGCAAATGTTCGAGCTGATTTGGCAGGAAAACATTTTGACGGCTTACCAGTGTTTGATTCTCATGAAAGCACTTTAGACTACGGCACTGAATATACGGTTACTTTAAATGGTCTGTTACCTAATTCAAAGGCTTCAATTACCTCAAATCAGGAAGGTGTCAAAGTCTCACTACTTTCAGAAATGACTGATGACAAAGGTCAGATCCTGTTTAAGATTGCTGAAATTAAAGATACTGCCATTAAAAACGTTGATCTTACTTTAAAGTATCATCAGACATCGTCAGATGAGGCTGTTTTAGCTCAGAACTATTCGTTTAATCTGTTAGATTACAGCTCTCAGTTAAGACTTGAACTTGATAAAGATGCAGTTCTAAACAACGGTCAGGTTACAGCTGTCCTCTCTGGCGGTAAACCTGGCGAAGAGGTTAAGTGGTCTACCGATGGCT
>ERZ1026866.580-NODE-580-length-21594-cov-38.002600_pt1 | contig 21594 bp, 10 predicted proteins | sample MGYA00380163_ERZ1026866 | MGnify/ENA primary metagenome ERZ1026866 (study PRJEB33269, sample SAMEA4719799) | human gut metagenome | biome: human-associated habitat; feature: organic feature; material: feces | place: Cameroon | collected 2013-10 ...
CAGCTGACGGCCGTATCTACGGAGCAACATTCATTGACCACCGCACCCAAAGCGTTTTCAATGGTTCAAGGCTTGGAACGAATCTTTCTGCCAATGCCCTGCAGGAGCACTTCTCCTTACCTTACGAGAATGAGCAGCCAATACCGCTTACCATCCCGAAGGAAGATGGCACAATGCCGGAACAGGAATATCATGGTTCTGGCTTGTTCGATGAGTACGGCAGCGGTCTTGGACTTATGGCTGGAGGCGGTCCTTCAAATGAGGCACAGGAAGCTGCATTTGACAGAGAGTTGCGTAGAAAGAAGAAGAAACGTAAAGGACGAAACCTTTAATCGTTTCATCAAGGTTGGCTTTCTTATACAATGGAGAAAGCCTGCCTTCAATCAAAAACAATTTGTATAACTTCAAAACTGAAAAACAATGGCACAAGAAGACGATTTGAGAGCATTGGGGAAAATTATGGATTTTCTCCGTGCCGTGAGTATCATACTCGCAATTATGAATGTATATTGGTATTGCTACGAGGCAATGCACATTTGGGGAGTGACAATCGGAGTTGTTGACAGGATCCTTATCAACTTCAACAGAACAGGTGGTTTATTTCATTCTATCCTCTATACAAAATTGTTCTCGCTCTTACTCTTGGCTCTCTCATGCTTGGGAACCAAGGGCGTGAAAGCGGAAAAGATGAGTTGGAACAGGATTTGGACGGTTCTTGCTGTTGGCTCCTGTCTGTTCTTCCTCAACTGGTGGTTATTGCTTCTGCCTATATCACATTTGGGCAATGCCACGCTGTACATTTTTACAATGACAGCGGGTTATATCTGCCTGTTGATGGGAGGACTCTGGATTAGCAGGCTCTTGAAACACAACCTCATGGAAGATGTCTTCAATAATGAGAACGAGAGTTTCATGCAGGAGACCAAACTCATGGTGAACGAGTATTCTGTCAATCTGCCTACACGTTTTTACTATAAGAAGAAGTGGAACAAAGGTTGGATTAACGTGGTCAATCCCTTCCGTGCCTCGATGGTGCTCGGCACGCCGGGTTCGGGTAAGTCTTACGCCATTGTGAACAACTATATCAAGCAGCAGATTGAGAAAGGCTTTGCCATGTATATCTACGACTATAAGTTCCCCGATTTGTCAGAGATAGCCTACAATCACCTGCTTCATCACTTGGATGCCTACAAGGTAAAACCTCAGTTTTATGTCATCAACTTCGATGATCCGAGAAAGTCGCATCGGTGCAATCCTATCAATCCCGCCTTTATGACGGATATATCGGATGCCTACGAGAGTGCCTATACTATTATGCTCAACCTTAACCGTTCGTGGATTCAGAAGCAGGGAGACTTCTTTGTGGAGTCGCCGATTATCTTGCTGGCTGCCATCATTTGGTTTCTGAAGATATATGAGAAAGGAAAGTACTGCACCTTTCCCCATGCTATCGAGTTTCTGAACCGTCCTTACGCACAGATATTCCCGATACTCACTTCTTACGATGAACTTGCCAACTATCTTTCTCCCTTTATGGACGCTTGGGAGGGAGGAGCGCAGGATCAGTTGCAGGGACAGATAGCCAGTGCCAAGATACCGCTTTCACGAATGATTTCACCAGCCCTTTATTGGGTGATGACGGGCGATGATTTTTCGCTTGACATCAATAATCCCAAGGAGCCGAAAGTGCTGGTTGTAGGTAACAATCCCGACCGCCAGAATATCTATTCGGCAGCACTTGGTCTGTATAATAGCCGTATCGTGAAACTCATCAATAAGAAGAAGCAGCTCAAATCGTCTGTGATAATCGACGAGTTGCCGACTATCTACTTTCGTGGGTTGGATAACCTTATCGCCACAGCCCGAAGCAACAAGGTCGCCGTGTGCTTGGGTTTTCAGGACTTTTCGCAGCTTACCCGTGACTATGGCGACAAGGAGAGCAAGGTAATCCAGAACACTGTAGGCAATGTGTTTAGCGGTCAAGTTGTGGGCGAAACTGCCAAGACACTTAGCGAACGCTTCGGAAAGGTGCTACAGCAACGGCAGTCCATGACCATCAACCGCAACGACAAATCCACCTCCATTTCCACGCAAATGGATAGCCTTATCCCGGCAAGCAAGATTTCCAACCTCACACAAGGTATATTCGTGGGTGCGGTGTCCGATAACTTCGACGAACGCATCGACCAAAAGATTTTCCATGCGGAGATAGTGGTGGATAGCGTCAAGGTGTCGGCAGAAATGAAAGCATACCAGCCTATCCCAGTGATAGTGGAATTCAAAAACGAAGATGGCTCCGATAATCTCAAAGAGACTATCGAAGCCAACTATCGTAAGGTAAAACAAGAGATACTGACGCTGGTTGATTCGGAGATTCAAAGGATAAAAAACACCCCTGCCTTGTCCCATCTCATTCCAGACAAGTAGTGCAAACACGGATTGGGTATTGTGGTTGCGGTGTTATGATTACGGACCGTAGCTATACCCACAGGTAAATCCTTATGATAGCTGTTAGCACTGATAAACTGCGGCTGTAACAAATCGTTTTCGGTTCAGTCGTTTCAGGTGGATACGAAGTGTAAGATTGTGCCACTCGATATGGTTGGTAGAACGGAAAACGGTACGGTGTATTTTTCAGCTGATGAGATAACTGTATTTTTTCAGTTTATCGGTGTAAATCATTTTGGCTTTGGACAGAAAAAGACTTTGAAGCACAACAGACAGAGTACGGTTGGTACGTCTGCCCACTTTAAAAGCCACAACCTTGCGAGTTTCTCTATCCAAGGCGTACACTAACCAGCGCGGATGATTTTTTTACCGATAAAAATGCGCATCTCATCCACTTCGTAGGTCTTGCCTACAGAGGTAGGTGGCTGCTTGATATTGCTTACTATCTGCAAAATCTTCTTAAGCAAGGTGGTAATGAAATTCCCAATATTCGTGCCGTACTGCGAATACCCAATCCCTCTTTGGTCAGTTGAGTGATTTTGGTGTCAGAGTTAGGAAGATAGGCTTTGTATGTGTAGTCAGTAATAAAACGCTTCTGGCAATGTTTGCATCGGTAGCGTTGTTTACCTGTACTACTTTTACCACTTTTGATAATATTGTTTGAGTAGCAATGTGGACATTGAAGCTCGACTCCCAATCTGGAGCATAAAGTGCCGAAGCGTTCTCGTATATTCATTTTCTTTGTTTTGGGTTACAAATATAGCAAAAGGCAGAGAATCTTTCCCTGCCTTTACGCCTAATCTTTTAAAAATCACATTGATAATCAGATGATTATTACAACAACTCCCGATTTGAAGCATTACCCATCTTATTCCATATTTAATTCCGCCAACGGGTAATGTTTTTTTCATTTTCGTAATCCTTTCAAAATAACAGTTCTTTCGCTTACTGGAATTTCTTTACGTCTTTTGGCCATTACCGCATTATCTAAATTTTAAATATGATGTTACGCTCATTCCATCCGTCATTTTATATTTCCCAAAATTGGTAAACTCAATGGTATCAATCTTGTTATCTTTTAATTTTAATATGATCATTGTTATATCACAGTGACTTAACTGCTTCAATGATTGGATATATTGTTTATCTACCCAAAGAGAGCGAACCGCTTCTGGATGTATGACGCACATTACCTTATACTCTGTTAAGGTTTCAAGTGGGATTATTCCCTCTATCCCCACTTTTCTATTTAGCACTTTGATAGGCATACCCACATATATGGGGAGACCAATTAACCTATTTGTCTTCAATATACCCTTGGACAATTGATACGGAGCAGATTTTATTGGTATTTTTTCATAAATAAGAGTATCTGATGAAGATGTGGCATAAAATCTTATTGGAAGATCATTGTCAAAATTAAGATTGTACCTTGAATATACCTTCCTTGCTCTACTTTTTGATCTTATTGATAATATATTCGCCCCAAAAAATATTGGGTTATCGGATATAACTACCAACGTATCATTAATCCCTAACACAAGATACAACCTGTTTTCTACACTTTTCTGGTAGTATTCTTCGTCTTGGGGCCAAATCCGGATACCATAATATGTTACATTGCTCTGAGAAAAATTAGTTGTTATAGAATCTGTTAGTTCATTATCTTCAGAATTTAGAGGACTACAGATTGGCGACTTTACTTCTAGTGCGTCTGTTGATTCATCATTTTTATAATTCAATGAGACTCTCGAAGAGCCAAGACAACAGCTGCACATAAATACATACAATATCAAAGATAAGGACTTCTTCATTTTTAGAGTGTTCAAAAGTTAATTAAAGGTCTGTGTTATTGAAAATCTTCAATAACACAGACTTACATAACATTATTACTTTTTCCTTGATTTAAGAATTAGGGTATGTTTAATTGGAGCATTAAAAGTTGCCCCTTCTCTATTATAGGTCCTACTTTTAGGTCGATACGAAAAATGTCCTATGGCTCCCAAAGCATTGTCAAAGTTTCTTGATGCCGTTTTTGATTCATCAGCATTATAATGGATCGTATTTCCATTAACAGAATACCCAGAGGATAAAACAAAGCATCCTTCTGTCCAAGATCTTGGATTTGTTCCTCCATAGTGGAATCTGATTCCTCGCTTACTTACGTTTCCTCCAACTCCAGGTTTTATCCATTGTGATCCAGCCGTCGGATTAATTATTGGATATGTTCCATCAGGAATCCTTCGACCACTTCCGTTCTTTGTACTTGGCTCTCCTCCTGGAGCAACATAGAACCCTGTGCCATTATCTGCTTCTCCAGATATATGATACACTCCTAGTGTATAACTGTCTTTTGTTTCACCTATTTCCAAGTTTAACAAATTCACTCGCTTCCCATGCTCTCCTTGTGAAAATTCATAGGTTTCTTTTTTATCTCCATTTGCGACATTAAAGACGTCATTTCCATCAGCTATTATGGGCGCATCTATCTTCCATTTTTTATTAACATAGGATATATTTATTGTGTCTGTGCCAATAGGATCAATAAAAGTAATTGGATTATAGGTATACGCATAACTTGAATTTCCATAATTCTTCTCTTCCAATATATCCGTACTAATCCACAAACTCACCCTCGGGTCATAGTACCTTGCTCCATAGTAATACAATCCCGTCTCCTCATCGAATTCCTTCGCATTGAAAAGATAAGGCGTATTCCAAATATTATTGCGCTCCTCAATGAACACCTCACCGAAAGGAACATACTCGATATGCTGCACCACCTCACCGTCAAGGTTGGTGATGTAACTACTGCTACCCAAATGGTCTGGGTGGTAGTAGAACTGCATCTTCTCGTATGTATCGCCTTCTTGGAAGTTGTTCTTCGCTGCTCGTGCCATAGCACGTGCCTGCGCAGCCTCCAAGCTGCCGTCATTGCAGCAGAAGCCCTTTCCGTCCACATAGTCGTTGTTGTCCTCACCATTGTACGGCACTGCAAAGGTTGCATAATTATCCTTGATAACCTGCAACTGCTGGGTATATTTTCCCTTATAATCAACAGACAAGCCGTCAGTCTCGCTACCTGCATACTGAATGCGGCGTGGGTCTGAACCATAAGAGTCAAAGTCTCCAATCTTGCTGACTACACGCTGACTACCAATATAGATGTGCTTGGTGTAACGTCCGCCTTGGTTGGCAACGAGGTAAGGAGATACATACAATGAGAACTTGGCTGTGTTTGTGCGACCTCCAGCAAACTCGGAGTTCACATAGACTTGATCACTCTCACCCGATGTTTTCACCGTGCGCTCACCGTCTGCGTCATACCAATAATTCGTCACGAAGCCATTGTCATCAGAGGAAAGAAGACGGTTCTCCTCATCCCACTTCAACTTGCGCTCCGCTGCCTTTTCGTCAGCAATGCCGTCCTTCTTCGTGCGACTTGTATTGACATAAATGAGGTTTCCGTTGGCATCATACTCGTAGGCATGACTATTGTTCACATTCTCACTCTCCGAAGGAGTTTCCTCTGTGCGGTAGTTCACATCCTTTACATTGGCGAGTTGGAACTTCTTGCCTGTCTCTGTTCCATAGGTATATGACAAATCATAACCTGCATTCAATGTACCGTTGAACTGCACATTGTTCTGCGTAAGAATCTGACGCTTCGATGTGATGCGGTGCATGTTGTCGTAACCCATCGCAAGAGTGTAGCTTGCGGTCTTGTTGTCAGCACCAGTATAAGTGCCAGTTGCACCAACAAGACGGTAGAGTGCATCGTATGTATAGGCATGAGCCATTTGTCCGCCAGCCTTTCCACTCTGTGGAACTGACGCACCGTTTACCACGCTGAGCACATTGCTTACCGCATCATAAGTGTAAGCATTGTCCATGATGGTGTTGCCACCACTGTTCACGGTGAGGTTCTGCAATCTGCGACGCTGTGGGTCGTAGGTGTAGAACGTCTCAGCACCATTGCAGTACTTCAAGTATGTGCGCTGCTCAAACTTGTCATAGCCTATCTTGCTCACATAGTCGTAGCCGTATGACTTGTAGCCATGAACCTTTTCAAGCTGACCGCCGAGGTTGTAAGAATAGGTAATCTTCTCCTCGTCTGGATAAATCATCTCCAACAGACGGTTGTGGCTGTCGTAAGTCCATTGCGTCACATAGGTTGCTATTGCCTGATTAGGCACAATCATCGTGCGGCGGGTCTTTGTCACCTCGCCCATCTTGCCATAGAAGTATTCGATGGCACCTGTTCCATCCTCACGGAGCATCAAGCGACCGATACGGTTCTGAGAGGCGTTGCGGCCACCATAGTAATACTTCACGTTGTTCTCCGGATGGTCTGGGTAGTTGATACCCGTCAGACGCAGATAGTCGTAATCGTAGGTGATGAACTTGCCTTCCTTTGCAAGGTTGGCAGTCTGCTTGGTCAGCACATTGCCGAGCGCATCGTATGTGAAGCTGGTGATGCCGCTTGCAGGATGGTTCACCTCAGTACGGCGGTCACCCATGTCGTAAGTGGAGGTCGTTACATTGCCCTCCGTGTCGGTGACACGAACAAGGCGCTGTATGCCGTCATACTCAAACGAGGTGGTAATCTCACCGTCAGGACCGCTCTTCTGGATGGTCTTCAAGGTCTTGCCACTGCCATTGGTATGGGTAGCCTGCACATTATGGAGTGCGTCTGTTACGGTTGTAACAAGTGCATGACTGCCGTTGTCAACCGTATATGCCGTAGTTGTCGTAGAATTGTCCGGCAATGTCACTGAGGTAGCACGGTCGAGCACGTCATAAACAGTAACCGTTGGAGATACATTGTCAAATGACTTGTTGAACGTGGACTTCGATCCGGTTCCTTCCGTTGTAGGATAGAAAGCCTTTGCCACACGTCCGAAAGCATCATACACGGTTCTTCCGCTGACTATCATCACATTCTCGTCCTTGGCAGAGCTTCCCTTGGATGCACTTGTCACAACACCGTCCTTCTTCACCTGCACGGCTCTTCCGAAACCGTCAACGAACGTAACGGTCTCCAAGTCGTCGTTAGGGTGCTGGATGTCGTAGTGCTTGGTCACTGCGTAAGCAGGAGCGGTAATGCCACTCTCACCAAAGGTAGCCAAAGGCTGATACTCAAAGGCGATGGCATAAGGCACGCCCGTAGCCAACTCATTTGGACCACGCACGCCAGTAATGCGACCGAGGTCGTCAACATCAGTCTCATAATAGAAGTTGTTGAGGTCACGATGCTCCTTGGCTATACCATAGCGATAGTCAAAATTGCCTTGCTCGCTGCGGTAGCCCCACGCATCGTCAATGCGTTCAACATACATGTTCATCTCAGGCTCATAGCGGTACTTGTACCACATACGCTGTCCCTTGCCGTTGGCAGGGAGGGTCTTCTGGATGATGTTGCCGTAAGAGTCGTACTTGTAATCAGTAACTGCCGCACCGTCATTCAACTGCTGCGTAATCTGGGTGATGTGGTTGGCATAGTTGGTGTTGTACTTTGCCGTCACATGATGATAGAGTGAACCATCACCACCTGTAACAGTAACATCAACAGGAAGTCCGAAGATATGCTTCGCTGCATTGTCCGTGTATTTAATGGCGGTTGCATAGTCAAACTTTCCGTTTCCGTCCTCGCCAAGGCTTCCCTTGTCGCTGTACTTGTAGGACTTCAACTCACCATGATAGCCATTAAGATAATACTCGTTCCAAGCCTCGGATGCAATGACACCGTTGGCCGCTCCCTCATACTGCAAGTTGGCGGTATAGCGGAGAGGGACGAATGCAGAGGCACGGTCACTCCAAAGGTTCACGTCACGCTTTGCGAACGTGTACTTGTCACCGTCGGCAGTCAGATAGTAGCTGTCGTAACGGTTCTTTGTCTCGGTGTACTTGTTGCCGTTGGCATCCTCTACGGATGTGGCGGTAACATTGCCCTGCGTGTAGTAGTTGGCTACATCGTAGTTCTCAACAGCCTGTCTGTAAACAGAATTGCCTTTCTCCGTGTCAAGGTTCTTGGTGATGACCTCACCGAAACCGAGGAACTCACGCTCATGGCGGTCACGCTTGCCGTCCTTGTACTCAAAGGCGGTAGTCATTACAGGTCCATCGTCATGGATACCATCATCAACGGTAAGGGCAGACATTACCCACTTGCCACCAGGAAGTCCGTAGGTAGGAGTGGTATGCGCATAGTCGAGTGTGAAAGTGCCGCCCAAGGAGTTGGTGACAGACTTCAACATGTTTGTCCTGCCAATGGCAGAGCGTGTGACCTTTAACTCGCTTTCCTTCTCAGACTCAACGATGTCAAGATAGCCGTCACCGTCCACATCCTGCAAAGAATATGTAGGGCGGTTGATACTATGAGAGGTGGAAGCACCAGGGTTGGTTGAAATCTTGATGCTAATGACAGGAATGTTGATGGTCAAAGTGAACGCTGCATTTGCAGACTCTGATGTAGAGGCTGATTCACTAAGCGCATTTACACCTTTCCAGCTGATAGGTTCATCAAAGCCATTGCCTGTATTGAGGGCAACAATGATGCCATGGCCGCTCTTCCATACCTTGTCTGGAAGACCATCGGAGTTGATGTCGATAAGATTGTATTCCTCCTCATTTTCAGAGGTTACGATGCCAAAGCCTGCGGAGAAACTGCCGGAGGCCTTATTGATTTGTTTTTCCTTAATTTCGCCAAATCCTTGGTTAGCGCCACCACTTGCACCTATATCATAAGAGAGACTCTTACCACCTTGAATACGATCAAGTTCCCAATCAATAGGTTCAGTAAAGGCGTAACCAAGATTTAATCTTACTTTCTTGTCGGAAAGAATCTTGTCTGGAAGTCCATCACCATTGATGTCAATGAATGACTCTACGGCTTCATCTGTGTTCTTTGGCGCACTGCCAGTGATAGAGAATTGAGCTTGCCATTCTGTCTGTACATTGCTCAAAGACTGCTTTACACCTTTCGCCAAATTCGTAATCTGTGATACGGAAGCCACGGGATTGCCACCATATCCCCATGCCTCAGAAGCATTGTCAGAGTTATTAGCTCCGATACCCTTGTAGATTTCGCCACTCAATCCACCTTGTGAATTGGTGTATTGGATAGTACCACCAGCAATAATGTCAGGGAATCCGTCACCATTCATATCCATCATGGCAACTTCCGTCTTGGAACTGCCATTTGCATTGTTGTGGGTAATGCCAAGTGCACCACCTTGCACAACGGTACTCTTGCTTGAAACCACTTGGCTTACAGCTGCCGCACCAGTACCCTGCAAATATTCACCAGCAAGTCCTGCCACCTCCGCATTGTTATCCAAAGGATTTGTAAGGAGTACATCCTGTTCTGTCAATCGGGCTGTACTTGCCTCGGTTGCAGTAAGATAGATGTCCTGTCGCTGACCGACCCACTTGTCCATAGAAGTCTGGTCTGTACCCAATGGAGTGAATGCCATCGTGAGTGGATCAACCTTATCATCCTCGTTCTCCGGCAATTTCAGCAATGACTCGTCAATAGGCTTGGCATATCTGCCCTCTGCCGCATTATAGACAAAGCCACCCCAACCACGGTAGAGCATACCGAAGCCATTGTTATCACTTTCCGCATAGAATCCAGCAGGAACACTTTCAACAACAAGTCCTGCTGCATCTTTCTGAATCGATACAGAGGCAGAGGTCAATGCTCCGTCAGAAATGCTTGAAGGATAACTGTATTCAAGCCAAATCTCCTTTCCGTCTAAGTTTGCAAGGCGCAAGGTGTCGCTCTGCAAGATACCGTTCTGTATTTTGAATGTCTTTTTGCCGACAAGGACATCAACAGTCTTTGCAGTCAATGTCACCTCACCATTGAGGGCGTTGTCCGAAAGTGTGAGTACTGGAGATACAACCAAAGCGGTGTCTGTTGCTGTGGTTAGATATGGCTTGCCCTCCGTCAAGGCATTGGCGAATATCTTGTAATGTGCTGGAACAGCCATAGTCTGCTCAACATTGTCGGAATCCTTGTAAGTTACGGACGCTTGCCAACCTATATTCTTCCAATCAACATTTGAGGTTGATGAAATCTCAAAGCTGAAATTGGTCAGCTTCTCGATATTATCCAAGCTGATGTTCAGAGAGTCGCCATCTGAAACCTCGTTTGCTCTCAATGTACGTGCAAAGATGGTCTTCTCGATATAGTTCGGATTGTCATTGCCCTCACTGTCCTTCTTGTCGTTGCTTCCAATGATGCAAAGGACAACATCGTCGGTTGTTACAGGCTTGTGGAAGACACTGTGAACTTCAACACTTGAACCATTCTCCACATTAGCAGAGGTGTTCACATCGTAAATGGCACCATCCTCTGGCTTGTACTCCGTTGAAGAAAGACCGTTAGGCAAAGTCATTGCCTCGCCAACGTATGTAATGGTTGGTGACCAGTTAACCTTGTCGTAGGAACCGTTGCTTGTCTCCTCAGTGCCAGACTGCACACGGAAATAGATCCTTTCACCACGCTTGACTGCAACGGAAGATACGGCTGCGCTATATGAACTGTTGTCGCCCTTGGCTATCGTCTTGTTCCAAAGCTCGTTGCCTCCCTTTTGGATGGCAACTCTTACACCGTCTGCCTTCTGATACTCATCCGCATCATAGTCACCCGTTGGAGTGGCAAGGCTTACTTGACCTGTTACGCTTACAGTTCCGTCCTTAGGAGCCTGCCATACACGCACGATATCCTCCATTGGCGAGTTCTTGATGGCTTCCGCCTGCTCGTCCTCGCTGACCTCCATGACGGATGTGTCAACCTTGCCACCATAGATGATAGGGCTTGGCGTATCGGCACTGCTCAAAGTGAATGTAGGCACGGCATTGCCTGCCTTGTCAAACTCCAAGTGATTGAAATATACCTTTCCGTTTGAAACGAGGTCAACAAGACCATCACCATTGATGTCGCTGAAATATTGTGTGGTCTTTGTTTTGGTCGTGGATTTATTTGTTCCAACAACGGCAGTTAAAGAATTCCAACCGACAACGGCGTTCGCACCAAAAGAGTTTGTTGAACTTTTGGATGTCGAGAAACTACTAATACCTTTTACTTTAATAGGTTCACCATATACAACCTCTCCATTGTCTGTCTTAATCTGTGGTCGGTAATATACCGTACCGCCAGACTTATACACCTTGTCGGGAAGTCCGTCACCGTTCAAGTCAACAAGTGCAGACAATCCCTTACTTGTATCGCTTGAATAGCTATATGAACCACCTGCAGTATTACTTTTCCAACCACTTTCATCATTTACACCCACACCAGCATAGAACGAACCGCTCACAGAAGAGCTTGTAGTACCGCCGAGTGCCGTAGGCTTGTCGCTGAAGCGCTTGCTGACAGTCTTCAATGGATTGACGAAACCTGCGTCAAGTCCGTCATCGTGCGTGTTCCATTTCTCGGAATCGTCCTTGAACGGAACATATCCCTTTTCAGCCTGCACATCATCATAATAGTCGAAGTTCTGGAAAGCCACTTCCTTTCCTGTGTTGTCATACTGTCTGACACCTGTGAGCATTTCCTTGTGGAATGCACCTTCCTTGTAGTCAAAGGCATAGCTGCGCAATGTCTCGCCCTGGAAATTCACGGTCACTTTCTCCAACAGCTTGTTGGAGGAGGCGAGGAATCCATAGCGGGCATTGTTGGTCTTTACCTGCTTTACCTTGTTGCCATCAAAGAGTACAACGGTGTGCGGTTCCTGTCCTGCATTACCTGCGTGAACCTCCTTCAGATATGCAGCCTTGGCCTTCAAGCCGCCACGCACATCCTCATCCACGATGTCATACACATATTCTATATAGTCACCGTGGAGTTCCTCGACACGTTTCAGCTTCCATTCGGCAATCACCTCACGGGTATTGCCCGAAGCATCGGTGACATTGCCCTTTACAACAGCTCCGTCACCGCCATAGATGTACTTGACACCCTGCTTGTCTGTAACCTCCCAATAATAGTTGGCAGGACTGTCACCCTTGCGGATGATACGGCTGAAATCACCGCCTTGGCGGGTGTAGAACTGGCGGTCAGCCTTTCTGTCCATCTTCTCGCCACGGTGTGCGACTCCCATCTGTCCGTTGTCATCCATAGTGGAGAGCATTGAACCGGACAAGAGATAAGTCTCCGTCTCTTTTGACTGGTCATAACGAGGCACGCCCCACCGGGTGTCAAGCGTAATGCTTGGCACGCTGACGTTCCAACCCTCGCCAAGCCAACCGCTACCGCCCTCGCTGCTGTACTGCAAGCCAAGGCTTGGCTGCATACCGTTTCGTGCTGGCGGCATCTCGAACGGATACTGCAGGTTGGCAGAGCCACGGTTGTTTGCGCTTGGCGGTGCAATGACATTGAGCTTCGCCGTCGGGTCTGCCGCCTTGATGTCGTTCATCATCGTCGGGGCAAAGCCTTCGGTCTGCGGAGACTCCGGGGCCTGTATCACACCGTTGATCATGTCTGTGAAGTGGGTGGTCTTTGAAACGACACACTCTTCCTTCTTGTCCACACGCACACGCTCCAACGCAACCCAATGCTTCTCGGCCGGGTCGTAGTAATAGGTACGGATGTCGTCCTCGGTATAGCCGCTTGGTATTCTCGTGCGGTCATACTTTATCTTGACAGTCGCGCCCTCGCCTGTGAAATGGGTTCCGTGAGGGAGGAAACGGTAGCCATGTCCTCCTGCCGTGACGTTGGTCATGGCAAAGTCAAGCTCAGGAACATTCTCCTCTCCGATGGAATTCACGGAAAGGCTTCTGTTCCGAATGAGGTCTTTCTGAAGAACGACCAGTTTGCTACCTCCTACGGAGATACTGTCAGAGACACCCTTCTTGAAGAGTTTTCTCACGGCTGTCCCGTCCTTTGCCGAAAGGGACAGTGTGGCGGCAAGCAGTAAAACCAATGCCCACGCCACCTTCTGTATATAATTCTTCATGCGTATCTTCCTTTAAGTTACTTTACTGAGATTTTCCTTGTATGCTCCCCATTCTCGGAGATTGCCTTCACGACATACACACCCGATGCGGGAACCCTGAAGTCGGCCTGCTTGACGCTTTCGCCTGTCATTTGGCGTGACACTACCAGTTTGCCTGATACGTCAAACACCATCAATGTGGCTGCAGAAGGCTTGTCCTGTGTGAGTTTAGCCTCGTAGATGCCTGTCGTAGAACCGTTGCCCTTGACAGTGAAATCCTCGTCTTCTCCAGAAATGAAGGAGTTGTCAGCCTGTCTGTCCGAGCTGCCCACATGGTTCTCCCTTGCCTGTGTTCCGTTAGGCATACTTGCATCACACTCGCTGCCGACATAGACGGTCATCGTTGTCGTACACTTCTTGGGTGTTTCTATCTGCACGTTGCCCCTTGTGGTGAATGAGGTTACAGGCGTACCGTTTACGGTAAGGTCTGTGATATGTGTCTCGCCCTTTCCGTACTTGATGCAGAACCGCCATGCACGAAGTGACCAGACATATTCATGATGCACGGTCTGTCCGTTCAACTTGTATGTGACCTGCATATTGCGGACTGTAACACTGAGCACATCGCCAGGCTTGATGGTGACATATTTGGTTAGGCTTGTATATCCACCGGTTATGATATGCGCCTTGTCGCCCCGCACGTCGAAGCCATATTGGGTGATCTCGTCCGTGAGGCTTGGCTCCAATCCCACACGGTAGTTTGATTTTGTATCGTTCACCGTCCATGAGATGTCACCAGACAGATAGGTCCTGGTGTCATGCGAGTATGAGGTGTAGAGTGCGTTGCCAGTGGCATAAATCTCGTTGCCTCCACCTTGTGATACGGACAGCGCATAGGCGCCGGGGGCAAGATTCGTGATTCTATGCGTGTCACCGAAGAATGTTCCTCTGGCAATGGTTTCTCCTTTTACTTTTCCTGCAACGGTGTCAACGCTGAGCACATAGGAATAGACTGGTGTACCGATGTTGATGCCGATGTCGATATACCCGTCATTGCGTGGAACTCCATTCTCGCAACTTGACGGCGTAGGAGTGGCATCATAGGAAATGCCGTCATAATAGGCGAATGTGAACACATCGCTTCCGCTTCCGTCTGCATCCCATAGGATATTGCGGAATATGGTCTTGCCCCTCGTCATATCAGGCTTGGAGCATCTTATGTTACTGTTGCTGTTGATGTCGAAATCACCTTCACCGCTTGGGTCTATGAGCATGACGGTACGCTTGCGGCAATAGTCCGAGAACTCCCTGTCCGGCGTGAGGTCATAGCTCAACTCTGCCATATAACCGACATCATCTATTCCTCCTGTCCTCAAGCCTGCCATGTTCAAGGCGGACTCTGCTCCTTCCGTTCGGATAATGCCCACATTTGTGTCTGTGTCAGTTGCATCCGAAAGGGATATGGTTCTTGTCGCACTTCCTGTTCCGTCAACACGCAGATAGATGTTTTTGCCTTCCTTGCGGATAGAGATGTCCGTTCCGTCAACATCCGTGGCGATGTATGAATTTGAGACCGCTCCGTTGATGATCGGATAAACAACTCCAGCATTGGTGAACCGGAATCCATACTTGCATGTGCTGCCACCGATGCTTCCGAAGCCAACGTCAAAAGTCGGGTGACTTGTCGGACAGGTGAACTCAAAGGCACCGCCACCTCCAACAAGGGCTGGGGTCGTGGCATAAGCTCCGGAAGCGGCTTTCTCTTGGATGATATTGTCAGTAAAGCCATTCCTTGACACTTCAAATCCTTGCGCAGTCCATCTTGCCACTGTACTGTCGGGCTTTGACGGCACGTTGGTCTTGACCATCCATGTACGTTTCATGACATGCCACAGGGAATCTGTAGGTGAGGTATATGTTGCAAGTGCCACATCATCGTCGCCCCAGAAAGTGAAGCCTCTGTCCGGCATCGGATTGCCGTTTTCACGTCCCATGACAAGCAGACGGGAAGCGGATGAAGGGTTGTATGGATTTGCGTCATGATAAGTTCCGTTCTCCTTCAAGGCCGCATACACCGGACTTTCCTCATATGATGTTGCGGAAAGCGGTTGGGAGAGACTTCCTGCCGTGTCGGTTCCAACAGCTGTGACCCTATGGTGGTAGGCTTGGTTCTCCGCCATGTCCCAAGTCAGGTTTCCGTCGCTGTCAAGATACGAGCCTTTGAGGGTGATGCCGTACTTTACCGCCAGATAGCTCTCCACTTTTCTGCGCTCATCGGGTGTAAGCATCCTGCTGAACACAATAAGCTCAGGGGCATATCCACGGATGGAAGCATTACCGAAGAGCGAGGTCGGGAAATCCGTACCGAAGCTGCCAGAGGTGGAAGGGGTTCCGATGAATAATGTGGTGTTGGAGTTGTCTCCCCACAATGTTGTTGAAGGATTGCTTACCTTGAAGTAGGACACAACGCGCAGAGCGCTTTCCTTAAAACCGTTCTCGGACAAAGAATCACTTGATTGATAAAGCAGGTCTTCACCCGATGCTGAACCATAGTCCAGTGGTTCAACACCTCTACCCCTTACGGCTTTGTCCTTGCTCAGAATGGCTCCGTCGCCCTTGCGGCCGTCAAGAGCATAGACAACCATATCCTTGCCGATGGTTGCCAGTTCCGGTGAAAAGACACCGATGACGGTAGCCTGTGAGAGGTCGCCGTGCTTGAGGCTGGCACTCAGGCTGCGGAATCCGTCTGCGAGCCAGAGACTCGGATTGAAGTTGAAGTAATGGACTGAACTGTTCGGAAGAGTAAGTTCAGACTTGACGCCACGGCTGTCCAATAGCATCAGCCGTATGGAATCCCCAGAGAAATCCTGCCAACGGTAATAACCTTGCAGGTCTGAGTTCAAAGGCGCAGTCTTGAACCACAGTTCGCTTCCGCTGACTCCTCCGGGCGTTTGCGCGAAACTGCCGAGAGCGAAGCCTAACAGTAACAAAGAAGTAAACTTTCTCATGCGCTGTCAATTTGGAGTGTTTGAAAAATATAAAAACGTATGCCTCTGCCGCGCAGGGAGAGACCAGTGAGAGAGAACGGACTGTTACTACGGAGAAGAATTGTGATATAGGCTTGCTCCGTAAAGTCCTATTGTCACGTGGCAGGCCAACAGGCTTTACCACCAAAATAATGCTGCAAATATACAAAAATAATCTTAATAAACAGATATAATCTTTAAGAAATTTGCTGGTTTGGCGTTTTTTTCTTATGATTTCGGTCAATTTTGCAGAAATCTTTTACATCTGTTGTATGTACTGGAGTTAGTTTGGCAAAAATACACAAATGGTCACGGCTTCACTTTCTTATATAAGAATGTAAATCATGGTTTGAAACTGTACACACTCGGAGTACAAACGAAAACAATATATGCTTGTGTCGGAAAGGTATATATGAGCTGATGGTAGAGTCGTCATCAACAACAATGGCCCTGATTTGATAAACTCAGCAGGAATACTTGCTATTCATTTTTTTATGATGGGGTTATGTCCGCAAGCGAGTTTACACTCGACATCAACAATCCCGAAGAACCGAAGATTCTATGTGTCGGCAACAATCCCGACCGTCAGAACATTTATGGTGCGGCACTTGGCTTGTACAACAGCCGCATCGTGAAACTCATCAACAAGAAGGGACAACTCAAATCATCCGTTATCATTGACGAGTTGCCGACCATCTATTTCAAAGGCTTGGATAATCTGATTGCTACGGCACGAAGCAACAAGGTTGCCGTCTGCTTGGGCTTCCAGGACTTCTCGCAATTGGTCCGTGATTATGGAGACAAGGAGGCAAAGGTGGTTATCTATACGGAAGGTAACATCTTCAGCGGTCAGGTCGTTGGCGAGACCGCTAAGACTTTATCCGAGCGTTTTGGAAAAGTACTCCAAAAGCGCCAGTCTATTTCCATCAACCGTCAGGATGTTTCTACATCCATCAATACCCAAATGGACAGTCTCATTCCGCCGAGCAAGATTAGCGGACTCACCCAAGGAATGTTTGTCGGCTCTGTTTCCGATAACTTCAACGAGCGTATCGAGCAGAAGATATTCCATGCCGAGATAGTAGTTGATACCGAAAAGGTGAAACGGGAGGAAAGTCGTTATCAGAAACTCCCCATCATCAACGATTTCTTGGATGCGGATGGCATCGACTGCATGAAGCAGACCATACAGGACAACTACAACCAAATCAAGGAGGATGTCAAGCAGATAGTCAAGGATGAGCTGGGGCGTATCGCCAACGATGAGAACTTGAAGCACTTGATACAGAAGGCATAATTGCGCTTTTCACAGTTGAATATAAATAGGTTTGTCCTATTGCTTTTTTTCGCGAGTGCCAAGAATAATAGTTAAAAATGATTATAATATAGCTAATAATTAGTTATCAATTTTGATAATCGAAATATTTATCGTAACTTTGCACACAAATAAAAATAACATGGCTGAATAATATATGAACATAACAAGTGAAGACGAGGCTTTGTTGGAACTGTTCGAAAATGGAAAGACATCTGACAAGAAGTATAAAAGACTTCCTATAGCCGCAATCAAGGGTTATGTTAAGGCTGTCAACAAAATGAGAGCTGCAACAAGAATTGAAGACATTATGCGTGATCATGGCTTGCGCTACGAAAGATTGCACGGAGACAGAAAAGATCAAGAATCCGTAAGATGCAATGATGTCTGGCGATTGATTTTCCAAAGCTCTCCTGCCGATGGCAGTATTATCATTACCGAAATAGAATTAATTGAAATATCACATCATTATGACTAAGTTTAGTTTCAATCAGGCAGTCCCATTTGAGGCAACTCATGTGGGCGAGGTGATTAAGGACGAATTGTCTGCTCGTAATATGAAGCAGAGCGAATTGTCCGAACTCACTGGCATACAGAAATCCATTCTGAATGATGTCATAAAAGGTAAACGTTCTCTGACACCTGAAATGGCATTGTTGTTGGAAAACGCTCTCGGCATTTCTGCGACATATCTCATGAACATCCAGACGCAATACGAATTGGATTGCGCCAAACAGAGCGAAAGGGTTGTGTTGCAGACTAAAATGCTTGAGATTTGGAATGTACTCAAAGACCAAGTATCAATTCCCTTTTTCAGAAAAGCCGGTATCGTTAGAGGAAATATCATCGAGGATGTAAAACGCATCTTCGAGGTCTTTTCCGTGGATAACTTGGATGATTTCTTTGGCTTGAAGGCAGAAGAGATGGAACTTTCTTATTACCGCAAGTCAGAAAAGGTGAAAACCAATCCCGTGGACATTCTGTCTTGGAAATATTATTGCTATCATCTCTCTAAAAATGATGATTCAACTTTATGCACATTTGACAAGGGGGCAGATACAGAGATGCTGGCAAGAGAGCTGAACAATGTGTTTAAAGAAAACAAGAATACGGTGAACAAAACCCAAGAGGTTCTTAACAAGTATGGCATTCGTTTTCTTGTAGTCAATAAGGTTGGGCAAGTTCCTGTTGATGGAATGTCCTTTTGGATAGGAGATACACCAACGATTGTCATCACTGAGAGAATAGCTTCCATTGACAATTTTGCATTCACCACTTTACATGAGGTCGGTCATGTATTCAAGCACCTTACCCAAAATGGTAAGGCAATGATTAATCTCATGGAGGACAAGAAGAACATCGAGGAGTCTGAGGCTGACGAGTTTGCTTTAAATGCGACCCTACCAAATGCGGAGTGGAAAAAGTTCATGGCAAGGACTCGTGATGTTGTACCTTATAAAATAGCACCATATATTCAGACAGAAGCAGACAAACACAATGTCAATCCACAACTTCTGTTCGGACGCTATAAGCATGATATAGGTATATACAAGATAAAGAATTTCTTTGAAACGAAAATTCTATAACGATTCACAAAGCACCATTGGTTACACATTTCATAGCCAATGGTGCTTTGCATTTTCATCTCCTCATTCTCTCCAATTCATCATCCCTCCGCATTTTCTCATTCAACTTCTCCTGCATCTTGTCCAGAAAATAGGTGCGACTACAAGATGAATGTCGCTATATAAAGCATATCTATATAGGTAGTCAGCGTGTCGTTTCCAAGATTGGTGACTTCGACTCTTACGGCTCAGATCCACGCCGCATCCAGTATGCAGGTAGTGAGACTGATGGACTTTCTATTGTTGCCCAAAACAGTTCTATTTCTCTCGATGAAATAACTCGCCAGAGATACGGGCATCACGACCAACAACAATTTTATTGCTCTTGCTCGTGTATATCGTCAAAATTAATCATATTATTTCCCATTTTCTTGATTACAGAATATGTTCTAACATCTGATGTCTTCACCGTACGCTCACCATCTGCATCATACCAATAGTTGGTCACAAAGCCGTTATCATCAGAAGCAAGGAGACGGTTCTCCTCATCCCATTTGAGTTTGCGTTCCGTGGTCTTCTCGTCAGCCATGCCATCCTTCTTTGTACGGCTTGTATTGACATAAATGAGGTTTCCGTTGGCATCATACTCGTAGGCATGACCAATAGAAGTGCTAAAATTGTTGACGCAAATAGATAGTTATCAGAATACAGATTAAAGAGTATCACGACATTGTTTCAATATAATGCCGTGATACTCTTTTTTTACACGCTTGCAATTGCTTTCTTTTATTATTTGGCTACAAGCTATTAGTTACTGAATGGAAAACAAATTACCATATTTAGAGTTATTTGATATTGTTTTAATATTATGGTACTCTATACTATGTTTGAGATGTAAATATGAATACGATAAATTAGAGCTATTATAAATTTCAATATCAAAATATTTATAATCAACGGTTCTAATGGTATTGCATTTTATCCTCTGTAACATATTTCGTATTGAATCAACTTTTGAATAGTTCCATCCTAAGTTTTTCAATAATAGATTAAAATTCTTGTTATCTAACCTTTGTGAATTAGCTTTTTGAGTGACTCTTTCTCCATTAATTACTTTTTTGCTTATTATAATAATATCAACACTATTATTTTTATCATTAATATTAAAATTAACATAGTTTTCTTTTTTTAAATTTATTGGAATAGAGTTATTAAACAAATTAGTAACATCAAAAAAAAGCTCTGCATTATTTTCAAAATTTTTTTTCATCCACAACACATCGCGACTCTTACTGTAATCACATGATTGCAGCAGTTGTAAAAGTATTAAACCAAGTAATATTTGCATTAAATATTTCATACCTGTTATTTTAAATTTCTCTGAAGGAATGATATTCCTTCAGAGAAATTATTTAAAAATTATTTCATATGAGACTTATAATAATTAAAGCCTCTAATAATCCATCTGCTATCTTTCGGATTATCTCCATAAGGCCAACCAATTTCATAAATAGGGCCTCCTCCCATAACACTTGGATAATAACCGGTAACTATAATCGGTCGCCATGATTCTGGTACATAAGGAGTTGGTCTCTTGCCAAATTTGTAATCTTCAGCCCATTTTTGCATTTCGACAGCCCCTGCTGTCTTCAACATAAATTCTTCAGAGAACATCCAGAAACTTTTGCCTACTACTCCAAAATGGAAATTATTCAAATCTTCAGCCCTGGCTTTAGGATTGTTCCTAAACAAGAAATATGTTTCAGGTAAATCTCCTAAACCTTTACTTTTATCTTTTCTATAAAATGCTATACCAAGAATATGATATTTCATAGAACGGGTTTCAGAGTTTTTGTTAGCTGGACTTCGGTATTTATAATCCCACTTTCCATATTGCTGAACATAGTTTTTAAAAGTAAGTGGCGAGAACAAATCGTCAGATTCTTTTGCATTATCAGAAAGCAAATTGTCAAACCATCCATTTGCATTAATAGTGGATCCAAGCGAACCAATACACCTATTGTTTAAGAATACTCTTGTATCTGGGTCGTTAGAATTATAGTAATTAACATATCCTCGATTATTAATTACAATGCTGTCCCCATTTACATCTATATATTTAATCGGGTTATTTCCAACATATGAATATGGACTAAAATTGGGATAATTTTCAGAATATCTATCCACACTAAGGAATTGACTAAGCTTCGGTTCGTAGTACCTCGCTCCATAGTAATATAGCCCCGTCTCCTCATCGAATTCCTTCGCATTGAAAAGATAAGGCGTATTCCAAATAT
>ERZ1026866.582-NODE-582-length-21562-cov-16.983029_pt1 | contig 21562 bp, 16 predicted proteins | sample MGYA00380163_ERZ1026866 | MGnify/ENA primary metagenome ERZ1026866 (study PRJEB33269, sample SAMEA4719799) | human gut metagenome | biome: human-associated habitat; feature: organic feature; material: feces | place: Cameroon | collected 2013-10 ...
ACCTTGCAGCCCAGCGAGATCGCCAAGTTTGCGGTGGTGCTGGTGTTTGCCCACATCATCTCCCTCAACCATGACAGGATGCAGACCTTTGCAACCGGGGTGCTGCCCTTTATGGTTATCCTGGGGGCGGTTACGGTGCTGATGCTGCTGGAGCCGCATCTGTCCGGCACGCTGCTGATTTTGGGCATCGGCGCGGTGCTGATGTTTGTGGGCGGCACGGGCTTAAAGTGGTTTGCCCTGGCAGGCATTGCCGGGGCCGGGGCCATTGCGGCGGCGGTGGTGCTGCTGCCGGAGCTGGTGCCCTATGCCATGGGGCGGCTGTCCTCCTGGCGGGACCCCTTTGCCGACCCGCTGGGCGAAGGCCACCAGACCATCCAAAGCCTGTACGCCATTGCATCTGGCGGCGCGGCCGGGCTAGGGCTGGGCAACAGCCGCCAGAAATACCTCTATGTGCCGGAACCGCAGAACGACTTTATCTTTTCGATTCTGTGTGAAGAACTTGGCTTTGTGGGCGCGGCTCTGACGGTGGTGCTGTTCCTGCTGCTGTTTTTGCGCGGCATGTCCATTGCAGTGCGCGCGCGGGATAAATTCGGCGCGCTGCTGGCCGTTGGCTTTGTGGTGCAGGTGGTGCTGCAGGCGGTGCTGAACATTGCCGTTGTTACCAACACCATCCCCAACACCGGCATCAGCCTGCCGTTTTTTTCTTCCGGCGGTACCAGTTTGATGATGCTGCTGGGCGAAATGGGCATTGTGCTCTCCGTTTCGCGCCAGGCGGACGCCCGGTAACGGGAATGTGCAAATTTTGTGATGGGGATTTCACAACTTTCGGCAGTTCTGCGCTATTGAAACTGGCGGAATAATACGGTATAATAACCAAAAAAGATTTGTAATTTTTTTGCAATCTTCCCAAAAGAAAAGGAATGCTATGCAGGAAATCAAAACAAACCCAACGGTGCGGCACACCACGCCCCTGCAGCTGCTGGCGGCGTTTGCAGCCACGGTGGCAGTGCTGTTTGTGCTGCTGCTGGGGGCATGCGCGCTGCCGGCCCAGCCGGTGCTGGAACATGTGTATGATTCAGCCCAAACCATCCAGCAGGAAGGGCTTTACCCTGAATATTTCGGCTTTAAGCTGTTCCAGATGGATAACTATACCGATACCGTGATGCTGTTTGAAGCGGCCGCCATGGGCGAGCAGGATCCCCTGACCGCCATGATGACCGCAACGGCCTATAACGTGGATAACTTTGAAACGATGGCCGATGACCTTGCTGTCTATTGCGAGCGCACCATTCCGCTGTCCACCGGTGCCCAAAAGGCAGTGCAGCTGGTGCCGTTCTCCTATGCGCGGTACTGGCACGGCTACCTGATCTGGCTGCGGCCGCTGCTCTGCGTTATGTCCATCACCGGTGTGCGCGTGGTGCAGTATTTGGTGCTGTTTGCGCTGCTGGCGGTTATTTTGTGGCAGCTGCGGCGGCAGTGTGGGCTGCGGGCCATGGTGTGGTTTGCCGTTAGCCAGCTGGCGGTTACCGTGTTCTGGGTGCCGCATCAGGTGCAGTATTTTACCACTTTCTGTATTGCGTATGCGGGCTGCGCGTGGGTGCTGGCCAGGCCGCGCCGCGCCGGGCAGCTGAGCATTGCCCTGGTGGTGCTGGGTACCTGTACGGCGTTCTGTGATTTGCTGGTCACCCCCATCATCACGCTGGGGCTGCCGGTGGCGGTGTGGCTGTGCTGCCTGCCGCAGCGGGCGGCATCCGGTGCCAGGCAGTGTCTGCCGGTCATCGGCGGCAGCTTGTGCTGGGGGGCAGGCTATGCCATGTGCTGGGGCCTGAAATGGGTGCTGGCCACCCTGATTACCGGGCAGGATATCATCGGCGATGCCATCCACCAGGCCGGGGTGCGCACCACGGCGGATACCTGGCACGGCATGGAGCTGAGCTGGGGGAACATCTTCCGCTTTGTGGGGGATACATTAAGCCAGCGCGGGCTGTTGTGGCCGGCGGTGCTGGTGGTTATTTTGTGCATTGCGGCGTTTTTGCTTTGCCTGCGCAGTAAGGAAGCTTTGCTGCGCGCGCTGCCCATGGGCCTTACCGCCCTGATGGCACCGGCGTGGCTGGCGCTGCTGCGCACCCATTCCATCCAGCATGGGTGGTTTACCTGGCGCAGTTTAACGGTCAGCATTTTTGCGGGGCTGGCTTTTCTCTATTATTCCTGTGGGATACGGGCGGGCCTGCGGCGTTTGCGCGGCCAAAAACAACAAGGGTGAAAGTAGCTATGAAGGACGAAGAAAACAAGATGCAGTCTGCTGCCCCGGAGCAGCAGGCCCAGCCGGAGCAGACGCAGCCGGAAAGCGAACCGGCCGCGGATGCGGCTCAGCCGAAAAGTGAAACAGAACAAGCGGAGACTGCCGCCCAGCCGGGAACTGAAAACGAGCCCAAGGCGGAAACCACAGCACCGGAAACGCCGGACAAAAAGAAACGTCCCCTGTGGCTGAAACTGCTGGCGGTGTTTGCTGCGGCGCTGGCGGTGCTGGTGCTGCTGGCGGTACTGTACATTAACGGCAAGTTGGACCTGATTCATTACGATGACGGCACGGTGGACAGCGTTGGCACCGTTGATGCCGAGGAGGACCAGGACCTGGACACCACCGGCCTGACCCAGGCCACAAATGACGAAATGGAGATGCCGGAGGGCAGCCCCTTTGCGGACGAAGATGTGCTGAACATCTTGTTGATCAGCACTGATGAACGCACCGATGCCGTGAACGACTGGGATGCGTTTACCCATCTGAACGAGCTGGACGGAACAAAAGCCACCACGGAGTTCAGCTCCGATGCCCGCGCGGACAGTTTGATTCTGTGCTCCCTGAACATCAAGGACGATACCATCAAACTGGTTTCCATTGAGCGCGGCACCGGCGTGCCGATTCTGCTGGATGGGTACGAGGGCCAGTACGACTGGATCACCCACACCTTCCGTTACGGCGGTGCCCGCCTGACGATGGATACGGTGGAAGACTGCCTCAACGTGCAGGTGGATCACTATGTGCGGTTCAATTTTAACTCCTTTGTTCAGATTGTGGATGCTGTGGGCGGCATCGACCTGAACCTGACTGAGGACGAAGCCAAGGCGCTGAACTGGGAGGTTCCCTCCAACTCGATGCTGATCGTCAACAAGGTGGAACCAGGCTGGAACCACTTTGACGGCTATACCGCATTGCAGTATGCCCGCCTGCGCGCCATTGATGATGACTGGCACCGCGTGGCCCGCCAGCGCACCGTCATCCAGGCGGTGCTGGACCAGATCAAGAGCGCTTCGGTCACCGAGCTGAACGATCTGCTGGACGCCGCCCTGCCGGTGGTGCAGACCAACTTTACAAAAACTGAGATCGCTGCCCTGATGGTGCAGCTGCCGGGCTTTTTGGGTGTGACAGCAGACCAGATGACCCTGCCGGTGCAGGGCACTTATGGCGTGCGCAACGGCATGGATGACCGCCCCATGATGGACCCTGATTGGGCTGCCAACATTGCGGTTTTGCAGAACTTTTTGTATACTGATATGACGGCAGAGGAAGCCATTGCCGCCGGTACCGCTACCCCGGAAACGGCTGACGGTGAGGAAACCGCTGTGCCTGAAACCGTGGAAGTGCAGAGCAAACAGAATGACACCATCCACACCTACCTGAAAGACAACACGACACCCATTTACTGGGATTACCCGCTGGAAGATGCCGATTTTGGTAATGCGGATTACCGCGTGTTTCTGGCCGGAGAGACCCGCGGACAGCCGCAGAACACTGCCATGCGCAAGGCGCTGTTCCAGTACCTGCACGAACAGCAGGGGGTGAATGTTCAGCTGGTGGAAACCGGCGTGGGCGAAACCCAGGTGCTGGAGCAGTACCTGCGCACCGGCGATGAAAACTGGCTGAACCACTACCTGAAGCTGCAGGGCAGCTGTGCGGATGCGGAAGCCGAATACTGGCGCTGGCTGTACCAGTATAACCGCCAGCAGGGCGGCACTATCCATGTGGCAGGGCTGGGCACCGAGCGCAATACCGTAGTTTCGATGTATGGCCTGCTGGCTTTGGCAGATACGGAGATCGAACCGGCAGAGAGCATTGCGGACTTTGTGCAGGCCCTGCGGGATGAGGATATGACGACTGCCCTGCAGCTGTTCAAGACCGCTATGGCGGAACAGCCCGATGCGATGGCAGACTATTTTGGCGATGCCTATGCCCAGGTACAGCAGCTGTATGCCAACCTGCAGGTGAACACCACCTATAAGGGCAGGCTGGACCGCGACGACCTTGCCATGATGGACAACATGAACTTTGTGCTGAGCCAGTACCCGGATGATAAATTCTTTGGCCAGCTGAGCAACGGCCATGTGACCCAGAGTGCCTGGAAGGACGGCAATTATATTGCCAACTACAGCCGTTTCGGTATGCTGCTGAACGGCGAAGGCTCCCCCGTGCAGGGCGAAGTCTGCTCCATGCTGACGATCTATACCCAGCGCGGCAGCAACGGCCTGCTGGGCGATGATGCCGAGAACGACTATTACGACCTGACCGCGCTGGCGGAAGCTGCGGGCAAAGAATTTATTGCCACAGGGGCGGATTTGTTCCTGACGCTGGACAACGAGGACACCCCTTACACCGAGCAGAACGGCCTGATCAAGCCCGAGGTGCAGGCCGAAGAAAAGCCGCTTATGGATTATTGCCAAAAACTGATTGTACTTTTTGACACAGAAAATTAAAATTCCCCGTTGACAAGGCCGCGCCTTTGTGCTATAAATACTTTAAACCAATGAAGCGAAAGTAAAACCACAGGCGCACGCACAGAGAGCCCCCGATGCTGGGAACGGGGCGGTAAGCGGAGTGGATAAATGGTTCGCCGAGGGCACGGGGAAAAGCTGGGCTGAGTATCCGTTGACGGAAGCCTCCGTTACAGGGCAGGGGAATGTTAGTTCTCCGCAGAGCGGCTGTGCAGTTTATGGCACAGCAAGCAAGGTGGCACCACAGATTATTTGATTGATCTGCCCTTGCACAGAAAGCTATTTCTGTGCAAGGGCTTTTTGTTATACCCGGCACAGACCACAAACAGGAGTAAGACCATGAAAAAGCAAAGCATTACCACCATGCGGGAGCGATGGCGCCGGGCAAACTGATTGCCCGCCCCGGCACTGCCGGGAACAAACCGCCGATACACCTTAAATGTGAATGATAAAAAGGAGCTTTTACCATGAAAAAGTTTGTTGCTGTTCTGTCCGCCGCCGCTATGCTCGCCACCCTCGCCGCCTGCGGTTCCACCGCCACCACCACTTCTACCGCTACTTCCAGCGCCGATACCGCAAAGTCTTACGAGATTGCGGTGGTCCAGCAGCTGGACCACGCCAGCCTGGATGAGATCCGCACCGCTGTGGAAGCAGAGCTGGACGCCAAAGCCGCCGAAAAGGGCATTACCATTGAGTATAAAGATTTCAACGGCCAGAACGACGCTACCACGCTGAACCAGATCGGCACCCAGGTGGTTTCCGATGGATATGATGCGGTGGTGCCCATTGCCACCCTGGCAGCTCAGTGTATGGCCAATGCCTGCGCCGAAGATCAGATTCCTGTTGTGTACGCCGCTATCAGCGACCCTGCCGCTGCAGACCTCACCGGCCTGGATTATGTCACCGGTACTTCTGACGCGCTGAACACCCAGTTCATCCTGGATATGATGCTGGCCATCAACCCGGATGTCAAGACTGTTGGCTTGCTGTACTCCAACTCCGAAGCCAACTCCACCACCCCCATTGCCGAAGCAAAGGCTTACCTGGATGAAAAGGGCATTGCTTATGTGGAAGGCACCGGCAACACCAACGATGAAATCATGAGCGCCGCCGCCAATATGGTGGGCAAGGCTGACGCTGTGTTTACCCCGACCGATAACGTGGTTATGGCCGCCGCAGCTGCTGTTTCCGAGACGCTGACCGAAGCGGGTATCCCGTTCTACACCGGTGCCGACAGCTTTGTTACCGCCGGTGCCTTTGCAACCTGCGGAGTCAACTATACCGAACTTGGCACCTACACCGCTGATATGGTGCTGGATATCCTGGAAAGCGGCAACGTTCCTGAATACCATGTAATGGATGGCGGCATCATCACCGTCAACACCGAAACCGCCGCCGCCCTGGGCATTGATTACGCCGCTTTCAGCGATATGGCCAGCCAGGTTGTGGAAGTTACCACCCAGCAGTGATAAAATGAATAGAGAATAATGAAAAAAGAATAATGCAGGTGTGGTGCCTGCGGCACCACAATAAAGCAGGAAATGCAGCTCCGGCAAGCGAAAACGCCCGCCGGAGCTGCATACCTGATTAAAAACGCCGCCGCGGGCGGCGTACAGCCATTATTCTTTATTACTTATTATTTATACGCAAAGGAGCAACGCTTATGTTTACCCTTGCCATTGTGCAAAGCGCATTGGAGCTGGGCTTTATTTACGCCCTTGTGGCCATGGCACTGTTTTTGAGCTTCCGTGTGCTGAATATTGCCGATATGACCACCGATGGCGCGTTCACCCTTGGCTGTGCCGTGTCGGCTACCGCCGCAGTGGCGGGGCATCCGTTCCTTGGTTTTGTGCTGGCCATGCTGGCCGGTGCCTGTGCCGGGTTTGTCACCGCGTTCCTGCAAACCCACCTGGGCGTGCCGTCCATTTTGGCGGGCATTATTACCAATACCGGGCTTTACACCGTAAACCTTGCCATCATGGGCTTTTCTTCCAACGTTCCCATGCTGAAAACTGAGACAGTGTTCACCATGGCCCGCGCCCTGTTTGGCGAAAAATCCCCCTATAAGCTCATTGTTGCCGTCACGGTCACAGTCGTGGCCTGCGCGCTGCTGATTTTATTCCTTGGCACCCGGCTTGGTCTTTCCATCCGCGCTACCGGCGATAACCCGGATATGGTGCGCGCTTCCTCCATCAACACGGCGTTTACCATCACGGTGGGCCTTTGCGTTTCCAACGCCATGACCTCGCTTTCCGGCGCGGTTCTGGCTCAGTACCAGAAATCCGCCGATATCAATCTGGGCACTGGCATGGTGGTCATCGGTCTGGCTTCGCTGATTATTGGCGAAACGCTGTTTGGCCGCGGCGGTATGTGGGTCAAAGCGGCTGCGGCTGTGGCGGGCAGCGTGATCTACCGCTTTATCATTGCGTTGGCCCTGCGTGCCAATGTTCCCAGCGAGTGCCTGAAGCTGATTTCTGCCGTCATTGTGGCGCTGGCCATTGCGGCCCCGGCCCTGAAAAAGAACCTTGCGCTGCGCCGCCGCCGTGCCGTCAGCCAGAAAGGGGGCAAGACCCATGCTTGATCTGAACCATGTCAGTATGACCTTTAACCCCGGTACGGTGAACGAGAAAAAAGCGCTGACCGATATCAATCTGCATATGGAAAGCGGCGAGTTCGCTACCATTGTGGGTTCCAACGGCGCGGGCAAATCCACCTTGTTCAATGCCATTGCAGGCAGCTTTATTCCGGATACCGGCAGCATTCTGCTGGATGGGGTGGATATGACCTTCCAGCCGGATTTCCGCCGCTCCAAGGCTATTGGCCGCCTGTTCCAGGACCCGCTCAAAGGCACTGCCCCCAACATGACCATTGAGGAAAATCTGGCCCTGGCCTATCTGCGCGCTTCCACCCATACTTCGCCGTTTTCCCGCATTACCAAGGCGGACCGCGAACTGTTTACCGATCGGCTGGTCCAGCTGGGCCTGGGGCTGGAGAACAGGATGAAACAGCCGGTCGGCCTGCTTTCCGGCGGCCAGCGCCAGGCGCTGACCCTATTGATGGCCACCCTGGTTACCCCCAAATTGCTGTTGCTGGACGAGCACACTGCGGCTCTGGACCCCGCCACCGCAGATAAGGTGCTGGAGCTGACCAAGAAAATTGTGGCCGAAAACCACATCACCTGCCTGATGATTACCCACAACATGCACGCCGCCCTGGAACTGGGCAACCGCACGCTGATGATGGATTCCGGCCACATTGTGCTGGATATCAGCGGGGAAGAACGCGCCAACACCACGGTGGACGGCCTGCTGGATCAGTTCGCCAAAAATGTGGGCCGCCGGTTGGATAATGACCGCATCCTGTTGAGCAGGCAGGAAGAGACGGCCCAGTAAAATAATAACAAAAAGCAGCCCCCGCGGAGGCTGCTTTTTGTCATATACAATCAGGGAAAAAATCAACCGGCGATTGCACCAAAAGCGGAAATGCCCAAAGTGCTCAGTACGCCCATAATGCAGCCTGCCAGCAGAACGCCGCCCATGCAGGCCAGAACGCTTTCCTTGAAATCCATATCCAGCAGGCTGGCGGCCAGGGTGCCGGTCCATGCGCCGGTGCCGGGCAGGGGAATGCCCACAAACAGCAGCAGAGCAATAAAAAGGCCGCGGCCGGCGGTGGCTTTCAGCTTTTGGCCGCCCTTGTGGCCTTTTTCCAGGCAGAAAGTGAAAAACTTGCCGATCACCGGTTTGTCAGCGCCCCATTCCAGGATCTTGCGCGCAAACAAAAAGATGAACGGCACCGGGATCATGTTGCCGATGATGGCAATGATGTAGGTGCTCCATAGCGGCAGACCAAAAATTACGCCATAGGGAATTGCGCCGCGCAGTTCGATCAGGGGAACCATCGAAACAAAAAATACAGTCAGGTATTTCTTAAGCATTCCAGTACCTCGCAGTTGATTGATGTCAAATTTGCATATAAACTTTATTATACAAGAATCCGCGATATGCCGCAAGACCTGCACCACAGGTTTTGTGTAAAATTTATGTCAAGCGGGCAGGATGCCGGTTTCCGGCATAAAAAGGGTGCAAAGCCCTGCGGGATATGGTATAATTGCAACATACATGCCCACAGAATAAGAAAAAATGACGGAACCACAACAGCAGGAGGAGGCACAGGATGCAGCGTATAGAAGCCCTGGAAGAATACAAACGCGCTCAAAGATCGGGCGTGCGCGATTACCGTGAAAAGACAGCGGCAGGCAAATACCCCTATCTGCCTGCGTTGGATGAACTGCTGGAAAAAACAGATACCGAAAGCCAGATGCCGCTTGGCACCATTGAAATACCGTTGGATTATGTGGTAGGCACCAAAACCACCGGCCGCACCCCGGCGTTTGCTTCCAACTTTATGCCGCTGCTGCCCGAAAACACTGAGTTTGCCAGCAAGTGGGTTTCCCTGTGCATGGCCCATGTGGAAGAGGGCATCCACGATGCCATTAAAGCATATGAGTACATGGGTCGCTTTTATGTCCAAGAGGGCAACAAACGTGTCAGTGTGCTGAAATATTTTGGTGCGGATTCTATTTTTGCCACCGTTACCCGCGTTGTGCCGCAGTTCAATGATACGCCGGAAATTCGTGAATATTACGAGTTCATGGAGTATTACCCTTTGTGCGGGCTGTACCGGCTGCACTTTACGCAGGAGGGCAGCTTTGCCCGCTTGCAGAAAGCGCTGGGCAAAGCGCCGGATGAAAAGTGGACCGCAGACGATAAGGCGGAAGTTGTCAGCCTGATGAACTGGATCACCAAGGCTTATAATGCCCACGGCGGCGATAAAATGCGCACCACCCCGGCGGATGTTATGCTGCTGTTGCTCCGCTTGTATAAGCTGGATGAGCTGAAAACCTATAGTCCCGCCCAGTTTGCCGCAGCTATTGACGCTGTGTGGGATGACGTTCTGGCACTGGAGCGCCCGGAACCGGTCAAGCTCAGCACCCAGCCGTCCGCCCCGGCCAAAAAGAACAGCCTGCTGGACCGCATCCTGCCGGGAATCCGCAGTGAGCCCAGCCACTTGAAAGTAGCGTTTGTCAACGAGCGCACGCCGGAAACTTCTACCTGGACCAGCCAGCACGAGTTTGGCCGCACCCAGCTGGACCAGGTGTTTGCCGGCAAGGTGGAAACCGTGGCTTATCATGGCGCAGAGCCGGGCAAAAATGCCGATGAACTGGTGGAAAAAGCCATCCAGGACGGCGCGGATATGGTGTTTACAACCTCGCCAAAGCTGGTGGGGGCTTCGCTGCGCGCGGCGCTGCGCCACCCGGATGTGCGCATCCTGAACTGCTCGGTCGATATGCCGTATGCTTCCATCCGCACCTATTACAGCCGCGTGTATGAGGCAAAGTTCATCACCGGCGCTATTGCCGCCGCTGTGGCGCGGGAGGACCGCGTGGGCTATGTGGCGGATACGCCCACCTTTGGCGTTCCGGCCAACATCAATGCGTTTGCCCTTGGCGCGCGGATGGTCAACCCGCGCGTTAAGGTCAGCCTGCAATGGTCCTGCCTGCCGGGGGACCCGATCCAGGCCTTCCAGAAGCAGGGCATCACGGTGGTCTCGGGGCGCGATACCCCCACGCCGTTCCGCCCTGCGCGAGAATTCGGAACTTTCCGCATCAGCCCCGGCGGTACGCTGATGGATCTGGCTTCGCCGTTTTGGCATTGGGGCCAGTTCTATGAAAACGTGGTGCGCACCGTGCTGGATGGCGGCTGGACCCGCGATAAATCCGGCACCGACGGTACTGCCGTCAACTATTGGTGGGGCATGAACAGCGGTGTGATGGATGTGCTGCTCAGCCGCGAGCTGCCCCATGATGTGCGTCACCTGGCCAACATCCTGCGCAGCGGCATTATTGCGGGCAGCATTGACCCGTTTGCCTGCTATATTACCGCGCAGAACGGTACTGTGATGAACGAGGGCCGCACCGGCTTTACCCCGGAGCAGATCCTGCATATGGACTGGCTGTGCGATGCAGTGGAGGGCCACCTGCCGGAATTTGACGAACTGATGGACTGTGCCCGCCCCATGTACCGCATGCAGGGCATCCACCGCGACCGGCTCCCTGCAGAGAAAGAGGCCGATCTATGAAAATTCTGGCAGTGGCAGACGAAGAGAGCAAGTACCTGTGGGAATACTATGAGCCCAGCAAGCTGCGCGATATCGACCTGATCATCGGCTGCGGGGACCTGAGCCTGCATTATATGAACTTTTTGTCCGATGCAGCGCCGGTTCCGGTGCTTTATGTACACGGCAACCATGATGCCAGCTATGATAAAGAACCGCCCCGCGGTGCGATCTGCATTGACGATGACCTGTACTGGTACAAGGGCTACCGCATTGTGGGCCTTGGCGGCAGCTGCCGTTACCGCGCCGGTGCCTGGCAGTTTACCGAAGCGGAAATGAAACGCCGCATCAGCCACCTGCGCAGCAGGATCCAGCACGCGGGCGGGGTGGATATCCTTGTTACCCATGCGCCGCTGCACGGCTATGGGGATTTCAGCGACCTGCCGCACCGCGGGTTTACGGTGTTCAATGAAATTTTGGATACCTATCACCCGGCTTTGATGCTGCACGGGCATATCCACCTGACCTATGGAGCCAACATCCCGCGGGAGCACCAGTACGGCCAGACACGCATTGTGAACTGCTATGAGCGCTTTACGCTGGATCTGCCGGATAAGCCGGATCCGCGCCGCCACTCTTTGATTGAGAGGTGGAAACAGTTTAACCGCACGGGGCACTTTTAAGGTGTAGCTTGAAGGCGTACCTGATACCATAAACGATTGGAGAACAAATACGATGACCAAAACCAAAATCGGTGTTCTGGGTGCCGGAACCTGGGGAACCGCGCTGGCACGCATGCTGGCAGGAAACGGCTGTGACGTTACCATGTGGAGCGCCCTGCCCGATGAACTGAAAGCCATGAGCGTGACCCATGCCCACCCCAACCTGCCCGGCATGTGCCTGCCTGCCGATATGCACTATACCGCGGATATTGAAGAGGTCTGCGGCGACCGTGATGTGCTGCTGTTTGCGGTGCCCTCGGTTTTTGTGCGTTCCACCGCCCGCAAGGCGGCACCGCATATCCCGGATGGGCAGCTGATCGTGGATGTGGCCAAAGGCGTGGAGGAAAAAACGCTGATGACGATGTCCGAAATCATTGAGCAGGAGCTGGCCGCGGATGGCAAACACACCCACTGCAATGTGGTGGCGCTTTCCGGCCCCACCCATGCCGAGGAAGTGGCCCGCGATATGCCCACCCTGATCGTGGCGGGCAGCCCGGATGAAGCCGCCGCACGCAAGGTGCAGCAGATCTTTACCACCCCCACCTTCCGCGTGTATACCAACACCGACCGCCGCGGCGTGGAGCTGGGCGGCGCTGTCAAAAATGTGATCGCGCTGGCTGTTGGCATTGCGATGGGCCTGGATTACGGCGATAACGCCAAGGCCGCCCTTATCACCCGCGGCAACGCCGAGCTGGCCCGCCTGGGTGTGGCCATGGGCTGCAAGGCCGAAACTTTTGCCGGGCTTTCCGGTATGGGCGATCTGATCGTGACCTGCACCAGTATGCACAGCCGAAACCTGCATGCCGGCATGCTGATTGGCCGCGGAAAGGATGTGGAAACCGCCAAAAAAGAGGTCGGTCAGGTGGTGGAGGGCATCAATGCCCTGCCCGCAGCCTGCAAGCTGGCGAAAAAGTATAAGGTAGAAATGCCCATCGTGAATGCGGTGGATGATATTCTGTCCGGTCGGATGGCCGCCCGCGATGCGCTGGCTACAATGATGGGCCGACAGCTGAAACAGGAATAATAACATGGAAAACAGAGATATTCGCATTGCTTTTTTTGATATTGACGGCACTCTGCTGCCGCCGGATCACCACCTGCCGGAATCCACCGTGGCGGCGCTCAACATTCTGCGCGCCAAAGGGGTGCAGCTCTACCTGGCAACCGGCCGCCCGCCGTACCACCTGCATTACCTGAAAAAAGATCTGCCGTTTGAATTTGACGGCATGGTGATGATGAACGGCCAATATTGCCGGGATAAGGACGGCTGCTTTTACACTCACCCGCTGCCGCAGGAGGGACTGCGCGAGCTGCTGCCCTGGCTGGAAAAAACAGATATTGCGGTTTCCTTTGTGGAAGCGGATACCGCTTACATGAACCGCACCAATGCCCTGTGTGAAAACTTTTTGAAGGAGATCCCGCAGGAAACCATCGATCCGGCCCAGCGCTGCTTTACCTACCCGACGTATCAGCTCAGCGCCTTTTTGAGCAGCGAGCAGGAACCGGAGTTCATGGCCCACGTGCCCGGCTGCCGCGCTGTGCGTTGGAGCGAAGAATTTGCCGATATCCTGCCCGCAACCGGCGGCAAGGTGAACGGCTTGCAGGAAACGCTCAATCATCTGGGTCTTACGCGGGAAAACAGCATCGCCTTTGGCGATGGCAGCAACGATACCGAGATGCTTGCTTTTGCCGGGATCGGGGTTGCCATGGGCAACGCCTGGCCAGACGCCCGTGCCGCGGCGGATTACATTACCACCGATGTGGATAAGGACGGCATCTGGAATGCGCTGGAACATTTCGGGCTGCTGAAATAGCCAATAAAAACAAGAGCATGTACGGTTTTTGGGAAAGCCCGAAAAACTGCACATGCTTTTATTTTATTTCTTTATATAGTGGCTGCTCAACCGCAGGGCAGTGTCTCGCCGTCCAGCACCGCCTGCACCAGGGTATCGCCGTGATAGGTTAGCTCCAGATGGAAAAACGGTGCGCCCTCCGCCAACAGCCGAAGGAAAATTTTGTCCCCCTGCCAGATCGGCAGGTTCTCTACTTCGGGTTTGGGCACCCATTCCAGTGTGCCCTCGTTACAGTCGGTCAGCGTGCCGGTAAAATCGGTGCAGGTGTACAGGTGCATCCGCTCGGCGGGCCATGGCTCGCAAGTAAAATCCACAATGCCGCGGTAGGCGGGGGATTGCATCGTCAAGCCGGTTTCCTCCCACACTTCGCGCAGGGCACAGGCTTCGGCAGTTTCGCCGGGGTCAAACTTGCCGCCCACACCGATCCATTTATCGTGGTTGACGTCGTTCTTCTTTTTAATGCGGTGCAGCATCAGATAGCAGCCGTTTTGTTCCAGGTAGCACAGAGTGGTTTGCAGCAGTTCAGCCATAGCGGAGCCTCGTTCCCTGTGTGCGGGGCACACAAAATATATTGGTATCAGTATACCACCCGGATAGTACAGGCGGCAAGGCTGCAGACAGTGTGCGGGCGGCTATTTGGCGGGCAGGAAACCAATATCCTGAAATTTACGCGGCGCTCCGTTATAATATCTCCAAAATGGAGAGGGCTTTGAGGGAAACCGCAAAAAGGCGTTTGAAGCAGGCATGAACGCTCACATTGCCAAGCCGTTCAGCGTGATGCCCTGCTGGCAGGGCTGGATAAAGCACTGACAAAAAAACAGGCACGAACCATACATAAACCGCCGCACTTTCCATATAATAGGTATATTGTACAGAATATGGAAGGGCAGGAGGGTACCCCAATGAAAGCAACAGGAATCGTGCGCAGGATTGACGAGCTGGGGCGGGTGGTCATTCCCAAAGAGATCAGGCGAACCCAGCGCATCCGCCAGGGCGATGCACTGGAAATTTTTACCGCTGCCGATGGGCAGGTGGTGTTCAAAAAATATTCCCCGCTGGTGGAGCTGGGCGAACTGGCCGGGGTGTATGCCGAGGTACTGGCCAAAAACCTGGGCCGCCCTGTGCTGATGTGTGACAGGGAAAGCATTGTGGCCGCCACCGGCACGGGCAAAGGGCAGCTGCTGGGGCGGCAGATCAGCGATGCCGCCGCCCGGCTGCTGGCCATGCGCGGCCCTTACACCGCGCCGGAAACCGCTGCCCGCCGCATTACGGCCTTTGACAAAGGGGAAACGGTGCTGCTGTGCGCCTGCCCCATTGTGGTGCAGGGGGATGTGGAAGGCGGTGTGTTGCTGACCGGCCGCCCGCAGGATGCAGCCCCTGATGCCGAGACCGCCCGCGCAGTAAACATTGCCGCGGCATTTTTAGCAAAGTGGATGGAAGAATGAACCGTTGGCCGGCATCACCCTGCTGCCTGGCGGGCGGCAAAACAAGATAAAATAACAGAAAAACGCCGCGGCGGAGGGCAAAAACCACCCTTTGCCGCGGCGTTTGTGTCAAATCTGTTAAAGTTTGAAACTTTTTGTGAAAAGGGCTTGACAGAACAAAGAGTTGGGATATAATAAATTTAGCACTCATGAAGAGAGAGTGCTAAACAAGAAGAGCAAACAAGGAGATGAGGGCAGCATGACGATGGATGCACGCAAGCAGCGCATTCTGGAAGCGATTGTTGCCATTTATTCTACCGGCGGCGAGCCGGTCGGCTCCGGTTTGCTGGCCAGCCACTTTGACATGGCACTTTCCAGCGCAACGCTCCGCAACGAGATGGCCGCGCTGACAAAGCTTGGCCTGCTGGAGCAGCCGCACACCAGCGCAGGCCGCGTGCCCAGCCCCAAGGGGTACCGGTACTACCTGGACCACCTGCTGGAAGCTCCCGCCGCCATAGCACTGAGCGCAGCGGACCGCGAAAACATTGACCGGCTGTTTGCCGATATGGACGTTGAGCCCGAAAAGCTGGCGCAGAGCGCCGCCCGCGCACTGGCCGATTATACCGGCTGTGCCGCAGTGGCTACCACCCCGCAGGCCGAGGATCTGTGCATCGCCCATTTTGAGGTCGTGCAGGTCGGGCGGTATTCCGCCGCAGTTTTGGCGGTTACCAGCTCCGGCGGTGTGCGCACCCGTGTGGCGCGTATCCACACCGGCTTGACGCGGGAGGATGCCGATGAGATGGCCCGCCTGCTGAACAGCAGCCTGACCTTTGTGGCACCGGAGGATCTGACCCCGTCGCTGACGGCAAGCCTGGTGCTTTCCGCCGGGCGCAGGCTGGCGCCGGTGGTGTTCGCCGCCGAAGCGCTGGTTCGCACCCGCCCGCAGTTTTACCTGGAGGGTGTGCAGTACCTGGCCAAGATGCCGGATGTGCGCACAAACCTTGGTGCGCTGCTGGAAGTTTTTTCTGACAACGAAGCGGCCCGCGCCCTGATCGAACCGGGCAGCGGCAAAGTGACCGCCACGTTGGGCGAGGATATCGAGCCCGCCATGCCGAACCTCTGCATCGTCAGCAAGCGTTACCTTGCGGGCGGCGGGCTGTACGGCACGGTGGCGGTGATCGGCTCCAACCGCATGGAGTACGAACACTTGATCCCCGTTTTGAATTATTTTGCAATTAAGTTAGGGCAGTCAATGTCCGGTAAAAAGGAGGAGCAGACATGAGCGAAGAAACAAAGAAGCAGCCTGAAACTGAACAGGGACAGGCCGCTGCTGAAACAAAAGCGCCCGCGGCAGAATCCGATAAGCAGGAAGCTGAACCCGCTGCAGAAAAGACCGAAAAGAAAGACTGGTTCGGCAAAAAATCCAAAGAGCTGGAAGCCGTAAAGGCAAAGCTGGAAGCCGCCGAGCAGGCCAACGCAAAGCTGAAAGACCAGATGCTGCGCACCGCTGCAGAGTATGACAATTACCGCAAGCGTTCCGCCCGCGAAGCGGACCAGAAGTTCAACGATGGTGTTTCCCACGCGGTCAACCAGATCCTGGCAATTCTGGATACGCTGGATATGGCAGCCAATGCCGAATGCACCGATGAAAACTATAAAAAGGGCGTTGTGATGACGCTGGACAAAGCCGAAAAAGCTCTGAAAACGTTGAACATCACCGAGATCGAATCCATGGGCAAGCCCTTTGACCCCAACTTTATGAACGCTGTTCAGCAGGTTCCGGCAGAGGATGGCCAGGAAAGCGGCACTGTGGTGCGCGTGTTCCAGAAAGGCTACATGATCGGCGATAAGATCATCCGCCATGCAACCGTGGTTGTGGCTGAATAACAAAGCATGAACCGGGTGCAAAAGCCCGTTCAGATATAAATTAAGACATTCACATTTCCATGTTTCCTGAAAGAGGAATATGAAAGGAGTTTTATATTATGAGTAAGATTATTGGTATTGACCTTGGTACTACCAACAGCTGCGTAGCTGTTATGGAGGGCGGCGAGCCCGTTGTTATCCCTAACGCTGAGGGTGCCCGTACCACCCCGTCTGTTGTCGGCTTTACCAAAACCGGCGAGCGTCTGGTAGGCCAGGTTGCAAAGCGTCAGGCTATCACCAACCCCGAAAACACCATCTCCTCCATCAAGCGTAAGATGGGCACTGCCGAGAAGGTTCACGCCGGCGGCAAGGATTACACCCCCGAAGAGATCAGCGCTATGATCCTGGCAAAGCTGAAGGCTGATGCCGAAGCTTACCTGGGCGAACCTGTTACCGAGGCTGTCATCACCGTTCCCGCTTACTTCAACGACAGCCAGCGTCAGGCAACCAAGAACGCCGGTACCATTGCTGGTCTGAACGTAAAGCGTATCATCAACGAGCCGACCGCAGCTTCTCTGGCTTACGGCATTGATAAGGAATCCGACCAGAAGATCATGGTTTACGACCTGGGCGGCGGCACGTTCGATGTTTCCATCATCGAGATGGGCGATGGCGTTACTGAAGTTCTGGCTACCAATGGTGATACCCACCTGGGCGGCGATGACTTCGACCAGCGCATCATCGACTGGATGGCTGAGGACTTCCAGAAGGAAAACAACATCGACCTGCGCAAGGATAAGATGGCTGCACAGCGCTTGAAGGAAGCTGCTGAAAAGGCAAAGATCGAACTGTCCAGCGCCACTTCCACCAACATCAACCTGCCGTTCATCACCGCTGACGCCAACGGCCCCAAGCATTTGGATATGACCCTGACCCGCGCAAAGTTCAATGAACTGACCGCTGATCTGGTTGACCGCACCATGACCCCTGTCCGCAAGGCTCTGGCTGATGCAGGCCTGAAGGCTTCTGACCTGGCTAAGGTCCTTATGGTCGGTGGCTCCACCCGTATCCCCGCTGTCTATGACGCTGTCAAGAAGGAACTGAACTGCGAGCCGTTCAAGGGCATCAACCCCGATGAATGTGTTGCTGTCGGCGCTTCCATCCAGGGCGGTGTTCTGCAGGGCGACGTTAAGGGTCTGCTGCTGCTGGATGTTACCCCGTTGAGCCTGGGCATTGAGACTCTGGGCGGCGTTTGCACCAAGATCATTGAGCGCAACACCACCATCCCCACCAAGAAGAGCCAGATCTTCTCCACTGCTGCTGACAACCAGCCCAGCGTTGAAGTCAACGTTCTGCAGGGCGAGCGTGAGTTTGCCCGCGACAACAAGAGCCTGGGTACCTTCCACCTGGATGGCATCGCTCCGGCTCCGCGCGGCGTGCCCCAGATCGAAGTTACCTTTGATATCGATGCCAACGGCATTGTGCATGTAAGCGCTAAGGACCTTGGCACCGGCAAGGAGCAGAGCATTACCATCACTGCTTCCACCAACATGAGCAAGGATGACATCGACAAGGCCGTTAAGGATGCCGAGCAGTATGCTGCTGAGGATAAGAAGCGCCGCGAAGATGTTGATACCCGCAACAACGCCGACCAGATGGTGTTCCAGACCGAAAAGGCTCTGGGCGAGCTGGGCGACAAGGTCTCTCCGTCCGAGAAGAGCGAGTGCGAAGCTAAGCTGAACGCCCTGAAGGAAGCCCTGAAGGGTACCGATATTGAGGCCATCAAGGCAAAGCAGGACGACCTGCAGAAGGCTTTCTACGCCATCAGCGAGAAGGTTTACCAGCAGGCTGCCCAGCAGCAGGGCCAGCAGCCGGGCGCTGACGCCCAGCAGGGCCCCACGGGCAATGCCGGTTCCGCCCCGAAGGATGACGGTGCTGTTGACGCTGACTTCCACGAGGTGTAAGATAACAGAATAAACAGGGGAACATCCCTGTAACCCAAAAGGCCGCCGCCAGGCAATTCCGGCGGCGGCCATTGTGGGGTTAAGCCCACAAAGCTGCGTCCCGTCCGTAGGGGCGCACAGCGTGTGCCCGCAGTGAAATCACGTTGCCGCTTGCAGGCACAGGCTGTACGCCCTTACGGATAAAGAACCGGCTGTTCCCATATTGGGAAAGGAATAAAAGTCAACTTACTTCAACACATAAAGGTGTGATCATATGGCAGAAAAAAGAGATTATTACGAGGTGCTGGGCATCGGCAAAAACGCCACGGATGCCGAGATCAAGAGCGCCTACCGCAAACTTGCCAAAAAGTACCACCCTGACCTGAACCCCGGCGATAAAGAAGCCGAGGAAAAGTTCAAAGAGGTCAACGAAGCCAACGATGTGCTTTCCGACCCGCAGAAACGCCAGCGCTATGATCAGTTCGGCTTTGCCGGCGTAGACCCCAACTATGCGGCTGCCAACGGCGGCGGTGCAGGCGGATTCGGCGGCGGTTTTGGCGGCGTGGACCTGGGCGACATCTTTGGCGATATCTTTGGCGGCGGATTTGGCGGTGGATTCAGCGGCTTTGGCGGCGGTTCTTCCACCCGCACCGCCAATGCACCCCGCAAGGGCCATGATATTCAGGCCAGCGTGATCCTGACCTTTGAGGAAGCCGCCCACGGCTGCTCCAAGAAGATCACCATCAACCGCCAGGATACCTGCCCCGACTGCGGCGGCACCGGTGCGGCCAAGGGTACCAGCCCCGAAACCTGCCCCGACTGCGGCGGCCGTGGTTATGTTGTAACCCAGCAGCGCACCCCCTTTGGCGTAATGCAGAGCCAGCAGCCCTGCAGCCACTGCGGCGGCCGCGGCACCATTATCCGCAACCCGTGCAAGACCTGCCGCGGCACCGGCAAGACCGCCGCGCGCAAGAGCCTGGAGATCAATATCCCCGCAGGTATTGACGATGACCAGAACATTGCACTGCGCGGCCAGGGCGATGCCGGTTCCAACGGCGGCCCGGCCGGCGATGTGATCGTGCATGTTACCGTTAAGGCCGACCCGATGTTTGAGCGTGACGGGTACGATGTTACCATCCATGTGCCCATCACCTTCAGCCAGGCTGTGCTGGGCGATGACGTTGAGGTGCCCACCGTGGATGGCCGCATTGTGCAGCATATCCCCGAAGGCACCCAGAGCGGCACCAAGTTCCGCCTGCGCGGCCAGGGTATCCAGTACCTGAACGGCCGCGGCCGCGGCGACCAGTATGTGATCGTCGATGTTGAGATCCCCAAAAAGGTCACCCGCGCCCAGCGCGAAGCCCTGAAAGCTTTTGAGGACAGCATGAAAGAGGATAACTACGAAAAGCGCAAGGGCTTCTTCAAGAACCTGCGCGACCGTTTCTCGTAATGCAATAACATGCCCCCGCCTGGTAATGCAGACGGGGGTGTTTTTGTGCCGGTGCGGGGAAAAATGCACTTGTTTATTACAGTGTGGCCCGCTAAGCATAGATACCCTCTTTGTGCTCTACTATATTAGAGTTTTTTCGCTGAGGCCTTTTTTGCAAAAAAGGCCGGAAACCCCCCGGAACACTCCCGTATTGCACTTTCGCAAATCATCATGTATAATAAAACTGTCTGTAAGCAACCTAAAGCAGGGAGGGCTTCATGCAAAAAATCAAAGATTTCTGCAAGCAGCACCGCCTGCTGTGGCTGACTTTGCTGGTGGCGCTGGCTGCCGCCGCGGTGGCAGCGTGGGCCGGGTTTGATCTTGGTCAGCGTGTGGATAACCAGCCGGTGTATGAGATCGTCAACGATGACTATACCCGTACTGTGGCCATTCCCACCACGGCGGACGCTGCAACGCAGGATGACGGCACCACCGGGCTGTACCTGCCTGTTCCGCTCAAAAGTGGGCAGCGCATTTACGGCGTGCGGCTGGACCTGACCACTCATAACTGGGCGTTCCGTCAGGGCACCCTGTATGCTGCATTGATGGATGCCGATGGCAACGCCGTGGCGAACGGTGAGCTGGACTGCATTACCATTAAAGATGACACCTTTGCGGCCATCACCTTTGCCGCACCCTATACCGCCCCCGGCGCAGCCGATGCGGAACAGGACTATGACCTGGCAAACCCCAACATGACCCTGCGCCTGTGGTATACCCCCGGCGATGACTGGGATGTGTACCACCTGCTGGGCCTTTGGACGGATGCCGACACCAGCCAGCAGATGACCCGCCGGAATGCAAACGGCACAACGGATTCCATCTCCGGGCACCCGGCACTGCAATATGTCGTCAATGATTCCGGCAGCTGGTCCCATGCGATCTCCCGCCTGCTGGGCGTGCTGACCTTTGCGGCGGTGGTGGCGGGCTTTATCCTGCTCACCCACCGCGCCAAGCTGTGGCAGGTGGTGCTGGTGTGCGGTGCGGTGCTGGGCGTGGCGTTTGCCTTTTTAACGCCGCCCCTTGTCGGCCCCGATGAATACACCCACCTGGCCAAATGCTACCGCCAGTCCAGCACGCTGCTGGGCCAGCCGGTGGCGGATGACAATGACATGCTGCTGGTGCGCAGCTGCGATGCTCCCTATTTCAAAAATCATACCGGTGATATCGGCATTTACGCTTACAAGGAAATGCTGGAACACCTGGGGGATGCGGGCTGCAGCGGCGAAACGACAGTCAGCTCCGATACCTATGTGACAGCGGACCCCATCAACAACACACTGTACCTGGGGCAGATTGCCGGCATTACGCTGGCGCGCATGATGGGGCTTGGCTTCCATGGCATGCTGCTGTTGGGGCGGCTGTGCAACCTGGCGCTGTA
>ERZ1026866.584-NODE-584-length-21552-cov-8.809880_pt1 | contig 21552 bp, 17 predicted proteins | sample MGYA00380163_ERZ1026866 | MGnify/ENA primary metagenome ERZ1026866 (study PRJEB33269, sample SAMEA4719799) | human gut metagenome | biome: human-associated habitat; feature: organic feature; material: feces | place: Cameroon | collected 2013-10 ...
AATGCGGATTTTGAACACCGGAGAGATCCGTTAGGCTTTTCGCACGCTCCCACATACACGAACAGCTGCCGACCGAACCTTTATCCGATCCACCGCAATCCGCTAGCCAGGCGCGCTCTTTGGCCTTCGCCGTCTCCTCCGATGCTTTTTGTAGCTCCTCGGCCGCGCGCTCCAGATCTTCCGACGCATCTTTAATGGCATCGGTCGAGATTTCGGATCCTTCGAGCGCAACAAAATCCGACTCAGATGTCCTAGGCACGGCAAGCGCCGTACCGGTATAGGTCACGCCGTCGGTATCCTGCGCCGATACTGCCTGCATGGCACGCGCGGCAACCAGGTACGGCAAGGCGGTCTCGATCTTTTGCAGGCCCTTTGCCGCGCTTTTGGCAAACTTGTTACGCGTTTTAATGATCTGGGTTCCCGTATCGATGATATCGCTGCCGACAACCTCGGCGCCCGGAATGAGAATGGCAACCAAACCGGTGCCGATCGTGGCAAACCCCGCCAGGCCCAAACTCAAAATGCTCGCATCCACCACCGTGGCGGCTGTGTGATAGGACGACACCACGTTGGCGCCCGCCAGGGCACCGCTATCGGCCGCCACCTGGGTATCTCCGGCGCGCGACATGCTCCATATCGCCGCGGTCGACGAAAACAGCAGCGTAAGCACCACCAGAATGACAACCGCAGAGGAGAGCGTGGTATAGGCACCGTCCTCGATAAACAAATCGATGCCGGTGCGGCCCATAAAGCCACCCCGCTTTTGGCGGGAACCGGGACGCCGGCGGCGCGCCAAAATGCGGTTTGACCAAAAGCGTTTAATCCCAAGAAGCAATCCACGAATCATAGTCCCCCTCCAACCAGTCGGGACGCGAACGATATGAGACGTCGACCCTGAGCTCAACGTATCCGTCCGCGTTTGCGGTGCCCATGGCCTGCGCAAAGGCGCCGATCACGGGCAAGGGCTTCACGTCGCCGGCAATAGATACGGACGAGGTGCCGCCCGCGCCCGCCCGGCCCAATTCGATATCCCACGACAGCGGACCTCCGGCATGGAATATCGAGACGTTGGGTACCGCAGCGAGCCTACGGCGGGTAAACTCCTCCAAGTCGGCGTCGTCGTCCACCGTCGTCGTAGTCATGATCCGCGCGGTCTCGGCAGCGGCAGACTCCATAACCGCGCGGGTATACAGCAGGCACACCGGCTGCAATGCCAGCAAGATGAGCGTCAAAAACGTCGGAAGCAAAAAAGCGGCCTCCACCGTCGACTGCGCCCGGTCCTCACGTGCGGTATCAATACAGCGCGATATCCTTGGCACCCGTCGCGGCATCGATGATCGACATGGGGGCAATGCCATGCGACGCCGCCCGCTCGACCAACGCCGCCAGACGGCCATCGGTGCCGGCGCGCCAAAGGCCGGCGATTGCCAGCACAATCGAGAGCAGCGCCAACGTGACGATGGCGTATTCGACGGTCGATTGGGCAGACTCTTCGCGCAGGGCATCTTGCATTTCACGACCCCTCCTCCAAGCTCGTCTTTTGCGGAACCAGGCGCACCGCGCGCAGACGGCACGACGCATCGCCCTCATCTGCGGCGACGGTTATCATGTCAACCCATCCGCGGTCGTCGCGCACGATGGCGCCCCACAGGTTGCCCTTGATGTCGATATAACCGCTCAAGGCCAGATGCGCCGTGGGCATCTCCCGGTAGGCGCGCAGCATGTCCGCGGCGGCCTCCGTCATCGGGCGATCCTCGGACCATGCGAGCCGCGCCGCAACGGCACTGTCCCCAGACGGCTCCGGCACCGCACCCGCCTGGGTATCGAGCGATTGCAGAAAGGTCTGCGCCGTGACGGGCGCATCTCCGTCGGCGGCAGAAACGCCGTCATTTTGCGCCGCATCGTCCTGGAACGCTACGGCAGCAGGAGCTTCGACGCTATCGGAACCATGCCGACGCGCAGCGCCCAGCCCCCACACCACAGCCGCGATTGCCACGATCAAGCAGGCAAGCACCAGCAACGAACCGGCAGGGCGCCCATGTCCTACAGGCTGTTGATGCCGTCGCTGATCGCGTTCCACAGCTCTTCGACCTTGCCCTTAAACGCGACGATGGCGATAATCGCGATCACTACGAGCACGCCGACCAAGATGGCGTATTCGGTAGTGCCCTGCGCGCTCTCCTCCCGCAACAGCGCCTTGGCACGCTGGCGAGCGCGGATTGCCCGGCAAAAAGCCCAGCTCCAAGCCTTGCCCGCAATGTCGGTCATCGTGTTCATATATTCCTCCCTACATCATCCCGCCTGCTCCCAGCAGCGGGCCCAATATGGACAGAAGCAACGCCGGCAAAATGAGCGTGCCGGTGGGAATCAGCAACTTGACCGGTGCGCGCTCGATCTCGCGCTCGACTGCGGCGCGATGGGCCGCGCGGATCTCGCGACTTTGAGCAGCCAGCGTCTCGGCCAGCGGAGCGCCCAGGGCAAGCGCCTGTCCCACCGTGATGGCAAAGGTCTCGAGCGCCCTCACGTCCAAATCACGCGCAGCAGCCAACAGCTCGGCCTCACGCGTCCCCACGCCCACCTGCCACGCCATGCAGGCTCGTTCAAGACGGACGGCCAGCACCGACCGACGGTTGGCACAGAAAATCTCGAGCGCCGCGTCAAACGAAAGGCCGGCAGAAAGCCCCAGGCGCACCACGTCGATCATCTCGGACACCTCACCGAGCGACACCCGCGCCGGGCCGCCCGCCCCAATCGCGCCCTTCATTCGCGCAGTCAGGGCATCAATCACCGAGCAGCCCGCAGCAATGACCAGTACTGCCTCACGCTTGCATGTCTCTGCAATCTTGCGAGCATCCGCACGCTCCAAACCTGTCGCGGCAAATACGCTCAGGGCACACAGACAAGCCGCGAGCCCGACCAGGGCGCTCATAACTCCACCCGCATAATGCGCCGGATAACTACCAAGGCAACGACGTTGAGGGCAAGTCCCAGCACCACGGCGCCCGCACCAGCCGGCGTCGCAAGACCGCGGCGAAAGTCTGCCGAAAGCAAAGTCAGTACCGCGCACATGCCCGCCGGCATCGCCGCGACCATGTGTGCCGACATACGCGCCTGTGACGTCTTAACGTCCAAACGGCGTTTGAGCTCAATGCGCTCACCCACCATGCTCGACGCCTCGGACAGCAAGCCGGCAAGCGGAGCCCCGGTACGCTGCGATACTTTGAGCGCCAAGGTGACAAGCGAAAGGCCGGGGGCATCGATGCGAACGAGTAGGTCATCGAGTGCGTCGGTCGCCGAGATACCGCAATCGATTGCCGCCGCCACCCGCAAAAACTCGGTATGCACCGGCTCTTGCGCATGGGCGCCCACAAAGCGCATGCCCTGTGCCAGCGAATGCCCCGAGGCAAGCGACATGGATAACGCTGTGAATGCCTCGGGCATGGCCTCTTCTACATCATGCTGTTCGCGTCGGCGATCGAAGGTGTCACGCGCGGCGCCCACGCCAAACGGCGCCACCAGCCCCAAGACAAAGCCGATGGGCGACAACGACGCAACGGCCAGCAAAACGCTGCAGATACCGCTCGACAGCAGCAGAAATGCCAGACGAGCCGCGTTATCCTCAATAGCGAGCCCAAGGCGATCTGCGGGGATCAGCGACGCCCACGAGCGGGCAATCTTTGTCAGCAGGTCGTTTTCCGCCAACTCACGGGGCAGCTTCTCCGCCATCGATTCGAGCGTCTGGCGCGCCAGCTCCGCCGGCGGCATCCGCGACACACGAGGCTCTGCCCCACACGCCGTCGCGACAGAAAGCCCCGCCAAACCCCCTACGACGAGGGGCATAGCGATCTCCATTCGTCCACCTCCTCTTGCGCGAGCGTTCCCGACCGCAAGCCCTCCGCAATAAACGGCGGCTCGCGGTCGAGCGTCCAGGTGCGTTCAGCGGCATCGAACGTCACGTAGCGTTCGAGCTCAACACCGCCCGACGCGCCGCGGTGAACCCCCGAATATGAAGCCACAAAGCGCCTGCCATCTGCATGACGCTCGGACATCACGATGCCGTCGAGCGCCATGGCAATCTGCTCTTCGATAAGCTCACTCGGCAAATCGATGCCGTAGCGCGCAAGCAGCGTCAGGCGAACCACGGTCTCCTGCTCGGTACCCGCATGGAGCGTGGTGAGCGAGCCGTCATGGCCCGTGTTCATGGCCTGCAGCATGTCGCAGCACTCGGCACCGCGCACCTCGCCCACGACGATGCGGTCGGGGCGCATACGCAGAGCATTGGTCACCAGGTCGCGAATCGTCACCGCGCCCTCGCCCTCGATTGACGCCTCACGCGCCTCCAGACGAACAACGTGTGGGTGATGTGCAAACTTGAGCTCGGCGGAATCCTCGATCGTCACGATGCGCTCGCCGGTGGAAATCTCGCACGACAGCGCGTTGAGCAGCGTGGTCTTGCCCGACCCCGTGCCTCCCGCAACCGCCAAGTCCTGCCGCAACGACACCGCGCACGACAGCAGCTGCGCATACCAAAGCGGCAGTGACCCCAACCCCACAAGCTCGTCCAACGAACAGATACGGTCCGAGAACTTACGGATGGTGAGGATTGGCCCATCGATCGCCACAGGTGGAATCACCGCGTTGACGCGATAACCCGTCTTGAGGCGGGCGTTGACGATGGGGCTACGCTCGTCGATACGACGGCCGAGCGGCGAGATGATGCGGTCGATGAGCACACGGATCTGCTCGTCGTCCTCAAACGCGTGCTCGATGGGATACAAAACGCCACTGCGCTCAAAAAAGGCAGAGCGACAGCCGTTGATCATGATTTCGGTAACGGTGTCGTCCTCGATGAGCGGCTGCAGCGGTCCCAGGCCCACCACGTCATCTAGGATCTCGTCGATGATGGTCTCACGCTCAGGCGTCGCCAAATCGGTCGGCTCTTCCACGTTGAGCGCCGCTTCCACCGCCGGACGTAACTCGGAGCGGGCAAGGGCCGGGTCGACGTAGGCACTGATGCGCGCCACCTCGTCGTAGCCCATGCGGTCCATCACCGCACGCTTGGTGCGGCGTTTAACGGCACGGCGGCGTCCCGCATCGACGGGGGCAGCCGCGGCCGCCGCACCGGCAGCCTTAATCCTCGTCTGCAGACTCATCGCGAATCACCCTCACGCGACCAGGGAAGACGGATGCGCGGGCGCTCGGTGCGGGTCGCGCGGTCGGCGACCATATCGCTCCAGGGACCAACGGCGCAGCCCAGCTCCACGAGCATCTCGCGCGTGGCCTCGCGCACGCTGGTCGCAAAAGCGCTCGACTGACCCACTGCCTCGTCGGCGCGACCGAATGCCATGAGCGCGGCCAAGTCCTGACCGCCATCGGCAATGCGGATCTTGGAGCTCAGTGCGCAGGCAATCTCAAAGCGCATGGCGACGTCCTCGTCGGCACCGCGCGCACCAAACCGGTTGAACACGGCGCTCATACGTGTGCGTGGCACGCCTACACGGCTCGCCAGCTCAATGACGCGCGAAGCGGATGTCGCGGACGATACTGCCGCATCGCCTACGACCAGGCAACGATTGCTCGCCGCCACCGCGGCGGCCACGGCATCGCCCCAAAAGACCGAGGTGTCGACAAAGACCACGTCGGATTCGCGGCGCAAAACATCGAGCAATAGCTCCACCGGACGCGCCATGAGCTCAGCCTTCTCGGGGGCCGCGACAGGTCCCCAGAGCGTGACGCCCGGGGCGACGCGCATCGATGCGGCCACGATATCCGGCTCGGCAAGTGCGCCCGCCGCCGACGGCTCGATAAGCGTCGCCATATCGTGCGGGGCATCGACACCCAGCAAATCGTAAAGGTTTCCAAACATGAGGTCCAAGTCGAGCACAGCGGCACGCAAACCCAACAGCGACGCCGCATGCGCCATGGTGGCAACGATCGTCGACTTGCCGCAACCGCCCGAACCCGAAACGGCGCAGACGACCGGTGCCCGACGCGACGGAACCGAAGCGTCCGCCGACAGCGCGGGGGCTAACGGTGCAGGAACCGGCGACACGGACGCGGGCGACAACATCCCCGTCTCCCCCGCCGCGGTCACGCGCTGAGCCCAAGCCGGCATGGCAGGCTGCCCGGGCTGCGGTTCCGAAGCCAAAGACGCAGCGGCACACGGCTCGCCAGCCCCGGCAAAACCCTCGACCTCGTCGAGCTCATCGGCCAGATTTACGCCGTGCACGTATCCCATATCTTCAGCCAGAACGTCATCGCCATACGGTACCGGCCCTCCAGCGTCATCGTATGCAAGGGGGTCCCAAGGGCGCCGACCATGCTCGGCTTCCGCTTTTCCATATTCATCAACACGCGGGCCTCTTGTAGCGCGAGGCGCCCCGGGTTCCCTATCAACGAAAGCATCGGGCTCAATCGTCATGCGCCGATCGGAATCAACCGTTCCCTCACCCGCGCGCCCGTTGCCGCACAAACTGTGCGCAGCGATGACCTCGGTCGCCCCTGCGCGAAACAGCCCTTCGATATCCGATGGGTCGAGTGTCTCGATCAACACGACAACGCGACTCACACGGCCCTCGGCCGTCAGGCGCGCAACGGTCTTCCGCACGTCTTCGGTATCGAACAGAGACGCCGCGATGATGGCGGCACCGCGACGCGACGGAAACGCCCGCGCCATGGATACCAGCCCGTCCAGGTCGCCCACGCGAAGCACCTGCGCGCCCACATCGCGACCCTCGACTTCCTGCTGTAGCAGCCCGTAATCGCCGCATGCGCAGCACGCAAGCCAGATCGCCTTCATCACTCGTCGCCTCCGCTCTTTTTGCCGCGCACCGTGGCGGGAATCGTCAAGCTGACCGTTCCCTTTCCCGAGGCTCCCAGCAATTCCTTGACATCTTCGGGGTCTGCCGCCAGCGTCACCCACTCGATCTTGCCTTCACGCGTGGTGCCGGCATCTTCGCTGGTATCGATCACGTACGCGCCGCACAAACGATCGGTCACGCCATCTTTTTGCACGTACACGTCCACATAGCTACCCACGCCCGTGGCGCCGCCGACCGAGTGCTCGGCATCGACCGCCACCGAAACGGCAACCTTGCCTTTAGGCACCTCGAGCTTGTGGCTCTCGGCCTTGGTGTAGACATTGCAAATCACGGCGTTTTTGGGAATGCGCGAGGTCGTCACGTCGCCGCGCACCTGACGCAGCTCGGTCGCCGCATCACGCGGCAACAGACTCGCCAGCCATTCCTGAGTTATGACATTGGTCTCGTCGAGGGTCTCGCCCGCATCGATATCGCGCGCCGCGACGCACACCTCAACGCGGTCGCCGCCATATTTTGCAAAAGTCTCGGCCTGGGCCTGTTCGGCTTGCGAGCGGATCGACGAGCCGTAGACCATGCAGAGCGCCGCGGCAAGCACGCCCGCGACCAGGCTGATGGCGATGCGCTTGCTCTTGTTCACGGCCGCTCCTCTCAAGGTGGCACCGGGCAAATGCCCGTACCACCATTGTCTGGGCGACCAGGGCGCAAAGCGGCGCAATCGCAATCTTGGTTTTACGTGTCAAACCAATTGCTGACCAAAAGCTGACCAGCCCGTCAAGCTCGTGGCAAGATTTTGGTCAGAACGTCGGCAAAACGCATATTTCGAGGCGCTTTGGCAGCAAAAAAGCCGCCTCCCGAACAGTTGAGAGACGGCTGCCATAGGAAAAATCAATTACAGATGAACATCGGGGTCGAGCATTTGGGCACTCACGCGCATGGATGACGCCAAGTTTTGGAACGTCTCCAGGCGCAGGCTATCGATCTGTCCCGCGTCCTCGGCCTCGCGAACGGCACAACCCGGCTCGTGAGTGTGCGTGCAATCGCCAAACCGGCACGCGCGCGACGCCTCGACGATCTCGGGGAAGGCACGCGCCAGGCCCCGCTCATGCCCCACAAGCGGCAGGCTGCGCAGGCCCGGGGCATCGGCGATCACGCCGGCGTCGCCCGGCAGCGCCACCATCACGCGCGCAACCGTGGTGTGGCGACCTTGGTCATCACGCTCGCGCACGCCGCCAGTGGCCAGCGCATCGTGGCCCAGCAGCGCATTGAGCAGCGTCGACTTGCCGGCACCCGACTCGCCCAGAATCATGGCGCAGCTCCCGGCAGGCACGCAGGCACGGACCTCGTCCAGACCGAGGCCCTCGGCAGAGGACGTCACGATCACGCGAACGTCCGGACCCACCAGACGGCGCACGCGGTCCAGATCGCGCTCGAGCTCATCGGCCTCGCAGCGGTCGGCCTTGGTGAGCACCACCACCGGCTCGGCATCGCAATCGAGCGCCAACACCAGCGAGCGCGCCACGCGGTCGAGCAACACCTCGCCGGCGCCGAGCGCCTGCACGATCAGCACGCTATCCACGTTGGAGCAGAGTACCTGGCGCTCGCCGCGAGCGCGGCCGCGCCAACGCTCAAAACTCGTACGGCGTGGCAGCACGCACTCGATCACGCCCATGTCGTGCCCGGGAGCACGGCGAACCGCCACGCGGTCGCCCACGGCCGGCAGCAGCACCTCGTCCTCGCCACGCGACTTGGCAAACCCTACGGCATGCTCGGCACGAAACGCGTCATCGGCAGTCGCCACCAGCGGAAACCCGCGGTCCAGGCGCACCACGGCACCGAGCTGCATCTGCTCGGACTCCTCGGCCTGTGCGCAAAAGTCGTCAAATGCAGCCTGCTGAGCCGCATCGACCGGCAGGTCATCGAACGCCGGAACATCCTGCAATGCGTCAAGCCCCGGTACACTCGCCAGCAACTCCTCAGCAGATGCAGGGGCTTCAGTCGCGAGCTTCCGACGACGATCACGCTTAGCCCGCGCCCCCGTCGTCTTTTTCTTCGCCTTAGCCTTAGCCTTAGCCACAAACGCCTCCCAGCACCAAAAATCACAACTGAGCAGGTATTTTACCCATAAAAAAGAGCCGGTCGAGCAAACGCTCGACCGGCTCACACACTTTCCCTCAGCTTATGGCTCTGAGAGGTTATCCGAAGGCCCGCCCGCCGGGAGGGGTTTCTTCTGAGCGATCCCGCAGCGCGAAGCGCGAGGACCAGCGAAGAAGAAACCCCGCAGGCGGTCGGGCCGGTGGGAAGGATGGCCTTTCGACCTACTCCTTCTCGACCGCGCGCATAATCGCCTTGTAGATCTCCATCAGCGGGATAATCAGGAAGGCCAGGCCCAGCGCGGCAAGAACACCCTTGAGCTCAAGCGTCACAGGTCCAAAGAACATCTCGGCAAGCGTCGGCTGCACGGTTACGATCACCGTCAGCACCAGCGCCAGCGCGGCCGAAGCCCAAAGCCACTTGTTCTGCTTCTTCATGCTAAACAGCGACGCACGACGGCTGCGCATATTGAAGCAGTGGAAAATCTCGACCATGTTGAGCGTGATGAACGCCATCATCACGCCTTCCTCGTCGGCATTGCCGGCGATCATATCGGCGATGTGGATGTAGCCCATGTCAAAGTACACGCCCACAAAGAAGCTCGCCAGCACCAGCACGGTAATGATCAGGCCCTGGACCACGCAGTCCAGACCCATGTGCCCGGCAAAGACGCCGTCCTTGGCGTTGCGCGGCTTGCGCTTCATGATGTCGCCCTCGGCGTCCTCCATGCCCAGCGCGAGCGCGGGGAAGCAGTCGGTGACCAGGTTCACCCACAGCAGCTGCACCGGCTGGAAGATAGTAAAGCCGATGAGCGTGGCGATAAACACCGAGAAGACCTCGGCAAGGTTGGCCGAAAGCAGGAACTGGATGACCTTGCGGATGTTGTCGTAGATGCGACGGCCCTCTTCGCAGGCGCCGATGATGGTGGCGAAGTTGTCGTCGGCGAGCACCATATCAGCGACGTTCTTGGTGACGTCGGTACCGGTGATGCCCATACCGACGCCGATGTCGGCGCGCTTGATGGACGGGGCGTCGTTGACGCCGTCGCCCGTCATGGCAACGATCTGGTCGCGCGACTTCCAAGCCTCGACGATGCGGGTCTTGTGCTCGGGCTGGACGCGAGCGTATACGCCGTAATCCTCGATGTGCGCGTCGAGCTCCTCGTCGCTCATGCGATCGAGGTCGGCGCCGGTAATGGCATGGCTGCGATCGGCGACGATGCCCAACTGCTTGGCAATGGCCACGGCGGTGTCGATATGGTCGCCCGTGATCATGACGGTGCGAATACCGGCGTCGTGCGCCTCGCGGATAGCGTCGGCCACCTCGGGACGGACCGGGTCGATCATGCCGGACAGGCCGCAGAAGACCAGGTCGTGCTCGAGCGCAGCGGGGCTGCAGTCGGCGGGAACCTCGGTGTAGGTGCGGCTCGCCAGCGCCAGCACGCGCAGGGCCTCGTCGGCCATGGCCTTGTTGGCAGCCACGAGCTCGGCGCGGCGCTCCTCGGTCAGGGGGACGACCTTATCGCCCTCGTAGATATGGGTGCACAGGCCGATCACCACGTCGGGCGCGCCCTTGGTGTACTGCTCGTACTCGCCGTCCAGGGTCTCGACGACCACGGACATCATCTTACGGCCCGAGTCGAACGGGGCCTCGCCCACGCGCGGGTGCTCGGCAGTCAGGCCAGTAAGACCAGCCTTGCCGGCATCGTTGACGAGTGCGCACTCGGTCGGCTCGCCCACGGCCTCGCCCAGCTCCTCGTCCCACTGGGCATCGGAGCACAGCGCCATGCCGGCCAAGAACTTTTCCTTGGGCGCAGCGAGCTCGTGCTTGACGACGGTCATCTTGTTCTGGGTAAGCGTGCCGGTCTTGTCCGAGCAGATGGTCTGCGTGCAGCCGAGCGTCTCGACAGCAGAAAGCTTACGGATGATTGCCTGACGCTTGGCCATCTTGGTCACGCCGAGCGAAAGGACGATGGTCACGACGGCGACCAGGCCCTCGGGGATGGCGGCGACGGCGAGCGAGACGGCGACCATAAAGGTGTCGAGCAGGGCAGTCGGGTCGGTAAGGACGTTACCCACGCCGTGACGGATGATGTCGACGCCAAAGATCACGACGCAGATGACGATAACCATGATGGTGAGGATGCGGCTGAGCTCGGCGAGCTTCACCTGCAGCGGCGTGAGCTCTTCCTTGGCCTCGGCAAGAGCGCCGGCAATCTTGCCCATCTCGGTGTTCATGCCGGTGCCGACCACGACGGCGCGACCGCGGCCGTACACCACGGTGGAGCCCATGTAGCACATGTTCTTACGGTCGCCGAGTGGCACGTCGTCGGTGCCCGCGGCGAGCTCGATCACGTTGGCGTGCTTCTCGACCGGCACGGACTCGCCGGTCAGCGCGGCCTCTTCGATCTTCATCGTGGCGCTCTCGAGCACGCGGCAATCGGCCGGGACGGAGTCGCCCGCCTCGAGCATGATCACGTCGCCAGGCACGAGCTCGGCGCTCGGCAGATGTACGAGCTTGCCGTCGCGCAGCACCTTGGACTGCGCCGCGCTCATCTCCTGCAGGGCCTCGAGGGCCTCCTCGCTCTTGGCTTCCTGGACCACGCCCAGCACCGAGTTGACGATAACGACGAACATGATGATGGCGACATCGGCAAAGTCCGCCTCGCCCTTGACCATACCCGTGAGCGCGCTGATGACGGCGGCAACGATCAGCATGATGACCATGGGGTCGGCCATCTGTTCAAAGAAACGCTTCCACAGCGGCGTCTTCTCGGCTTCCTCAAGCTTGTTAGGGCCTGTCTTGGCGAGGCGCGACGACGCCTCGCCGTTGCTCAGGCCGAGGTTCTCATCGACACCTTGGTCGCTGAGCACCTCCGCCGCGGCGGACAGGTATTCCTTTTGCATATAGAGTCCCCTCCTGGGATTCGGGCCACTCAGCAGATTGATGCCCGATCATAATTCCCAGGAGAAGGGCAAGGGCTCATCAAGGCTGCCGTGCTGAGCGGCAGTTGATAGTGGAGCTATGGTACCCCAAAGCGACGCGTCTAGCCAAAACAATCGGTTTGGAAATATGGTCCGCACGCAACGGTGCAGACCGTGTGATGCTCAACATTGGTAAAACGTTTTTTCTTCGGCACATCGTCAAACTGACATATCGCCCAGATAGCAGCGGTTAGAGCGGTTGGTAAAGATTTTTCATGTACCGTTTTTCTCGCAAAAAATGAACTTCCATTTCGGCATACGGTCGATTTTTTGGGGTATTCGGTCGGCATTTCGTTATAATCATTTCGGTTTTATTTCTTTTGGTTTATCTATCAGCGCAAGACGATGTCAGATGGAGGTCTGAATGTACAAGCGCACCAAGATTGTATGCACCATGGGTCCCGCCTGCGATAGCGACGAGACCATCCGCGAGATGATCAAGGCGGGCATGAACGTCGCCCGTTTTAACTTCTCGCACGGATCCTACGACGAGCACCACGGTCGCATCGAGCGCGTCCGTCGTATTTCCAAGGAGCTCGGTCTGCCCGTCGGCATCCTGCTCGACACCAAGGGCCCCGAGGTCCGCACCGGCCTTCTGGTCGACGGCAAGAAGGTTGCCGTCAAGACCGGCGACAAGATTGTCGTCACCGCTCAGCCCACGTCCGAGGATTTCCACGGCACCGCTGAGCACATCTCCCTCGACTACCTGGCTCTGCCCTCCGAGGTCGAGAAGGGCTCCCTCATCCTGATCGATGACGGCCTGGTTGCTCTCGAGGTCGAGTCCGTCAGCGGCCAGGACATGACCTGCGTCGTTAAGAACGACGGCCTGATCGGCGAGCGCAAGGGCGTCAACATGCCCAACGTCAACATCTCGCTGCCCGCCATCACCGAGCGCGATCGTCAGGACATCCTCTTTGGCCTGACCGAGAACATCGACTACATCGCCGCTTCCTTCATCCGTGACGGCGAGTCCGTCCGCGGCATCCGCGAGCTTTGCCGCGAGAACGGCGGCGAGCACGTGACGATCTTCCCGAAGATCGAGTGCGCCCTGGGCGTCGAGAACTTCGACGAGATCCTCGAGGCTTCCGACGGCATCATGGTCGCCCGTGGCGACCTGGGCATCGAGATCAAGCCCGAGCTCGTTCCGCACATCCAGAAGGAGATCATCGCCAAGTGCAACGCGGCCTACAAGCCCGTTATCACCGCTACGCAGATGCTCGACTCCATGCAGCAGAACCCGCGCCCGACGCGCGCCGAGGTTGCCGACGTTGCTAACGCCATCTACGACGGCACCGACGCCGTTATGCTCTCTGGCGAGTCCGCTGCCGGTAAGTACCCGGTCGAGGCCGTTAAGATGCAGGCCAGCATTGCTCTCGAGACCGAGAAGTACCTCCCGGCCCACGCTCCGCTCGAGGTTCCGGCCGATGCTCACGGCACCCGCGTTGTCAACAACGTTGTGGGTATGTCCGCTGTGAACATGGCTACCACCGTTGGCGCCAAGTGCATCACCGTGCCGACGACCACCGGTCGTACCGCTCGCCTGATCTCGCACTTCCGTCCCAACATGCCGATCTGCGCGTTCTCCCGCCACGAGTGGGCCGTCCAGCAGATGATCATGTACTGGGGCGTTATCCCGCACCAGGCCGAGATTACCCAGGGCACCGTCAACGGCACGATCGTCAAGGCGATCGAGACCGCTAAGGAGCTCGGCTACGTCAAGACTGGCGATTTGACCGTCGCTACCGCCGGCGATCCCCGCATGAGCGTCCAGCTCGAGGACAAGGTCTCCTCGACCAACGTCGCTTACGTCGCTCAGGTGCGCTAAAACGCACTTGCAAGCAGATTTGCATAGAAAAAGGGCCCGGAAGGCAAAGCCTTCCGGGCCCTTTTTCTATGCCAATGCCGGCACACGGCAAAACACACACTCATTTCTTTACCAAAAGCGCGAAATCCGCCCTTCGAGGCCCAAAAAATAAAGTCCCAAGCGCTAAAAGTGTTCGCCCGGTGGCAAACCCACACCTTAACCGACGCTGCTAAATCGTTTTAGCAAGAGCCAGATCGACCTGTATTTCGGAAGTATGCGGCAAATTCTAAGACCTCCGAGCACACCCCGTTTTTTCGCAACAAAATGCCTGATAAACTAGCCTCAAAAGCCAGGTCTGCTCACAGGATTCAGATTTTGCCGCATACTTCCGAATTGACGCTGGCATCGCACGGTCCAAAAGCACATTTCGACCTGGAGGACGTCATGGACCTGACGTTATGCGGTCAATCCGCTTTTTACTATCACCGTATCCCGCCGCAGGTATTAGGCCTTTACCCCGCCATTAGCCTTGGCAATATGAATCGCAGATGTTGCGGCCTCGGAAGTCATGCAGTTGTAAAAGACCTGCTTCACACACCGCTTCACAGGCTAGTATTCACTCGGGCACAATCCGGGTCGCGAAGCCTGTTTAAATCGCACCTCCTGACCCAAGAGCCACCTCCTGGGTCGTTTAGGCAGACTGAGCATGGATTTGATGTCACGTCGCCCGAGTTTACGCTGCTCAACCTTGCTACGCAGGTCTCACGCAACCAGTTACTCATGGCTTGCTACGAGATGTGTGGCTCCTTTGCAGTGTTTAGGCCCTGCGAGCGAACGCAACAACAACTCGATGAAGCCATTTCGCTTAAGCTCATTCCACCCAACTGCGGCTGGGAGCGAGTTAACGACACCAAGGGCAATGACACCAACCTGTGGAAGCGCCCACCGCTCCTCAGCGCAGCGGATATCGCCGCGTTCGCCAAGCAGGCCGCAGGCCTGCGCGGCGTTAAACAACTGCGCTGGGCGGCCGAGCACATGACGGGGCAGACCGCCTCGCCCTTCGAAGTACAGACTTCCATGCTTGTCTCGCTCCCCCGCAACGAGGGCGGCATGGGCATCAACATCGCAAACAACGTGCGCATCCCACTCAGCGACGCCGCGCGCTCACTGTATGACAAAACCTGCTGCTACGCCGATATCCTCATCGAAAGTGCCGCCGACAGCATGGGCGTCATCCTTGAATGCCAAGGTCGCTCCGTCCATGACAGCGAAGCCGCAAGCCTCTCCGATGCCGAGCGCACCACCGCCCTCACAAGCATGGGCTATGACGTTATCCAGATAACCTATGAGCAAATCAAAGACACGAAGAGCTTTAACAACATCGCCGAGCTCATTCATAAAAAGGCAGGGCTCCCCTACATCCCAAAGACCGATCAGGAACGCACCACCGAAGATGCCCTGCGACGGGAGCTGTTGGTCAATTGGGATGAACTGTTCTCCGTTAAGCCGGCCGGCTAGCAGCTAGCGATCAGGGGGACTGCGGGAACGTCAGAAGCAGCAACGCGGGCCGCAAATCCCGCCTCGGTCAGCTCGATGACCTCGGTAAACGTTGCGTCGAAGAACTCCTCGGTTAGCAGGCGATACGGCGGATGATCGGGCTCGCCGGGGTTTTCGCGTACAATCTCGTGCATGACGCCGATGGTCTTGAGCACATACTCCTTATGAATGGGATACTGCCCAAAACGCGTCGCAGCGGTATACAGGCGATCGGTCGCACGCGGGATGGAAACAATGCCCAGCGTCTTACCAAACCAGTCAAAGTCGCCTTGCTTTTTAATGCGGAACTCCTCGCACGGCTTGCCGCCGTGTGCTTCCAGATACTGGTTCACACGCGTGTTCCATACCGTGTCGGCCACCAGATGCGACCAGACGCCCAGCGTTAAATCGAGCAGCGACTGCGCCACATCTTCGGACGCAAGCGAGAACTCACAGGCGCCGGGACCGGCAACCGGCTCGGCATCCTTGTAGCGCTGGGGATAGTGTACACGGTTCAGTCGCTCGCGTTCCTCGATAATCGAGGTCGCCGCGGCCGGCGCACCGGTGGGCGAACTTTTAAGCAACGGTGCCACATAGGTATCCCAGAACTCATGCTCACGAGGCTTAGGGATGGGCTCAGGCTTGGCAAAGTGCGTAATGCGGTACGGAATGGGATCGGCGATGCCAGGGACCATATAGCCCACGAAGATATCCGGGACCACGCAGCCAAACAAAAAGGCATTGCGGTCGCGCACGCTACTGGCAAGCGCACCGGTGCGCTCCAGCAAACGCTCCGTCTGAGCAATATGAATGTTCCAGCTTGGCATAGCCACCCCCATAAAAACCTGGATAACTATACCATCACGGCAAAGCCGCGCGGGCGGCTACGCACGCTCTACGCAGCAACTAGTCCGTAGCACCGCTTTCGGTTCCATACGACGGCGAGGGCACCTCGACCACATGGTGATATCGATCGATATAGATGGCGCGGGCACCCAGGCGTCGCACCAAATCCTGGTGATGCGTGCTCATCAAGACCGTCTTACCCGCCGCAACGTAGGCCAGCAAAAAGTTGATCACGATGTCGCATGAATCCTCGTCGAGCCCATTGGTAGGCTCGTCGAGCACCAGGATATCGGGGTTCATAGACACAACCGCAGCCAGCGCCACGCGCTTCTTTTGCCCGCCCGAGAGCTGATAGGGAGAGGCGTCGGCAAGGTCGGCAACCTGGAACAGCCCCATGGCATCGCGCACGCGGCGCTCGAGCTCGTCTGCCGGCAGCCCCATCTGCGCGGGACCAAATGCGACCTCCTCGCCCACCGTAGCGCAAAAGAGCTGCGCATCGGCATTCTGGAACACAAAGCCCACGCGCTGATGAAAACGCTGAGCGGCCGCGGAATCCTTGAGATATGCCACATCGATTACGTCCCCGTCAAACAGGTATGCTCCTGCGTCGGCAAGTTCAAGGCCGTTAATAAGGCGCATGATCGTCGTCTTACCGCAGCCGTTGGGACCGAGCAGGGCAACGAGTTCACCACGATCGACCTGCAGCGAAACGCCGTCGACCACCGTATGCCCCGCATAGGAGAACACCACGTCGCGAAACTCGATGAGCGGCGTGGCCTCGGCGCCGCCCGCACCGTTCGTGCCCGCCGCACTATTCATATCGATCGTCAAAACGTCGCCCTTCCCTACTCACATCGACGGTTCGACCGTCCGCGCTACAACACCGCGCACAACACGGCGAGCAACGCCACAACGGCCGCGTAAACGGCATCGCACCAGCCAAAGCCGCTCCGTGCAGGCGCCGGATACACGCCGGCAAAGCCGCGGCAAAGCATAGCCTCGTCCATCGCGCGGCTGCATTCCATCGCCTTGATAAACGTCATGCCCATGATACCCGCCAGCGAGTCGGTGCGCGAAAAACCCGCAGGCGCGGAACCGACGCTGCGCAGCATGACCGATTCGCACAGATCGTGCGCCGTGCGTCCCAGCACCTCGATATGCTTGAGCGCCATATCGAAAGTAAAGATGACCTCGTCGGGCAGGTGCAGCATTTTGAGCGCCGCCGACATGCGGCTCCAGGTGAGCGTCCACGAAACGCCCAGCACCAGCGACACGTTAATGAACGTCTTGAGTGCAATCTTGAGCATGGCGCCCGTGGCAGAAGCACCCAGCAGCAGGGCAGGCAGCGCCAGAACCACGGCAAACCCCGCGGCAGCCAACGCCGGCACAAAGGTAGCGCGCAGCCCGCGTACGGGGCGCACCGCGACCAGCACCAACGCGATCGCCGCCATCAACATCAGGTACAGCGGGCTTTGCGTCAGACACACGCACAGGACGCAAACGAACATCCCTAACAGGCGCACCGGAGCCGAAACGCAAGAAAGGGCGCGGTCGACCATCGACCCGCCCTCGTGCGCGCCTCCACCCAGGCGAACCCGCTCAAGCAGGCTCGCCAAGTGCAGGACGTTTTGTTGCATCACACGATGCCGAGCGCCCGTGGGCTCGTAACGCTGCTCGACCGTAAGCCAGCTAGGCAGCTCGGCTATTGCCATGAGCACCGCTTTCCTTGACCGTCAGCGAGACCAGGCGGAATGCGATGGTGAGCACCGCCACGCCAATCACGCCCGAAAGAATATACATCGCGGCCTGGCCGGCAAAGCCAAGGCCCTGCTCCTCGGAATAGGCCTGCAGATAATCGCCCGTGGGCAGGGCATCGGCAAAGGTCGGGGTATCGAGACCGACTGAAGCCTGCAGGCTGTCGTCGCCAGCCTCCTGAACGGCAGTCGCGGCGCCCTCGGCGTCCCACTCGCCCCAGGCGTCACCCGTGGCCAGCAGGCCCAGCGGCGTGGCCACGACAAGCACGGCAACCAAGATGAGCGTGGGGACCAGCGAGGTCTTCTTGGCAGCAGCGTCCTCGGCAGCAAGCTGGCCATCGACAGCCTCGGGCCCGACGATAATGCTCGGCGCCGTCTTCTTAATGAAACCGTAGATGGCGGCCGTCGCCACGCCCTCGATCACGCCGGCAACCAGCATATGCGGGATCAACATGGCCGGAATAGCCACGGACAGCGGGAAGGGGCAGTACAGCGGCGCGCCCGAAGCGTTGGTAAAGAGCATCGGCTGAATACCAAACTCGATTGCCGCGCACAGGGCCGCCAGGCACAGGCCGACCCAACCGCTCACGATGGCAGAAACCGAGGTGCCCCAGCTCTTGTCGTGCAGACGGCTGTTGAGCGCACGGAACACGATAGCAGCGGCAAACGGCAGCACAAAGGCCATGTTAAAGCAGTTGGCGCCAAACGACAGAACGCCGCCGTCGCCAAACAGCAGCGCCTGCAGCGCCAGCGCGACCGAGACAGCGATAGCCGCGGCCTCGGGGCCCAGCAGCAGCGCGATGAGTGCGCCGCCGACAGCGTGGCCTGTGGTGCCGCCGGGCAGCGGAACGTTAAACATCATGAGCAAAAAGGAGAACGCAGCGCAAATACCCAGAAAGGCCATATGCTCGCGATCGAGCGTGGCGCGCACTTTCTTGATGCAGTGAACCCATACGGGCACCATCGCCACCGCCATAACGGCATCGGTCTGCGGGGACAGGTAGTTGTCTGGAATGTGCATATACGCCTCCCGGTATCGGCGCACGGAATTGCAACGCCGCTTGAATCACCTTGCCAGTGTTACGTAATGTCATATTCGTAACACGCCGCAGGCTATGATAGCAAAACGGCGCGCCGCCACAAAAGCAGCACGCCGTTATGTAATGCGCGTGTCATATATGCAGGATCAACGGTGCCTTATACCGAACACCGCGGTCACGCAGAGCCCACAGCAACCGCCATCAGGCCCTACGCTCCCAGCGCAGATCCTATCCGCGGACCTCGCCGTTTACGCCCTTGCACACCTTGGTGACGATCTTCTGGTGCGCCTTCTCGACATCTTCGCTGGTGAGCGTATGGTCGTCAGAGCGATACGTAAGCGCAAAGGCCATGGACTTCTTGCCCGCTCCGATGCGGATGGGATCGCGGTAGACGTCGAACAGGCGCACGCCCTCGAGCAGCTTGCCGCCGGCGCTGGTAATACGGCGCTCAAGATCCTCGCAGGTCACGGAGTTGTCGACCACGATAGCAAGGTCGTGCTCAACGGCAGGGTACTGCGAGAACTCGCGGTAGTTCTCCTGATTGCGGGCGCCCTTGATCAGCTTGTCCAGATCGAGCTCAAAGGCAACGACGACCTCATCGATGCCCATCGCCTCGCGCGCCTCGGGATGAATCTCGCCGACCCAGCCCAGCACGGTGCCGCCGGACAGAACCTCGGCCGCACGACCCGGCTGCAAGAAAGCGTAGCTCTCGCCCTCGACGGGACGGAAGCGAACCTTCTCGATGCGCAGCTGGGCAAGCAGCTCCTCGACAATGCCCTTGCCAAAGAAGAAACGCAGCTTGCGGTACTTCATGTTCCAGGACTGCTCGCTCCACTGGCCCGAGAGCACACCCGCTACGGACTTGGTCTCCTTGGGCAGGCTGGCGTTCTCGCGGCCGTGGAACAGGCTGCCGACCTCGTACAGGTGCACGTTGGGCGTGCCGTGGGCCTCGTTGTAGGCCACGGACTGCAGCAGGCCCGGCAGCAGCGAGCGGCGCATCTCGGTCTGCTCGGCCACCAGCGGGTTCATGAGCACCACGGGGCAACCGCGGCCCTCGGTGGACATACCGATCTTCTCCAGGTCGCCCGGGGCGGCAAAGCCAAAGGTCGTGGTCTCGTTGAGGCCGCAGGCGCGCAGGATCTCGCCGACCTTGCGGGTGAGCTTCTGCTCGCGGGTCAGGCCGCCGATGTGGTTTTTGGCAGCCGGGATGGTCGCCGTCACGCGGCCCATGCCCCACAGGCGCAAGACTTCCTCGATCAGGTCGATCTCGCGCGGCAGGTCGGGGCGGAAGCTCGGCGGGGTGACCATAAAGTCCTCGCCGTCGCGCTCGACGGTGCAGCCCAGGCGGGTGAGCGAACGCTCGATAAAGTCGGGCTCGATGTCGGCACCGCAGATGGCGCGCACGCGGGCCAGGCGCAGCTTGATGCTGTCGATAGTCTTGGGCGCAGGGAACACGTCGATGTAGCCGGGAGCGACCTCGCCGCCGGCGATCTCCTCGATAAGCGCGCAGGTGACGTTGGCGACGTCCACGCAGCCGGTCTCGTCAACCTGGCGCTCAAAGCGAATGGAGGCGTCGGAGATCAGCGACAGGTCGCGGCTGGTGTGCGAGGTGCGACCGGCGTTGAAGCAGGCGCTCTCGACCATCACGTCGACGGTGTCGTCCTCGATCTCGGAATCCATGCCGCCCATAACGCCGGCCAGAGCCACAGGGCGCTCGCCGTCGGTGATAAGGCCCATGCCGGCGTCGAGCGTGCGCTCCTCGCCGTCGAGCGTCGTGAACTTCTCATCCTGCTGGGCGGCGCGGACCACCACGCGACGGCGGCCATCGCGCTCGGCAAAAGTGTCCAGGTCAAAGGCGTGCAGCGGCTGACCGGTGAGCATCATCACGTAGTTGGTGATGTCGACGATGTTGTTGTGCGGACGTACACCCAGGGCATTGAGGCGCTTGACCATCCAGTCGGGCGACGGACTGACCTTCACATTGCGCACGATGCGCGCGACATAGCGGTCGCACAGGCCCTCGTCGGCAATCTCGACCGAAAGCTCGTCGTCGGTCGCGCGGCCAGTCTCGGCCTTGATGACGGGCAGCTCAACGTGGAAATCGCGGTCGAAAATGGCGCCGGTCTCGCGGGCCATGCCGATCATGGACAGGCAGTCGGGGCGGTTGGGCGTGATCTCGCAGTCGAGCACGGTGTCGCTCGAGCCCACGTACTCGGCAAACGGCATGCCGCAGGGCGTATCCTCGGGCAGGATCATAATGCCGGAGTGGTCGCCGCCCAGACCGAGCTCGCGCGCGGAGCAGTTCATGCCCATGGACACGACGCCGCGAAGCTTGCTCTTCTTGATCTTGACGTCGCCGGGCAGGACAGCGCCAATCATGGCCGTGACGATGTGGTCGCCGGCCTCGAAGTTCTGCGCGCCGCAGACGATCTGCAGCGGAGCGGGGTTGCCGTCGGCGTCGAGATTCTTGTCACCCACGTCGACCGAGCACACATACATGTGGTCGCTATCGGGGTGCGGGGTCTTGGTGAGCACCTTGGCGGTCACCACGTGGTCGAAGGACTCGCCCACGGTGTCGATCGCCTCGACCTCGGTGCCGGTACGGATATATTCGTCCGAAAGGGTCTTGGGATCCTCCGGAATATCGATCATGGTCTTGAGCCAGTCGTAAGAAAC